>Ga0308165_1005467_pt1 | contig 11763 bp, 13 predicted proteins | sample PhyWR2_FD_201032 | JGI IMG/M metagenome (GOLD analysis project Ga0308165, IMG submission 201032) | Phyllosphere microbial communities from UC Gill Tract Community Farm, Albany, California, United States - DLSLW.R2 | ecosystem: Host-associated > Plants > Phyllosphere > Unclassified | place: USA... | reverse complement strand
CTGTCGGGTCGGCGATTATCTGGGTACCGGCGGCCATTTTCCTGTTCGCCACCCAGCAGCTGTGGCAGGGCCTGTTTATCGTCGGCTTCTTTGTGATTGTGGTCGGGCTGGTGGATAACATCCTGCGCCCGCTGCTGGTGGGCAAAGACACCAAAATGCCGGACTACCTGATCCTGATCTCCACCCTTGGCGGGATGGAGATTTACGGCATCAACGGCTTTGTGATTGGTCCGCTGATTGCCGCGCTGTTTATTGCCTGCTGGAACCTGCTTTCGGGTCGCGATCACCCCGGTAATGCCGAAGAGATTGACGAAGCGATTATCGAGGAAGGAAAAAATTCGCCCGATGTATAAGTTAGCGATATTCTGCTGCAGATAAAAAATCGCTTGTTTAGAAGGAATTAACCGTGCGCATCGCCACCATCACTAACTGGGCTTACGGCGCTACCGTCTGTCTGACTATTGCCTCCGGCGTGGCCATGTTAATGGCCTCCAACGCTGAAAGTGTTGAACGGCAGGCGGTTGAACAGCGCTACGTCTTTGACCAGCTAACCGAAGAGGTGGAGGTCGATGCCTGGGCGCTCTCTGACCTGGCGCGGCTGTACGTCATCAAGCAGGATCCCGCCGTCCTGCAGTCGCACCGCCAGAAAGCCGCGTCGATGCTCAAGGTTGAACATCGGCTGCAAAAGCTAAAAGACGTGGGCGCCAGCGACGAAGAGCTGGCGCTGCTGCACAAAGGCTTGCAGGTTGCTGACGCCCTACGGGATGAGCAACAGACCGCTATCGCCCACGTTGCGCGCGGCGAGCAGGCGCAGGCCATCACCCTGATTTATGGCGATCTGTACGAGAACGCGCTGGAGCAGGTGCAGAGCCAGCTCGACCACTTCCGTCAGATGCTGGACCGGCGCGTTCAGGGGGCAATTCAGGATGCGGTAGAAAAATCCCACGCGCTCAGAACCCTCTCCGAAGTGATGGTCGGCCTGACCGCACTGATGTTTTTGTTTGTCCTCGGTTTTATCCTCAAACGCCGGGTGCTGCACCCGGTGGTACGCCTGAGCGATGTGGTCAACCGGCTGGCGTCGCAGGATTATGCGGTCGAAACGCCGGACTACCGCCAGATCGACGAAATCGGCGATATGGCCCATGCGATCCGCATCTTTCGCGAGAACGGCCTGGTGCGCCAGCAGCTGGAGAAGGAGCGCGATGCCCACTGGGAGATTCGCGCCCTGCTGGCGCGCATGACCCAGCGGCTGCAGGGCTGTGAATCCATCGAAGATGTGCTGAACGTGGCCCAGCTTTTTGCGCCGAACATTGCGCCGGGCGTCGCCGGACGGCTCTACATTCTGGACCGGGATCCGTGGCAGATGCGCTGCGCCGCCGAGTGGCTTAACCCGCAGGGCGAGCCCGACCCGTTCCATCCGGATCAGTGCTGGGCGGTGCGCCGCGGCCAGAGCCATCCGCCGGTCAACGGCGAGCCGGATATCACCTGCTATCACCTGCCGGATGCCTGCGCCAATCAGACCCTGTGCGTACCGCTGATCGCCCAGGGCGAGGCCATCGGCCTGCTCTCTTTCCAGAACATCACCCCGGAAATGACCCCTTCCCGCGCCTATCTGGAGCTGATGGCCGAAGCGCTGGGACTGGCGCTGGCTAACCAGCGCCTGCGCGACGCCCTGCTGGCGAAAGCGCTGTTCGATCCGCTCACCGGCCTGCGCAACCGCCACCATCTGGAAGATGCCCTGCATACCCAGATGAGCCAGGCGATGCGCAGCGGCAACCCGATGAGCTGTCTGATGATCGATATCGATCACTTCAAGCGTATTAACGACCGTCTGGGTCACGATGCGGGCGATCAGGTGCTAAAAAGCGTGGCGGCCATCATTCAACGCTGCGTGAGCGATAAGGGGATGGCGTTTCGCTACGGCGGCGAGGAGTTTCTGGCCCTGCTGCCCGACATGGATGAAGCCGCCGCCTATGACTGCGCCAGCGCGATCCACACGGAAGTACGCAGCCTGACGCTGCATTATGAGCTAACGGAAATCGGCCCGGTGGATGTGTCGATTGGTATTGCCAGCTATCCGCAGCACGCCCAGAGCGACAACCTGCTGCGCGCCGCCGACGTGGCGCTGTACCGGGCCAAAGAGCTGGGGCGCTCAAGGATTGTGAGTTTTGGGATGCTGGAGGGGGGGTGATCAGCCGCGCCGTGCCTGCAATAGATAGTGGAGTTGTTGTTGCCAGTAAAAGTGGCACAATAAAAAACGCCTGATAACTTTCATCAGGCGTTTTACAAGCTTTTGCCATTTACTCGGGCAAGTCAGTTCATTGCGACCAAAAGAGACAATGCCTGGGGGCTTTTTTGCACAAGGCGGATCAGCAACGCCGCCTGACGATTCGGTTTAGCCAGGCCTTGCTCCCAGTTCTGGTAAGTCTTTGTTGCTGTTTGTAAATATCGCGCAAACAACGCCTGAGATAAATTCAGATCGCGTCGAATGTCCTTGATTTCATCAGGTGTTAAATCTGATTCATTACGGAGAGTCACAGGATGCGAACGAAGCGTCCGTTTGCCTTCCTTATGCTCCTGCAAGGCATCCATACCTTCCATTAATTCTGCAAAAATATCTCTACTCATCATTCCCCCTTGATACGCTCTAAAGCGTGTCTCAAAGTCTGGCGCTGCTCTTTCGTTAAATCATTTGCCTGGTCTTTGTCATACAAAGTAAACAAATAGAACTCTGACTCACTCTTCCACCAGTAATAAATAACCCGAATTCCTCCACGTTTACCCTTCCCTCTGCGCTCATCGACAAACCGAATTTTTCTCAATCCGCCAGAGTCCCTAATAACATCTCCGGCAGTCGGGTGTGTGAGTAACACATTCTGAAACTCTCGATAAGCCTCATCGGAAAGATACTCGGCGCGATGTCGTTCAAACGCGGGTTATTCAATAAAAATCGCTTCCATTGCGTCACCTCATCCTGTTCCTTGATAATTATATACCCAAGTTGGGTATGTTTGTACATAGACCCAGATTTCACTCAGCCTATTCCCTCAGGTATCATTGCCCTTCCACACACCTTGCTAATGTCACTGCTGCCCTATGCGCCTCACTCATTTCTGTTATTCGCTGCTGTTCCTCGCCGCCGCAGGCAGCGCTTTCCTGCCCTATCCTTTTGCGGCCTGGGGCCTGCTCGCCAGCCTGCTGACGCTGGTCATCTACGGTGCCGACAAAATGGCGGCCCGCAAAGCCTGGCGCAGAGTCCCGGAATCCACGCTGCTGGTTTTTGGCCTCGTGGGCGGATGGCCCGGGGCAATTATCGGTCAGCAGCTGTTTCGCCATAAAACCCAAAAACAGCCGTTTAAGACCCGGTTTTGGATCAGCGTGATACTTAACGTTGGGGTGTTTATGGCCGCGTGGCGATATTCCGCTTTCTGATGAGAAGGGTTGTCTTTCAGTGCTGGCGTTATATGCTGGAAACACTGAACCGGAGGCTAAATGACTGAACCCCTTGATGATAATGAACTGACAGACATTTCCCAACGCCTGCAGGCACTCGCGCAGACCGGGCTCACCTATGCCAGAGATGTCTATGACCGGGAGCGGTACGAGAGCCTGATGCTTATCGCCGAGCGACTGTTATCTGCCCGCTTTGACCTGTCGGAAGATACACTCAAAACCCTGCATAAAAACGAGACTGGCTACACCACTCCCAAAACCGATGTGCGCGCCATCATTCTTCAGGAAGGCAAACTTCTGCTGGTTCGTGAGAGCGATGACGGGGGATGGAGCCTGCCCGGCGGCTGGGCCGATGTCGGGGACAGTCCGTCCGTGGCTATTATCCGCGAGGTCCAGGAAGAAACGGGGCTTGAGGTTAACGTCAGCCGACTGCTTGGGGTCTGGGACCGGAATCTGCACGGGCATCCCCCTTATCCCTGGCATGTCTATAAGATGATTTTTTTGTGTGACGTGACGGGCGGCGAACTCGCCATCAGCCACGAATCGCTGGAAATCGGTTTTTTCGATCCTGACTGCCTGCCTGAGCTGTCCCTGACCCGGATCGTGCCCGAGGAGATCCACGCCAGTATCCGCACCGCGCGCGAGGGCGGCCCAACATATTGTGACTAAACGCGCGATCGGGGAAATGTCGCCAGCCGCACCTGTCAGGGTGCGGCCATCTTCAGACGATCTTCTTCAGCTCTATCTCTTCCTGGATCCGCTCGCTGTACGCCTGATGGGTGCGGATCGCTTCGTCGACGCCGGCGTTGTAGATAGCAATCCCCAGCGTCTCGATCACGTAGTCGGTGAAGAACTCCGCGTCGAACTGCTCCAGTTCTAAATCAAAGTGCTCTTCGCAGTAGGCCACCAGCTTGCTTCTGATCGCCTCCCGCTCGTTTACATCCAGTTTGATATCCGCCATCACGCATCCTTAGTTGATTGTTATCAGCGCGGTATTGCCAGGTACATTTTAATCAGCATTATTCCCAGCATGCCACAGGCGATCGTCACGATCAGCGATATCGCGTAATGGCGGCCACGGGCGCGGGCACTCAGCAGCATAATGGTGCCGGCGAACAGCAGCAGGCTGGTTAGCGCATACAGCGCATCGCCGGTATGGCTCCAGCCTCGCAGACACAGCACAGCGGGAACCAGCATCGACCACCCGGTGCGCTGCCAGGAGAGCAGGGTTCGCTCAGGCTGCAGACCCGGATCGCGCCCGATCACGGCTGTGCCTGCCAGAGCAGGACGCCGAGCAGGCTGGCCAGCAGCATCATCAGCCCGCCGAGGGAGACCAGCAGTCGGGTGTAAGGCAGGCTGGTGCCGAGACGCATCGCATACTCGTTACTGCGCCAACGGCGCCAGGCGAAGTAGCCCATGCAGGCCGCGGCGATCAGCAGGATCAGGGAGATCGTGATGCGCAGCCCGGCTGACGAAAGCTGGGGAGAAAACTGTTCGATGCCCACTGCGCCCGCCATCAGGGCCAGCGCGGTGCGGATCCAGGCCAGAAATGTGCGTTCATTGGCCAGTGTAAAACGGTAATCGGGTGTGGTTCCGGCCTGCCACCATTTGCCCTGTGGCGCCGGAGAGTGGGTATTACCCTGATGACTCACGCTTGATCCTTTCTTTTATCAGCAATTCTTTAATAGAGAGCCCCCTCGACGCATTGTCGCGGAAGTTATAGCGAGTGATCTCGGTACACAAAAACTCAATGATAAACAGCTGGGATGCCCGGGTGGCAATCGAGTCGCCCTGGTATGGCCCCGCGCTGCCGCAGGTCAGCAGGTACGTGTTCGCCAGTTCCGTAAGCGGCGACTGGGGGCTGTGGGTGATCGCCAGACGGTGAGCACCTGCCTGTCTGGCGAGATGGAACGCATTCACCACTTCCGGCGTTTCCCCGGAATGCGAAAACGCCACCACCAGATCTTCCGGCTTCAGATTGGCCAGTTTTAAGGTCATGGTAAATCGGTCGGTGTAGGCCTCGGAGTCGATGCCCTGGCGGTTCATCTTGTCCCGGGCCTCCATCGCCGACAGGCCGGACGCGCCGAACCCGACGAACAGCACCCGGTTCGCCGCCAGCAGTTTTTCCACCACCGGTTTCACCACCTTCATGTCGAGCAGGCCAATGGTCTCCTGCAGTGTGGTCTCAACCGTCAGGGCAATCTTCTGCGCGACATCGTTGCGCGAATCATCCAGAAAAATATCCGGTGACGACGGCAGCACCTGCTCGTTGTCATCGAGCAATTCACTTTTGAGGGCCGTTTTTAAATCCAGTAGCCCGCCGTAGCCGATTTTTTTACAGAACCGGACAATGGTGGCCTCGCTAATTTGCACGGCTTCGGCCAGCTTACGCACCGGCATCTGGGCCACTTTGGCAGGGTTCTGCAGAATAAACTCGGCGATATGCCGATCGGTATCCCCCAGCCCGCTCAGAATATTACTGATGTAGACCCGTACATTTTCCCGGTTTGCGCTCATCACGACGTCCTGTAAGTTCATCAACTAAAACACAGGCAACATTCTGGCAATACCGGGGTCATGCGTCCACCGCAAAGCGTATCCGGGTTTCAAATGTCTGCTCTTCGCCGGGCTGTAAGGTCTGCATTCCTCGCTTAAGGGCAACCTGCCCGCCAAAGGCCGGATCGTCCGTGGTGCCGGCCAGCGGCTCGATGCACAGTAAATCCGCGCCGGGAACGCCCCACAGCGCCAGCCATGGCTGATCCCCGGTTTCGATGCTCATTACCCGCGCGCCGTTGGGCGCATATACCTCGACGCTACGCCGCGCGGTGTCGCCAAAGTAGACCGCCCCGCCCTGAAAGCCTGCCGCCGTAAGGGGGAACGCCTCCGTTGCGGGCGGGTCTGACGGGATCGCCAGCGTTCGGTTGTCGGTGAAAAACGGCCCGGCAACCGCCCCGCCGGTGAAGGCGAGATGCCAGCCAGGCTGGGTTGCGATGGGCAGCGAGAAACCGGGATGCCAGCCGATGGCGTAGTGAAACGCGGTAGCGTCTTCGTTGCGCACGGACTGGCACAGGCGGATGCCGTCCGCCTGCAGACTCAGCCGCAGCTGCACCCGCCAGCGCCACGGCCAGCAGGCCCGGGTCTGCCCGGTGGCGTGCGCGTCCAGCAATAGCTGATTGCCCTGGCGTTGCAGGCAGCGAAACGGCTGCTGGCGTAAAAAACCGTGTGCCGGGAGGGGCAGAAATTGCTCGCCCAGCCACAGTCCCTCGTGAATCAACCGTCCTACCACCGGGAACAGCTGGGTGGCCGAGTTATTCCAGACGCCGGGCTGCGGCTTCCACAGCCAGTGCTTCTGCTGATGTTTATCCCACAGGGTCAACAGCTCCCCGCCGGTGGCGGAGACGCTGGCGCGAAAGCGACGGTTTTCCAGATTCCAGATCGTCATTTATGCGGTTCTCAACAGCAGCCGCACCTGGTAAACCAGCGCTTTATGCTGGTCACCGCTAAAGCCCGCGTCGATCAGCGAGAAGATATCCGTCTCGTTCAGCGGGCGGTCGGTGGGAAGAGATGCCAGGCTTATCCCCTGCCCGGCCGCTGCCGCCGCGATAAAGCGCAGCGCCTCGTCCACACCGTGATGTTCCCCGCGCACGCCCTGGCCTTCCGCCGAGGCCCAGCGCCGGGCAAACGCCCGCTCCCGCTCGGGAGTGAGGTCATCCAGCTCAAAGCGGGTATACAGTTCCGGCGGCGCATCGTGAGCCATCATCATTTCTTTCATCGCCAGCGCGCAGTGAAATGCCCGTTCACTGTCATGCTGGGGCTGCATCTGGCGGGGATCCTGCTGCAGATCGAACAGCTTATCGCCGAAGCGCCACGGGTTCAGATAGCCAAAAGTGGCCGGGATCTGCATCACCTGCGCGCCCTGGGTGAAATCAAAACCGGCATGGATACGGATATCCTGCAGCTCGCTGACCTTAAACAGGCTGTCGATGCGGGTCGGCATCAAGGTGTACTCAAACAGGTTGTTTTTACCCTGCTCGCGCGGACAGCGCATATAAACGCTGTTGCCATCGGTGATGTTGATATGCCCGCCAAAATAGCCAAACAGGGCATGATCCCTGACCGGGGTGTCGTTTTCCACCGCCGCACGCAGCGGGCGGCCGGTCATGGATGCCGGGCGCGGAATGTTAAAGTACTCCAGCAGCGTGGCGGGAATGTCGATCGTCTGGGCCAGCGCGCTGCGGCGCACGCCCTCGGCTTTGCAGCGCGGATCGCGGATAAAGAACGGCGTGTTGGCGATTTCGTTGTACACCGGCATGATGTTTTTGCCCCACCAGTCATGCTCCCCCAGCAGGAAGCCGTGATCGGTGCAGACGATAAACAGCGTGTCCTCCCACAGGTCCAGCGCCTTGAGCTTATCCATCACCTGGCCGAGATAGTCATCGCACATGGTGATCAGCGCCTGATAGAACTTTCTGACCTTGTCGTCCTCTTTCCCGCCCGGTGCGCCGCAGTAGTAAGGCACCCAGCCGTCGAATTCATCCGGGGTGCAGCCATACTGCGCCAGATATTTTTCCGGCACAAAGAAGGGCTCATGAGGGTCGAAGCACTCAATCTGCAGGAACCAGTTATCCTGCTGCTGGTTGGTTTCCAGAAACTCCAGCCCGGCGCTGATGGTGCGGTGCGTAAAGTGATCCTGCTGGGTCGGCATGGCGGCGCGGTTAATCAGATCCTGCGTCATTCTTCCGCTGCGGCGGCGGCGGGTTTCGTCGTCTTCCCGGCCCTGCCAGTTGATGGCGGGCTTCTCCACCTGCCCTTTCCAGCAGTCCCCCTCCTGGCCACGGATAAATTCAAAGGTGGAGTAGCGGGTGTGATAGGTCGCCCCGCCGTCGCGCCAGTAGTGCTTGTGGTCGGTCACCAGATGACTATGGACGCCAGCCTGCTTCATGGCCTGAAAGGCCGAGAAATCAAACGGCTCTATCGGCCCCCAGCTACGGTGCAAAAAGTTATAGCGCCCGGTGTGCAGCTCCCGGCGGGCCGGCATGCAGGGCATGCTCCCGACGTAAAAGTTATCAAACTGCGCTGACTCTTTTGCCAGACGGGTAAAGTTAGGGGTGATGGCCTCACCGCCGTACGGGGCGAGATGGTTACGCGTCAGCGTATCAAACATCAGCATGACTGCTTTCATAAGACGTCTCTTCTTTATGAACCGATAAATTCTTCAACTTCGTTTTTAATCAGGGTGACGTGCGGCCCGTAGACCACCTGAACGCCCTCGCCGCGAATAAAGGCCCCGCGACTGCCCAACGGCTTAAAACTCTCCACGCTGACGCTTTGCGGATTTTTGACGGTGATGCGCAGACGCGTGGCGCAGCAATCTACATCGACAATGTTGTCGCGCCCGCCGAGCGCATCCACGATCCCGGCGGCCCGCTCGCTGCCCGTCAGGTTGGCCACAACAGGTTTATCGTCGCTCTCCACTTCGCGGCCCGGCGTGTTCAGATGACGCAGGCGGATCAGCGTGCGGAAGGAGAAGTAATAGAGGCAGAACATCACGGCACCGAGCGGCAGCATCAGCAGCCAGTTGGTTTTGGCATTGCCCTGCAGAACGCCGAACAGCAGGAAATCGATTAAGCCCCCGGAGAAGGTCTGGCCGACGGTAATTTGCAGAATGTGGGTGAACATAAAGGCCACCCCGGTCAGCAGGATATGCACGCCATACAGCAGCGGAGCGCAGAACATAAAGGCAAATTCCAGCGGTTCGGTGATGCCGGTCACGAACGCGGTCAGCGCCGCAGAGAGCATCAGGCTCGCCACCTTTTTACGGTTCTCGGGACGCGCAGAGTGGTAGATCGCCAGCGCCGCTCCCGGCAGACCAAACATAAAGTCGGCAAAGCGCCCGGCCATAAACCGCGAGACCCCGATGTAGTACTGGGTGACGGACGGGTCGGCCAGCTGGGCGAAGAAAATCTTCTGCGTGCCCTGCACCAGGTGCCCGTTAACCATCGCCTCCCCGCCGACGCTGGTCAGCCAGAACGGCAGATAGAAAAGATGGTGCAGACCCAGCGGGATCAAACACTTGAGGATCATGCCGTAGAACAGCGTACCGATATAACCGGTTTGCTCGACCAGGCCGCCCAGATGGGTGATCCCGGCCTGCACGGGCGGCCAGATCCAGAACAGGGCAACGCCGAGGAAAATGGCAAAAAAGGAGCTGACGATAGGCACAAAGCGCGAGCCGCTAAAGAACGCCAGCAGGCTTGGCAGCTCGGTCTTGCCAAAACGTCGATGCACCCAAAATGCCAGCAGGCCGCTCATGATCCCGCCCATCACCCCGGTTTGCAGGGTGGTGATCCCCATGACGCTCGCCTGCCCTGCCGCGGTCAGGTTGTCTGCCGCCAGCGTACCGGTGACCACCAGGCAGGCGTTGATGGCTTTGTTCATCACGATAAAACAGAGCACCGCTGCAAGCCCGGCGGTGCCTCTGTCACTTCGCGCCATGCCTACCGCAATCCCGACGGCAAACAGCAGCGAAAGATTATCGAATACCACGCTGCCGCAGAGCTTCATGACGGTAAAAACCGCCTGAATTGTCTGGTTATCCAGTACCGGATAGGTTGCAATGGTCACCGGGTTGGTGAACACCCCACCAAACCCGAGCAGCAAGCCGGCGGCTGGCAGCACGGCGATGGGCAGCATAAAGGACTTGCCTAAATTCTGCGCGCCGGCAAAAAGTTTGCTCATAAAAACTCCCTGATATTGGCGTTATGAAATTTATATTTCATGTTATATTTGATTTAATGAAATCTATATTTCGATCGTTACCGCCGAAAGTCAAAAACGCAGTGGCAGAAAAGTGAGCAATGTCACTAAATTCAGCGGGTGTTTACCCAAGGGGGGAAAGTGAACCGTCCATTTCATCTGATGGCCAAACCGGTCAGCTACCAGTGCAATATCGCCTGTGAGTACTGTTTTTATCTGGAAAAAGATCAGGGCACGTTGAAGCCACGCAAAGCCGCGCGCCATATGGATGACGCCACGCTTGATGCCTATGTTCGCCAGTATATTGCCGCCAATCCGGGCCGGGAGGTGGAGTTCACCTGGCAGGGCGGGGAACCGACGCTTGCCGGGATCGCCTTTTACGAGAAGGCCCTGACGCTGCAGCAAAAATATGCCGACGGGAAATCGATCCGCAACAGCATTCAGACCAACGGGGTGCTAATCAACGAGGCGTGGGCGCAGTTTCTGGCGGCGAACCACTTTTTGGTCGGGCTGTCGGTGGATGGTCCCGCCTGGCTGCACGACCGTTACCGCAAAACCCGCAGCCAGCAGTCGGTGTTTGAACAGGTCATTCAGGCGATGCACCTGCTGAAAAAACATCAGGTTGAGGTCAACGTGCTGACGGTGGTGAATAACGTCACCGCGGAACATCCGCTGGAGATTTATCAGTTTCTCACCCGGGAGCTGGGCGCGGAGTTTATCCAGTTTATTCCGGCCGTGGAGCAACGCCCCCTGAACGAGAAATATGGCGAGCTGCTGTATCCGCAGTCGCTGACGGGCGGGAGCGTCACCGAGTGGTCGGTATCGGGCGAGCAGTGGGGACGGTTTATCACCACCGTGTTTGATGCCTGGGTACGCCAGGACGTCGGGCGCGTCTTTATCCAGCTGTTTGACAGCGCGCTGGCCGCCTGGCTGGGCGAAAAACCCTCTCTGTGCGTGATGCAATCATCCTGCGGTTTTGGCCTGCTGGTTGAGCAGAATGGCGATGTCTACAGCTGCGATCATTACGTGTATCCGCAGCACCGGCTGGGAAATCTGCGCCGCGAGAGTCTGGCGAAGATGGCGAACGGCAAGCAGCAGCGCAAATTTGGGCTGGCGAAAACGCACCTTACGGCAGAGTGCGGACGCTGCGAATGGAAATTTACCTGTCACGGCGGCTGCCCAAAACATCGGATCCACCCGTCTGGCGAGCGCTGGCATAACCACCTGTGCGCCGGCTATAAAGCCATGTTCAGCCATATGGATCCGTATATGCGCTTTATGGCGGAGCAGATCCGCCAGCGGCAGCCACCCGCCAGAATTATGGAAGTGGCTGCCAGCATAGCGAGTCTGTCAGCCAAACAGCACTGACGGATACATTGGCACACGGATCGCTTTGAAGTTGTAGAAATCAAAGTACGGGTAATCGGTCCACGAGAATTCCGTAGCCCACATGACCTCCCGGGTCGCTTTCAGCACTTCGTACACGCAGACGGTGGGGTTGAGGGTAGAAACGGTGCCGTCGTTATCCGGATCGCCCCAGTGGGTGCCGATATT
>Ga0308165_1005466_pt1 | contig 11764 bp, 7 predicted proteins | sample PhyWR2_FD_201032 | JGI IMG/M metagenome (GOLD analysis project Ga0308165, IMG submission 201032) | Phyllosphere microbial communities from UC Gill Tract Community Farm, Albany, California, United States - DLSLW.R2 | ecosystem: Host-associated > Plants > Phyllosphere > Unclassified | place: USA... | reverse complement strand
CGGACCACCCCGCGCACAGGTACTTCCGCGACAGGTACACCACCACGATCGCGCTGCTCACGCGGGAGCTCGAGGCGCTCCGCGACGCCGGGGCGCTGCGCCCCTCGGTGGACCCGGCCTCGGGCGCCCGTCAGCTCACGGCTCTCATGGACGGGCTCCAGGTCCAGTGGCTGCTCGAGCGCGGCTCCGAGGACCAGGTCGACATGGCCGCCGTCATGCAGGACGCGCTCGCCCTGTACCTCGTGGAGCCGCCCCTCGTGGAGCCGCAGAGGCCTGGGGGCACAGGCGACTGACCCAGCGAGTCCCCCGGAGCCTGTGCCCCGGCACACTGACGCAGCACGCCCCAAAAGCGTGGGCCCCGGCAGACCGACCCAGCGCGTCCCCCGGGAGCGTGGGCCTCGGCGGACCGACCCAGCCCGTCCCCTAGCACGTCCCCCGGTGCGTGTGCCCCGGGGGAGGTGCTCGAGTGTCAGGCGCGGACCGAGCGCTCCCGCGCCTGGTCGAGGAGCCTGGCGAGGCCGTCGCGGTCGAAGAGCATCCCGGCGAAGTTCGCGATCACCCGGACCGGCATGTCGAGCAGCATCTTGGCCATCGTCTCGTCGATCTCGAGGTTGCCCTGGTCGTCGGCGCCCGGGGTCTCCGGGCGTGCGAGCTCGGCGCGCAGCAGCTCGCCGCCGACGGGGTGGTCGAGCCACTCGCCGAAGGTCGAGTCGTCCGAGAGCGGGGCCGCGAGCGGGGGAGCCGTGACGTCGACGGACACCGTGGCACGGAGGTCGCGCGAGGACGCCCCGACCGAGACGAGGAACTCGCCGCCCTCGAGGGTCCAGGCGCGCAGCGTCGGGTGCCAGTACGAGAGGTCGCGGGCGTCGAGGACCACCTCGACCTCGCGGGACTCACCGGGCTCGAGGGCCACCTTGACAAATCCCTTGAGCTCGCGCTCGGGCCGCAGGACCACAGACTCGGGGTCGCCGACGTACACCTGGACCACCTCGGCACCACGGACCCTACCGGTGTTGGTGATCCGCGCACGGACCGTCACCGTCACCTCGTCGCCCTCGCCGGAGACCGTGGCTGTCACGTCCGAGTGCTCGAAGCTCGTGTAGGTCAGCCCGTGACCGAAGGGGTACGAGACCGCCATGCCCTTGGCGTCGTAGTACCTGTAGCCGACCAGCACCCCCTCGCCGTAGCGCACGTGCCCGAGCTCGCCGGGGAAGCTGCCGTAGGCGGGGGTGTCGCGCAGGGAGACGGGGATCGTCTCGGTGAGGCGACCCGAGGGGCTCTGCGCGCCGAAGAGCAGGTCGGCGACGGCGCCGCCGCCCGCCTGGCCCCCGAGCCACGTCTCGAGGACGGCGGGGGTGAGGTGCTCCCAGCCGGAGAGCGCCACGGCGGAGCCGTTGGCGAGCACCACCACGAGGCGCGGGTTCACCTCGGCGAGAGCCTGCAGCAGCGCGACCTGGGTGTCGGGCAGGTCGAGGTGGTCGCGGTCGTAGCCCTCGGACTCGTCGGCGGCGGGCAGCCCGAGGAAGACCACGACTGTCGTCGCGGTCTTGGCGGCCTCGACGGCCTCGTCCCGCAGCTGCTCGTCGGAGCCCTCGGTCACGCCCTCGATCGTGAAGCCCGGGGCGAAGCTCACGTCCGCACCTGTGAGCTCGCCGATCGCCGTGAGGGCGTCGTCGAGACGGGTCGGGTTGACCTGCGACGATCCTGCGCCCTGGTAGCGGGGAGTCCTGGCGAACTCTCCGACGACCAGCACACCAGCGGCGTCAGCAGCCCGCAGCGGCAGCAGGGGAGCGCCGTCGACGGGGTCGTTCTTCAGCAGGACGGAGCCGGCCGCCGCGGCCTCGCGGGCGAGGGCGTGGTGGGCGCCGGCATCGTAGGACGACGGTTCTGCGGCAGCCGGGAGCGCGCGGGAGAGGAGGGTGAGCAGACGGCGCACGGCCTGGTCGAGGACGGCCTCGTCCATCGCGCCCGACCGGACCGCCTCCACGACCTGGGCGTCGCCGATGTTGCCGGAGTTCGGCATCTCCAGGTCGAGGCCGGCGGCGAGGGAGGGCACACGGTCGGCGACGGCGCCCCAGTCGGAGACGACCACCCCGTCGTAGCCCCACTCGTCGCGCAGCACCTCGGTCAGCAGCCACGGATGCTCGGAGGCGTAGGTGCCGTTCACCTTGTTGTAGGCGCACATGACGGTCCAGGGCTTCGCGCGGGTCACGGCACGTTCGAAGCCGGTGAGGTAGATCTCGCGCAGGGTGCGCTCGTCCACGTCGGCCGAGACGCGCATGCGGTCGGTCTCCTGGTTGTTGACCGCGAAGTGCTTGAGCGAGGTGCCGACACCCTCGGACTGAATGCCCTCGATGAGCGCGGCACCCAGGTCGCCCGAGACGACGGGGTCTTCGGAGAAGTACTCGAAGTTGCGGCCGCACAGCGGTGAGCGCTTGATGTTGATCCCCGGGCCCAGCAGGACGGCGACGTCGTTCGCGCGGGTCTCGCGGCCCAGCGCGCTGCCGACGCGGCGCAAGAGGTCGACGTCCCAGGTGGAGCCCAGGGCGGCAGCCGTCGGGAAGCAGGTGGCCGGGACGGACTCGGCGAGGCCCAGGTGGTCGGCCGAGGTGTCCTGCTTGCGCAGGCCGTGCGGGCCGTCGGTCACCATGACCGAGCCGATGCCGAGGCGCTCGACGGGCTGGGTGTGCCAGAAGTCCAGGCCTGAGGTCAGCGAGGCCTTCTCCTCGAGCGTGAGGTCCTGGATCAGGCGCTCGACGTCGAGCGGGCCTGCCGTGGTGGTGGTTGGTGCAGAAGTCATGCGAGCACTCCCTCGGTGTCGGCGGAGCACGCTCCAGCGCGTGCTCAGGCCAGCCTAGCGCTGAAACCTACCGGCTGGTAGGTGATGTGGAGGGGGGTGCGTGTGCGCGGAGACGACGAGGGGCGGGGTGCGTGCTCGCACCCCGCCCCTCGTCCCGGTCGCGCTAGTCCGCGATGTCGACGATCACCGGGACGTGGTCGGACGCGCCCTTGCCCTTGCGCTCGTCACGGTCGATCTCGACAGCCGTGACCGCAGAGGTCAGCGCAGGCGAGGTGTAGGCGAAGTCGATCCGCAGGCCCTGGTTCTTGGGGAACCGCAGCTGCTGGTAGTCCCAGTACGTGTACTTGCGGTCTTCGGAGACGAACTCGCGGCTCACCTCGGTGAAGCCCGCGGTCTCGAAGGCCGCGAAGGCGTCGCGCTCCGGCTGGCTCACGTGGGTCTGACCCTCGAAGACCGCCATGTCCCACACGTCGGTGTCGCGCGGGGCGACGTTCCAGTCGCCCACGAGCGCGATCTTCGCCGCAGGGTCTGCCTCGACCCAGCCCGCAGCGTGCGATCGCAGCGTCGACAACCAGTCGAGCTTGTAGGCGTAGTGAGGGTTTTCGAGCGCCCGACCGTGCGGCACGTAGAGGCTCCACACGCGGACGCCGCCGCAGGTCGCACCGATCGCGCGGGCCTCGACCACGGGCTCCTCGCCGAACTGCGGCTGGTCCGGGAAGCCGAGCGAGACGTCCTCGAGCCCCACCCGGCTGATGATCGCGACGCCGTTCCACTGCGAGAGGCCGAAGTGCGCCACCTCGTAGCCGGCAGCCTCGAAGGCCGCGAAGGGGAACTGCGTGTCCTTGCACTTGGTCTCCTGGAGCGCGAGCACGTCGGTGCCGCTGCGCTCCAGGAAGGCGACCGCACGGTCGACGCGGGCGCGGATCGAGTTGATGTTCCAGGTGGCGAGGCGCATGAGGACCAGGCTAGCCGTCTGGGCCGACACAGGGGCAAGGGGCGAGCTGCTCGATCGGGGTCGGCGGTCGCGACGCCCTCGGGGCCCCTCGGTAGGCTGGCGCTCATGGCTACTGCACTCATCACCGGCGCGAGCGCCGGTCTCGGCGTCGAGTTCGCCTGGCAGCTCGCGACAGGGCACCACGACCTCGTCCTCGTCGCCCGCGACACCGACCGCCTCGAGACGCTCGCGCACCAGATCCGGTCGGCTGCCGGGGTGAGTGTCGAGGTCCTCGGGGCCGACCTCTCCGACCGGGACCAGACCGAGGTGGTCGCCGAGCGGCTGCGCAGCACCACCAGCCCGGTCAGCCTGCTCGTCAACAACGCGGGGTACGCGGTCCACGACTCCTTCGTCGGCGGGGACGTCGCCGCCCAGGAGGCGTCGCTCGACGTCATGGTCCGTGCTGTGCTCGTCCTGTCGCAGGCCGCGGCAGGGTCCATGCGATCGCGCGGCCGCGGGGCCATCCTCAACGTCTCGTCCGTCGCGGCGCTCACGGCCTCCGGCACCTACTCGGCGCACAAGGCGTGGGTGCGGACCTTCACCGAGGGGCTCGCGGTCGACCTGCGCGGGACCGGCGTCACGGCGACGGCGCTGTGCCCTGGGCTCACGCGGACCGAGTTCCACGAGCGCGCCCAGCTCGACTACTCGGCCTTCCCGGAGGTCGCCTGGCTCGACGCCGGCGCCGTGGTGAGCGCCGCGCTGCGCGACGTGCGGCGCGGGGTCGTGATCTCGACGCCCTCGATCAGGTACCGGGTCGCTGCGGGACTGCTCCGCCTCGCACCACGGTCGTTCGTCCGCGCCGCCGAGGGCCGCTGAGCGACCGGGTCTGGGGCTGGCGATAGGGTGGCGGGCGTGACGACCACCGACTCTTTCAGCGCCCCCACCCCCCGCGAGCAGCTCCGCGACCTCATCACGTCCCTCGCGGTCGTGCACGGCAAGGTCACGCTGTCCTCAGGCAAGGAGGCTGACTACTACGTCGACCTCCGCCGGGTGACGCTGCACCACCGCGCCGCGCCGCTCATCGGGCACGTGATGCTCGACGCCCTCGAAGAGGCTGGGCTCGGCACGTCCGAGGTCGACGCCGTCGGCGGGCTCACGCTCGGGGCCGACCCGATCGCGACAGCCCTGCTGCACGCCGCGGCGTCGCGCGGGCTCGACCTCGACGCCTTCGTCGTCCGCAAGGCCGCGAAGGCCCATGGCATGCAGCGCCAGATCGAGGGACCCGACATCAGCGGTCGTCGTGTGGTCGTCGTCGAGGACACGACCACGACGGGCGGCTCGCCCATCGCCGCGATCGAGGCGGCTCGTGCAGCGGGGGCCGAGGTCGTCGGCGTCGCGACGATCGTCGACCGCGCGACGGGCGCCCGCGAGAAGATCGAGGCGCTCGGGGTGCCCTACCACTCGCTCTTCGGACTTGCGGACCTCGGTCTCGCCTAGGTCGGACGCGAGCATGGGCCGTGCCGCGCGCTGAGGAGCGCGGTCGGTCCCAGCCGATCACACTCACCGAGCCGAGCCGAGCCGAGCCGAGCCGAGCCGAGCCGAGCCGAGCCGAGCCGAGCCGAGCCGAGCCCGGCCGCTCGTGGACCTGGACCGTCTGCTCCGCGCCGCGACGGGTCAATTGATGACGTTTCGTCATCTTCAAGGTATCTGACAGTGCTTGAGAGTTTTTCATATCTCTGCGAGGGTCGTGCTGTCCGGTACCGCTCTCTCTTGCGACCGCACTTGTCGGCACTCGTCGGCGTCGCCCCTGGTGAGGGGTGGCGTCCGGGACCTTTGACTTAGGCATGCCTCTGCTTGCTTTGGTAAGGCTCTCCTTATAAGGTGCGGACCACACGGGTGCACACGTCGCTGTCGAGCGACCTTGCCGGTACCCCCGCGCCGCGAGGCGCCGACCCCAGGAGGCTCCACGGTGCCCACCGTCCTCGAGCAGCGCGTCAGACGCGTACTCGCCACCCTGACAGCGCTGGCGCTCACCGCCGGGCTGTCTCTCGTCGGCGTCCTCGCGCCGGCCCAGGCAGATCCCGCCGCCGGTACCCTCTCGTGGGGGGTCAAGGAGTCGTTCCGCAGCTACGTCACGGGCCCGATCGCCAAGGGTGCCATCACGACGGCTGACGGCGCGACCGCCGCCGGCTCCACCTTCGTGTTCGCCCAGTCGTCGGACGACGCCTCGACCAGCACGACCGGTTATGCCGGGTCGGTGCAGTTCACGGGGCACGACGGCGCACTCGACACGACCTTCGCGAACCTCCGGGTCAGGCTGACCTCGCAGACCGCGGGTGTGCTCGTCGCGGACGCCTCGGGCAAGGGGCTCAACACCGGGACGCCGTACACCCTCCCTGGTGTCGAGCTCGCGACCCTCAGCCTCGGTGCGCCGGTCGTCGACGGAGACGTCTCGACCTGGACTGCCGCCCCGGCGACCCTCACAGCGGCCGGGGAAGAGGCCTTCGCAGGCTTCTACAAGGCCGGCACTGCCCTCGACCCGGTCACCTTCTCGATCTACCGCCAGGCCGCGCCCGAGCCGGAGCCCACAGTCGACCCGACCGACGAACCCACCGTCGACCCGACCGAAGAGCCCACCGTCGAGCCGACCGAAGAGCCGAGCCCAGAGCCGACCACCGAGCCCACGCCCGAGCCGACCGACCCTCCGGTCGCGACCTTCGAGCCTGCGGTGAGCCTGTTCGCTGCTGATGGCACGACGCCGCTCGCGTCGTCGTCGGTCAAGCTCGGTGACACGATCGTGGTGAAGGGTTCGGGTTTCGACCCGGCTGGGAACCTGGCTCCTGCGGGTGCGCGTCCGCCGATCTCGGCGGGCAACCCTGCGGGGACGTACGTGGTGTTCGGCAAGTTCGCGGACACGTGGAAGCCCTCTGCTGGTGCTGCGTCGAGCACGCGTGTCGCGGGTGACCAGAAGTGGGCGCTGAGCGATGCTGCTTTCGCGCTGGTCAACCCGGCCTACCAGCCGGCCATCGCCGGTCAGCGTGCGGTGGTCGCCCCGGACGGGACCTTCACCACGACGCTGACGGTCAAGGAGAAGGCGACCGGGTGGCCCGAGTCGGGCAACCTCGGTGTCTACACCTACGCAGCCGGTGGCACGACCAACGCCGACCAGGAGCTCTACGCACCCGTCACGCTCGCCCCTCCTGCTCCGGTCTTCGAGCCTGCTGTGAGCCTGTTCGCTGCTGATGGCACGACGCCGCTCGCGTCGTCGTCGGTCGCCCTGGGTGACACGATCGTGGTGAAGGGTTCGGGCTTCGACCCGGCCGGGAACCTGGCTCCTGCGGGTGCGCGTCCGCCGATCTCGGCGGGCAACCCTGCGGGGACCTACGTGGTGTTCGGCAAGTTCGCGGACACGTGGAAGCCCTCTGAGGGGGCTGCGTCGAGCACGCGTGTCGCGGGTGACCAGAAGTGGGCGCTGAGCGATGCTGCCTTCGCGCTGGTCAACCCGACCTACCAGCCGGCCATCGCCGGTCAGCGTGCGGTGATCGCCCCGGACGGGACCTTCACCACGACGCTGACGGTCAAGGAGAAGGCGACCGGGTGGCCCGAGTCGGGCAACCTGGGTGTCTACACCTACGCAGCCGGTGGCACGACCAACGCCGACCAGGAGCTCTACGCACCCGTCACGCTCGCCGACGTGACCACGCCGACGGACCCCACGACCCCGACCGACCCCGAGGTCCCCACGACCCCGACCGACCCCGAGACGCCCACCACGCCAGAGACCCCCGTCGCGCGTGGCGTGCTCAGCTGGGGCGTCAAGGAGAGCTTCCGCTCGTACATCTCCGGTCCGATCGCCCGAGGCAAGGTCACCGTCTCCGCGGGGGCCACGACAGACGGCTCCCGCTACGGCTTCCCCCAGACGTCCTCCGACCTAGACGGCGGCCGGGGCTCTGCGATGTACTCCGGCGCAGTGACCTTCACAGGCCACGGCGGCGCGCTCGAGCTCACGCTGAGCAACCCCACGGTCTGGTTCTCTGCACAGCCGACAGCCACGCTCACGGTCGACGTGAAGGGCAAGACGCTCAGCGGCGAGGTGCTCGACCTCACCGGGGTGAAGTTCGCGACACTCACGCTCCCGTCGCCCTCGACGTCGCAGGGCGTCAACACCTGGGCTGACGCTCAGGCGACGCTCACCGCGGAGGGCGCCGCGGCATTCTCCGACTTCTACGCCGCCGGCGCAGTCCTCGACCCGGTGACCTTCACCATCGGCTCTGGCGGTGGCACCACACCGGGCGTTGAGACTCCTGGCACCGACCCTGGCGCTCCCGTGGTCGTCACGCCGCTCGCGCCCGGCACCTACGCCAACGCGATCGCCAGCGTCACGACGGTCGTCCCCGGCGGCGAGGTCACCTTCACGGGTCAGGGCTTCGGCTCCGGAACCGAGAACATCGAGGCCGCGGTCTACTCCGTGCGCCAGCTGCTCGCGTCGGGCATCACGGCCGACGCCTCGGGTGCCGCCACGGCGACGGTCACTCTCCCGAAGGACCTCGCCCCCGGCGTCCACACCCTCTCGCTCGAGTCACCCTCGGGTGTGAGGTCGCAGGTGCAGATCACCGTCGAGGCGCCTGTCGTCCCGACGGCCGCGCAGCAGTGCGTCGCCCGCTCGGTCTCGGGCGCGACCCTCAGCTGGGGCGTCAAGGAGTCCTTCCGCACCTACATCACCGGTCCGATCGCCAAGGGCTCCATCACGCCCTCCGGCGTGACGAGCAGCGGCAGCAGCTTCGGCTGGGGTGGCGGCAGCGGCAAGTTCAACACCGAGGTGAACCAGGGACGCGTCGCCTTCCCCGGGTCGGTGAACTTCTCCGGTCACGGCGGGATCCTCGACCTGACCATCTCGAACGTCCGCGTCCAGGTGAGCAGCGCGTCGACGGGTTCTCTCGTCGCCGACGTCTCGTCGACGGACATGAACGGCACCGCCTCCCAGCAGAAGGGCGTGACCATCGCGTCCCTCGGCCTCGCGGGGAAGAAGTCGACCACCGGCAGCACGGTCTCGTGGTCTGGCGTGAGCGCGACGCTCACCTCGGCCGGTGCGAGCGCCTTCGGCGGCTTCTACGTCGCCGGTGACGCCATGGACCCCGTGAGCTTCAGCTTCCCGCTGGGCTCCGAGGTCGACTGCGACGCCTCGTCCGGCGCCAACGGTGCCGGGGCGCTCGCCACGACAGGAGCCGACGGGTCGGTCTCGGCCGCCCTCGCCGCGCTCCTCGCCCTCACCGTGGGTGTCGGGGCCGTCGGCCTCGCACGCCGCCGACGGACGGTCGGCTGAGCCGAGGCCTGACAGGCCGAGCACTCACCATGAGGAGGACCTGTCGTCGCTGACGACCAGGGGCCCGGGACGCGCAGCAGCGCGGACCGGGCCCCTCTGGCGTCCAGGGCAGTGCCGTCAGCAGGACCCACCACCAGCCGGGATAGGCCCGTCACGAGGTAGGCCCGTCACGACGTAGGCCTGTCACGACGTAGGCCTGTCACGACGTAGGCCCGTCACGACGTAGGCCCGCCTCCGACGGTCGTCGGGGGCGGGCCTGCTCGGTCGTGCTGGGGGTCTGGGCGGTCAGACCCTCTCGATGAGGTTCGCGACCGAGTCCACGACTGTGCTCGGGCGGAACGGGTACCTGTCGACGTCCTTGACCGAGGTCGACCCCGTCAGCACGAGGAAGGTGTGCAGACCAGCCTCGATCCCGGCGACGACGTCGGTGTCCATGCGGTCGCCGACCATCGCTGTCGACTCCGAGTGCGCGTCGATCCGGTTGAGGGCCGAGCGGAACATCATCGGGTTGGGCTTGCCGACGAAGTACGGCTCCCGTCCCGTGGCCCGGGTGATCATCGCCGCGACAGCACCTGTCGCGGGCAGCGGACCCTCGGCACTCGGGCCCGTCGCGTCGGGGTTCGTGCAGATGAAGCGCGCCCCGCCGAGGATCAGCCTGACGGCCTTGGTGATCGCCTCGAAGGAGTACGTGCGGGTCTCGCCGAGGACCACGTAGTCGGGGTCGGACTCGGTGAGGGTGTAACCGGCCTCGTAGAGGGCCGTCGTCAGCCCGGCCTCGCCGATCGCGTACGCGCTGCCGCCAGGGATCTGGTCGGACAAGAACTGCGCCGTCGCGAGCGCAGAGGTCCAGATCGCCGACTCGGGCACGTCGATGCCCGACGCGTACAGACGTGCGCGGAGGTCGCGCGCCGTGAAGATCGAGTTGTTGGTGAGGATGAGGAACGGACGTTCTTTGTCGCGCAGGGTCTTGATGAACTCCGCGGCGCCGGGGATCGCGTGGCCCTCGTGGACCAGGACCCCGTCCATGTCGGTCAGCCAGGACTCGATGGTGCGGGTCATCAGCGGTCCTTGTCGTCGTGAGGTGCGCCCTCGACGGCGTCGGAGGCTGCTGCCTCAGATCGTACGACCCCGCTGCTGGGACCTGCTGCTGCGTCTGCGACGGGGTCGATCACCGGGCTGGCGAAGGGCCGCGCAGCGGGGTCTGCGGTCGGCTCGGCGGCCGCAGCGGTGAGGCCGTCAGGAGCCGTCGCCGGGCCCGTCGCCGCAGCAGCCGCGGCGGCCTTGCGGTTGCCCAGCCACCCACGGCCGAGCTCGACGACGATCGGCAGGACCGACACGAAGACGATGGCCACGAGGATGAGCTCGATGTTGTCGTGCACAAAGCTGATCTGCCCGAGGAAGTACCCGAGGACCGTGATCCCGACGCCCCACAGGAAGGCGCCGATGACGTTGTAGCTGACGAAGTGGCGGTACGGCATCCGGCCGACGCCTGCGGCGACGGGGGCGTAGGTGCGCACGAAGGGTGCGAAGCGCGCGAGGATCAGCGCGCGACCGCCGTACTTGTCGAAGAACGCATTCGTCTGCTCGATGTACGACTGCTTGAAGAACCTCGAGTCGGGCTTGTTGAAGATCTTCGGCCCGACCTTCCGGCCGATGAGGTACGAGCACTGGTCGCCGGCGAAGGCAGCGAGGAACAGCATGATGCAGAGCAGCCACAGCGGGAAGTCGAGCTGCTCCTGCGCCACGAGCATGCCTGCCGTGAAGAGCAGAGAGTCGCCGGGGAGGAACGGGAACAGGAGCCCGGTCTCGACGAAGATCACCAGGCAGATCCCGACGAGGGCATAGCCCCCGAAGGAGGCGATGAGGCTGTCGGCGTTGAGCCAGTCGGGGCCGAGGGCCACGACCTGCTCGCCGGCGGACGCGAGGATGTCTGCTGAGATCACGGGAACCAGAGTACGGGGTGGACCTCTCGAGAGGTCCGGCTGCCGCAGACCCGCACGCGATGGTCACATCGTGCTGCTGGGTGGCAGACGCGCCGGGCTGTCGTCGTCAGGGGTGTCGTCGTCACCTGTGCGGGCGCGACCCGTCGCACCGGGTGCGACAAGATAGGCGGCATGTCGACACCTCAGACACCGCAGAGCCCGCTGTCCCCGCAGTCCTCACCGAGCCCGCAGTCCGCTCAGCCCCTCACGGCCCCGGCAGAGCAGCAGGCACCCGGCAGGCGCTCCGCACCGAGCATCGCCCCGCCCGGGCACCCCGACGCCACCCGGGTCCTGCTCCTCGGGTCGGGTGAGCTCGGCAAGGAGGTCGCGATCGAGCTGGCCCGCCTGGGGGTCGAGGTCGTCGCCGCAGACCGCTACGCCGGCGCCCCGGCGATGCAGGTCGCGCACAGCAGCAGGGTCGTCGACATGCTCGACCCGCAGGCGCTCCGCGACCTCGTCGCCGAGGTCCGCCCGCACGTCGTGATCCCGGAGATCGAGGCCATCGCGACCGAGGTGCTGCTCGAGGTCGAGGCAGCCGGCACGGTCGTGGTCCCGACGGCCCGCGCGACGCGGCTGACGATGGACCGCGAGGGCATCCGGCGGCTCGCGGCAGAGACCTTGGGGCTGCCCACCTCGCCCTACAGGTTCGTCGACACGCTCGACGACCTCCGCGACGCGACGCAGGCGCTCGGGCTGCCGTGCGTCGTCAAGCCGGTGATGAGCTC
>Ga0308165_1005465_pt1 | contig 11765 bp, 9 predicted proteins | sample PhyWR2_FD_201032 | JGI IMG/M metagenome (GOLD analysis project Ga0308165, IMG submission 201032) | Phyllosphere microbial communities from UC Gill Tract Community Farm, Albany, California, United States - DLSLW.R2 | ecosystem: Host-associated > Plants > Phyllosphere > Unclassified | place: USA... | reverse complement strand
GAGCACCCGCGCCGCGATGCCCGCGTCGACGGGTTGCGGGGGCAGCAGCACGGCGATGCCGCCGGCGCGCGTGACCGCCTCGAAGTACACCTTGGGCAGGAAGGCGGCCGGCACGTCCCACACCCCCGTCTTGGCCTGTTCGAGGTAGGTGGTGAGACCGATGAGGGGCGCCCGCGTCTCAGAAGCGTTCAAAACCGCGCACCCGCTCCCAGTCGGTGACGGCCGCGTCGTAGGCACGCTGCTCGATGCGGGCGTTGTTGAGGTAGTGGTCGACGACCTCGTCGCCGAACGCCTGCCGCGCGATCGCCGAGTCGCCGAACAGCTGCGCCGCGTCTCGCAGGGTGGTGGGAACGCGGGGCGCATCCGAACCGTAGGCGTTTCCCTCGAAAATCGGTTCGAGTTCGAGCTCGTTCTCGATGCCGTACAGGCCGCCCGCGATGAGCGCGGCGGTCGCGAGGTACTGGTTCACGTCGCCGCCCGGTACCCGGTTCTCGACGCGCAGTCCCTGCCCGTGCCCGACGACCCGCAGCGCGCACGTGCGGTTGTCGAGCCCCCAGGCCACGGCGGTCGGCGCGAAGCTGCCCTCGACATAGCGCTTGTACGAGTTGATGTTCGGGGCGAAGAAGAGGCTGAACTCGCGCGTCGTCGCGATGAGTCCGGCGAGCCAGTGTTCCATGAGCTTCGAGAAGCCGTGCGGGCCGTCGCCGGCCATCACGGGGGTGCCGTCGTCGCCGCGCACGCTGAGATGGATGTGACAGCTGTTGCCCTCGCGCTCGTTGAACTTCGCCATGAAGGTGAGCGACTTGCCGTGCTTGTCGGCGATCTCTTTCGCGCCGTTCTTGTAGATCGAGTGGTTGTCGCACGTGGCGAGCGCGTGGGCGTAGCGGAAGCCGATCTCCTGCTGACCGAGATTGCACTCGCCCTTCACTCCCTCGCAGTACATGCCGGCGCCGTCCATGCCGTTGCGGATGTCGCGCAGCAGCGGCTCCATGCGCGTCGAGGCGAGGATGGCGTAGTCGATGTTGTAGTCGGAGGCGGGCGTCAGGCCCGTGTAGCCCTTGGCGAAGGCCGAGCGGTAGTCGTCGTCGAAGACGATGAACTCGAGTTCGGTGGCCGAGTAGGGCACGAGCCCGTGCTCGGCGAGGCGCGCGATCTGCGCCTTGAGGATCTCGCGCGGCGACTGCACCACGGGCTTCTCGTCGAGCCAGGTCAGGTCGGCCATCACGAGGGCCGTCGCCTCGAGCCACGGCACCACCCGCAGGGTGTTCATGTCGGGCATCATCGCCATATCCCCGTAGCCCTTCGACCACGACGAGATCGTGTAGCCGTCGACGGTGTTCATCTCGACATCGACCGCGAGCAGGTAGTTGCAGCACTCGGCGCCGTGCTCGGCGAACTCCTCGAGAAACAGCCGGGCCGAGGCTCGTTTGCCGACCATGCGGCCCTGCATGTCGGTGAAACCGATGATCACGGTGTCGATCTGTTTGTTCGCCACGAGCTCGGTGAGCTCTGCGATCGTGAGATTTCCCGAGACGGGGGTGGAGGCGAGCGTGGTCATGGCAGCCGATCTGGATCGAGTGGACTTCTCTTGACCCAACCATTAGACCACAGCCGGATGTCGCGTTGATTGCCTTTTGTAACGAGCTGTTTACATCCAAAGGTAGACACGAAGTACCAATAGCCGCCAAGCTCTCGGGTAAAAGTTCTGGAGGAATCAATGGCCGAGAAGTCAGGCAGAAGCGTTTCCGGCGTCACCTACACGAAGGCGGCCGAGGGGTACTTCGAGAAGCGCGCCCTCAAACGTTCGGCGGGGGTGTGGGGCCTGTGGGGACTCGCGGTCGCCGCCGTCATCTCCGGGTGGAACTTCGGCATCGACTTCGCCGGCTTCGGCGGCATGCTCATCGCCTTCGCCATCCTCGTGGTGATGTACTACGGCCTGACCTTCTCGATCGGAGAGATGTCGGCCGCCATGCCGCACACCGGCGGCGCCTACTCCTTCTCCCGGTCGGCGATGGGCCCGTGGGGCGGCCTCGTCACCGGGCTCGCCGAGACGATCGAGTACGTGGCCACGACCGCCGTCGTGGTCTTCTTCTCGGCCCAGTACGCGAACGAGATCACGTCCAAGCTCTTGGACTTCGACCTGTCGAACAACATGTGGATCTGGTGGGTCGTGCTCTACGCCGTGTTCATCGCCCTGAATTCCGCCGGCGCGAACATCTCGTTCAAGTTCGCGATCGTGGTCTCGATCATCTCGATCGGCATTCTGCTGGTCTTCTCGGCGATGGCCGTATTCTCGGGCGCCTTCAGCTTCGACAGCCTCTTCGACAAGGTGCCCGACCCGGGGCAGACCGCCTTCCTGCCGCACGGCGTCTTCCCCATCCTGTTCGCCCTGCCGTTCGCGATGTGGTTCTTCCTCGGCATCGAGGAGCTGCCGCTCGCCGCCGAAGAAGCGCACAATCCCGCCCGCGACATCCCACGTGCCGGTCTCTGGGCTCGCGGCACCCTGATCGTCACCGGCCTCCTGGTTCTCGTGCTCAACACCGGCGTCATCGGCGCCGAGGCGATGGGTGTATCGCTCGAGCCGCTGCTCGACGGCTTCCGCGCCATCGTCGGCGACGAAGCGGCCGCGGTGCTGGCGCTGCTCGCTCTCGTCGGACTGCTCGCCTCGCTGCAGGGCATCATGTTCGCCTACGGGCGCAACATGTACTCGCTGTCGCGCGCCGGCTACTACCCGAGGATCTTCTCGCTCACCGGCAAGCGCCAGACGCCGTGGGTCGCCCTCCTCGTCGGCGCCGTGCTCGGCTTCGTCGCGCTCGTCGTGGTCGACCTGCTCGGCGGCGCGTCGAGCACAGCCGGAGCGGTCGTGCTCAACATCGCCGTCTGGGGCGCGGTCGTCGCGTACTTCCTGCAGATGCTGTCGTTCATCATCCTGCGCAAGAAGTTCCCGAATGCCGCTCGCCCCTATCGCAGCCCGTGGGGGCTGTTCGGTGCCTACTCGGCCGCCGTCATCGCGCTGCTGGTCTTCCTCGGCTTCCTCTTCAACCCCGCCTACCTGCCCGCGATCGTCGCGATCGTCGTGGTCTACGCGCTCATCCTCGTCGGCTTCGCGGTCTACGGCCGGCACCGTCTCGTTCTCTCGCCCGAAGAGGAGTACGCGCTCTCGGGCGGCCTGCACGGCGACCCCCAGACCGAGGGCTACGACGCCATGGAGGGCGAGGTCTTCGACCGCACGTAGGCCGGTGACGCGGGTCTAGTGGTCGCTTCCGGTGGCCGCTAGACCGACGCCGAGACCGATCATCGCCACACCGCCGGCCGCACCGAGCCGGGACAGCCGGCGCGGCGAGCGGCCGAACCAGTCGCGCGCGAAACCGGCCGACAGCGCCCACACGCTGTCGAACACCATCGCGAGCAGCGCGAACACGGCGCCGAGCTCGAGCAGTTGCAGCGGCAGAGCGCCCGCGGTCGGGTCGACGAACTGCGGCAGCACCGCGACGAAGAAGACCACGGATTTCGGGTTGGTGACACCGACGCCCGCGCCCTCGACGAACGACCGCAGGCGACTCGTCGGCGCATCCGGTCCGGGCTTCGCAGCCTCGCGGTTGCGGTGGCGGATGGCCTGGATGCCGAGGTAGACGAGAAACGCGGCGCCCGCGAACTTCACGACGGTCAGGAGCACGATCGACTGCTCGAGAACCACTCCGAGACCGAGGGCGATCGCGACCACCTGGGCGAACATGCCGACCGCGTTGCCGACGACGCTGAGCAGGGCGCCCACCCGGCCGATCGAGAGCGCACGACCCACCACGAACAGCACGCTCGGGCCGGGGATCACGACGAGCACGAGCGCGGCAAGGGCGAACGCGGCGAGGTTGGGAACGGGCACCATGCGCCGATCGTAGCGCCCGGGAGTTCGCCGCTAACGACACGCCGCGCGTAGCGATAGGGGATACGATTGACGCTCTTCTCCAGCCCGACGGGAGGGTCGCCGTGACCGAGACTGCGCCGCAGGTCGGAGGCGTGCGCGGGCGTGCGATCGATGCACGCATCCTCAGCGTGACCCTCGACATCCTGCGCAAGAACGGTCCGGCCGCGGTCAACATCGAGGCGGTCGCGGCGAAGGCCGGAATCGCCAAGACGACGATCTACCGTCGCTACGACTCTCGCGAACACCTGCTCAGGGCGGCCATCGAGTCGTCGTCGACCGAGATCGCGATCCCCACCGACCTCGCCACCCACGAGACCTTCCGCTGGCTGCTGCACGACGCCGCACGCATGGCCGAGGACATGGTGGGCCGAGGGGCGGCCGCCTCGATCATCCTCAACGACCACCCGGAGTCGAACGCCCTGATGCGCGAGATGATCAAGGCGAGGTCGGCTCGGCTGACCGGGTTCCTGCACGAGCGCATCGAGGCCGGCGACCTGCGGGCAGACCTCGACGTCGGGCTCGCCGCCACGGTGCTGCTCGGCGCCCTGTTCGGCCAGATGATCAGGGGCGGCGAGCTCGACGACGAGTGGGCCGACTCGGTGCTCGACCTGCTCTGGCCTGGCTTCAAGGCGTAGCCCGGACGCGCGGGCCGAGCCCCGCCGCGCGGGCCGAGCCCCGCCGCGCTAATAGGTGATGATCTTGTCGGGGTTGAAGTTCTTCTTCGGGTCGGCGGAGACGAACAGCCCGTTCATGAGCGCGACGCCCTCGGTCGAGATGTCCTGTTCGAGCCAGGGCGCGTGCTCGCGGCCCACGCCGTGGTGGTGCGAGATCGTGCCGCCGTGGTCGACGAAGGCCTGCTGGATCGCGCGCTTGACGACGTCGTACTGCTCGATGGCGTTCTCTCCCCCGTGCACGAAGGCGAACGTGAAGTAGAGGCACGCCCCCGAGTGGTACGAGTGCGACAGGTGGCTCATGATCCAGCCGGGCGTGCCGATCTTCTCGTAGGCCTCGTTCGCCGCGGCATACACGGCGTCGTGGATCTCGTTGAGCCGCGACCACGGTGCGGCCGTCTCCGAGACATCGGCCGCGGCACCGCGGTCGAGCAGGAAGTCGCGCAGGTACGGGGTGTCGAACTTCTTCTGGTCGTAGAGCACGCCAGGGCCCTTGCCGACGCCGAGACCGCCGTGCTTCTTGACGATGCGGGCGACGATCTTCTTCTCGTACTCGACGTGGGTCTTGCTGCCCTCGAAACCGATGAATGAGAGGTTGATGCCCTCGAGGTCCCAACCGCGGGCCTTGAGGAACGCCATAAGCACCTTCTGCGGGTCGAACCCGGTCTTGGCCTTGCCCGTGGCGAACGAGAAACCGCTCTCGCGCGCGTCGGAGACGCGGGTGACGGTCGGGCGGGCGTCGCTCTCGGAGATCTCGTGCATCGCCGCGATGCCGGCCTCCCAGCTCGGGAAGAGGTAGCCGTTGATCTCACGCACCTCGGGCGTGCGGTGCACCTGCACGGTGACCTCGGTGATCACGCCGAGCCTGCCCTCGCTGCCGAGGATCATCTCGCGCACGCTCGGTCCTGTCGAGGCCGAGGGCACGGGACGGATGTCGACGATGCCCGCCGGGCGCACCATGCGCAGGCCGCGGGCGATGTCGGCGATGTCGCCGTACTTGTCGCTCTGCATGCCCGAGGAACGGGTGGCGACCCAGCCGCCGAGAGTCGAGTGGGTGAAGCTGTCGGGGAAGTGGCCCATCGTCCAGCCGCGGGCGTTCAGCTGCTCCTCGATGAACGGCCCCTGGGCGCCGGCCTGGATGCGCGCGATGCCCGAGCCCTCGTCGATCGAGACGACCTTGTTGAGGCGCCCGAGGTCGAGCGAGATGACGACGCGGGCCTCGCCGGGATGCGGCTCGAGGCTGCCCGAGATGTTGCTGCCGCCGCCGAAGGGGATGATGACGGCGTTGGCCGCGACGGCGGCCGAGACGACGGCGACCACCTCGGCCTCGTCGGCCGGGTAGAGAACGACGTCGGGCATGCGCGGCAGGTCGCTCGCGCGGATGCGCAGCAGGTCGCGGATGCTCTTGCCGTAGGTGTGCACGAGGCGCAGCTCGTCGTCGACGATCGCGTTGTCGGCACCGACGATGGATGCGAGCTCGGCGAGGAACGGGGCGTCGATAGTGCTCGAGGGGAGGGTGAGATCCGAGAACTCCACGCTCGAGGCCGCGCTGCCGTCGAGGTCGAGGCCGACGGCCTTCTTCACGAAGGGGGCGAAGTCGGGCTTGTTGTCATAGGTGAAGGCGACGCCCTCGACTCCCCAGCCCCACCACTTCATGTGCTTGACGTCTGCCATGGTTCTGCTTTCTCTGCGTGCTCTGTTGTTCGAAAAACCGGTGTTGTGAAGCGGTCCGCTATGCGGCGGTGTGCTCTGCGATCATGCCCAACACCGTGCGGTGCAGTCTCGCAGAGAATTCGCCGGCGGTCTCGTCGGGCTCGGCGAGCATGGGGGCGCCGAACACCACGACGACGGGCGGGCGGCCGGGAACCGGCCAGTTGCGTCCGGGCGGCATGGCGTCTGCCGCTCCGATGATGGCCACGGGAACGCAGGGGGCGCCGATGTTCATCGAGAGCACCGCGGCTCCGGGCTTGAACGGGCCGATGATGCCGTCTTTGGAGCGGCCGCCCTGCGGGAAGATCAGCAGCGGCACCCCGCGGCCGAGCAGTTCTTTCGCGAGCCCCGAGCGCGCACCCCCGCCCGTGCGGTCGACCGGGAAGGCGTTGAAGAACAGCGCCGTCGCCGCGCGCCGCCAGGCGACGTCGAAGAAGTAGTCCGCCGCGGCGCCCGCGGCGAGGTAACGCGCCCTCGCCCGCGGCAGTGCGCCGGTGATGAGAGGCGCATCCAGATGGCTCGAATGATTCGCGACCACGATGAACGGGTCTTTCAGCTCTTTGAGGGCCTCTTTGCCCTTGACCTTGACCCTCGCGACCGACCAGACCACGCCCTTGAGGATTATGCGCTGGGCGACGAACCGCGCCGCCGCGTGTCCCGACGACGAGAAGCGGTGCAGGTGGGTGACCTTCACGGTCTTCTTGGTCATGCGTGGGTCTCGACTGAGTCGCTGCGGCTCGACGAGATCTTGCCCGAGATCCAGCGCACGACACCGCGCGGAAGATGCCTGACGAAGAAGAACAGAAACTTGAACCTGGCCGAGGGGATGACGAGCACGCGCCCCTTCTCCGACGCCCGCAGGCCCTGCTCGATGGTGAGGCCCGCGTCGATCCAGAGCGCGCCGGGGATCGATCCCGTGGTGATGCCCGCCCGCTCGTGGAATTCGGTGTGCACCCAGCCCGGGCTGAGCGACGTGACGCGCACGCCCGTACCGCGCAGTTCGACCGCGAGACCCTCGGTGTAGCTGTTGACCCAGGCCTTGACCGCCGAATAGCTGCCCATCGCCATGTAGCCGGCGGTGGACGCGACGTTGATGATGGCGCCATCGCCGCGGGCGCGCATGGTGCGGCCCGCCGCGCCGCCGAGAACGAGCACAGCGCGGATCATCACTTCGATGGCGCGGTCGTGGCCGGAGGTGTCGACCGAGGTGAGCGGGGTGTGGATGCCGAATCCCGCGTTGTTCACGAGCACGTCGATCGGGCGGGCGTCATCCGTCAGCCTGTCGACCACGAGCGAGACGTCGGCCCGATCGGCCAGGTCGGCCCGCAGGGTCTCGACTCGCCGACCCGTAGCGCGAAGCTCCGTCGCCATCGAATCGAGCCGTTCGGGGTCTCTCGCGACGAGCACGAGATCGTATCCACGACGGGCGAGGGCCCGGGCGAACTCAGCTCCGAGACCCGACGTCCCACCCGTGACGAGAGCAGTAGCCATTCGGACAGGATACGCTACGCGACCCGTATCGTTCATCGAATAGACTGCGGTGCACCAAGTTATTTTGCGTGGGGAAGAGCATCGTGCACAGTCAGTCAGACGGCCAAGAAGAGGCTGTTCCCGCCAGGGGTTTCAGTGTGCGCGAGTACGCCCGCACCGCCTCCGGTAACCACCGTGACGAGATCGACCTCGGGGCGTTCGCCGACTTCCCGCTGCGCTCCGACACGCTGCGCGCGCTGCGTTTTGTCGCTGCCGTCGAGAGCGCCACGATGGGTCACCTGCGCAACGTGCTCGTCACCGCGACGCACAAGGACGCCAGGGTCACGGCGTTTCTCGGCACCTGGGCGTTCGAGAAATTCTGGATCGCCGACGCACTGCAGAGCATCATCGACGCGCACCCCGACGTCGCCCTCGCGACCCCGAAACAACGCTCGCGCGTCGCCGCCTTCTTCGGCGAGATCCGCGAGCGGGTGCGCCCGATCACCGGATCGATTCGGGCGAACAGGCTCGGCGAAGACATGATCGCCGTACACATGACGCTCGGCACGATCGACGAATGGATGACCCAGGCGGCACTCACCCGCATCGTCGAACTCGATCCGAACCCCGCGCTCGAGGCGATCGTCGACCGGCTCCTGCGGGTGCAGGAGCGTCAGCTCGAATTCTTCGAGGCGCAGGCCCGCGACCGGCTCGTCGCCGCCGACCACACCCGCGTCGTCGTCGCCCGCCAGATCGCCGGCGCGCAGTGGCCGATCGGGGCCGAAGCCGAAGCGAAATCCGAGACCGACTTCTTCTACTCTTATCTCTTCGCCTCAGCGCCGGGCACCGCCGCCGGCATCGACGCGAAAATCTCCACTCTCCCCGGCCAGGAAGGGCTCCCCCTCATTTCACGCGCAGTAGCCTCGCACGGCGGTTTCGCCGCATGAGCGCCACCAAGAAGAAGTCCGGCCTCGCCGGCGCCCACGTATTCCTGACGGGAGCCACCGGGTTCGTCGGCCAGGCCGTTCTCGAGCGGCTGCTGTCGTCGCACCCCGACACGCGCGTTTCGATCCTCGTGCGCACGAAGGGAAGCGCGACGACCGAGACCCGGCTCGCCAACCTGCTGCGCAAGCCGGTGTTCAAGGCGTGGAAGGAGAAGGTGGGCGACGACGAGGCCGCCCGCATCCTCGCCGAACGCGTCAGCGTCGTTTCGGGCAGCCTGACCTCCATCGCCGACCTTCCCTCCGACATCGACGTCGTCATCCACGGCGCGTCGACGGTGTCGTTCGACCCGCCGATCGACGAGGCCTTCGACACCAACGTCGGCGGGGCGCTCGGCCTCTACGGCGCGCTGCTCGCGTCGGGCTCCGATCCGCACGTCGTGCACGTCTCCACCTGCTACGTCGGCGGCATCCGCAAGGGCATCATGCCAGAGGCCTCGCTCACGCACGAGGTCGACTGGCGCGCGGAGGCCGTCTCGGCCGCGAAGGCGCGCGAGCAGGTCGAGGCCGCGTCGCGCGAGCCCGAGAACCTGCGCCGCTTCATCGGCCGCTCGCGCGCCGTCAACGGCAAGGCCGGCCCCCAGGCCGTGGCCCGCGCCGCCGAGACCGCCCGCGCCGAGTGGGTCACGAAAGAGCTCGTCGACTACGGCCGCACCCGCGCCGAGAGCCTCGGCTGGACCGACGTCTACACGCTCACCAAGGCGTTCGGCGAGCGCGCCGCCGAAGAGCTGTGGGCCCAGGCCGGGCACCGCCTCTCGGTCGTGCGCCCCGCGATCATCGAGAGCGCGCTGCACCACCCGTTCCCGGGGTGGATCGACGGCTTCAAGGTCGCCGACCCGCTCATCCTCGCCTACGGGCGCGGCCAGCTGCCCGACTTCCCGGGGCTTCCCGACTCGATCCTCGACATCATCCCGGTCGACTACGTGGTCAACGCGATCATCGCCGCCGCCGGAACCGACCCCTCCCCCGAAGATCCGCAGTACTACCACGTGAACTCCGGCGCCTCGAACCCGCTGCCGTTCCACGAGATGTACGAGAACGTCAACGAGTTCTTCACCGCGAACCCGCTCCCCCACGAAGACGGCCACATCAGCGTGCCGCTCTGGCGCTTCCCCGGCGCCCGCAAGGTCGAGCGCGCGCTCAAGCGCCGCGAAGACATCGCCGAGTTCGCCGAGCGCACCATCACCCGGCTGCCCTCGACCAAGCGCACCCAGAAGTGGCTCGACGGAGTGCACGTCAACCAGAGCGCCCTCGAGACGCTGCGCGGCTACACCGAGCTCTACCGCGCCTACGTGCAGACCGAGATCATCTTCGACGACACCAACGCCAAGAAACTACACAACTCGCTGCCGGAGGCCTCGCGCGCCGACCTCGGTTTCGACGTCGCGGCGATCGACTGGAACGACTACTTCCAGCGCGTGCACTTCCCCGCGATCACCGCGCTGACCAAGGCCTTCGCCAACCGTCCGCAGGGCAAGGAACGCGGCGAGCGAGCGCTGCCCTCCCGCACCGATGTCGTGGCCGTCTTCGACCTCGAGGGCACCGTTCTCGAATCGAACCTGGTACAGCAGTACCTCTGGCTGGGCATCACGAAGTCGTTCATGCTGCGCGAGCTCGCGAGCCTCGCGGTGTCGGTGCCGAAATACCTGCGGGCCGAACGTCACGACCGCGGCGAATTCATCCGCACGTTCATGCGCCGCTACGAGGGCATCAGGGTCTCGCGCATCGAGGCGCTCGTGCGCGGGCGCTTCGGACGCCAGCTGCTCGAGCACATCTACCCCGATGCCCTGCGTCGAGCCCAGGAACACCGCGAGGCCGGCCACCGCACGATCCTCGTGACCGGCACGATCGACCTGATGACCACGCCGCTCGCCCCGTTCTTCGACGAGGTCGTCGCCGGCAGCATGCACGAGCGCGACGGGGTGCTCACCGGCTACCTCGCCACGCCGCCGCTCGTCGACGAGGCCCGCGCCTCGTGGTTGCGGCAGTACGCGAAGGACAACGGGTTCACCCTGAGCCAGTCGTACGGCTACGGCGACTCGCACGCCGACGTTCCGTGGTTGCAGTTGCTGGGTCATCCGACGGCCGTCAATCCCGACACCCAGCTCTACAGCCAGGCGCAGGCGAAGCGCTGGGCCATCAGGTCGTGGGGCACCACGAGCAAACTGGCCAAGGCATCGGCTCCGAACGCAGCTCAGAACCCGACCGACGACGAGAAAGCTGTCAGCCATGGCATTTGATATCGACAAGTACACCGCGACGAGCGTCAACGTGAACTGGAGCGACCTCGACTTCGACGAGTTCAAGACCAATCCGCTGCCAGAGTCGACGCTGCGCAGCCTGCGCTACATGTGCGACATCGAGTACCACACGGTCTGCTACCTGCGCGACATGCTCGTGACGCCGTCGCACAAAGACCCCGAGGTCTCGGCGTTCATGACCATGTGGAACCGCGAGGAGTTCTGGCACGGCGAGGCCCTCGCCGAGGTGCTCGGAGCCCACGGCGTGACCGTCGACTTCGACCAGCTCAAGGCCACGCGGCTCAAGCTCGGCTGGAAAGACAAGCTCGACCCGGTGAAGCAGTCGCTGCTCGGCAACATCGTCGGCAAAGACTTCATCGCCGTGCACATGATCTGGGGCGCCGCGAACGAGTGGTCGGCCGTCGCCGCCTACAACCGCCTCGCCGAGCTCGAGAAGCACCCGGTGCTCGCGGTGCTGCTCAAGCGCATCGCCAAGCAGGAGGCCAAGCACGTCGCCTTCTACGCGACCCAGGCCCGCGAGCGCCTCGGCAACAGCATGAAGGCCCGCGTGATCGCGCGCTTCGCGCTGAAGAAGGCGTGGGGCCCGGTCGGGTCGAGCGTCATGGAGCCCGAGGAAGTGACCCACGTGATGGGCCACCTGTTCTCGGGTGACGAGGGAATGCGCGAGATCCGCAAGCTCGACGACCACATTTCGCGGATGCCCGGACTCGAGGGGCTCGAGATCGTC
>Ga0308165_1005461_pt1 | contig 11773 bp, 7 predicted proteins | sample PhyWR2_FD_201032 | JGI IMG/M metagenome (GOLD analysis project Ga0308165, IMG submission 201032) | Phyllosphere microbial communities from UC Gill Tract Community Farm, Albany, California, United States - DLSLW.R2 | ecosystem: Host-associated > Plants > Phyllosphere > Unclassified | place: USA... | reverse complement strand
ATCGGCAAATCGATCATCTCGAAACTTTCATTACCAGAAGAGTTGCCTTGGCAGGAACTTGATCCAGAGTACCGCTATCGTGATCTTTTTATCATTCAGAATCGTCAGCGTGCGACGCCGGAGACCGGAGAGATTTATGAGGAGATTAAACGGCTGTTGTTGGAAAGGAATAGAGCTGCTGGTACTGGTGAATCGAGAAGATAACAAAATATCCTTTATACTGATTCTTAAGAAAATTTCTCAGAATCAGTATAAAGGATTTCCATCAGACAACTTCGATTTTTTGCAAAAAAACAAAATACATTTATGCGACGTTAAATACTAAAGAATATCTCGTTTCCATACTTAAATCATACCCACATAGTTCTTTAAAATAGCTTTGATAGTCATTTTCAATGATACGGATAATTTCTTCGCTTGGTAGTTCTTCAAATTTAATCAATTCAACTAATAGGTTTAATTTTGCATCAATTCCCAAAATTCTTGGCAGCACACTCCAAAAATTTTCTTTTGAGATTTCATCAGTTAGTTGGTTTAAACGCCGCAACAAATCAATTAAATAGTCTTTCAAATCTTTTTCTTTTCTTGATGCATTCCTAAATTCTTTTTGATAATAGCTGCTATATTCTTCTTTCATTGTGAATAGCATGATTCATAAGGTCCTCTCTATGTGATTATTTCTTTCTAATGCGTTCCAAAAAATAGTGAACATTTTTTGGAAGCTAATAAAATACATGCCTCTCGATAAAGTAGTTTAATAGGTGAGATAATGTATGAATGATACTCTTGAAACCTCTTCTTTAAAAAAATTTCCAGATGTAATTTATGAAGAAGCGACAATAGCCAATAAAAATCTCCTTCATTATGGGAGTCACTCTTGATCAACAAAAAACGATCAAGATGTAAAAGTGATTTTAAACATGCTATTAACGTCGGATTCATTGAATCCCCCTTGAATCCGAACGAGTTGGAAAGAGAAGATCCCCCAAAGAATACTGATAACCGCCAGTCTACTATTAAACATTTTACTTTTATTTTACATCACTGCCGATACCACTAAGCATTCATTTTGAGCAACTGACGTTCTTCTTTTAATACTTGTAAGACTTTTGATGTTAAGGTTCTATCGAGCATTTTCTCTTCCTGCTTTACTACCTTCATTTCCTTATTGACTCTTTTAGTTACACCTTTCCATAATAAGATTCATTCATCTTTTACTTGCCTCTTTTATTATTACTTATTTCGGTGTGATATATTGAACCAACGAGGAACGAGCTAGATCATTGCCAATCACTCGGTAAGAAATCGTTGTACCACCATAAACGTTTGCTTCGGAAATTAAAATACCATTCGGTCCAACCGCTTCTACAAATGCGACATGACCATACCTGGGATCCGACCCCGCTGTCCCGTGGCTGAAAGAAATCAAGGTTCCGGCTTTGGGGGTTCGACTAACTTGATAACCTAATCTAAGACCAGTAGTTCCCCAATCTCCCCCATTTCCCATGTAATCATCTACACGACCACCTAATTGTGCGACTCGATTAAAGGCATACCAAGTACACTGACCTACAGGATAAGAACCAGAAGTATTATAATCTTTCCCATTATAAGCTGGGAAAGTCATTAACTCCCGATATTCATTTGGAACTTCTTCCAATCCTTTAATGAAGACACCACTTTGTTGTGATTGATCCTCATCGTATTGGGTCAACTCGTAAACAGCAATCAAAGAATTCAATTTCTGATTATAGCTAGTGTCTGTTGCATAGGTTCCGGTTAAAGCATCAGTTGCACGCAAATAGTTTTTTGCTTCTGAGCGCCAGACTGATTTATAAAAAAATGAATCGTGGGAAACGCCTCCGCGAATCAATGCAATATAATCTGTTAACGATTCATCGTAACTTGGATAAACACGAAAAGCATCTTGAATTTCAATCATTTCGCCATTTCCTAAATCCTCTTTGGTAGTCATCACTACTGCACCTTCTCGATAACTTCCTTTAATACCGAAAAGGTTATAATAGGGTGCCTTTGATAAAAGACTACTACCGTTGCCACTTTCTAAAATAGCTTGCGCAATCAAGACTGAAGCAAAGACGTCATACTCTTGCCCTAGTTTCCGAGCTTTTTCACTAATTTGTTTGATAAATTCATGTGTAGCAGTATTAAATTGGAAATCAAGTTGTGCTGGATAATTTTTCACCAACTCTTTACCTACTTCAGTTAACTCTGGTGATTGCGCACGTTTAATCAATAATGAAATGTTTTCTTCATCCCATTCTTCTTGATCGACCTGTTGATAGGACAGCTTCTCAAGATAAACCACTGAAGTCGCTGATTGATTTAAATCAACGTCTTCATTCACTTCATCTTCTTGAGATTCTTGTTCCAATGTTTCTGACATTTCTTGTGTACCAATTGTCCCATAATAATCGTTTCCTAGCCAAATTCCCAATAATTGATTCCCTTCCGCAGTTTCCTTATAGAGAATATCACCAGGCTGTAATGAATTATAGGTTGATTCTTTCATATCAAGATTTTCTAGATTTGTCGCCAGTACTTCGTTATAAAGTTCTTTCAGCCAAGTATCGACTTCTTTACTCTCTATGTCATCTGCGCCAACCTGTCGAATTGTTTGATACACCAACGCAGCTTGCCAGGAGTGGTCAAAGCTAGCTAATAACGGTAATGTGAAACTCCCTAACGTTGATTCAGCCACTTCACTACTTCTAAATGCATCTGGAAGTTGATTCTCTGCACTATTGAGTAAACCTTCAAAAATTGTATCAATTTCTTGATCTGTAGCAGGTGGTCGAGTCACCGGAGCACTCGGTGGAAATGGATTAGCTCCTGAATCAGAACTTTGATCCTCTTGATTTGTTGAGGAAGTTGGTGGATCGGGCTGCACTGGTGCCTCAGAAGAAGGTGGTACTGTTTGTTCAGCTTCTGGTACTTCAGACGGAATCGTTTCTTCTATTGGGATATCTGGTTGCTGCGATTCTTCAGGTTTGTCTGACTCTTGTTCTTCAGTGTTTTCTTCCCCCAACTCTTCATCTTCCCAATGAGACTCTTCTGGAAAGTCGGTACTTTCATCGGAAGATTCACTTGACTCTTCTATTATTGGAACATAACCACTAGACAATTCGGTTTTGGAGCTGGTACTCATTGCTATATTCGATGTTACATTAGACGCTTGTCGCATACTCGAAACTAACTCTATGTTGGGTTCTTGCAAATCAACATTCGATTGCTTCCTTTCCTTTGAGAAGGTGGATTGGCTTGCGTCTTCTGATTTATCAGAAAGATGATCAGTTAAATTGCTTGCCAACAAAGTTGGTGTGGTAAAACTTTGTGCTGCTAATACACCTAGGCTGATTAGTGTGATACCTATCTTCTTATTTTTCATCTTAATACCTCCTCGCGCTTCATTCTCTCTTTCATTGTTTCTTGCTTTCCTATTTCTATTCAAATAAACGCTTTTTTTAAAAATGTTAGATTATTACACAAAAATTTATCTATATTAAATATTCTTTGTTCTTAGTATTTTGCAACAGTTGACCATACATGACCGATATCCGATAAAAATGGTATGATTATCTTGTTTCTGTTGACTGTTGCAAGAATGCTCTTTCACAAAAATTATTTGTATTCTTCAAAGTCATTAAATTGTAATTTATTATGTGCTAGCTGTTTTACTTTAAATTGCAAATCTTCAAAAAGATTTGTCACTTCGTCTTTTGTTTCATCTACGTCGAATAGAATCTCTTTTGCTCTCTCATGAATAGAACTAACACGTACTTCTGCTAATCGAATCATTTTATTGGCTTCTAACTGTGCTTCTTCGACAGTTCTTTTAGCTTTTCGTTTTGCGAATGCTAATACTTCACCAATTTCCTCTTCGAACTCTTCTTTCTCTTTTTGCAACTTCTCTTTTTCTTTTGTTAATTTACTCAACTCTTTTTTTAATTCTTGAACTTCTTGAATTTCTTCAAGTTCTGTCTCTAGTTCCTGAAGGTCCTGGATTGCTTTTGGAATATCTTTTTTTGTAATAACTAATTCTGCTATTTCTTTCTCAGAAAGCTTATCTTTCAAAGTATCAATCTCATGTTGTTTTTCTTCTAATTTTTCTTCATAGCTTTCTTCAACTTTGTTGATGGTTGCCTTTAACTGCTCTTTCTCGACCTGCCATTCATCGTATCTTTTTTGTGTATCAGCAATAACATTGGTTAATTGGCTTTTTAGTTGTTCAATTCGATAATCTTCCGTATTTTCTTTTTCTAATTCTTCACTATTTAAATGATTAGGGCCGTATTGCTCTAATGATTGTGTTAATTCAATTACTTTTTGTGTTGCTTTATTTAGTTCGTGTGTAAGATATTGGTTATCCTTCTTACTAGTTTCGAATTTATTTTTTAACTCCTGATACGCTTCTTTTATTTCTGAATTTTTATTTTGATTTTCAATCTCTTCTAATTTTGTTCTTAACTCTAGGTTTTGTGTATTCAATTCACTTTCAACCATATTTTTTTGACTAACCATTTCTTCTAACTTAGTTGAAAGTTCATTTTTTTCATTTATTGCTTTTTGAAGTTCCTTTTCAGTCGTTTCCTTGACTTCAATAGCCAATCGTAATTGTTCCTTCAAATTACTTCCGTCTTTAGTCTCTTTGTTCTTTGATTCCAAGTCATTTTCAATTTTTTCTTTTTGGCTTGTAATCTCTTTTACTTTAGTTGAAAGTTCGTTTCTCTCTTTTAATGATTTTTGTAATTCCTTTTCAGTCGTTTCGTTTACTTCAAGAGCTAGTCGTAATTGTTCCTTTAAATTATTTCGATCTTCGGTAATCTTTTTTAAATTATTCTCCTGCTGCTTCTGGATTTCTTTTATTGCGCTAAGATCATTATTTATTCTTTGATGGTTTTTCTTACTCATCTCTAGTTCTTGAAGCAAATTGTTCTTCTCAGCTACTAATGTATTGACCTTTTTTTCAAGTTGTTCAGTTCGCTCTTGTTTCTTATTGTTATTCTCCTGAGAGTGCTCTTTGACTAATTTATCGCTTTCTAACTCAGACTCAGTGTCATATAGATCAATAGACTCAACATTTACTTCTTGAATTTCATCTAATAATTTTTTGTAAAAACTTTTTTCTTTCTTAGCCATTCGTTATTACTTCTCCTTTTTGCTCTACTTTTTCTTTGACTTCAGTCTTATTTTCATTTTCTTGCTCCACACTATCATCGCCCTTTTCAAGCAATTCTAGTTCACCAGAATCTGTCCTTAAAAATACTTCATCAGAAATCATAGTTTCTGTATCGCTATCAAAAATTTGAATGTTTGCCTGATTTAAAAAACTTATGTCTTGAACTTCGCTTAAATAAACTTCGATATTTTCCTGTATCTTTGGTAGATCTTGTTGATTATTTACTTCAATATAGATTGACAAAATTAAGTATTGTAAAGGTACATTATTAGTGATGATTGACACAGTACGACCAAAATAGGGCGTAAGATCCCTGCCTATTTTTTCTTCATAAACAAAACGCTCTTCTGGCGTTATCTGTGCAAGGAGATCTTTCCAATCAATCTCAGAAAGACCAATACCTTCTTCCGGATAGCTATAGATTGATAGTTCCAAAAATTTTTCTTGTGCTTTTGATAATTCATCTACTTGTTTTTCTAGTTTCGTTAATTCTCCCGAAACATTTTCTACATACTTCTTCTCTTTCATTTGTAATGTTCCTAATGTAATTAGGCTAAGGAGCATTGTGGCAGTCACACCTAAAATAATCCAGATATTTACACTTTGCTGTATTTGCTTAAAAACTATTAATTTTTTTTTTAGCAGCAAATCATTTCCAATTGCTAATTCTGTTTTCTTTAATTGTCGCTCTTTAAAAATCCTCCATGAGATGAGTATTAATAAGGCTATGCTCACGAGAAGCACAGATAAATAGATATACAATTTTTTCACCCTATCTTAATTGAGTTTTTTGGTACACCGTCTGTTCCATTGGAAAAGTAAGTATTAATTTAATTTTTAAGTAGATTCAAAAAAATCATTATGATATTCCACTGTCTCTATCAATTCTCCTTGAATTACTAGTCTTCTTGTTCCTCTGGCATCATCACATGTCACAAGAGTAATCATCTTCCGATCGGGGATATCTTCAATTAAATACGTACTTTCTGGGTTTACGATTTCTTTAAAAGAAACACTGTAGATATAAACTTGTTCCAAGTCTGTTATGTAAATCAAATCATTGATTTCCACACGCTCTAAAGGCCTAAATAATAAGCTTTTACTTTCACTTCTATGACTTGCAAGACTATAGTTTCCCTCTCCCATAACTTGGTCTTGTTTCATAGTTCCTGCTCCAAAACTTAACGTAAAATCTGTTACTCCAAAAAAAATAGGTAAGTCAATACCTACGCTTGGAATCAAAATTGCGCCCATCGTCCTATCCTTAGCTACTGTTTCGTTATTTTCATCTAGCTGTAATCTGACAATCGAAGACAAACTTGTCAATGAGATTGACTCAAAATCAAAACTGTTTTCTTCAATGGGATCATTTTCTAATTCTGTTAATTTTTCATGATTCTCCTTCACTTGTTCCTTTGTCATATTTTCGATGGAAAACTGTTTTACATTCATATTAATGATTTGATTTTTTAGAGGAACACTAAAAATAGCTATTGCCCCTAAAATTATTAAAAATACTATGAGTATATTGGATATATACTTCTTCAGCGTGTCTTTAGCCATATACATTGACCTCTAAACTATTAATCCTTAAAATTGTTGATAGAACACGAAGAGTGTGTTCTATCAACAATCCAATTTTTATTTCTTTCTATTTTTATTTCTTTTTCTTTTTCTTTCTATTCCACAATCCAAATCCAGCACCTACAGATGCTAAACCACCAACAACTGAGGCTGCAATCGAGGAAGAACCTGTTTGTGGTAATTTGCTACCCGGTTTCTTATTGCCAGAGCCTGAATCGGAATCAGCATCCGCATCTGAATCGGAATCGGCGTCCGCATCTGAATCTGCGTCGGCGTCGGCATCGGAATCTGAATCGGCATCTGAATCCGCATCAGCATCGGCGTCCGCATCGGAATCGGAATCTGAATCGGAATCAGCATCGGCGTCGGAATCGGAATCGGAGTCTGAATCTGCATCCGCATCGGAATCAGCATCGGCGTCCGCATCCGCATCGGAATCTGAATCCGCATCGGAATCGGAATCAGCATCAGCATCAGCATCAGCGTCCGCATCCGCATCGGAATCGGCGTCCGCATCGGAATCGGAATCGGAATCTGCATCCGCGTCGGAATCTGAATCGGAATCCGCGTCCGCATCTGAATCTGAATCCGCATCTGAATCAGCGTCGGAATCTGAATCGGAATCGGAATCCGCGTCGGAATCTGAATCGGAATCGGAATCAGCATCCGCATCGGCGTCCGCATCGGAATCAGCATCCGCATCTGAATCGGAATCAGCATCTGCATCCGCATCTGAATCGGAATCCGCATCTGAATCAGCATCTGAATCGGAATCAGCATCCGCATCGGCATCTGAATCGGAATCGGAATCGGAATCGGCGTCGGCGTCGGCATCCGCATCTGAATCGGCGTCGGCATCGGAATCGGAATCCGCATCCGCATCTGAATCGGCGTCCGCATCGGAATCGGAATCTGAGTCGGCATCCGCATCTGAATCTGAATCGGAATCTGAGTCGGAATCTGAGTCGGCATCCGCATCTGAATCGGAATCTGAGTCGGCATCCGCATCCGCATCGGCGTCGGAATCAGAATCAGCGTCGGAATCGGAATCCGCATCAGCGTCGGAATCGGAATCTGCATCAGCATCGGCGTCCGCATCCGCATCGGAATCGGCGTCCGCATCGGAATCGGAATCCGCATCCGCATCCGCATCCGCATCTGAATCGGAATCGGAATCTGCATCCGCATCGGAATCCGCATCGGAATCCGCATCCGCATCGGCATCTGCATCGGCGTCCGCATCCGCATCTGAATCGGCGTCCGCATCGGCGTCCGCATCCGCATCTGAATCGGAATCAGCATCTGAATCAGCGTCGGAATCGGAATCTGAATCGGAATCTGAATCCGCGTCGGCATCTGAATCGGAATCGGAATCCGCATCCGCATCTGAATCGGAATCCGCATCCGCATCGGCGTCCGCATCGGAATCCGCATCGGCATCCGCATCGGAATCGGAATCCGCATCCGCATCCGCATCGGCGTCCGCATCGGAATCTGAATCAGCATCCGCATCTGAATCGGCGTCGGCATCTGAATCGGCATCGGAGTCCGCATCGGCATCCGCATCTGAATCGGAATCCGCATCCGCATCCGCATCTGAATCGGAATCTGCATCAGCATCTGAATCGGAATCTGAGTCGGCATCCGCATCGGCATCCGCATCGGCGTCGGCATCCGCATCGGAATCGGAATCCGCATCTGAATCAGCATCCGCATCTGAATCGGAATCGGAATCTGCATCCGCATCTGAATCGGAATCTGAATCGGAATCTGAGTCGGCATCCGCATCCGCATCGGCGTCCGCATCGGAATCGGAATCCGCATCTGAATCGGAATCGGAATCGGAATCTGAGTCGGCATCCGCATCGGCGTCGGCATCTGAATCGGAATCCGCATCCGCATCTGAATCAGAATCGGAATCTGCATCGGCGTCTGAATCGGAATCGGAATCCGCATCTGCATCGGCATCGGAATCGGAATCGGAATCCGCATCCGCATCGGCATCGGAATCGGAATCTGCATCGGCGTCTGAATCTGCATCCGCATCAGCGTCGGAATCGGAATCTGCATCGGAATCTGCATCTGAGTCTGAATCGGAATCTGCATCGGCGTCTGAATCGGAATCAGCGTCTGCGTCTGAATCTGCATCAGCATCGGCATCAGCATCGGAATCGGAATCTGAATCAGAATCCGAATCGGAATCTGAGTCGGCATCCGCATCGGCGTCCGCATCTGAATCGGAATCGGAATCCGCATCCGCATCGGCATCTGAATCGGAATCGGAATCTGCATCGGCGTCTGAATCGGAATCGGAATCAGCATCCGCATCTGAGTCGGAATCCGCATCAGCATCTGCATCTGAATCTGAATCTGAATCTGAGTCGGCATCGGCGTCGGCATCCGCATCCGCATCTGAATCTGAATCTGAATCTGAGTCGGCATCGGCATCCGCATCAGCATCGGCGTCCGCATCCGCATCGGCGTCGGCATCCGCATCTGAATCGGAATCCGCATCTGAATCAGCATCCGCATCGGCGTCCGCATCTGAATCGGAATCGGAATCAGCATCAGCATCGGCGTCGGCATCTGAATCGGAATCCGCATCAGCATCGGCGTCCGCATCTGAATCGGAATCGGAATCGGAATCGGAATCGGAATCAGAATCAGCATCAGCGTCTGAATCGGAATCGGAATCTGAGTCGGCATCAGCGTCTGAATCGGAATCAGAATCTGCATCGGCATCAGCGTCTGAATCGGAATCTGAGTCGGCATCTGCATCTGAGTCTGAATCCGCATCAGCATCGGCGTCCGCATCTGAATCGGAATCGGAATCAGCATCAGCATCGGCGTCTGAATCGGAATCTGAATCGGAATCAGCATCTGAGTCAGTATCAATAGGTTCTTGTATAATTACAGCAACCATATCAGACTGTTTATCATCACGATTTTCCTGATGTCCGTTTACAACAATACTTACTTCATCACCAAGATTGAGCTCAGCATCTAGTGGAATTTCAAATTCACCGCTAGCATTGATTGGTACATTCTTCTCTACAAGTTCACCATTGATATAAACGTCAAGTGAATACGTTCTACCAAATGTATCATCTTGTTCATGACTTCCTGTTATTACATTGTCACCAACATAGATATCATTTAGTTTTGGTTGATTGACTACCCAGTTATTGTAGCCAGTTGTGTCATCGACATTTACTGTTGTCTCAACTGCCTTAGTTCTTATCTGACTCGGATTAGCAACATCCGGTTGTTGTCCGACAACTCTGACTGTTACTTCATCGCCATAAGAAAGATCTAGATTTAATTCATTTACATCATATGCGAATACATAACTTCTACTTGTTACTGGAATATCTTCTTCAGTATTAACGAGACGGCCATTCACCAGTAGTTCTAAGTTATAGCTTCTCTCGTACGCTCTACTCTGAAGTGGAACACTTCCACTAATCAGTTGATCGTCTTCTTTTAATGGATCAACTCTTGCAGCTTGAACTTCCCATTGATCATAGTCATCGATATTTTCAACAATCATCGTAGTTGTTGAGCTTACTTTATCTTCATGCCCATCTTGTTTTCCAATGACATATGCTTCAACAACTGCACCTTCAGGCAACGGCGCTGGTGATCCATCCACGATCCACATTGAAGAGAATTCAAAATCATTTGAGATATTTTCTCTTCTTAGGACTTCCTGCCCTTCAATAGTCAATACTAAATCATACGTTCTTCCCGCTTGACGATTTTGTGGCAAGTTTAACCCAGTAACTAAATACTCACCAGTGTACGCTTGATGAACTATTGGATTACTTACTACCCAATCTTCATAGTCTACAATATCTGTACCTGTGCTATGGTAAGTAATACCAGAATATTTTGTATACCTTTTTCCATTGCGCAATACGTATTGATGAACTCCTTTTACCCTTGCGGTAACGATATCACCCTCTCGCAGAAAACTACCAAAATCGTATTCCCAATTGCCGTCTTCATCCATACCAATTGTATCTCTTGGTACACCATTGACTAATAGTTCAACAAAATAATCGGTATCATGTTCATTAACGAGATCTTGCTTCCCATTTCCATAGAAATTTTGATCGTCAGAAGTTAATAATGTAGTCGTCTCTACCGGGTTCTCTATCCAAGTGTTATAAATCCCCTCAGAAGAAAGTTCCCCGGATATTGTTCCACTACCTCCAATAACAATCCAGTCTGCACTAGTTGTTACACTTCTAACAGAGTAATTATCCTTCCTAATCACCATGTTGTCTCGAGGATTATCTTCTTTCCATCTTGCCAAATCAATCTTTAGATCAATAGCAATATCTACACTACTCAACTGAATTAAATAGTTAGGGGTATAATAGGTGATGGAATGGGTATCAGGATCATACCCCATCGTTTCATAACCTGAGATAATGCCGGTTCTCGCATCCCATACATCTTTAATGTCTTCAGTTACATCACCCCAACCTAAGAAAGTTGACGGTCGAGAAATCGTTCCTGAAATATAGTCTGTATAATTTGGGGTTAAGAAGAATTGATCTGCTAAATCAGGATCTAAATAGATCGTTTGCTTAAATTGAGAAATCAAACCAATGTTTAGCCATGTATTAGATTCACCTGCTGTTGCTATGTGAATCCCGTCCTCATCTGCAGATAATTTATTGAACTTATCTGTGAAGCCAAAGTTAATCCCTATTCGAGGTGCAACTTCTTCATAGCCTCCTGTGCTATCTGTAACGTTTACAGACTCGGCATTTACTTTTGTTTCAGCTACAAACAAGCCGCTTGTAATTACACCAGCAATCATAGCATTGTAAATTAGCTTATTTTTAGCATTTTTTTTCTTAATATTTTTCCTATTCAATGACTGAACGTGATCAAATTGATTTTTCATTTTTTCCTCCCTTTTAGTAATTAATAAGATTTCTATTAATTGCTAAGTTCACATTCAAAATAAATATAAAC
>Ga0308165_1005459_pt1 | contig 11777 bp, 11 predicted proteins | sample PhyWR2_FD_201032 | JGI IMG/M metagenome (GOLD analysis project Ga0308165, IMG submission 201032) | Phyllosphere microbial communities from UC Gill Tract Community Farm, Albany, California, United States - DLSLW.R2 | ecosystem: Host-associated > Plants > Phyllosphere > Unclassified | place: USA... | reverse complement strand
CCGGACGGAGCTTCGCCAGTCCTTCCGGTGATGAATCAGCGCGGACACCTTCGTCATGTTCAACGACCCAGGTCTTTTCTTCAATCTTCAACTCATCGTTGACATACTGTTCCGTGACCGTCACCGGGACGATTTCGTCGACGAATTTGCCGGACGCGATCGCAGCGGCTGCTTTTTGATGGCTTTTTAAAGCAAAGGCATCCTGATCTTCGCGGGAGACGTGATACGTCGTGGCGACTTGTTCCGCCGTGTGTCCCATACTCATATAATATTCCGGTTCTGTTTCAACGATTGACGGATTCGGCCGGACGACGTGCCCGGGCATCGGCACCTGGCTCATGGATTCAAGTCCGCCGGCGATGACAGCCGTTGCTTGACCCGTCATGATTTTCATCGAAGCGTCGGCAATCGACTGTAAGCCACTTGAGCAGTATCGATTGATCGTAATGGCAGGTACTTCATGCGACAGTCCACCGAGGACGGACGCGTAACGGGCGATGTTCATCCCCTGCTCCGCTTCCGGTAAAGCACATCCGAGAATGACGTCATCAATTGCTCCCGTGTAGTTCGCGCGTTTCAGCGTTTCTTTGATGGCGATGCCTGCGAGTTCATCAGAACGCATTGATTTAAATGATCCTTTTTTTGCTTTGCCGACCGGTGTTCGTGCACCGGCGACGATTACTGCTTCCTTCATTCGAATCCCCCCAGTCATCAGTTACGAAGCGGCTTGCCTTTGACAAGCATATGTTGCATCCGTTGTTGTGTTTTCAGTTCGCCGATCAAACTCAGGAACGCTTCCCGTTCGATATCGAGCATGTACTGCTCATCGACGTGTGTGCCAAACGAGACATTTCCGCCGGCAATGACGTGTGCGAGTTTGCTGGCAATTTTTAAATCGTGTTCCGAGATATAACCGCCGTAGAACATTTCACGGGTCGCGAGTTCAAGCGTCGCTTTCCCGGCGCGGCCGACGACCGGAATCTTCGCATGGGCCGGTGCCGTATAACCAGTCCGGTCGAGCTCAAGGACCAGTTGTTTCGCATCAAACGTCAGGTGGTCCCGGTTCATCGAAATCTGATCGACGGTCCGGACATAACCGAGTTCCCGTGCTTCGAAAGCTGATTTCGAGACTTTTGCCATCGCGACGTTCTCAAACGTCTTCTGCGCGGCTTTTTCGATGTTGACGAGTCCGTCCGGTGTATTTTCGAGCAGACGACGATACGTGTTGACGTTTCCGCCGCCTCCTGGAATCAGACCAACACCGACTTCGACGAGTCCCATGTACGTTTCAAGACCAGCCTGCATTCGGGCTGCCGGAAGTGAAATCTCGGTTCCGCCGCCAAGTGTCATCCCTTGCGGCGCGACGACGATCGGACGTGACGCGTAACGGATTTTTTGAATCGACTGCTGGAACTTGTTGATGATCCAGTCGAGTTCGAACCAGTTCTCATCTTCCGCTTCCATCAGCATCATCGCGAGGTTCGCCCCGACGCAGAAGTTTTTGCCATCGTTGGCGATGACCAGTCCGCGGTGATTTTTTTCAACGAGATCAATCGACTGCTCGATCATCTGCATGATGTCGACGCCGATCGCATTACTCTTCGACGTAAATTCGAGGACCGCCACATCGTCTCCGAGATCCATCAGACGGGCACCGTTGTTTTCAAGGAGAACACCGTTTGATTTGCGGACGTCGCGTAATCGGATTTCCTTCGGATTGACGGTACTGCCGACGTATTCTTGCGTCTTGGCATCGTAAAACTGACCGTCTTCGTTATAGAAGCTCGTCACGCCTGCTGCCAGCATTTCATCAACCCAGGCCGGGACGTCATAGCCGTCCTGTTTCATCTTCGCGACCGTCTTCTCGACACCGAGTGCATCCCATGTCTCGAATGGTCCCATCTTCCAGCCGAAGCCCCATTTCATCGCTTCATCAATCGCTTTGATATCGTCCGCAATCTCGTGTGTCAATTGCGCCGAGTAGAGCAATGTTTTCGCATGGATCGGCCACAGTAAGGCACCGACACGGTCTTTTGCAAAGACGACGGCTTTCAGTTTATTTTTTGCGCCCGGAAGAGCTTTTGCCTGACCAATCGACGGTTCGGTAAGCGCTTTCTTTTCGACGTATTCAAAAGTTGCCAGATCGAGTTCGAGAATCTGCTTGCCGGCTTTTTTATAGAAGCCTTGACCCGACTTTGCCCCGAGTGATCCTTCGTCAACCAACCGTTTCATTTCCGCCGGTACGGCAAACGTCTCTTTTTCCGCTCCGTCCGGTAACAGGTCATAGACGTTGTTTGCGACATGAACGAATGTGTCGATCCCGACGACATCAAGCGTCCGGAACGTCGCTGAGCTTGGACGACCGAGTACTGGTCCGGTGACGGAATCGACCTCCCCGATCGAATAGCCACCCTTTTTCATCTCATCCAGTGTGACGAGCAGACCGTATGTGCCGATCCGGTTGCCGATGAAGTTTGGTGTATCTTTTGCGATGACGACCCCTTTACCGAGACGTTCTTCCGCAAACTGTTTCATGAACCGGACGACTTCCGGATTCGTATCACGTGTCGGAATCAGTTCGAGTAACTTCAAGTAACGCGGCGGATTAAAGAAGTGGGTGCCGAGGAACCGGGCGTTAAACGAATCCGAACGTCCTTGACGCATCGCTTCGATGGAAATCCCTGACGTGTTGGAACTGACGATCGCATCTTCGCGTAAGAACGGTTCGATTGTCGCAAACAACTGTTGTTTGACGTCAAGCCGTTCAACGATGACTTCAATCACCCAGTCCGCTTCTTTGAGGCGTTCCAAGTCGTCTTCGAGGTTTCCGACTTCAATTAAATCGAGTAATTGTTTCGAAGCCAGTGGTGCCGGGTTTTGTTTGAGTAACTTCTGACGGTTGTCACGGGCAATCCGTGAACGAACTGCTGCATCATCCAGCGTCAATCCTTGTTTCGTCTCCTGTGCGGTTAATTCTTTTGGTACGATATCAAGCATCAATGTCCGGATTCCCGCGTTCGCGAGGTGTGCGGCAATCCCTGCACCCATGACCCCTGAACCGATAATGACGGCGAATTGAATATGTTTCGTCGTGTGTACTGTGGTCGGCTGACCGATTTGACTCGCCATGATAGACCCCCTGATTCGTAATTGAATGAACAACCATTCATTATTCTGACAAAAAAAGAAGCCGTCCGTTTTTCCACTGCTTCCTTCTACCTCTCCATCATAAATGAATTATCATTCAGTAGCAATAAAAAATCAGCTATTGGTCAAATTTTCCTGTTAGACTGAAGGCAAAGGGGGAGTTCTGATGAAACCGACGGAACAATTATGGGATCAAAAAGCGACGGATTGGGCGGAACGATCGGAGATGATGTGGACGACAGGCAGCCGGAAAACAATCATTCCGTTTCTGAAGTCCGTCATCACGTCCGGCAACTTACTCGACTTAGGATGCGGTGACGGCGCGGCTTGCCGGTTGCTTGCGGACGCGTTTCAGGTTACAGGACTGGATTTATCGGAAGAGATGATCCGAATCGCCCGTGCCAAATCACCGGCACTCGATTTCGTCGTCGGAACCGGTGAAGCGTTACCGTTTGCAGATGATGCGTTTGACGTCGTCCTTGCCGTCAATTCACTCGAATGGTCGACGCGTCCCGTCACGGTACTTAAAGAGATCAGCCGTGTTTCCCCGCTCGTCGTCATCAGTCTGCTCGGACCAACGGCGGCACCACGAGCGTTATCGTACCGCCGCCTGTACGGAGAAGACACACCGATGGGCAATACGATGATGCCGTGGGAACTCGTCCAACTGGCAGATGAACTTGGCTGGACGTTGCTCGACGAAGCTGTCATTCAAAAAGAAGGGGCCGTCATGACCGGACACCGGTTGCTCGATCAGGCCCATGCTTTTTCTTGTTTGTTTGCTTTTCGGACGCGGTAAATGAATTGAGTGCTGAAGAACCAAAAAATCATAAGTTCTAAAACAGACGTATGTCCACCCGCTTTTCTCGGGCGGGACGCAAGCCGCGATCATCTAGCGATGACCGGGTCTTGCCTGTCCCTAACGGAAGCAAGCTTCCTTTTCCCGTAGAAGTCGAGTGGACACGTCTGTTTTTCGTTTACTGATAGCGTTGATGGATTTGAAACAGCAAGTGTTCAATCAGTTCCGGGAGCATGGATGTCTTGTCTTGCCACTTCACCCGAAAGTACAGTGTCCGTAATTACTGTTTTGTATTCCGTAGAATATTCTTATAACAACGAAACTTTCTTCCATTTACCGGCAGGGACAATATCATTTTCTTCCCAGTACTCAGACTGCTCGCAATTTTCTATAATATATGCTGTAAAGCGGTCAATTCCGATGATGATCGATGCCTCATCGAGTGAATAAGGGGCATCTGATTTTTTTACACCTTTTAAGATTAAGGCGCCGTCTCGGTCTTCTCGGACATACACCGTTTTAATTTGTGCCTTTTCGAATATGTTGCTACCAGGGCGTTTGATTAAATAACCGTATGAGCTGATGGCGAGTGATTTGGCAACTTCGTAACCATTTCGAATTAAGGCGACGGCTGCGGTAAGCTCTGATGGTCGACCATTTTGTGCGGATGTTAGTACTTCGGGTGTTAGCAATGCATAATTAGTTGGCGTTGACATAAGTGTTCACCGTTCCTCTTTGTTTGTAGTGGTTTCTAGTACCTTCAGCCGAAATCGAACTGTCTTTACGCATCCCTTGGAGATATGTCTCCAGATTTTAGACGACTCGATTGTTTTTACCGCTATTTATACAAACCGCTTCATGCGCTCCAGACACTGTCCGACTGTGAGTGTTCTTGGTCGGGCAACACCTGCAAAGTACGACTGCGGATTTTATTGTTTATGCGAAGAAACTGTTCGGTAGTTTAGTTTCAGTCGCTTCGTAAGCTTTGAATTGGTAGCATAAAGCAAATAACTCATATTGATAGCAATTAAGACAAGACGCCAGTACAGGCGTAAAAATTATCGTTTTGAGTAATTTAATCATTCGTAGTCCAACTCTATTTCTATCTCTAGCGTCTTGTAATAATCGCCTCCATTAGTCCGCAATTTTTCGGTGAATTGCACCGTCACTAAATCAACCTGATATAGTTGAAATTCTGTTAATTATTCGGTGACTCGCAGTCCCGGCATATTTTTGATCAACGCAGTTTATCGCGATGTCACGCAGTTTATAGTAAGTCATTCAAGTTCATAGGAATCTATAAATAACTCTCCGATTTAATCGGATAAAACAGTTAAGACGATATTTTTTATCGGAGTCAGTCGCATGACTATCGCAACATTTCGATACAGTTGTTACGAATCACCTTTTTTCGCTCTGGTGGCGGCCTACATATTCAGCGTTTTTAAAGGCAGCTTGAATCGCGTGATGCGACAGGCCTTTGGTTTGGATTGATATGTTCTAATGAAGTAATCGATTTCTTGATTGGTGGCGATACAGCGTTTGAAGTTAATATCGTTAGTGAGATTGATTAGCGAGAGGCGACGTTTATGATTGGACTTTCTGTGGTTAATCATCGTGGATTGGTTCATAGTGGTTTTAACCTCCATTTTAGTAGGAAATAAAGTACGTAATTGCTATTACAAAAACGAACTCTTTTCTGAGACAAAAAATGTCTTCATTTCGTTACAGTTAAATGTCTGAAATTCTGTACAAATTGAAGTCAATTTTTGTTAGAATAGAGGCATGGTGATACATGACAAAAGGCAAACGAACGCCATGTCACATATCGCCTACCTCAAAAACAGTGTATTTCAGGATTGCAGTCCTGATTTACGCACATTTAATAGTCTTAAACTCAGTAAATAAGTGGGGATGTTCTGCCAAGATCAATTCCCCAAGTTTCCGTAGTGCTTTCGATACAGCTTGTTGGCTAACGCCACATTGCAGTGCGACTTCTGAAATTGTTACTCTTTCACCTTCTTTGCAGAGAAGGTATTGGTAATAAACAGTACAAATTCGCCGAGTCGAAACACTACCAAGTCCGACGACGTCTCCCAACAGGCTTTGCAGAGCCCGGGTTTCGTCTTTTTTTATACACCTCGACGCCGCATCATTTAATGCCGATAGGTTTTCCACGTTGACTCCCTTTCTTTTGGTTCCATCTCTATCTAATGTGTCGATAGGCTCAATAAGTTTCTCGGAGAGAGAGTCTAAATATTCACTTCTCTTCTTGTGTACTTTTCCACACCCGATCCCCTTCGCAAGCCGCGACTTCCGAAGTATCTTAGTCAAATGCTGTGTGGAACGTTTTAGAATGATTCCGGTTAGTTGGTTCGGATTCATCGGTATGTCGTCAAAGTACTCCTTTGATTTTAAATACTCCTCGATAGTAACCATTACAGCATCTTCAATGTCCATTCGGTTAGCACTTGCAGGTGCTTTCCATTTGACGAACGTTTGAAGCACATCGAGATTCCCTAAAAGGTACATTTCGACATCTTCTTCAGTTTTAAGCAAATTCAATCAACCTCATCCTCCGTTCTTTTCGCCTTACATAATAAAGAGCCATCATATTTCGATTTTGTAACCAATTTTTAAAAAATTTTTTTAATCTCGTTAAAAGCATACTCCATCCCAGAAGCAAAATCCATAAAAATATTTCTATTAGTCGATTTTCTTACTCAATAGAGTTTACTTACTAACTCCATCGTGATATATTTCCTATTAATAAGGGGTGTTGATATGAGAATTCAAGAATCAAGAAAGTTGTTCGATGCTTATCAATCAGTCAGCTTTGGAGAACGAACTTTCCGACTAGAAAAAATTATTAAACGCGCTGAACACGAACGAGCCGTTTTCGAAAGTAGTGAAGATTACGATAAGATGGTAATCTTACCTATCGAGATAATCGTGGCAGAATTGATTAAGAACCTGTATGGATTATCTGACGTACGATCAGTAGTTAGTTATGATCCAATTTATGCGGAATTGTCGAAATACGATCTTTCTCTAACAAAGGCTTGTAACGCAGCAGGAGTTACGCCTGCTGCTCGAACTGCTATCGGGTTAGGATTACCAATACATTTAGAGTACTTGATGAAATTAGCAACGCTACTAGGGTGTGAAGCGAACAAACTTTTTTACGAAATTGACATAAATGAGCATCGTCGCCGTACAATCAAAAAAGCTCATATTGAAAATCTATCCAAACAGTATGCGCAACTCATTGACGGTCTAATAGATGCACCTAGTGAAGCCTATATTGAATCACTCTCTAAAACAGACACAACTTATGGACGGGACGGAATTTCTTTCGGCCCTGGAGGACTTACTTTAGAACAAGTGGAACAAATGTTAGAAATGGATAAGGAAGATTAAAATCTATAAAACTACGTTAAATACAAGCGATTCGCTTACTACTATGTTCGGATGGTTCGAAGTATTTCCACACCTTCCCATAAAGGGATTTATATCCGTTTGAGGCAGCTACTCAGTAACTAAATTTTTCCATGTTAACGTAAAATCTTTATACGATTGGGGTATCTAACACTTCAGAAAAAATAAAACACTATGAGTCATTGACTGGCGGGAGCTTCCTCAGCTTCCGCTTTAGTCATACTTGACTAATACATCATTCACATCTTTTACACCAAATTACATCCCAATCTACTCTTCGCGTAGCCTTTCAAATCGTGTTCTAACTCTGCTGACCACCGTTCACATGCTCAATCTGCGTCGAGTACGATAATAAATCGCTCGACTGGACTTCCTCACAGAATATCGATTTTAGCGCAACTCACTGTAACCTCTCCGGTAGCAACCGCTAGAAACTTCTCCATCATCAGTGACATAGCGTTGGCGGCTTCCTTGGTCGTACCAATACCGCCGCGGACACTGCGGTATTTCATTGCAACTAGATCGCCAGTTGAGTAAACCATGGAATCACAATCACATTACGTGCCGGAACGTAGCTAATACGGAGCGCACCACTAACTCGCGTAAAAATGCCACACTCTTGCAGATAGTCCCATGATGAACAGTTTAATTCGACATCTATCGCTCTATTCATTTTAAATTCGGACGACTTATTCACCTTACTCTGCATTCCTATTTCGTTTGAATTGCGGTAGCTCCGTCGTAGTCGTCCGCTACGTCAGTAACCCGCGGTACTTGTAAATCACTTTGTCGACGAACCTCAAGCAAATTTGCGATCAACTGGCGCCAGACCGTTCAAACTCATGTAATTCTTCTACATCAATCAACTCTATTATTTCTTCGAACTTCGATTTTGTTAACAGCAAATGTGCGTACACTCCTCTATTCTAAAATCACACTATGGCAAATGCCCTAAACAATATTTATCTTTGAATAAAAAAGGAATATTTGTTCTCGTATTTAGCTTTTGATTACTCATACAGCATCACAAAAAATGAAAGCTATTTCAAAATGATTTGTACCTACAAAATGATAGTAGTCATCTTTTAAATGTATTACAAACACATTTGGGTGTCTGTTAGATATACCTTTATTTTAGATCACTACCGTCGTAAAGAGCATTTCGCTTAAAGTTTTTTTACGGTCGGCTACATCTCCCAAATTAGCTACATAATTTTCTATTTGCTACCTCATAGCTATAAGTCAATTTGTTAGATCGGTTTTGCTATTTGACAATTGTGCATGAAATATGAACATCTGTATGATTAGTGTATTTCCAAGTTGGAACACTACTATATTTAGACGTTTTAGTCATTTTTAAACCTATTTATCTACAATATATAGGTTAACGCTGAATGAAGAAAAAATAACCCCTTGCATTGAAAATCAGGTCAAACAAATTGCAAAAGGCGGATTAGCGCCTTTTGAGATATATTGAGATAAGGAGTTTAGGCAATTATAAGGTCGGAAGAACTTTTAAAAAACATGATACATTTCAACTAGGAGAAGGAAATCTTTGAGATTCTATAATTAAGTCGTCTTAATCTACATTTACTCCGCTAGTAAACGTAATCTTTATACGCTGATAACATACTTATTCAGCGACTTGTGGCTCACCGGAAACTATCGATAATTCCTTCATTTCAATGTTGCTCGGATAGATGGTCGACTTTACTTGTAGATAATTGTGAACTTGCTAAAGCGTGCAAATGCTTCAGAAACAATAGCGTTACTTCACACACTCTAATATCATCTAATGCGATCATTTCATCCTTAAACGATATACGTAAAAACAACTAAGTTTTCGTAAATCATTACTAAAACGCAATTAATTTCTTTAGCTACTAAGCATTCTGCAAACATAAAAACGCTCCTCTCCGAGACACCTTTTAGGTGTTACGAAGAAGAGCGTAAACTCTTCGCAAATTCAAATAAACTTACCAATAAACAGCTCTTAACCTTTAACCATGCCTTTAAGGACAAACGCCACGTTCGCCGGACGTTCTGCCAAACGGCGCATGAAGTAACCGTACCAGTCACGACCGTACGGGACGTAGACGCGGACTTTATAGCCGAGCTTCACGAGTTCAAGCTGACGCTCGACACGGATGCCGTACAGCATTTGGAATTCGAACTTGTCGTTGCCGATGCCGTTGTCTTTCGCATAACGGATAATCTGTTCGATCATCGCATCGTCATGCGTCGCGACTGCGGCATAGTTACCGAGTGAGAGTTGCAGTTTGACGAGCTTGATGTAATTATGGTCCACATCTTCTTTTTCCGGGAAGGCGACCGTTGCCGGCTCTTTATACGCGCCTTTGACAATCCGTAAGTTCGTCTCGAATCGTCCGACACGTTTGATGTCGTCTTCCGACCGGTACAAATACGACTGAATGACCGTCCCGATGTTATCAAACGACTGACGTAGTTCTTCGAACAGTTGAATCGTCTTTTCACAACGCGGCTCGTCTTCCATGTCGATCGTGACAAAAACGCCGACTTCCTTCGCCCGTTTCAAAATCCGTTCCATGTTCGAGCGAATCAATTCATCCGAGATATCGAGACCGAGCGACGTCAATTTCAGGGAAAGTTGCGAGTCTAATTTCTCTTCCGCAATCATTTCCACCGCACGAATACATTCCTGCGTCATCATTTCCGCTTCTCCGACCGTTGAGATGAACTCACCGAGGTGATCCATCGTGACGCACAATCCTTTTGAGTTCAAATCCTGGATCGCACGTTTTGAGGCTTCCAGTGAATCCCCCGCGACGAAGCGACCCGCACCGAATTTCAGACCATACCGTTTCGCCAGACCATTCAATGTCTTGTTTTGCGATAAAAAGATAAAACCATCCCGTAATACTCGTTCCATCACTCATTACTCCCCCTAAATAAATGCTAGGCTGTTTTACCATGTCGGTTCACATCTCTGCATTCATATTATGACATAAAGCGCTTACATGTGCTCATTGTTTTGTTTTTTCCGTAACATCCGTTGTGCAAAAAAACCGACGGTAAAAAATAAGAGATACAAGAAGATGGCAAAGAAAAACTGCCAGGAAAACGGATCCCGCAGACTCGCGCCGATGTTGTTGTAAACAAAGGCACCGGGAATGATGCCGAGATAACTGGCGAGTGCAAACTGCCGGAATTTAATTTTCGACAATCCCGACGCGTAACTGATTGCGTCAAACGGAAACAGCGGAATCAGCCGGACGATCAAGACGACGACAAATCCATTCGTCGCAATCCGTTCGTCGAGCGCTGTTAATTTACCGGTGCCGATGATTTTTTCAATCCCGCGCCGACCCAGCAGGCGGGCAATCCAAAAGCTCAGCAGGCTGCCGGTTCCGGCGCCGATGACATCAAGAATCGTCCCGACCCACGGACCATAGGTATAACCGCCAAACACCGTCAGCAAGCTCGCCGGGAAAAAGACGAGCGGTCGGATCGTATAAGCCAATATGTACAGCAACATGCCGAAAGCGCCCTGCTGGCGAATCCAGTCCGATAGTGCCTGGATATCAAACTGCTCCATCATTCCCGAAAAACGGAAATAGAGGAGCAGTCCAAGTCCAATCAGCATGTAGAGGGTAAACGGGAGCCAGTCCCGTAACTTTAAGTTTTTCAAGACAACGGCGCCGATGCCGGGGCGACGTAATAGAAGATCGACAGGAAGATCAAGACACTGCCGGCAAGGACAAACAGATGCCAAATCGCATGATTGTAAGGCAATCGTGCCCAGACGTAAAAGATGACACCGAGTGAATAAGCGAGTCCGCCGCCAAGCAGGAGAAGGAACCCTTGTAAGCCAAGCGCTTCATAAATCGGTTTGATGGCAAACAGACAACACCAACCGAGAATGAGATACGAGGCGTTCGAGATCCAGACATATTTTCCGGTCGAATACAGTTTCCAGATGATACCGAGTGTCCCGACACCCCAGACGATGCCGAGCAACGTCCAACCGAGTGGTCCGCGCAACGTGATCAAGGCGAACGGCGTGTAGCTCCCGGCAATCAATAAGTAGATTCCCGCATGATCAAGGATTTGTAAGACTTTATTGGCACGCGTATGCATGAGTGAATGCATCAACGTCGAGAACAGGTAGAGTAAAATCATTGTCGCACCAAAGATGCTGACGGCGGTGATGTTCCAGGCACTGCCCGACTTCGTCGCCTGCAGGATCAGTAAGACCAGGGCGACGATACTGAAGATGACACCCAGTCCGTGCGTGATGGCACTAGCCACTTCTTCTTTCAACGAGTCACCTTTCGCAAGCAACTCTTCAATCGTTTCTTTTGATTGTTCTTTGATCGTTTTCGTAATTTCTTTTTTAGAAATCAAGACGACA
>Ga0308165_1005453_pt1 | contig 11785 bp, 7 predicted proteins | sample PhyWR2_FD_201032 | JGI IMG/M metagenome (GOLD analysis project Ga0308165, IMG submission 201032) | Phyllosphere microbial communities from UC Gill Tract Community Farm, Albany, California, United States - DLSLW.R2 | ecosystem: Host-associated > Plants > Phyllosphere > Unclassified | place: USA... | reverse complement strand
CCATCTCTGTCTCCGTTTGCCGGATAGGTAAAGGCTGGTACTGTTGTTATCAGCTCGTCGCCGGGTTTCTGCCAGCGCAGATCATAATCACCATATCCTTTTCCATTTTGGATCATATCATAGGAACTGAAACTGGACTTTAACGCATAATATCCTAACTTATATGAAAAGTTGACTGAAAGTGAAAAAGCTTTATACTGGAAAGTATTGATAAATGAACCATAGTAAACCGGACTGGCTGACCCCATGTAAACCAGGTTATCGCCTGTAGCTATCGCTTCTGTTGCCATCGCCCTATAATCGATACTAGGGATGCCATTTAGGTAGCCCATGGGATTGCCTGCTTTGTCGAGCCCCGCATATTTGTAAACTGCCAGAGCATAAAGTGGTTTGCCTACTATTGGCGTTATGGTCCCACCTGAACCGATTATGTTATAAAGCCCGTTGTCCGATTCGCTATAATAACTTAATGTTCTGGAATCATTGTAGTTAAAATAGGTATCTGTAAGCCACTTAAATGCACCATGAACGATATTGAGCGAATGCAGGTCTAGCTCAACGCCTTTTCCTGTCATGTCGGCAACATTGCGGGTTATAGTGTTGTTTCCTCCCCAGGCGGTATAATCATAAAGTGAGGGTCCGTATAAATCCTTCCCTCTTTTTTTAAAAAAGGCCACCGATCCGGAAATACGGTTGCCGATAGAAGCGAAATCGACTGAAAGGCTTGCTTGAGAAAGTTGTTCCCATCTGAGTCCTGGATTATTTATCGCATTTATTCTGGTGTAGGGAAGGCCGGTTACGCTGTTAGTTCCTATTGTTCCGACGGAAAGGGCTGTTTTGGTCAGATCCACATTTCCGCTATAACCGAATGTGCCTTTTAACTTTAACCGTGGAAGCCATGAAAGTTTATAAAAAGACTCATCGGAGAGATTCCAACCCAATCCTGCTGACCATAATGGCTTCCATTTATCATTGGTGCTTGCTCCGAATATATTCGATCCGTCACTTCTGGCACTTGCCGACAAAATGTATTTCCTTTTCCATGTATAGGCCAGATTAAAATAATTACTGATGAAACGATATTTTGTTGAGCTCAGTGACATACTGGAGCCGATTTGCTGGGAGCTGCCAGTCATGGGGTTTTTATAAAACCCAACCACATCAACTGGCGAGGATAAAAGTGGGTCTTGGCTGTAACCATAACGGACATCGCCGCTTCCCGTATTGCTTACCTGTCTCATCTCAGCACCCGCCATAACATTTAGATGGTGGTCGCCGAATGTTTTATCCATATTGAGCTGTCCTCTGAAAGTGTAGCTTTTAATATCGCCTGTATTCCAAAAGTCGATTCCGCCTCTTGGAACTACATAAGTAACAACATTGGTAGTTCTATTATATTGACTAAAGGTATTAACCGTTCCTCTCGCGGAGTAGCTACCCTCATCCCCATAAGTACTCCCTTCTGCATGTTGGTTTTGATATTGATAACTTAGCGAAGCATCCATAAAATCGAGAATTTTATAAGAAAGCGCCGCATTTGCAAAAATTTCTGTCGAGGTATTTTTGGTTTGCATATGCAGATAATCCTCTGCCGGATAGTATTTCCAGTCAAGCAATTTGCCATTGGCAAGAGTATCGGTAAATGCCGCCCGGTAGGCGGTAGCTAAAGGTGAGGGATTACCATTAACATCAAAAAAAGAAAGATAAGGCAAAGCCTGGTTAGCGACATTCAGGCTTGCATAAGAAGGTCTTCCGGAAGTGCTACTGTTATTGGTATAATAGGTTTTAGTAGAGAGTTTCAATTTTCCACTCAGGCGTATTTCCTGTTGAAAGTTGATATTAATTTTGTTTGAAGTATTGTAAGTCTCCCCTAAAATATCCTGATAGCTCCCGGAAAGTAGAAATGAATAAAGCTCGGATCCCCCTTTTATTCCAAGACTATACTGCCTGGTCTGCGCGTGGGTGTAAAATGCTTTGAGCGCATTTTGCCTGGTGTCCTGTGATTTGAGCAAATCCAAGGCAGCTTCTGTCTGTGCACTGGTCAAGCTACCATTTCTTTTTTTTAATAATAGCTCTACTGCTGGAGATAAGGCCAAATATGGTGTGCTTGTAATCCTGGAATTGTAGAAGCCCTTATCAAATTTCAACCTCTCTATTTCGATATAATCAGAGGAACTCATCTGCGGCCTTGCAAACAGATCTGGGAGCGACTGAATCATATCGCTAGCAGAAAAATCAACACTTATTTTCTGATTAAATGCTGACTTTTTGGTTGTCAAAACAATTACTCCATTACCAGCCCTGGCTCCCCAGATGGAAGCCGCGGCTGCATCCTTTAGTATGGAAACCTGCTCAATATCATTTGGATTGATGTTATCTATACTTCCCTCATAAATAAAGCCATCAAGAACAATTAACGGATCTAAAGGACCGTTGATGGTTCCAAGGCCACGGACTGAAAGACCGGTTTTGTTCATCACATTGTTCGCACTTTTGCCAACATTCTGTAGCAGACCGGAACTTTGCCCCAAGAGCCTGTCCAGTATGTTGGAGCCGCCGCGTGCATTCAATTGTTCTTTGTTAATAACGGCAACTGTGCCATTGGTTTCATTTGGTTTTAAACGCTGGTACCCGGTACTGATTTCGACTTGCCCAAGATCCAAGCTTTCTGAACTCATTGCAACAATAATTTCCTCTCGTCCACTTTTCAGTGTAAAATATGCTGTTTTGTAACCCATGGCTGTGATCGTTAGTGTATCAGGCAAACGGGAAATATTTATTGAAAAATTTCCATTTTCATCAGTCTGCACCCTTTCATTGTATCTGCTGGCTACAGTTGCCTTAACCTTGATATCGGCAAAATTTACTTTTCCTTTTACTGCAAAAACTTGCACCGTTTGAGCAAAACAGCTTATTGCAGAGAGGAAAACGATTATCAATGTAATGCATACAATTAAAATATCCCATTTTTTTGCATGCGGATTAGATTTATCCTGTCCCATGTTTACCTTGTCTTTAACGGCAAATCCAAATTCCCTCCTGACACAAATGTTTTGATGTTAGCCGGATTAATCTGTCTATGATCGGTTATGGCCTTAACCCTTCCGTCTGGACCTATCCATATATAATGCGGAACGACATGGTGAGGGAAATAAGCATTTAGAACTGGGCTATAAAGCACAAGTGGTGAATTGAAATCTTTTTTATCCTTTAAATATCCCTTTACAAATTCCCGGAGGTTTTTGAGGCTGTCAATGCGGCCTCCGGTGTTTGCCATGATTACATGAAATGAGGTTTCTCCCACTCGGGAAAGGCTATCTAAATGTGGCATATTGGCCAAACATGGGTTGCACCAGCTTGCCCAGAAGTCAATAATAAATGGTCTCCCTTTAAGGCTATTAATCATAAAGATTTTATCGGATTTTGCAGAAATATCGGTTAGTGCCTGAGACCAAAATTGTTCCGGGATGTACTGCCCTATTGTTAAGGGAGCAGGAAAAGCTTTCTGAGCTGCACACTTATCTGTGATTAAGGCTAACATCAGCAGAGGATATATTGTCGCTACTATTGCCGAATTCTTAAATAAAGGGCATAGCATTCCCGTTACGATATTTATCGTAGTTTTTTTCATGATTTTTGGTTAGTTGGTTTTGAAGAGATTAGTACAGAAGAAAATCAAGGCAGGCTATCATTAAAGAGCCTATTTCTATTTAACCATTTTCGGTTTACCTGCCTTGATTTTGACTGGCTATATTGGGTTCTTAGGCTTTAAAGCATAAAGCCTATCAAAGGGATAGTGTTTGCTTAGGTTCATGTTGTTTTGAATTTATATGTGTAGTAAAAAAACAGACAAAAACCAGCCCTTCCGCATAAAAACATGCGAATACGGGAAACCGTATTTGTTATTAGAAAAAAGATACTTACCTTGGGATTGCGAAAAACCATTGTGGTGCACCTGTGCCTAATCAGCAATAAAGGGCTGGTACCAAGCTAAATTAACCCGCCGGGACTTTGTGCGCTCTCTTCACATTAGCCTCTGCTCTTTTGGGCTATATTTTTACTTGGAATTCTGGCACGTATTACGATGGAGAACAGATAACGTTCTTTAACAAGAGTTTAAGGGAATACTTGAGTACCGCTTCCTGGAAGTGATACGATTTGATGGCGCTTAATTTTTTCGTTTTCATAAACGGTTGTTTTTATGTAAAACGATGCGTACTCAATAAAAGCAAATGGGAAACCAGATTGGATAAACCAATAGGGCGAAACTCAATGCTTTTGAAAGAGGTACCGCTAAGAACCACACAAACCGAGGTTTGTGTTCCACAAAAGACTGACATGAGTATCGCCCTATTGAATATAAGATATCACGAAGATAGCAAAACTCAATAGATAGGCGAACTCACGATCGGCTCATGTGGAAATTTAGCGGTTTTCTTTCATGAGTGACATCGTTAAAGCCAGGTTGCCCCGACTCTGTTTGTCGCTATAAATAACTAATAACAAATATAATAAAGTTTGAGTTATACGCAAACTTTTTATTCTTTTTATTTGACATTTTGGAGAAAAAAAACAGTAAAAGTGTAAATAGGATTAAGAAAGTTGCTAAGGCGAAGGGTGCTTCGTCTCGGTTAATATCACTGTGGGTTGATGTAGACTATACGACGGTAAGCAATTGGAGTTCAAACAAATATCAGCCTAGTGATGAGAAATTAAATCAAATAGGTGAACTATTGCAAAAAGATAATCGTGATTTATTAGAACCACAAGGGCGAGTTGATACAGGGTTGGCCAAGGCATTAGAACAAGAGCTAAAGAGATTGCACAAAGAAGAAGGAATACCCTATGAGGTTGAAAAACTGGACAAGAAAAAGGGTGTGGGTGTTAAGGTAAATAACCCGGAGTTGGTAAAGAGATTAAGGGAGTTTGCTATTAATCACAAAAATGACAACTGAGACGCCATTGCTCATACTTTTCACTCAACATGATTTGGGAAGTTAGCCATTACGAACATTAGTGATGTTTTAAAGTATGAAATATAAGAAGAGAAGCCGCTTAGAGTATTTAAAATAACTACTTTAGCTCAATAAACGCAAATACACAAATGCCAAGCAGTAACAACACTCACAAGATTAAAGCAAAAAGTCACATACTAAGCCTTCTAGGTAATGAACTTATTGGCAGTGACAGCTTAGCTATATTTGAATTAGTTAAAAACGCATATGACGCGGATGCCGAGGAAGTAAATGTTTTTTTCAAAAATCTTAATAGTGAAAACCAGCAAATCATTATTGAAGATGATGGACATGGAATGTCCAATAAAATCATCCAAGACGTGTGGCTAACCATTGGAACAGATTTCAAAAGAGGCAAGAACAGAAAGGAAAGTGAAAGGTTTAAACGTGTTTCTTTCGGCAATAAGGGTGTTGGAAGACTTGCGGTACATAAACTCGCCAAGAAGATAACGTTGGAAACACAAGCAAAGGGTGAGTTATTCGCCAGCAAACTAGTAATTGATTGGGATGCTCTCATCTCATCAAAAGAGTATATACAAGATTTAGAGGTAAAGATAGATCCTGTCTTTTCACCAGGATTCAAGAAAGGGCAAGGAACACGAATTACTTTAGATAATTTAACGACACAAACCTGGACCAAAAAAGCGTTCAAGGATTTAGTGCGAAAGATTGACAACATCAAGAATCCATTTACACCAAACCCGGATTTTGTTATAAAAATCGAAGCTAATGATTTTCATCAAGAGTGGATTGCTGAAATAACAAATGGAATTGATATTCTGAAAGATAGCTTATACCAATTTGCTTTTAAAATAAAAAAGAGCAGTAATAATGATGATGATTTTGCGAAATTTTTGTGGAAATACAAGTTCCTTCCACCAACACAATCCAATATAAAAAAGAAATTAAGCAGAAATTTAAACACCGTCAATTTTCATATAGGTGATATGTTTAAGGAAATTGAAGGAGATAACTTTAATAGATATTTACGAAACAAGGACTTAAAAGGAATTGGTACGATAAAGGGACAATACAATGTTTTCAATCAAAATTCCGGCATTTTAAAAATGAACTTCGGAGGCCAGATTAATGCAGTTAAACAGTATATAAAAGAAAATTCTGGAGTTAAGATCTTTCGTGATAATATAAGGGTTTATAATTATGGAGAATCTTTTGATGACTGGTTAGGTTTAGATCTAGACAAAATTCAACGAACAGGAGATCATTTTGGCAAAAAAGTTACAGTTGGAGCGGTTGAATTAAATTTAAAATCATCAAATGAAGGCTTAGTTGAAAAAACAAATCGAGAAGGATTTATTGAAAATAGAATATATGATAAATTTCAGAGCATTGTAAAAGAAACATATAGTTTTTTTGAAAGGGAAGCTGAAAATGATAAAGATTTAATTGAAGAATTTATCGAAGGCACTAAGCCTGTTAAAAAAGTTGGTTTTGGCGATACTATAAAAGAACTTGAAGCGAAGATAAAAGATAAGAACTTAGAAAAAGAACTTAGACCGCTCTTACTTCGTGTTGATAAAGATTATACCGAGATGCGTGATGTAATGGTCAATTCTGGAATGACTGGCTTAAATTTGGGTATCGCATTTCACGAGGTAGACAGGGAAATCCGATTCATCAATGCCGATCTAAATGCACAAAACGTAAACATTGATGATGTCAAGGATAAGGTAAGAAATCTTATACAGATTTTGGAAAGCCTATCCCCTCTGTTAAGGCAAAACAAAAGAACTTTGAGCTCTGCTAAAAAAATCATAGAAATTGCTAATAAAAGGAATCAAAATAGATTTAATTACCACAAGATTATATTTTCTTGTCCTGTTTTGACTAATGAAAACAGTGATTTTAACATAAAAGTACCGACAAATTTATTGATATCTGCCATTTCGAATTTGATCGATAACTCTATCTATTGGACAAAATCAGAAGCTGATCTTAGGGGTACACAGAATTCTTACAAGCCCGCCATATACATAGGAACAGACTTGTCTACATTTGACGGACCATCAATTATAATTGCAGATAATGGACCAGGATTTTCTATAGAGCCAGAATATCTAACTCAACCCTTTAAGACCAAGAAAGAAGGTGGGATGGGATTAGGACTCTACTTTGCAGATCTTGTAATGAGTATGATTGGGGGAAAAATGATTTTCCCAGATTCGTTAGATTTAGAAATTCCAAGCGTTTATGATGGCGCTTGTATAGCTTTAGTTTTCCCAAAATAAATTAGAATGTTAAAGAAGCAGAACAAAATTATAATAGTAGATAACCTCCCAAGACAACTTGAAATTCTTGGAAAATCATTTTTCGAAAATGGATTGGGAGTAAGGACGTTCGTTTATGATCAAACCTATGACGAGCCACTAGAAAATGTTAGGATAGCTTTTTTTGATATCAACCTAACAGAGAAAACAGTAGACGTAAGCTCTGATGATGATTCTCAGATTTTAAAAAACAACTCGCCCGTATTTAATGATTTAGCAAATGCTATAAATCAATACATATCAAAAACAAATGGACCTTACATACTTATCTTTTGGACTGCTAATAAGAAAGTCGTTGATGCATTTAAATTATATATGCAAGATGAAGGGCGAGGTTTCTCAGAAACAGCCTCGCCGATTCTAACCGAATGTATTGATAAAACGGTTTATAATGGAGAAGGTGAGAATTCCTTACTATCTGATGCTGTGATGGAATTGCTCAATAAACATGAAAAAATTAAGTTTTTATTGGATTTAGAGGAAAATTCACAGATAGCGGGGCAACAAGTGTTAAATAGGATTTATAGTATTTTACCCAAAGAAGATGCCTGGGGCGAAAGCGATAAGCTTTTTGCAAATTTAGATAAAGCACTATCAAAAATTGCCGCGTCGGCATTAGGTTTTGAACACGCTAAGTTCACTCCTCAGAAAGGTGTCTATGAGGGGTTAATTCCAATTTTAAACTACGAACTGTTAAATCTTGATAGTTCTGTAGATTGGTCGTTCATAGTGAGCGAATTGATGAGTGCACAAAAAATTAATGATATTTCTTCCACAACTACAAGTGTGAAAAATGAATTAAATACTCTATATCACATTGAAGAATTTACCGGTCAAACAAAGGATACAAGAGGATGTGTAATTGAGATAAATAAAAACGATACAGATGTATTAAACCTTTTAGGTATTGAAAATTTCGAAGATTGGATGTCAAAGCTATTGGCTCTTAAACAAAATACGTCAACCCAACAACAACGATCAAAATTGATTGTCGATAAAGCACAACTTATTGCAGTAGAAATCAGTGCTGCTTGTGATTTTTCTAATAAGAAGAATCGTATAAATAAATATATTATAGGGATATTAACTTCTAATCTTAATGATAAAATTGATTCTGATGTAGACTTAAAAATAAGACCAGAATCATGCTATCACCTTGGAGGATGTTGTTTTAAAATAGGTTCTATTAATTATCACATTTGGCTTAACTTAAATTATGTCTTCGGTGCTAAACCAGATGATACCATATTAGGTCAGCCACAATTTGTTTTAAAAAAAGAGATAATGGATATGCTAGGCAACAAGTATGCAAGTCATATCTCTAGAATAGGAATAACAAGTCTTTAGCAATACACTCTGCCATTAATGCTGGCACAGCATTACCTATTTGTTTAAAGGCAGCTGTCCGGTTTGCACCCTCTTTCACACCTTCAAAATAGAAATCATCGGGGAAAGATTGTAAGCGGGCTGCTTCACGAACACTAATTGATCGGTTTTGTAATTGATCTGGATGGATATAATAATGGCCATCCTTCGCAATATGCGCCACAACGGTATGAGATGCATGTAAATTACCTCCAACAACTTTAAAACGATCGAAAAAGGAAGTTCTGTTATCATGTGTTTTTAGATGCTCAGGGAGATCATTGTAATTTAAGCGCTCCTGATTATCGTTCCATTTCTCAGTCGCAATCCGGTAAATTTCTTTATCCTGTAAATTATTGGGCCTTGCAATGTGTTGAGTAAGTATATCAATGCCATTTCGAATGTGTGAAGCCGCAAGATATTTAGTTGTAGATTTTGTATAGCTGGTAAATTTATCCACCCCTCCCCCTGCCTGCATGCCCGGTAAATCATAAAAGATGTCGGAGACAGCCCCGGTTAAACCGGCGCTAAAATTATCAAGATCAGGTAAGTTTGGAGTGAAATCATCTCTCCAGCCAATTATAATGAGTCGTCTTCTCTTTTGCAACACACCAAAATTTTCTGCTTTTACTGAAAATACATGAATTTTATATCCTTTTTTCAGAAATAACTTTTCCATATTCTGAAGATAAACACCTTTGCCTGCAGACTTTAAACCTAACACATTTTCGAAAACAAACATTTTAGGCTGATACCTTTCCAGGTATTTAGCATACTGTACATAAAGAAAATTTCTTGAATCCCCTTTCATTCCATCATCAGAACGGGCTCTGCCAACCAAGGAATATGCCTGACAAGGAGGGCCACCAATAATTAAGTCAACTTCCTTTCCTGCCAATTGTTTATCAATAGCACCAAAAATAGCAGGATTATTCTCCTCCCCAATGCCTTTATTGATGACTGAACTTTTCAGCTCCTCGGGCATAAAGGAATATAGGTCATTTCGATTTATATTTCCTTTTAGATAATCGAGGTAGTTTTCGAAAAGATTATTTGACTTTAGATAGTGGTAAGCAGCCCTGGTTTTTAGGGTATAGCAAGCAGCACTGTCAATTTCGACATGAGCAACTGGCTCAAAACCAGCTCTTTTGAAGCCTTCGGACAAGCCGCCTGCACCAGCGAAGAGGTCTATATAATTCACGTTATTATCTAATAAATTTGTGAAGATAGCAAAGATTTTTTGGCGAAACGAAAATCGTTCCTCAAAATGGAACGATTTCTATTTAATTATCGAGACAATCAGACTGTTTAAGATTTGGCTGCGCAGCGCGGGTTTCAGCTCGCACTCCCAAACTTCAATAACATGCCAGCCCGCGTTTTTCAGTAATCCAATATTAATGATGTCTTTCGTTTTATTACCATTAATCTTATTTAGCCACCATTCAGTTTTAGTTTTTGGGATTACGTAATACTTGCACTGATCATGGCCATGCCAGAAGCAGCCCTGTATAAATATAACAGTTTTGTATTTTGGTAACACAATATCGGGCTTGCCCGGTAAATCTTTAACATGGAGGCGGTATCTGAAACCATTGGCATGCAGAAATCGCCGCACCAGCATTTCGGGTTTAGTATTTTTACCCTTGATGCGGCTCATGTTGTATGAGCGGGTTTCTTTGCTGTGTACGTCTGCCATTTAATGATAAACACTATTTTCTCAACTTTGTGTTCCATCTGTTAACCCACCCCAGACAACCTCACAGGCGTAGAATTCAGCAATGACGATCCGGATAATGATGACACCCATATCATCATAGTGATGTACCTATAGTTATTATCCTGTACATCTACCCAATCATTGAAGAGCATTCCAACATTTTTCATCTCACCACTCGCGGAGGGCATGGTCATTTGAATGACCATTAAACGTTGCTGGTTGCGGGAGCCAACTTCACCCAACACCTCCTGAACGTGGGCCGAGTGAAAAGTATCTTGATTTTCCGGAGGTAACGATGAAAGGGCACCGCACCAGAAATGGTCAGGGATTTCATCGCATATTTGGCTGAGTTCAAAAGCTGCATGCCCGCGGGCAAGTTTCAACATCACATGCTGTACGCGTTCCATCTCTGGGACGAAGCCGCTTATACCATCTACTATTATCCGCGAATCTTCAATTCGTTTGCGCAGCGCGCTTGATTTTTCCATTTTTCGGGCAACCGAAGGCCGGGCTATTTTTGCCGGATCGGTAGAACCACAGCGTGCACTTTCGATTAGGCATACAAGATACTCCTCATCCATCGAAAAGTCCTGGTTACATGTATCGCTACATCCGACAACGGGAAGGTTTGTGGGGTATGGAGCTTCCAAAAGGCATTTAGAGGGTACATGATCTCTTGTATCGGCAGATGCGCCACAATAGATACATCCACGAATCAGCCTGCTATCGGCATAATTATTTAATTGATCCATAATATTTAATTAAATTCGTGTTGATTGCTGATTAGTGAAAACGGATGCCAACTTTGGAACTAATATAACAGAATGTGGGAAACAATCAATAATCCTATACAGATTAAGAACGGTTTTGCTCATTCTCATTTTTCAGTAATTGCAGATTGCTCGCACCTTCAATTTGTTGGTTACAATTATTAAGGTTGGTCGATATTAATCATTATATGTATTGCAGTTAGATGACCCGGTATCACGAGCATTTACCTCTTAACCTTTTAACAGCCAGTTTTAATAATACGGCTACGGCTTATAAATTTTTATTGGTTTCTAGCTATTTATATGAGGCAATTCATCCAGTTTATAAAATATGGGTAAATATCTAGTAAAGATATTTCAAACAAACGCTTACCCGACTAAATTACAATTAAAGCAATCAATACCGATGTTGCCGAACTATGGTATCAATAAGTAACTTGGCGATGCTTTGAAAAAATTGAGGGTTCTACCTTTAAAGATTGTTATTAATTAACAATTGCTCGGAAATGGATTTTTCAAGTGAAATAATATGCTGAATATGTTGGAATATCTTTCGAAACCCATCAATATTAAACGAATCATATGGCGATTCAGCATTTAAGACATAGTCAGCAAAATCACTTTTGGACA
>Ga0308165_1005452_pt1 | contig 11785 bp, 9 predicted proteins | sample PhyWR2_FD_201032 | JGI IMG/M metagenome (GOLD analysis project Ga0308165, IMG submission 201032) | Phyllosphere microbial communities from UC Gill Tract Community Farm, Albany, California, United States - DLSLW.R2 | ecosystem: Host-associated > Plants > Phyllosphere > Unclassified | place: USA... | reverse complement strand
TCTCCCTCGCAGCCGCACCATTATTTAGAACAATTTGGTATTAATTCTAGCATTTTTTACCCACTAATCAGCACTTTTACTGCTAACTATAATGTGCTCATTGCAACAAAGCACAGCAGCGTTGTCCGTATGAAACCTGCATCTATCATGTTTTATGAGGAGATTTTGATGACTGCTTTCACCAAAAAACTGACAGGTGCCATGCTGCTATGCGCATCATTAAGTGGAGTCTCAAATATGAGTTATGCCGATACAACCAATCCGAACGCGCCTGCTACGCTGGTCAATAAATGGGATAAAACCTTTACTCAAAGCACGAAAGTTGCTCACCGTAAAGTGACCTTTCAAAACCGCTACGGGATCACCCTCGTCGGGGATCTCTACATTCCCAAGGATCGTGGCGAGCGTAAGCTGGCTGCCATTGCCGTCAGCGGCCCCTTCGGCGCGGTGAAAGAGCAGTCAAGCGGCCTGTATGCGCAAACGCTTGCAGAGCAAGGGTTTGTTACCCTAGCGTTCGACCCTTCTTATACGGGCGAGAGCGGAGGCTACCCGCGCAATGTCGCGTCTCCAGATATCAACACCGAGGACTTCAGCGCGGCGGTAGATTTCCTAGGTCTGCAAAAAGAGGTGGATCGCAACCGTATCGGGCTGCTGGGTATCTGCGGCTGGGGCGGCATGGCTTTAAACGACGCCGCGATGGATACCCGCGTCAAAGCAGTAGCGACCAGCGTGATGTACGACATGAGCCGTGCGATGGGACATGGCGTGGGAGATGGCAAAGATCGTTATACGACACAGGACCGTCGTGCCATATTGCAGTATCTGAATGCACAGCGCTGGAAGGATGCGAAAAATGGCGCTTTCGCGCCCGGCGGGCATGACATTTATGTTGATGAGAAAGGCAACGTCAGTGCGTCGAGTCGTATTCTGCCGGAAACGTTACCCGCCAATCCCAATCCGGTTCTTAAAGAGTTCTTCGATTACTATCGCATCCCGCGCGGTTTTCATTCGCGTTCTGTCAACTCAACCGGCGCGTGGAATGCAACCATGCCACTGTCATTTATGAATATGCCACTGCTGAGTTATGCAAATGAAGTCACGATCCCTACGCTTATCGTGACCGGCGAAAAAGCCCATTCACGCTATTTTGCTGAAGATGCCTTCAAGGCGATCGGCAGCAAAGAGAAAGAACTGGTCATTGTTTCGGGAGCAAACCATGTTGACCTGTACGACAACGCTGCGGGTAAGATCCCGTTTGCTAAATTTGAGCAGTTTTTTAAAACTAACTTAAAGTAATGACCTAGAGCCGCCTGATATTTGCAGGCGGTTGTTTATCTCCCATACATCATCCCTACCCACGTTTTTGTCGTTATTCTCTGAATAGCGTCTGTTTTAGCTGCGGCTAAGTCTCGCCGAAGCGATATAAAGAGATACTGATAATGTCCACAGTAAGTCATAAAACATCACCCACTAAAACAGATGCACACTGGGGGGGCGTGTTTGCCATGACGCTCTGCGTTTTTGTGCTAATCGCTTCCGAGTTTATGCCTGTCAGCCTGCTTACGCTTATTGCCAACGATATGCACATCACTGAAGGACTGGTCGGCCAAGGGATCGCCATATCTGGCGCACTAGCGGTACTGACCAGCCTGACTATCTCTCGTATTGCCGGAAATCTGAATCGTAAATATCTTCTTCTGGGACTGACGGTCTTAATGGCCATATCCGGAATGGTCATCGCGATAGCACCTAACTATCCGGTTTATATGCTGGGAAGGATTATGATCGGTGTCGTTATCGGTGGGTTCTGGTCAATGTCGGCTGCAACTGCCATTCGACTCGTGGCGCAGCATCAGGTTCCCCGTGCGCTGGCAATTCTCAATGGCGGGAACGCATTGGCGACCGTTGTGGCTGCGCCGCTTGGAAGCTATCTGGGGACAACCGTCGGTTGGCGCGGGGCTTTTTTATGTCTCGTTCCCCTTGCCATAGCTGCTTTCATCTGGCAATGCATCAGCCTACCTCCAATGGAAAACGAAAAAAAACAAAAGCAACAGGGATCTATGATTCGTCTGTTTAGAATCTCGAACGTAGCGACGGGAATGGTGGCTTGCGGACTATTCTTTGTGGGGCAGTTTGCCTTATTTACCTACGTGCGTCCCTTTCTGGAGACTGTAACCAGCGTGGGCCCCTCTGGCTTATCCCTAATTTTGCTAGCAATAGGCGTAGCAGGTTTTGTCGGCACAATGGTCGTATCGACACTCCTAAACGCTAGGTTCTATCAGACCTTAATTATGATCCCTCTGCTTATGGCAGCGATTGCCGGTACGCTTCAGCTGGTAGGCCACAGCATCTGGGCAGTTGCCGTGTTGCTAAGCCTGTGGGGGTTGCTTGCGACGGCTGCACCAACGGGATGGTGGACATGGATAGCACGTACGCTTCCCGAAGATGCAGAGGCTGGGGGTGGTCTCATGGTTGCTGTCATCCAACTCTCGATTGCACTTGGTTCAACAGCAGGAGGTCTGGTATTCGATAGTTTGGGATGGCGAAGTACTTTCGGATTAAGTGGTATATTACTTCTTGGCGCGGTAGCGATGACGTTTCTAACGTCACGTAAAAATAGCAATGCGCGCTAGCACAATCACTTTCGTCCAAGCGTCTGATTCTCGCTCACAGCGGACCTTGCCGTGCTTCAGCGCTTTATGCCAAAAGCGAGCATAGCTGCCAATTAGCATTTATTTATCAGGTCTGTTCCATGGCATTTTTAGCAGTAAACTCGCCATTCCACATAAACCGCTTACACCTGCAAAGAGTAAACCTGCACCGACAAAGCCTGACAGTAAAAATAATCTGCTGTCTATTGTGTATCCCAATACAACGCCGATAAGAATCAATGTGCCCGCAACAATCTGAACTTGCCTCATTATAGGCAACGGTTGTTTCTTGTCTTCGATAGTCGGAAGATGGGCGCTCTTCCAAGCGTTAATGCCACCAGTCATCAGTAAAGCCGGCACAGGGCTTGCTGCTTTCATAAGCACGTTGGCATTTTGAGCCGTGCGCCCCCCTGACAGACAATGAAAAATGACAGGTTGTCCCTCTGTACCCTCCAACTTTTTACCTACCGTGATATCAGTAAGAGGAAGTGAGCGCGCGTTCGGTATGTGCTCACGCAGGTATTCAACGGGATCTCTAATATCAATGAGCACAGCTCCTTGATCAATAAGTCTTTTAGCTTCTTGTGGTGAAATTGATTCTGGAGTCATTTGAAATCCTCTGGACAATAAATGCCTTTTAACGTGGAGATAACCTTTTTCACCGCGTCATTTTTGATGAAGTAGTTCACCTTTTGCGCCACCCTTTCAGACTCAATTAAGCCGTCTTCTTTCATTTTTGCTAAGTGTTGAGAGGTTGCTGAAGGCGTTAAGCCGGTCAATTGTCCCAAATCACCTGACGAGGTACCGGGTTTATCAATCAGAATACAAAGGATTAATAGCCGATTGCTGTTGCTCATCGACTTAAGCAACGTTGTTGCCAGCGAGGCACTTTTCTGTAACTGGAGCAGTTGAGTCTCATTCATTTCTTTATTTTAGCACTTTCTAAATTTAGAAGATTCTAAATTAGATAATATTCACACGCAATCAAGAAATTTTAATAGCAGTAGGATGTTCGCTCATTGCCGACTGTCAGATTTTCTTGTTTTGTAAAAAAAACTGGCCAGCCATGTTGAGCCAGCATAATTTTGCTGGTGCCCCTTGGGTGCCCCTTTTCTACTTTCCAGCATTTAAAATCATTTAAAAACAATTAATTAAACAGCACCTCCAACTTTGTACTTATGAGTTATACAAATAGCCGATTCAAAAATGATGATTAAACCGACAAAACGCTGAAAAAACGAGGCTTAATCGTTGATAAAAGCAGCGTCCACCACTAGGTTTTATCTGCTTTTGCATGGCCTATTGCAGCTATTGATAAAAATGCCCGCCAGATCCTAGACCTCAAACCCCAACTCTGGCAGGATAGTTCTCAAGGAAACACGGATAACTTATTGTTTATATAAGCCTGTTTTTTTAGGTTGGATGATCCGACGCGATGTTAGCGACATTCTCCACCGCGCTCAGAGTCAAAAAATCGATATCGATTTATTACGGATGTTTCACTTTCACCGAATAATGAGGAATTCACGATTATGGCGACAACGAAAAAAGCGACAAAATCCCACATTGGTCTTGATACCAAACAATCTGCCAAACTGGCAGAAGCCCTCAATAGCCTGCTCGGCAACTACCAAGTGTTGTACATGAACGTGCGCGGCTATCATTGGAATATCACCGGACCACAGTTTTTTGAACTGCACGTGAAATTTGAAGAAACCTATAACGATCTGCTGCTGAAAGTCGATGAGCTTGCCGAGCGTATCCTGACGCTGGGTTATCAGCCTCGTCACGCGTTTAGCGAATATCTAAAAACAGCGGATATTAAAGAAGACACTAACGTGACCGACGATAAAGGTACGTTAAAAGGTCTACTGGCGGGCTATTCGGTTCTGCTGACGCAGCAGCGTGAAATTTTAGAGTTGGCAAGCGAGGCCGGCGACGAAGGGACGTCTTCTTTGATGAGCGACTACATCAAAGAGCAGGAAAAACAGGTTTGGATGTTAAATGCCTATCTGGGCAAATAATCCCGTTTGAAGTTTTGCTCCAGCCCCGCGATGCGGGGCTGAATTTTTTCTACCACTCGTAAGCCACAGAATACAGCAATGAACGATGATGCTGAATTTTGTGTAAGCGGCGAACACTATAGATGTGTCGGTTTCTGCGGGATTGGCCTTCTAACCAGCAACTGCGTCGACGGTGTACCTGACGCAACATACGCCAGCGCCCTACTTCATTTCTACTACGTCGCATGACAAACGTCTCTCTGGGTGAGTGCGCGGGCATTATAAACCTATAGTGATATTTGTCACACAATCGATTTGCCTTCTTGGCTGTAAATCCTCAGCACGTGCCCGATAATAATTTGTCTCAATGTTACAAGCCGTAAACTAATACGAATTTTAAATCGATGACTTTTATCCGCGAAAAGGTTTTACCTTTCAACAACAGTGCGTAAACTCAGTTGAGATAACGCTTTTTTGCGAAAGGATAACTCGCCTTTATGACAACGTTTTATACCGTAATTAGCTGGCTGACAATTTTTGGCTACTGGTTACTTATTGCCAGCGTGACACTTCGCATTTTGATGAAGCGCCGTGCGGTTCCTTCCGCCATGGCTTGGTTGCTCATCATCTATATTCTGCCACTGGTGGGGATCATCGCTTACCTATCATTCGGGGAACTTCACTTAGGGAAAAGGCGTGCCGAGCGCGCGAAAGCAATGTGGCCTTCGACGGCGCATTGGCTAGCCGATCTGAAAAGCTGTAAATCTATTTTTGCCACCGGTAACAGTGAAGTCGCCGCGCCGCTGTTTCAGCTATGTGAGCGTCGTCAAGGGATTGCGGGCGTTAGAGGTAACCAACTACAGTTGCTGACCACTAGCGATGATACGCTGAAAGCCTTAATTCGTGACATCGAGCTGGCGCGCAGCAACATTGAGATGGTGTTTTATATTTGGCAGCCTGGAGGATTAGCCGATCAGGTCGCCGAGTCGTTGATGGCGGCAGCGAGACGCGGCGTTCATTGCCGATTGCTGCTCGATTCTGCTGGCAGCGTCACCTTCTTCCGCAGCCCTTATCCTGCCATGATGCGAAACGCAGGTGTGGAAGTTGTCGAAGCGCTGAAGGTTAATCTGATGCGTGTCTTCTTACGCCGCATGGATTTACGCCAGCACCGAAAAGTGGTTTTAATCGATAACTTTATCGCCTATACCGGCAGCATGAACTTGGTTGATCCGCGTTTCTTTAAACAAGATGCCGGTGTTGGGCAATGGATTGACGTGATGGCGCGCATGGAAGGCCCCGTGGCCACCACCATGGGCATCATTTTCTCTTGTGATTGGGAAATTGAAACCGGTAAGCGTATTTTGCCGCCGGAGCCAGAATATCATTCACTGCCGTTCGAAGAAGAATCTGGACATACCATTCAGGTTATTGCTTCTGGCCCAGGCTTTCCTGATGAACTGATCCATCAAGCGCTGTTGACCTCGGTCTATTCTGCGCGTGAGCAGCTCATCATGACCACACCTTATTTCGTGCCGAGCGATGACTTACTGCATGCCATTTGCACCGCAGCACAGCGTGGCGTTGACGTTTCTATCATCGTGCCGAAGAAAAACGACTCCATGTTGGTGGGCTGGGCCAGCCGGTCATTCTTCACTGAATTGCTGGAAGCGGGCGTTAAAATCTACCAGTTTGAAGGCGGGCTGTTGCACACCAAGAGTGTGTTAGTCGACGGCCAGCTGAGTCTGGTTGGCACAGTCAATCTCGATATGCGTAGTCTGTGGCTGAATTTTGAAATCACCTTAGTGATTGACGACGATGGCTTTGGCGCTGACTTAGCCTGCGTGCAAGACGACTATATTGCCCGTTCTACCCTGCTTGACCACGCTGAATGGCTAAAACGTCCGCTGTGGCAGCGCGTTGTTGAACGACTGTTTTACTTTTTCAGCCCATTGCTGTAAATAGCTTGGCTAATTGATGACGAGACAGTACAGGACACTCTTATGATGGATTTAGATAATCGACTCACCGAAGACGAAGCCTTAGATCAGGCTTACGATATTTTTCTTGAACTGGCCGTCGACAACCTCGACCCTGCTGACGTTATTCTATTTAACCTGCAGTTTGAAGAGCGCGGTGCGGCAGAATTATTTGATCCCGCCGAAGACTGGAAAGATCACGTTGATTTCGACTTGAACCCTGACTTCTTCGTCGAAGTGGTGATTGGTTTAACCGATGGCGAATCCGAAGACATCACTGATGTGTTCGCACGCGTCCTGATTTGCCGCGAGAAAGATCACAAGCTTTGCCATATTTTGTGGAAAGAGTAAGTTTCCCCCACTTAATGCCAATCAAAACGCACAGCTTAAGCTGTGCGTTTTTGTTTTAATCATGAGTCTGTTTGCTCAGCCGTGTACTGCAAAACTTACAATACACCGCATCATCGTCATGACCTGATTTATGGCAGTGTTCACAATGGCGGACGGTACGTCGACGCTGCAATACTTCGGTCATATGCGCCGTTAACACCCCCGTTGGGATGGCAATAATAGAGTAGCCAATCAAGATTAACACCGAGGCTAAAATACGCCCCGCCGGTGTATGGGGCGTAATGTCACCATAGCCTACCGTCGTCATGGTCACCACCGCCCAATAAACTGATACAGGAAGACTGGTAAAACCGTGTTCAGGGCCTTCAATCACATACATCACCCCGCCAAATAAACACAGCAAGATCATAACGAAGGTAAAGAACACTAATAGCTTTTTGCGTACGCCAACGATACTGTCCCACAACAACGCCGCAGATCCCATATACCTCAGCATCTTAAAGATGCGTAACACCCTTAAAACACGCAGCAGACGCAGCAACGTGACATATTCAACGGCCATGTTAGGGAAGAGAAGTAAACAATAGAGCGGAAGCGTGGTTAGCAGATCGACAATGCCTAAAAAACTCGACGCGTACTTTTTGGGCTTCGGCGTGGTCAGCAGACGGAGCAGATATTCAACGGTAAATACCGCCGTGAAAAACACTTCTAGCTTCAGGCCAAGATCTTCACGCGCCACCAGCACACGCAACGGTTTTGGATCGCCAGACTCCATAAATACCAGCACGACGCTGGCCACAGCCATCGTGATCCAAAAGAATTCCATTTTGCGACCAAAGGCCGTGTGAGTGTCGAACAAACTTCGATATAAATTCTGGCGCCAAGTGCCTTTTTTCATGCCTGTCATGCTGACCCCAAAAGAGTTATTTGAGCGTAATCCCGCACTTTAGCATCACAATATCAAACAATGGCTTTATATAAGTGTCACTAACGGTAAAACATGTCATCACTTCGCTACACTCACTTGCCGCTACCAGAACTGATAGCGGCAAGAGGAATATCTACCAATCTACGATATTTTTCTCATCACCGAATTTTTCTGTTCACAGCATTTTCCTGATTACATAGTGCAAAATGCCGTCGTTGCGGTAATAAGCCAGTTCGTTTCCGGTATCAATTCGGCAACGGGTTGGCACCACTTCGCGTCGCCCATCGGCATAGGTGATTGTGACGTTAATCGTTTGTCCGGTCGTAAGGTGCTGTAATCCACTAATATCCAGCCTTTCATCTCCGGTCAGATCAAGCGTCTTACGCGTTACCCCTTGCGGAAATTCTAACGGGAGAATGCCCATACCTATCAGGTTTGAACGGTGAATGCGTTCAAATGACTCGGCAATAACCACGCGCACGCCCAGCAAGCGCGGGCCTTTAGCCGCCCAGTCACGGCTCGAACCCGAGCCATACTCTTTACCCGCGATCACGGCGAGCGGCACGTTCTCCTCTTGATACTTCATCGCCGCATCATAGATTGCCATCTGTTGCTGAGTAGGAATATGACGCGTCACACCGCCCTCTACGTCGGGCACCATTTCGTTACGGATACGAATATTGGCGAACGTCCCGCGCATCATCACTTCATGATTACCGCGACGTGAACCGTAAGAGTTAAAATCGTTGCGCTCCACGCCGTGTCCCAGCAGATAGCGCCCTGCCGGACTTTCTGCTTTGATATTGCCAGCGGGTGAGATATGGTCGGTGGTCACAGAGTCGCCTAACATCGCGAGCAACCGAGCACCGTGGATATCCTTAACCGGTTCAGGCTCTGCCTGCATAGTACTGAAAAATGGCGGATGGCGAATGTAAGTGGAATCCTCCTGCCAATCATAAGTGGCTGAGCCTTTCACCTGGATCCCCTGCCATACCGCATCGCCGTCAAACACCTGCGCGTACTCCTTACGGAACATATCGGTTTTCACCATCTCAACCGCAGTGGCGATCTCTTGGCCGCTTGGCCAGATATCCTTCAGGTAAACCGGTTTGCCCTGAGCATTGTGCCCTAGCGGATCGGCAGAGAGATTCACATTCATATTTCCCGCCAGCGCATAGGCCACCACCAGCGGAGGTGATGCCAGCCAGTTGGTTTTCACCAGAGGATGAATACGCCCTTCAAAGTTACGGTTTCCCGACAGCACCGCGCCAACGGTCAGATCGCCTGCTTTAATGGCTGTTTCTATCGGCTCAGGTAGTGGGCCGGAGTTACCAATACAGGTGGTACAGCCATAACCAACCAGATTGAAACCGAGCTGTTCAAGATACGGCGTCAGTCCCGCCGCATCCAGATAATCGGTCACCACTTTCGAGCCCGGTGCCAGCGACGTTTTCACCCATGGCTGCCGTGCCAATCCCTTCTCAACCGCTTTTTTTGCCAGCAAACCAGCTGCCATCAGCACGCTTGGATTAGAGGTGTTGGTACATGAGGTGATCGCTGCAATCACCACAGCGCCATGCGTTAAGCGATGTTTCTCTCCCCCCAGCGTGAACTCTTCGAACTCCACGCGATTTTTTTGGCTGCTGATTTCTAGCTCTGTCGCCGCCTGAAAAGCCTGTGGAACCTTAGGTAACGGCACACGATCTTGTGGGCGCTTTGGCCCAGCCAAGCTTGACTCAACCGTGCTCATGTCCAGCGATAATGTACTGGTAAACACCGGTTCATCGCCGGCATGGCGCCATAGGCCTTGTGCTTTGCAATAGGCTTCGACTAGCGCAATCTGTTCTTCGCTGCGCCCACTCAGGCGCATATAGCCTAGAGTCACCTCATCAACGGGGAAAAATCCGCAGGTGGCACCAAATTCAGGTGACATATTACCGATCGTGGCGCGGTCAGCCAGCGGCAAATCGGCTAATCCATCACCGTAAAACTCAACAAATTTGCCCACCACGCCATGTTTACGCAGCATCTGCGTAACGGTCAGCACTAAATCCGTGGCGGTTATACCTTCACGCAGTTTTCCGGTAAGCTTAAATCCGACCACGTCAGGGATCAGCATTGATACAGGCTGCCCTAACATGGCCGCCTCGGCTTCGATTCCGCCCACGCCCCAGCCTAAAACTCCAAGGCCGTTAATCATCGTAGTATGAGAATCAGTCCCGACAAGCGTATCGGGATAGGCAAACCGCTGGCCGTTTTTCTCCTCATGCCAAACCGCCTGCCCCAAATACTCAAGGTTGACCTGATGACAAATGCCGGTTCCCGGTGGCACCACACGAAAACGCTCAAAAGCTTTCTGCCCCCAGCGTAGGAAAATATAGCGCTCGTGGTTGCGCTCCATTTCTAGCTCAACGTTTTCACCAAAGGCTTGTTCATTGCCGAAATGGTCCACGGTAACCGAGTGGTCAATGACCAGATCAACGGGCGATAGCGGATTCACTTGCTCCACGTTGCCACCCAGACGCGTCACGGCTTCACGCATGGCGGCAAGGTCAACCACTGCGGGCACACCGGTGAAGTCCTGCATCAGAACACGTGCAGGCCGATAGGCAATTTCCTTATCGGCATGGCCGGTTTTCACCCAGTCGACAATCGCCTGTAAATCGTCCTCCACCACGCTTTCGCCATCAAGGTGGCGCAGCAGGTTTTCCAGCAGAACTTTCATGGATTTAGGCAGTTGGCGGATATCGCCCAGCTGTTTTTCAAGCTCTGGCAAACTGTAATAGTGGTACTCGGTATTCAGGGCACTCAGTGTTTTCTGACATTGCTGGGCAAGATGTGGCTGGCTCAGACGATTTTGACGATCGGATGACATAGCTTCTCCTTCCTTATCATGCTTTAAGCGGTGTTTCTCGGCGCAGGGCACCTCTCATATCGCTTCGTCTTATGACGAATGCTCATCAGCCGGAAACAATCTCCTGATAACGCTGTGGCTATCTTTAAAGATAACACAAAGAGATGGTAACGTTTTAGCAACATCACCCCATAACTGCGATAGGCGATAAAAATGAGGAAGTACGATTTGGATCACGGAAAGAAATTTTGTGCTGATATCTCTCTAAGTGCTCAATAATAAGAAACAAAAAAGCCTCCACAAGGGAGGCTCTATATTTCGCATTGTCACTATTTATAAATTATTGCTCACCGGCAACCATTGCTGCGTGACGCTGTTCCATTTTTTCGATACGTTTTTCGAAATTCTGGTTAAATTCTTTTTTCTGTTCTGGGGTCAGAACATTATACATTTTGTTTTCCATCTTCATGCGTTCCAGCATCATATCGTTGCGTTCTTTGCTGTTAGCTTCGATTTGTGCACGCGCTGCACTTTCATCAAATTTATCGCTGGCAACCAGCTTATGCATATCTTTGAAGTGCTCGCCCATCATTGGCTTTTTGTGCTCAGAGCGGAACTCTTTAGCGATGGTTTTCATTTGCTCACGCTGCTGGTCTGTTAGCTTCAAACCTTCAAACATACCGCCGTGGCGCGGGCCTTGCTTGCCCATCTGATGATGCATCATCATTGGTGCGCCGCCGTCAGCCTTCGTTGCAACTGGAGCCGCTGGGGTTGTTGATGTTGCGGTGGTTTCAGCCGCGTTTGCCATTGAAGCGCCCAGAGCCAGAGATGATGCCAACATTAAAGCAGTTAATTTACGCATAATTATGATTCCTCAAATAGTGTGTTCGTTGTTGCGTTGATGGAATTAAGTCTATAGGTCTAAATATATAGTAGTTACACGCTGAGTAAATAAACGAAAGGAGAAAAATCAAAAAACAGGCAATTATGGAGAGAGTGTGAAGATTGAGGATTTATTTTAA
>Ga0308165_1005446_pt1 | contig 11797 bp, 14 predicted proteins | sample PhyWR2_FD_201032 | JGI IMG/M metagenome (GOLD analysis project Ga0308165, IMG submission 201032) | Phyllosphere microbial communities from UC Gill Tract Community Farm, Albany, California, United States - DLSLW.R2 | ecosystem: Host-associated > Plants > Phyllosphere > Unclassified | place: USA... | reverse complement strand
TCAGCGCCAGGCCGCTGGAGATGCGCAGCCCGCCGAAGAAGTAGGGCAGGGCGCTGGGAATGCGCAGCCGCACCAGGGTCTGCAGCCGCGTCGCGCGGTTGAGCTGGAAGTAGCTTTGCAGATCGGGCTCGACGCTGCGCAGGCCCAGCGTGGTGTTGCTGATGATGGGAAACAGCGCGACCAGCGCCGCGCAGATCACCATCGACGCCGTCGGGTCCTTGACCCAGATGATGATCAGCGGCGCGACGGCGACGATGGGCGTGACCTGCAGCAGCACCGCATACGGGAACAGCGCCATCTCGATCAGCTTGCTCTGCACGAACAGGAAGGAGATCAGCACGCCGGCCACGGTCGCGGCGAGAAACGCCAGCACCGTGATCTTCACCGTGACCCACAGCGAGGCGCCCAGCGCCGCCCAGTCGGTGACCAGCGTCTCCAGCATCAGCAGCGGCGAAGGCACGAGATAGGGCGGCAGCTCCAGCCCCGTGACCAGGCCTTGCCACAGCGCAATCAGCACCAGGCCGACCAGCAGCGGGTAAAGGATGCGCTGCACGCGCGGCTGGGCCAGCAGCGGCTGGCGCGCGCGCCTGGGCGCGGCGGCGGCTTTCCTGGCGGCTGGCGCCGCGGGCGCAGGCGCTGCAGCCAGGGGCACGGCAACGGAAGGAAATGGGGTGCTCATGCGTGGGCCTCCATGGTGTCTGCGCTGGCGCGCAGCAGGCTGTCCTGCAGCAGCTTGGCGTAGCGGCTGAACTCGGGCGAGACCATGAAGTCGGCGCTGCGCGGATAGGGCGCATCGATGCGGAATTCCTCGACCACCCGGCCCGGGCGCGCGGCCATCATCACCACGCGGCTGGAGAGAAACACGGCTTCATGGATGGAGTGCGTGACGAAGATCACGGTGAGCTTCTTCTTGCGCCACAGGTCCAGCAGATCGGCGTCGAGCTTGTGGCGCGTGATCTCATCGAGCGCGCCGAAAGGCTCGTCCATCAGCAGCAGATCGGGCTGGGTCACCAGGCCGCGCGCGATCGAGACGCGCATCTGCATTCCGCCCGACAGCGCGCGCGGCAGCGCCGCGGCGAACTTCGCCAGGCCGACCAGGGCCAGGGCCTCGGTCACGCGCGCATCGGCCTCGGCGCGCGGCACGCCCGCCAGGTCCAGCGGCAGACGCACATTGGTCTGCACGCTGGCCCAGGGCATGAGCGTCGGCGACTGGAACACAAAGGCCATCTTCTTGCCGCTTTCGTCCAGCTGCGCTACGGGCTTGCGCCACAGGTGCAGCCGGCCGTCGGTGGGCTCGAGCAGTCCGGCGACCATCTTCAGCAGCGTGCTCTTGCCGCAGCCCGAGGGCCCGAGCAGGGTGACGAATTCGCCTTCCTCTATGCACAGGTCCACGGGCAGCAGCGCCTGCGTGCCGTTGGGGTAGGTCTTCTCGGCCGACAGCACTTCCACGGCGGGCGTGGCGGCATTCGGGGTCTCAGCGGGGTGCATGGTCGCCTTTCGATGAATGAGGACTGGCCTCTGTTTCAGGGCAGATGAAAGTTCAGGGCAGAACCTTGAGGTCCTTGACGAAGCTGGTGGTGTAGGTGTCGGCAAGCTTGACCTTGGCCGGGTTGATGAGCTTGGTCTCGACCAGGAAGTCGTAGCTGGCCTTGGCGCGCGCGTCGGTCAGCACGCCGATTCCCATACTGGCCGCGTCGCCGCCCGTGACCATGCCCATTTCCTTGAGCTTGGCGACGCTGTAGGCCAGCTGTTCGTCGCTCATGTTGGGGTTGTCCTTCTTGATCAGCGCATTGCCGGGCGCGGGGTCGGCAAGGTAGCTTTTCCAGCCTTCCATAGACGCCTTGACGAAGGCGCTCACCGCGGCGGCGCGGGTCTTGAGCGTCTTGTCCATGCACGACACCGTGGTCGCGTAGGCGGGATAGCCCTGGTCGCTGAACATCAGCGTGGTGGTCTTGACGCCGGCCTTGGCAATCGCAAACGGCTCCGACGTCAGATAGCCCTGCTGGGCGGTGTTCCGGTCGGCGACAAAAGGCTGGATGTTGAAGGTGTAGGGGCGGGTCTGGGCATCGGTGAAACCGTACCTGGCCTTGAGCCAGGGCCAGTAGCCGCGCTGGGCCGAGGAGCCGATCAGAATGGTCTTGCCCTTGAGGTCCTCGAACTTCTTGACGTCGTCGTGCGCGATCAGCACCTGCAAGTCCTTCTGGAACACCGCGGCGACATTGGTCACGGGAACGCCGCCTTCGCGCATCTGGATCATCTGCAGATCGCTCGATCCCATCACGCAGTCGGCCTGGCCCGCGGCCATCATCTGCACGATGTTGACCTGGGGACCGCCCATCTTGATGGTCGCGTCCAGGCCGTATTTCTTGTACAGGCCTGTGGCCAGCGCCTGGTAGAAGCCGCCGTGCTCGGCCTGGGCGTACCAGTTGGTCATATAGGTGAACTTCTCCTGCGCCTGCGCGGTGCCCAGGGCACCAAGAGCGAGCAGGGCGGCTGCACCAAGTTGGGAAAGGCGGGAAGCAGTCTTCATCATGGCAATACTCCGAGAGGGGCAGGGCAGAGGCGGAACGGGAAAGGATTCGCAGGTTTCAGGCCAGCGCCGAGGAAGTCTCGACATGGCCCGTATGGTTGGCGCGGCCCCAGGTGGGCTCGGGGCGCGCCGCCCATTGCAGCTGGTGCAGCTCGGTGATGGCCGCGGCCCAGCTCACGGCCAGCGATTCGAGAATCGCCAGGCCCTGTTCGGCGGTCGCGGGCAGCGGGTCGCCGATGATTCCGCTGGCGCCGAAGTCGCGCGCGCTCCAGGCGCAGGCGGGGCGGCCGTCGGGCGACAGCAGCGGCGAGTCAAACACCGGCGGGTAGTTGGTCACGGCGCGCTCCATGTGCACGGTGTCGGGCGCGAGCGCCAGCATCAGCGCGGTCTCGGCATGGCCGGCATGCATGGCCAGCTTCTTCTCGGTGTCCGAGAGGTATTTGCCGGCGACATGCGGCACGCGCCAGGTGAAGCTGGGCACGACAATGAAATCGCCATGGCGCAGGCGCAGTTCGCGCGCGCACATCTCCATCACCTGGGGCTGGCCGCCGTGGCCGTTGACGAACAGCAGCTTGCGAAAGCCCGCGCGGTAGACCGACTCGCCGATCTCGTTCATCGTTGCCAGCAGCGTCTCGCCGCTGAGCGTCACCGTGCCCGGAAAGTGCAGATGCTCCTCCGACTTGCCGTAGGTGATCGGCGCCATCGCGAACGCCGGCACATCGGCCGGCAGGCGCGCCATCGCATGGCCGACGACGCCGGCGCTGATCACCGTGTCTACGGCGCAGGGCAGGTGCGGGCCGTGCTGTTCGGTGGCGCCCGTCGCCAGCACGATCACGGTGTTTTCCTTGTCGGGCAGATCGGCGATCTCGGTCCAGCTCAGGTAGGGCAGATAGCGGTGGGGCGGGGTGTAGCCGTGCAGCATGGGATGGTCTTTCTTGGGGTTTTCAGCGCTGGGGCAGCCAGGCCGTGGCCTCGACTTCGATCAGGATTTCGGGCGTGGGCAGCATGGCGCTGACCTCGACCACGGTGGAGGCCGGCGGCTCGCCGGGGAAGAACAGCTTGCGCACCCGGCTGTATTGCGGGAAGTGGTCCAGGTTCCTGAAGTACTGCACCAGCTTGATCACGTCCGACATCTGGCCGCCCGCGGCCTCGATGGTCAGGCGTATGCGGTCCAGCACATACCAGCTTTGCGCCAGGATCGGGCCTTCCTTGATGTCGCTGCTGAACTCGCCGCTGCGGCCGATCAGCGTCGCGGCGTCCTCGGGAATGTCGGCATAGCCATGCACGATGCGGCCGGCCGCGGGATCGACGGCAATGATTCCCGAGAGAAACACCATGTCGCCCGCGCGCCGCCAGGCCGCGTAGCGCGCCAGCGGTTGGGCAATTCCGGGTGGGTTGGCGCTCATGCGAGGCTCCTTGCAAGTGGGGAAATCGAAGGGGAGGCGGTGAACCAGGCGGCATTTGCCTGGCCGCTCGCGAGCCGGCCCTGGCGCAGCACCAGGCGCGATTGCGCGCGCGAGGGAAAGCCGCAGGCATCGGCCTGGTGGAAGACGATCAGGTCGGCGCTGCTGCCTGCCTGCAGCGGCAGCGCCGGCGCGCCGCGGCGCAGCCAGTCGGCGCGGCACAGCGCTTGCGACCAGCGGTCGAAAGGCGCGTCCAGCTGCGCGGCCAAAACGCCAGTGGCCAGGGCTTCGAGCGGATCGAAGCTGCCCACGGGGCAGAACGGGTCCTGCACGTTGTCGCTGGCAATGAGCAGCGGAATGCCGCGCGCCTGCGCTTCCTTGACCAGCGTGAGCCCGCGCTGGCGCGGCGTGCGCCCGGTCACCGCGTCCTGCAGCAGCAAATTGGTGATCGGCAGCGTGACCAGCGTGATCGGGCATTGCGCGACGGCGTCCAGCGTCGCCAGCGCCGTGGCTTCGGGCTGCGCGGCCAGCGCGCAGTTGTGGCCGCAGACCACATGGCCGTCGAAGCGCAGTTCCTGCAGCAGCGCGGCCGTGGTCGCCAGGCCCTGGGCGGCGGGCTGCAGTTCCTCATCGACATGCAGATCGACATTCAGGCCATGGATTTGCGCCGCCTCGAACAGATGGCGCAGCGCCTGGGGATTCCAGTTGGTCGAATGCACAAAGCCGCCGAGCAGCGCGCCCGGGCCGCTTTCGGCCACGCTGCGCGCCAGGCGCAGCGCGGTATCGCGCTCGGCAAACAGGTGCAGCGGAATCAGCGCCACGCGCTCGAGCACCAGGCGGCCGGCCCATTCCTGGGCAAGTTCGCGCAATACGTTCCAGGCCAGCGGCTGGGCCTGGGGCTCCCACCAGTCGCAGTGGGTGCGCAGGTGCACCGTGCCGGCTTCATGGGCCCACTGCAGCGCGCGGCTGGCGCGCGCACGCACGTCGGCTGGCGTCCAGCTGCGGCGGTCGACCATCATCGCGTCAATGGCGCCCAGCAGGCCGGGCTGCACGGAGCCCATGCGCGCCAGCGTGAAGGCCTTGTCCAGATGCGTGTGGGCATCGACCAGGCCGGGTAGCACCAAGGCGCCGGCCAGGTTCCAGGCCGTGCCCGCGGGCGGTGTGAATTGCGCGTCGTGCGGCGCCAGGCCCAGTACCCGGCCCTGGGCCAGGTGCAGGTCGGCCAGGGCGGGCCGGCCGCCATGCTCGGGCCACTGCGCGGGCAGCAGCCAGCGCGGCAGGCGCGCGGCAAGAAGATGTTGGGGAGCGTGCATGTCGAGTCCTTCAGGCAAGGCGCGCCATGGCCTCGCCCACGCGCGCCTTGAAGGCCTCGAGGCGCTGCGGCGTGGCGACGTTCAGGTGGTAGCAGGCGTGGTAGTCGACGCGCGCCTTGCCGCCCGTGAGCAGGCGCAGATAGCGCGTCACCGACTTGCGCGGCGGGTCGCCCATCAGCAGTGCGGTCCAGCGCGGCCGGCCATAGGTGACCACGGCCGAGATGCGCTTGAGGTGCGTGAGCGCGGGCTTGACGTTTTGCGGGTCGCTGATGTCAAAGGCCACGCCGGGCATCAGCACGCGGTCGAAGAAGCCCTTGAGCATGGCCGGCATGCCGAAGCACCAGGTGGGAAAGCAGAACACCACGGCCTCGGCGCGCAGCAGCCGGTCCACGTAGCCCTGCACCGGCAGGCGGTTGCCGGGCACCTCGTGGTAGCCCAGGCGCTCGGCGCGGCTGAGCACCGGATTGAAGTCCTCGGCGTACAGGTCGCAGTCGTCGACTTCATGCCCGGCGCTGCGCAGGTTGAGCAGCACTTCGGTATGCAGCGCCGCCTGGTAGCTGGTCTCGACCGGATGGCAATAGATCACAAGAACGCGCATCGCCGCTCCTCAGAGATCGAGCGTCAGCGCCGGGCCGTGGCTGCGTGCGCAGCAGACCGCGACATGGGTGCGCTGCTCCTCGGCGCTCAGGCAGCTGTCGCGGTGCTCGGGCGCGCCATCGAGCCAGCGCGTGACGCAGGTGCCGCACACGCCTTGCTCGCACAGCGTGTCGATGGCGATGCCGGCGAGCTGCAGCACGTCGGCCATGCTTTCGCCGGGCGCTACGCGCAGGCGCAACTGGCTGCGCGCCAGCACCAGTTCAAAGGCGTGTTCGGTGGCGCAGGACAAAGGGGCAGGGGCGGTGATTTGCATTTTTGACCATTTGATTTGATCGAACGGTCAAACTATTGCAAATGCTGTGCCAGCCTGCTCCCCTCTCTGAGCGGGGCGGCAGCGCGACCCGGGTGCCCGCGAACGTGCAGGCCGTGCTTATTCTGGTGCGAGCCCGCAGCCCAGCAGCACAAAAGTGGTGAGCTCGCGCATGATGGGTTCGCGGTCAATGGCGGCGTCGGGCGCGACGCCCAGCATGATGTGCACCTGCACGCCGTAGTCGGCGTAGTGCTGTGTCATTCCCCAGATCTGCATCAGCAGCACCGTGGGATCGAGCGCGCGCATGCGGCCTTCGGCAATCCAGCGGTTGATCAGTTCGACCTTCTGCTGCGTGGACTTCACGGCCACCGGCCAGTACTTGCCCAGGTTGCGCCCGCCGCCCAGCACCTCGGACGTGAAGATGCGCGACAGCCCCGGGTTGTCGAGCGCGTAGTCGAGCTTCTTGCGCACATAGCCGCTGAGCACCGTGCGCGGGTCGTCACTGTCGACATCGAACACAAAGGCGCTGGACCAGCCGTTGAGCACCGAATACAGCAGCTCCTCGTAAAGCTCTTCCTTGCTGCTGATGTAATAGTGCAGCTGGGGCTTGGTCAGGCCCGCGCGCTCGGCAATGGCCTTGGTCGAGGCGCCCTTGAAGCCGTGGCGGCTGAACTCGGCAATGGCCGCCTCGCGGATCGCGCCCAGGATGCGTTCACGGCCTTGCTTGGCGCGGCTGGTGAGCGCGCCGGCGGGCGCGCTGTCTTCGGGTTCTATCATGGGCAGGCCGGTGGAGAGCAACGCTGCCGATTCTGCCTGCATCAGGCTTTCCAGAAGCCGATATGGGGAACGCTGGCTTCCTCTATCATCGTCGGGCCCAGGCACTCGATCTCGTGCGGCGAGGCCGCGAACACGTCGCGGCAGGACAGCTCGGCGTCGCGCTGCTCGGCATGCTCGCCGCGAAACACGCGCAGGCGCACGGCATCGATGCCGAACACCACCCGGCCTATGCCCGACCAGAAGATCGCGCCCGCGCACATCACGCAGGGCTCGGCCGACGAATACAGCGTGGCCTGGGCCAGCACGTCGCGCGCCACGCGCGGGCTCAGCTGGCGCACCGCATTGGTTTCGGCATGGCCCGTGCAGTCGCCGGTCTCGGTGGTATTGCAATAGGCTTCGGCCAGCAGCTTGCCGTCGGCATCGACGACCACCGCGCCAAACGGCCGGTTGCCGCGCGCGCGCGCCGTGGCCGACAAGGCAATGGCCTGGCGCAGATAGCGGCCGTCGGTGTCGCCTACGGGCGTGGGTTCTTCAAGAAAATCAGGGCTGGCAAACATGAGTGCGGGCATGGCGGTCTCCGGCGTTGAGGAAAGCGCAGGCAGGGCTGCGGCGGTCTGCGCCATGCACTTTGCATGCCAGGCAGGCACCGTTCTTGCTTGGCTTTTGCCAGGAGTAGAAGCGTTCACTGTGCGGTCCATGGGGCCTGGCCAGCCGGAAATTGCTCCTGAAGCCCGCATGCCCTGGCTTCAGGAAAAGCCGGATGGCGCGCGCGCCTATCCGGCTGGCTGAAGCCGGGAGCGGGAAGACTTTTGTTTGACTTCCATCTTCTGGAGAACCGCATGACCACCGCCACCTACGACCTGACCGAGCTGCAGAAGGAAACGCGCATGGGCGCGCTGGGCTCGGAAAGCAGCCGCCGCGAAATCCGCCGCATCGATCTTTCCGACTTCGCCGCGCGCAAGCGCGAGATTGCCGAGCAACTCTGGGACGCCGCCGTCGATGTCGGCTTCTTCCAGGTCGTGAACCACGGCATCGCGCTGGACGACGTGCACCACGCGTTTGCCATGACCGAGCGCTTCTTCGCGCTGCCCGATGCCGTCAAGGCCCAATACCCTTTGAAGAAGGCGCTCAACGTCGGCTGGGAAAGCCGCGCCCAGGTGCGGCCGTCGACGGGAACGCCCGACCAGAAGGAGTCCTACCAGATCACGCGCCCGCACATGCAGGGCCTGTGGCCCAGCGAGGAGGAGCTGGCGGGCTTCCAGGCCACCATGCTGGCGTTCGAAGGCCAATGCTGGCAGGTGGCAATGCAGGTGCTGTCGTGCTTTGCCTGGAAGCTGGGCTTTGACGACGGCTTCTTCCTGCGCGCGCATGACCCGGCGCAAGCCAGCTACCAGAGCACCCTGCGCCTGCTGCACTACTTCGCCACGCCGCCCGAGCAGCAGGCCAATCTGGGTCTGTGGCGCGCCGGCGCGCACACCGACTTCGACTGCCTGAGCCTGCTGTTCCAGCGCCAGGGCCAGGGCGGGCTGCAGGTCTGCCCGGGCAAGGAAATGGAAAGCCAGGAGTGGACTTCGGTGCAGCCCGATGAAAAGGCCATCACCTGCAACATCGGCGACATGCTGATGCGCTGGAGCGACGACCAGCTGCCGTCGAACTTCCACCGCGTGAAGAACCCGCTGCCCGGCGAATACATGGGCCCGCGCTACAGCATGGCGTTCTTCGCCCAGGCCAACCGCGATGCCATCATAGAAGGCCCGGGCCGCAAGTACCCGCCGATTGCCGCGGGCGACTACCTGAACCAGCGCGTGGCGGCGAACTTCAAGGCGTACTGAAAGGCGCGCGAGCGCGCGACTTTCATCGCGCGGCGCGTCGTCAGGCGACGGCGCCGGCTTCGGCCAGCGTCGGGTAGTCGGTGTAGCCTTGCGCGCCGCCGCCATAAAGCGTCTTGGGATCGAGCGCCGCCAGCGGCGCGCCGGTCTGCAGGCGTTCGACCAGATCGGGGTTGGCGATGAACGGCCGGCCGAACGCAAACAGGTCGGCCTTGTCTTCGGCCAGGCGCTTGGAAGCCAGTTCCAGGTCATAGCCGTTGTTGGCCATGTAGGTGTTGCGAAAGCGCTTGCGCAGGCTCGCGTAGTCGAACGCTGCGACATCGCGCGGCCCGCCGGTCGCGCCCTCGACCACATGCAGGTAGACCAGGTCCAGCGCGTCCAGGCCGTCGACGATATGGTCGAACTGCGCTTGGGGCTCGCTGCAGCTGATGCCGTTGGCCGGCGACACCGGCGAGATGCGAATGCCCGTGCGCTTGGCGCCGATCTCGCCCACGACGGCGGCCGCGACTTCGAGCATCAGGCGCGCGCGGTTCTCTATCGAGCCGCCATAGGCGTCGGTGCGCTGGTTGGCGCCGTCCTTGGCGAACTGGTCAAGCAGATAGCCGTTGGCGCCATGGATCTCGACGCCGTCAAAGCCCGCGGCAATGGCGTTGGCCGCGGCGTTGCGGAAATCGTTGACTATGCCCGGCAGTTCACGCAGCTCGAGCGCGCGCGGCGCTGAGACTTCCTCGAAGCGGTTGTTGACAAAGGTCTTGCCCTGGGCGCGGATGGCCGATGGGGCCACGGGCGCGGCGCCGCCGGCCTGCAGATCGACATGCGAGATGCGCCCCACATGCCACAGCTGCAGGAAGATGTGGCCGCCCTTGGCGTGCACCGCATCGGTGACCTTGCGCCAGCCCGCGATCTGCGCAGGCGTGTAGATGCCGGGCGTGTCCTGGTAGCCCTGGCCCTGCTGCGAGATCTGCGAGGCTTCGGAGATCAGCAGGCCCGCGGAGGCGCGCTGGCTGTAGTAGGTGGCGGCGAGATCGCTGGGAACGAAACCCGCGCCCGCGCGGTTGCGCGTCAGCGGCGCGAGCACGATGCGGTTGGCGAGCGTCAGCGCGCCGAGGGAATAGGGCTGGAACAAACGGCTGTCGGACATGCTTCTTTCCTTGGGGTGGGTAAACAGGCGGCTGCGCGCCGCCGCAAAGGGTAGGGAGTGTTTATTGCGCGGCGGCGTCGTCGTCGAAACAGGCGATGCCGTCATCGAGCAGTTCGTGCAGCGCGGCGACGCGCTCCACGCCCAGGCGTTCATTCAGTGCGAGCTGCGCGAGCTTCCAGGCGCGCTGGCCTTCGACGCGCTTGGCGCGGCCGGCGTCGGTGATTTCCACCAGCCGGCTGCGCGCGTCTTCTCCCGCCCCGATGCGCAGCCAGCCCTGGGCGACCAGGGGCTGCATGTTGCGCGTGAGCGTGGAGGCATCCATCTGCATGCTGCGCGCCAGATCGCCGGGGCGTATGGGCCCTAGCCTCTCCACATGCGACAGCAGCGAGTACTGCGTGGTCTTGAGCCCGGCCGCCGCGGTGTAGTGGTCGTAATGGCGCGTGACCAGCCGGGTCAGCTGGCGCAGCTTCAGATTGGTGCAGCCTTTTGGAGTGTTCATCTGCTATATTGTACTTGCAATGTTTGTATATACAATGATTTGACAAGGAGCATGTGATGGAGATGGTAATGGACCCTGTTGTTGCGCGCTGGACGGCGCAGGAAATCGAAGTGCGCTCGCGCCTGAACGTCGATGCCGGCGCGCCCGCATCGCTGGCCGGACTCACGGGAATGGAGCTGTTTGCCGCGATCTTCGCCGGCGATATCCCGCCCGCGCCCATAGGCCTCACGCTCGACTTCATTCCCATCCACATGGAGCCCGGCGTCGCGGTGTTCCAGGGCCGGCCGCAGCGCAAGCATTACAACCCGCTGGGCAGCGTGCATGGCGGCTGGTTTGCCACGCTGCTGGACTCGGCCGTGGGCTGCGCCGTGCATACGCTGCTGCCCGCGGGCAAGGGCTTCACCACGCTGGAGCTCAAGGTCAACATGGTGCGCGCCTTGAACGACCGCGTGCCGCTGGTGCGCGCCGAAGGCAAGGTGATTCACCAGGGCCGCCAGGTCGCCACGGCCGAAGGCCGCATCGTGGGCCCCGACGGCAAGCTCTACGCGCATGCGACCACGACCTGCCTGATCTTCGATGTGCCCGCCAACGCCCAGGAGTCCGCCCATGTCCGCCAATGATCGCGCGCTTTCCTACCTTGACGACCTGGAGCCGGGGCAGCGCTTTGTCGGCAGCGCGCGCCTGCGCGTCGACGAGGAGCGCATCAAGTCCTTTGCCGCCGAGTTCGATCCCCAGCCTTTTCATCTTGACGACGAAGCCGCGCGCGCGACGCTGTTTCGCGGCCTGGCCGCCAGCGGCTGGCACACGGCGGCCGTGACCATGCGTCTGCTTGTGAGCCATGATTTTCCGCTCGCGGGCGGCATCATAGGCGCGGGCTTCGACGAGCTGCGCTGGCCGCTGCCGGTGCGCCCCGGCGACACGCTGCGCGTGGAATGCGAAGTGCTGGAAGTACGGCCTTCGAAGTCGCGCCCCGAGCAGGGCCTGATCAAACTGCGCACCACGACCTTCAACCAGAACGATCAGGCGGTGCAGATTTCGGTCGGCAATCTGGTGGTGCCGCGGCGTGCGCCCTGAGCAGGAAAGGCAAACTCCGCGCTTGCGTTCGCCCTGTCGAAGGGCGTTTGAGCCCAAGCGACATGCGGGTGCGCGAGCGCCCATGAAAAAAGCCATCCCTGAGGATGGCTTTTTGCTGTGCCTTGAAGGCGCGTCGCTTAGAGCGAGTCGATGAAGCTGCGCAGCTTGTCCGAACGCGAAGGGTGCTTGAGCTTGCGCAAGGCCTTGGCTTCGATCTGGCGGATGCGCTCGCGCGTCACGTCAAACTGCTTGCCGACTTCTTCCAGCGTGTGGTCGGTGGACATTTCAATGCCGAAGCGCATGCGCAGCACCTTGGCTTCGCGC
>Ga0308165_1005443_pt1 | contig 11799 bp, 1 predicted proteins | sample PhyWR2_FD_201032 | JGI IMG/M metagenome (GOLD analysis project Ga0308165, IMG submission 201032) | Phyllosphere microbial communities from UC Gill Tract Community Farm, Albany, California, United States - DLSLW.R2 | ecosystem: Host-associated > Plants > Phyllosphere > Unclassified | place: USA... | reverse complement strand
TAAGATTTTCTTATAGTTGCTCACTGACGATAATTACGCCACGTTCAAACTCCCTCACTTTTTCCCTGATGCAGCTGCTCAAAGTCACTGAGACCATTCGCTCCGATTCCAATAAAGATCTTGCCCCATTACCTGTTCTATAAATATGAACATGAAAAGATGATTTTCGTGCTTATATTTAGCTCGTTTTATAACAATCCCAACATGTTGATATCAGTATGATTAGAACACTGCAGAGACTGTAGGTGGACGAATGCGTTTGACAGGAATTGATACCAGACCCTGTGACTTGAGAATCAAGTCGCTTGCCTTTTAGGTTTACGGGGGGATAATACGCGCAGGATTACACATCTTTACATTGTTTTGAAATGGATTGTTCATGAAAAAGATTTCTTGCGTATACCGCCGCTTTTCAGGAGCCGCGGTATCTGCACTTACAGGTGTACTATTGACCCTGTCGTTTCCCATCCTTGCCGCCACACCATCAGAGGTGTCTGAACAGAACGCTACATCGCTGGATACCCGTGAACAGCAGCGCCAACAGGAACGCGAGCGCGCTCTACGCAAACAGAATACACCGCAGACTGATATACGCCTTGCCCGTCCCGACCTTACACTGCCTGACTATCCTGCCAACGAACATCCCTGCTTTACCATCAATCAGATAACGCTAATCGGCGAGTCTGCCGACCGCTTTCAGTGGGCACTTGACGCAGCCGCTGACGCCAAAGGACGCTGCCTGGGCGGTCAGGGTATTAGACTTGCCATTAACAAAGTACAAAATACCATACTGGCTAAAGGTTACATCACGACTCGCGTCATGGTACAGGAGCAGGACCTGACAAAAGGCGTCCTGACGCTGACCCTACAGCCTGGGCGCGTCGGTTACGTCCGCTTTGAAGAGCCTACTTCCTGGCGCGGTCGCTTGTGGAATGCCATCCCGACCTCGTCGGGAGATATTTTGAACTTACGGGACGTTGAACAAGGGCTGGAAAATTTCCGACGAGCACCCAGCGCCACCGCTGATATTAAAATTATACCCGGTAAGTATGATGCTACCAGTGACCTGCTGGTCAGTTGGAAAGAGGCTCGGCCTGTTCGTCTCAGTTTGGGTCTGGATGATAGCGGCTCTAAAAGTACCGGGCGGTATCTTGGCTCCGCAACATTGGCCCTGGATGCTCCGTTTGCACAGAACGACCTGTTTTATGCCAACATCGGTAAAGACCTGTTTCAACACGGGCCATTCGGCAATCGTTCGCATGCGTTGAACTACTTTTTTCCGGTGGGTTACTGGGCCTTTTCGGCCAACTACAACGACTACACCTACCATCAAAACATCGCCAACGCCAACGAAGTGCTGCATTACAGTGGCAAGAGCGACAACGTTCAGTTGACTGTCTCCCGGCTGCTTTACCGCGACCAGTCACACAAAACGACGCTGAACCTGCGTGGTTATCGCAAACATTCGACTAATGCTGTGAACGACATTGATCTTGACCTGCAGAAGCGGCGAACTGTCGGCTGGGAGCTGGGGCTCAATCAGCGCAGCTACTTTGGAACCACCACCCTTGACGCAAACCTCAGTTGGCGGCGGGGCACCGGTGCGTTCAACGCTCTGCCAGCTCCGGAAGAATCGCGTCATGAAGGTAGCGCACGCACGGGTATCTTGCTCGGCGATCTGGGTATCAACCAGCCCTTTACTGTGAGTGAGCAGCCCTGGCGGGTATACACCAGTCTGCGTGGACAGTGGAGCTCAAACGCATTGACGCCACAGGAACGCATGGCGATTGCCGGACGTTACACAGTGCGCGGCTTTGACGGCGAACAGATGTTGTCTGGCGAAAAAGGCCTGATCTGGCGTAACGAGATAGCCTGGAATGTCTTTTCTCACGGGCACGAGCTGTACCTGGCTGCCGACTACGGTCGGGTAGACGGCCCGGGCACACGTAATCTGGTTGGTCATCAGTTGGCGGGCAGTGCGCTCGGTGTACGCGGCGCACTGTGGGGACGGTTCAGCTATGACCTGTTTGCCGGAATGCCGCTTTATAAGCCTGCGGGATTCCACACCTCAGGTGCCATCGCGGGTTTCAGCGTGAACCTGGAAATCTAAATATCTACTGTCGTCATACCGACTGCTTTATCGATACTGACCTGAATGTACTGATCTTTCTCACGGACGTGATCCATGAACAAACATTGCTATCGCCTTATCTTCAGCCGCACTCATGGAGAGTTGCGGGTGGTTTCCGAGCTGGCCCACAGTTGCAGTAGCGAACCGGGGCAGCGTCGCGGTTCGGGAATAACGAACGGGAACCGTGTATGGGTGACCATCCGTCGAGCAGTGTGGCTGCTGGGGCTGGCAATGTTTTCTGGGCCGGTAATGGCCGGGGGGATTGTAGCGGACGGCGCTGCTTCTCCTTCGCAACGACCGGAAGTGATTGTCACCCAGAATGGGTTACCCCAGGTCAATATTACTGCCCCGAACCAGTCCGGGATCTCGCATAACCAGTACCAGCAGTTCGATGTCGGCTCCAACGGCGCTATCCTCAATAATTCGGCCAAGATGACCTCGACCCAGATGGCCGGGATGATCCAGGGCAATCCCAATCTCAATCCTAACGCTGCTCCAGCACGCGTCATCCTGAACGAAGTCAACAGCAGCAACCCTAGCCAGCTGCGGGGATTTATGGAAGTGGCCGGTGGTAAGGCGCAGGTGATTGTGGCTAATCCGGCTGGGATTGTGTGCGATGGCTGCGGAACCATCAATGCCGGGCGTATGACGCTGACCACTGGCAAGGCACTGCAGAATGCCGACGGCAGTGTGGCGGGCTACCGGGTTGAGCGCGGTGTAGTGCATATCGAGGGCGGAGGACTTAACGGTGATGCCCGGCATGATACTGAATACGTTGATATTCTGGCACGTGCAGTGGAAGTTAATGCCGGCGTCTGGGCCAAAGAAGGGGTGACGGTGGTGGCCGGCCGCAACCGCGTGAGTGCGGACGGTAAAATCGTGACGCCGCTTTCGGATAACGGTAGCGCCAAACCGACTCTTGCTATCGATATGGGCCAGATGGGCGGCATGTACAGCGGCAGCATCAGCATGATAGGGACCGAGGCTGGCGTCGGGGTGCGTAACCAAAACGGACAAGTACAGGCGGGCAAGACGCTGACCGTGAGTAGTGAAGGTCGCCTCAGTTGGCAGTCTGATGCACAAGACGCCGCCACACAGGCCGGTGGTGATATCAGACTGGCGGCGAAAGGCGATATTGAGACACGGGGTAAGATATACAGCGAGAGCAAACTGACCGTACAGAGCCGCGAAGGCAAGTTAACACAGTCCGGCACTCTGGCGGCGGCCAGGGATGTGCACCTGAGTGCTACGCATAGCATACAGAGTAGCGGCCACCTGCTGGCGGGTAGCGATGCCAATAGCCAGATTGTGCGTGACGCCAGTCTGCACCTTGACAGCCAGGGAGATATTCGCGCCAGCGGCAGTTTGCTGAGCAAAAAAGACGTCAGCGTGACCGGACATCGGGTAGATATCAGCGGAGCGAAGGTGGCTGCGGCTCAAACCGCGCTAAAAGCCCGGGAGGGGGGCGTGGCACTGCGTCAGTCTGCTGTCGACAGTCGTGAGCTAATCGTGAAAACGGTCGGTGATGTGGATGCTCAGCAAGCACAGGTCAAGGCCGGGCGATGGGAGGTCGATGCCAGTAATTTGTTCAGTCAGCAGGCGACTTGGTCACAGACCGCTAGCGGCGAGAGTCGCTTCACACTGACTGGCGAGCTTGATAACCGCGGCGGCACCATTGAGACACAGAATCTGGCGCTGACGGTGGGCCAGCTGACCAATCAGCAGGGGCGCCTGGTGGCGCTTGATAACGCGGCGCAACACTGGCGGATTGGCGGCCTGTTCGACAATGCCGGAGGAACGGTAGGTAGTAATGGCGATTTTCGTCTTGATGCTGGTCATCTCGACAACCAGAGCGGCACGGTAAAAACCCAGAGAGGGCTGGTAGTTCATGTCGATGGGGCGGTGAACAATGCCGCAGGTAACTTGCTGTCCGGTCAGGCTTTAACGCTTGAAGCGGGGGGCGACTGGAACAATCACTCCGGCACCTTGAGTGGCAACGATGTGTGGCTGGCGACACAGCACCTGGACAATGCGCAGGGACAGATCATTGGTCAGGGTAATCTAGCCCTGACGGCTAGCGGCCTGGGTAACCAGCATGGTCTGATTGGGGCTGGTAAGGCGCTGGATCTGCGTACCGGCGACTGGGATAACCGCGGCGGCACGGCGGAAGGTGAAACGTCGGTCACGGCAAGGGCTAACGTCCTTAACAACGACGATGGCAAGTTGCTATCCGGCCAGCAGTTAACCTTGAATACCTCGGGTAACGCCACCAACCGCGGTGGCGAAATGAGCGCCACAGTGCTGACAGTGAATACCGATCGCCTCGATAACACGCAGGGCAAAGTGATTGGTCAGCAGCAGCTTGACCTGAATGCCCGTCAGGGGCTGGATAATACACAGGGTCTGCTGGGGGCCGGTGAGACACTGACGGTAAGCACCGCAGGCATTCTGAATAACCGCTCAGGTACGATACAAGGACGGGGACAAACGACGCTGACTGGGCGGGATATCAACAACGAAACCGGCAAGATACTGGGGGGGCAACAGCTAACCCTGACCCGTGCGGAAAGCCTGGCTAACCACGAGGGTGAAATCAGCGGCGAGTCGCTCATGCTGACAGCACAGCAGGTGGATAACACTCAAGGGAAAGTGATTGCCCGACAAAATCTGGGCCTGACAGCGCAGCAGGGACTGATCAACGCGGCCGGCGTGCTGGAAGCCGGAGACACCCTCTCAGTGCATACCGACGGTGACTGGGATAATCGCAGTGGTATCGCCCAGGGTGAACACCTGGTAACCGCCACCGCGCAGTCTCTCGATAATAGCCGTGGTCGACTGCAGTCCGGCGGTGACCTTCGTCTTGATACTGCAGGCAATATTCTCAACCGAACTGGCAAGCTGACTGCGCAACAGGCTCTCAATATCCAGAGCGATGCTGGCAGCCTGTTTGACAACGATGGCGGATCGCTGCAAAGCGGTGGCGGCTTGTCTCTGCAGGGCGGACAACTGACCAACCGCGTATCGGGTGTCGTGATCGGCGGACAGGCGCTTTCCCTGAGCCTTGCGGGTAGCTGGGATAACCAAAATGGCACCTTGACCGGTAACGGTCGCACACAGGTGCGCGCTGCCAGTCTGCAAAATACCCAGGGTATCATCAATGGACTGGACAGCCTGGATATGCAATTTACCGAAAAGCTGGATAACAGTCAGGGCCGTATTTTCAGCAGCCTGTCTCAGCGTTTACAGGCAAGGGACATTTCCAATGTGCAAGGCTGGATGGGGAGTCAGGGCGACTGGCAGACCGTCAGCAGCGGTTTTGACAACGCGGAAGGCAGCGTACAAAGCCAGCAGGATGCGCACTTGACAGCGAGTTGGCTGGTTAACGTCAAAGGAGTGCTGCAGTCGGCATCGAGCCTGGCGCTGCGTGTCGCACAGGATATCGATAATCGCGCCGGCAAGGTGTCGGCTCAGGGTCAACTGGTCGTGAAAGGGACTGACAACGATTCACGCACCGGAGTAATAAACAACGCGGGTGGTCAGTGGCTGACCAATGAGTCACTGAATATCGCCGCTCTCAGTCTCGATAATACCCAGACTGGTCAGTTGTACAGTCAAAAGCAATTGTGGCTAGACCTGAAGGATGGCCTGGATAACCGTGGCGGGAAAATACAGAGCGGTGACGCACTGATGCTCGACACTCAGACACTGAACAATGCTGGTGGGACGTTAGACGGCCAGCAGCAAATGACCCTGCGCATTCTCGGCCTGATGAATAATACCGACGGCACAGTACGCAGCAACGGCGAGCAGCAGGTGTCGGCGGCCGGTATTGATAACCGTCAGGGGCTGTTCAACAGCCGCGGTGGTATTACGATGACCACGGCCCAGCTGGACAACGCCGAAGGGATGCTCATCAGCCAGGGCGCAGGTGTCTACCACATTGACACCGTCAACAACCAGCAGGGCAAAATACACAGCGGCGAGGCGCTCACGCTCGATTCCCTGCAGGTGAATAATCAGGGGGGGCAGCTGGTGTCAACCCAGGGCATGACGCTTAAGTCTGGGGTGCTCGACAACAGCAGTCAGGGCATGCTCAGTAGTCAGGCAGAACTGGATGTGCAGGCCGAGCGACTCAACAACCAGAGTGGCGGCCTGATACTGGGTACCACCCGTACCCGTATCTCTGCCCGCGACATTGATAACACCGCCGGTCGATTGCAAAGTGCGGGTGCACTCACTTTCACAGAGGTCACCACACTGAATAACAGTCAGGGACGTATCCTGGCTGACGGCAATATCGACATCAACACCGGCCGTTCCCCCACTGATTCGCCGCTGGCATTGATCAATCAGGGCGGACGACTTGAGAGTGCCGGTACCCTGACTGTGAATACGCGTACCCTGGACAATCAGAGCGGCACCTTGCAGGGATTACAGGCGCTGACGCTGTCTGCGCAGCAGGATTACACTCGTCAAGCGGGTGAAACCATCAGCAGCAACGGCGCAGTGACATTTTCCCTGAGTGGCGTATTGACCAACCTGGCAGACTGGCTGCTGCCGGGCGATCTTGTGCTCAATGCGGCCAGCATTGTCAACCCAGCCACCCTGGTGAGCAAAACACTGCAGCTGACGACCGGTGAGTTAAAAAATACCGGGCGTATTGAAGCGGACGTCATGAAACTCAACGTCGATACCCTGGATAACGCAGCTGCGTTGATGGGGGATGACATCACCGTGCGCGGACGGGTCATCGATAACCACGGACAGTCGGCGGTGATGGCGGCAACCCAGAGTCTGACACTGCAGACCGGCGAACACCTGACTAACCGAGACGGTGCCCTGATCTACAGCGGCGACAGCCTGTCACTGCACAGCGATGATCTGATTGAGAACCGGGCAAGCTTCATTGAGGCGGATGGCGATGCCAGGGTCGAGGCCCGTCGCCTGGAGAACCTGCGCGAAGGGCTGGTGATTGAGCGTAACGCCGAGAAAAGTGACTACAAATGGCACCGCTACAATTATTACTGGCGTTCCTACGGCTTACAGACCAATCCCGATAAAAACACCATGATGCCGACCACCCAGCAGTTGACCTTCCAGGATGACGCAGCGGCGCAAACCAATCGCTACGGCACCCTGCTGGCCATTGATGCGGAAGGCAAGCGCGCACAGGTGCGGGTTAAGGACAACAAAGGCCAACTAATCGACCTGTGGGTCAACTACCTGGCACTTAAGCCGAATGCCGATGGCAGCTATGCGATGACATTTTATGGAACGCGTGGAGACAATCAGTTGGCGACTATCCCGACGCCCTATCAAAATGGCTTCCACTGGGAATTCGAATGGACACAGGTGATGATGTGGGATCCTGAGAAGGATATCGATATCTACAGTGCCCCCTTTATCACCGATTACAACAACTTCCGTGAACGTACCGCAACCGGTACGGTGACGCGTGACAAACTGGTCTCTGAAGGTATCGGGGCGCGTATACTGGCGGGGGGTAACATGCTGCTGCGTATTACCGGTACTCTGCTCAATGACGCCAGTGCCATCACGGCTAATGGTAGCCTGACGCAAGATGGTAAGGGCCGTGTGGACAACCGGGGTTACTCCATTAACGAACGGCGTCAGGAAAACATTGTTGACCACATGGATCAAGATACTCACCACTGGTATCCGACGTATCATCTTGATGAGACAACAGTATTGACCACCGTTGACGGGGCTATCACGGGTAATGGTAATGTCACGATCAATGGGGCCAGCATCACCAATACCACGGTCAATCAGGCGCAAATAAGCCAACTCGAGGCCGCATTGAACGCCGTGGATGCGGAACGCGCCGAACTGGAACGTAACCCGCTAGCCTTTACGGTGGAGGGGACTACCCGACCTGACAGCGACATGACGCTGATACCGGGCGGACAGATAACGCCATCCGGTGCCATAGCGTCCTCACCGCTGGGGCGCCCACTGCTACCATCGGAGCTGGCGCTGACCCAACTGCAACATCTGAATAATGTGGCCACCACCATTCCCAATAACGGCCTGTTCAGCCAGCACACGGCGACCGGTAGCCCGTTCCTGGTGGTGACCGACGAACGTTTTACCCGACGCGACAACTTCATCAGCAGTGACTACATGCTTAAGCGCGTAGGGTATGACCCTGCGCAGGTCCACAAACGCCTGGGCGACGGTTTTTACGAGCAGCGCCTGGTGCGCGAGCAGGTGCTGAAACTCACCGGCAAACTGTCCGTCAAAGGGACAGATGCGATGGAACAGTATCAGCAACTGATGAATAACGGGGTGAAAGTCGCACAGGATTTCCAGCTGGTGCCGGGCGTAGCCTTGACGCCGGCACAAATTGCGGCGCTGGAACAGGATATCGTCTGGCTGGTCAGCGAAACGGTCGATACTGCAGACGGCCCGCAAACGGTGTGGGTACCTAAGGTGTATCTGGCACAGACTACGTTACGCCTGACCGGCGATGGCGCGGTGATTGGCGGCGGTAACCTGCAACTCTCGGCTGACAGTGTCACCAATGTCGGCAACCTGTTTGCCGACAAAGCACTCACCGTTGATGCCGGACAATTCCTGCATCAGGGCGGTGACATCAAAGCCAGCAGTATTGATGTGCAGGCCGACAGCCTGACCTTGAGCACCAATCTGCAGGATGCGCTGCGTCAGGCGACGATGAGCGGCGATGACATCCGTCTCAGCGGTACAGATATCACTCTCACTGGGGCGAAACTCGATGCCACGGATGCCCTCAGCCTGAGCGCTCGCAATGACCTGACTATCACTGCCGCGAAAAGTAGCTACACGGGTGACTTTGATATCATCTCTGGCTCGCTGGGAAATCGCACCCACGACGGTATGGAAGCCGCCGGCGATCGGATGGCACACATCAGCGGGGAATGGCAGCAAGCACAGGGGAGTGAGCTTAACGCTGGTGGCAATCTCACGCTCAATGCAGGGCGGGACGTTACGCTTATGGGAAGCCAGGCTAAGGCATCCGGCAGCACTCGTGTGCAGGCCGGGAATGATATTAATATCAGGGCTGAGACCACCACTAACACCACGCACCTGGAGGCTAACAGCCGTACCTCCGCGGTCAGCAACGACCGTCAGGAAGAAAGTCTGACGCTCAGTGCGCTAGGTGGTGACCAGGGGGTAACCCTGGTAGCGGGCAACCATCTGCTGACAGAAGGGGTTCAGGTTGACAGCAAAGAAGGTCGCGTTGGTGTGAGCGCACAGGACGTGACCATTAAGGACGCAGGTGCCCGCACGCAAGATCTGGACCACGAAAACACAAGTGAAGGCAAGAGCAGAAGCCATCGTGACGAGAAGACGGTTCGCGAAGGTCATATGGGAAGCACCTTTAGCGGGCAGCAGGGCGTAACGGTTATCGGACGTGAGGGTGACGTGACAGTCACTGGCAGCACATTGCACAGCGAACAGGGTGCCATCGCGCTGCAGGCGGAAAAAGAAGTCATCCTCAACCACACGACTGACAGCGAGCACCGCGTTTCCGAAGCAGAAAGCCGCGGACGGAAAACCAAAAGTGAACGTGCAGCGGAAACGCTGCATGAGAACGTGGTGGGCAGCACCCTCAGTGGGCATGATGGCGTCACTGTGGTGGCTCAGCGCGGCAGCATTACCGCCACGGCAAGCACCCTACACAGTGAGCAGGGTACCGTTGCTCTGCAGGCGAAACAGGATGTGACCCTCAATACCGCCACCGAACACGAATCGAGCTTCAGTGAAGAACGTTCACAGAAAAAAGGTTTCCTGAAAAAGAGCAGTAGCCACAGCATTGCGCATGACAGTAGCACCCGCGAAAAGGGCAGTCTGCTCAGCGGGGACAGCGTCAGCGTTAACGCGGGTAATGACCTGACTGTGAGCGGCTCGGCCATTGCCGCTGATCGGGACGTGAACCTGCAGGCTGGTCATAACGTCGATATGAGTGCAGCCACTGAGACCGACAGCCATTATCGGCTGGAAGAGAAGAAAAAGAGTGGCCTGCTTGGCAGCGGTGGCATTGGTTTCACGATAGGCAAACAGTCGAGCAAACACGAAATCGACGAGAAGGGCACCACCCAGAGCCAGAGTGTCAGCACCATCGGCAGCAGCCAGGGCAACGTCAGCATTAAGGCGGGCAACCAACTGCACATTGGCGGTGCCGACCTGGTGGCGGGCAAAGACCTGGCTCTGACCGGCGACAGTGTGACTATCGACCCCGGCTTTGATGCGCGTACCCGCAAGGAAACATTCGAACAGAAACAGAGTGGCCTGAGTATTGCCTTGTCAGGTACCGTGGGCAGTGCGCTCAATACTGCCGTCAGCTCGGCACAGCAGGCAAGAAAAGAAGGCGATGGTCGCTTGAGCGCGTTGCAAAACACTAAGGCGGCACTGTCAGGTGTGCAGGCCGCACAGGCCTGGGAGCGGGATAATGCTCTGACCGCGTCGGCGGAGGCGAAAAATGCCGCGGCAGGTTTGAGTGCAGATGATCCAAACGCCGCGAAAGGTGCCACCAATACGGTGGGTATCAGCGCCTCTTTGGGCAGTCAATCATCGAAGAGCGAAACCCGTACAGACAGCCGACAGTCGCAGGGCAGCACACTCAACGCCGGGCAAAACCTGTCGATAACCGCGACAGGCAAGAACAATACTGTGCAAAGTGGTGACATAGCCATTGCCGGTAGCCAGTTGAAAGCGGGCAAGGATCTGTCGCTTGATGCGGCGCGGGACATGACTCTGCAGTCTGCGCAGAACACCGAAAGTACCGTTGGCAAGAACAGTAGCAAAGGCGGCAATATTGGCGTGGGTATTGGCGTCGGCTCGGGCGGGGCTGGTATAAACGTCTCGGCTGGGATCAATGCTGGCAAGGGGCATGAGAACGGCAACGGCCTGACCCATACCGACACCACGCTGGATACAGGCAATCATCTCAGCCTGAGCAGTGGCCGGGATACCACCTTGAAAGGTGCACAGGCGAGCGGGGAAAAAATCACCGTCGATGCAGGCCGTGACCTGACGCTCACCAGCCAGCAGGACAGCGATCGTTATGATGCCAGACAGCAAAATGCCAGCGTGGGCGGGAGCTACACCTTCGGCTCGATGACCGGTTCAGTCAATGTGAGTGCCAGCCAGGATAAATTGCACAGCAATTTCGACAGCGTTAATAAACAGTCCGGACTGTTTGCGGGCAAAGGCGGGTATGACGTCAAGGTACAAGACCATACTCAGCTCAAGGGTGCCGTCATCGCAAGCACGGCGGACAAGGAGAAAAACCGTCTCGATACCGGCACGCTGGGCTGGCGTGACATTCACAACCAGGCCGATTACACGGCCGAGCACAGCGGTGGCAGCTTCAGCACTGGCGGACCGGTGGGCAGGGAGCTGCTGACCAGTGTGGCCGGCGGCATGCTGTCGGGTGCCAGCAATAGCGGGCATGCTGAGGGTACGACAAAAGCTGGCGTCAGCGAAGGTACGCTGATAGTCCGGGATACCGGCAAGCAGCAGCAGGATGTGGCGGAGTTGAATCGAGATACCGACCATGCCAACGACGGCAGCATCAGTCCTATTTTTGATAAAGAGAAGGAACAGAATCGGCTGAAACAGGCCCAGCTTATCGGAGAGATCGGCGGTCAGGCAATGGATGT
>Ga0308165_1005442_pt1 | contig 11801 bp, 8 predicted proteins | sample PhyWR2_FD_201032 | JGI IMG/M metagenome (GOLD analysis project Ga0308165, IMG submission 201032) | Phyllosphere microbial communities from UC Gill Tract Community Farm, Albany, California, United States - DLSLW.R2 | ecosystem: Host-associated > Plants > Phyllosphere > Unclassified | place: USA... | reverse complement strand
GCTTTATCCCCGTAGAAGGATTTCATCAACGAAACAAAGAATTTCGGGTAATTACTCCAGTAGTTTACCTGGCCTTTTAACAGTGATTTTGGCGTGTTAGCCGCCATATAGCTGGCTAAATCAGGCTGCTTTTCACTCGGCAGGTTGAGATAACCTGGCAGGCTGGTAGACAGCAGACCGAGGTCAGTCAGACCCTGAATATTCGAGTGACCACGCAGGGCGTTAACACCCCCACCGGCCATACCCATATTACCGAGTAACAGCTGGATCATTGCCATGGTACGAATATTTTGCGCACCTACAGTATGTTGCGTCCAGCCCAAAGCATAGAGGAACGAGGCGGTTTTATCGCCAGTGCAGGTTTCGGCAAGATACTGGCAGACTTGCAGGAAGTCTTCTTTCGGGGTACCACAAATATCGGTCACAACCTCAGGCGTATAGCGGGAAATATGCTGTTTCAGCAAATTCCAGACACAGCGAGGGTGCTGGAGAGTCAGGTCGCGTTTGGCGAAGCCTTCTTCGTCCAGTTCATAGAACCAGGTGGTTTTATCGTATTTGCGATTTTCTGCATCGTAGCCGGTGAACAGGCCATCATCAAAGCCGTAATCTTCTCGCACAATCAGGTTGGCGTTGGTATAGGCTTCAACATATTCACGGTTAAATTTATTGTTGTTTATCAGATACAACAAAACGCCTGACAGGAATGCAATGTCAGTACCGGAACGAATAGGCGTGTAGAAATCAGCTACTGCAGCTGTTCTGGTGAAACGGGGGTCAATAACGATTAACTTGGCACCGTTATGAATTTTGGCTTCCATCGCCCAGCGGAATCCCACTGGATGCGCTTCTGCCGCATTACCACCCATTACGACTACCAGGTTGGCGTTTTTAATATCAACCCAGTGGTTGGTCATCGCACCGCGACCAAATGTTGGAGCAAGACTTGCTACCGTTGGTCCGTGTCAGACACGCGCTTGGTTGTCCACGGCAAGCATGCCGAGGGCGCGAGAAAATTTCTGGCTTAAATAGCCGGTTTCGTTGCTGGCAGCGGAAGCGCAAAGCATCCCGGTCGTTAACCAGCGATTGACGGTGGTTCCTTGTTCATTGGTGGCAATGAAGTTGGCGTCACGGTCTTCTTTCATCAGTTTGGCGATGCGGTCAAAAGCGTCATTCCAACTGATTTGTTTCCATTCATTGGAGCCTGGTGCGCGATATGAAGGATATTTCAGACGGCTTTCAGAGTGGATAAAGTCCACCAGGCCGGCTCCTTTTGGACACAATGCACCGCGGTTTACCGGGTGATCTGCATCTCCTTCGATATGAAAGATGGAGGATTTGGCATTTTTTGCGCCATCTCCGAGGCTATACATCAATAGCCCACATCCTACAGAGCAGTATGTACAGGTATTACGCGTCTCACGGGTTCTCAGCAGTTTGTACTGCCTGGTTTCCGCAAGTGCAGCTCCTGGGGCAAAGCCCAGCGCTGCTGCCGTTGTTCCTGCCATACCGCCAGCACAGATCTTAAAGAACTGTCTTCTGCTGACTTGCATAGATTGCTCCTTGTACGACAATTTCACATGACTAAAAAATTAGGGTTGTGGAGAACCCGTCAGGGTTGATAATGAAAACCCTTTAGTAAAAATGCGTCTGTATGACGATAAAATTGATCTGGAATACTTATTTTTCTAAGGCTGAGATTGAGGAAGGGCGTCTGCAACATGCCACTGGCAAAGAGACAATGACCTTCTATCCTTTATGGATAAAGCGGATAATACCATACTGAAACTGTGGCTGTTTTCGATTAAAGGTAAAAAAATGAAAAGTACCGATGCTTATCAACAAGAAAATATGAAAAATAGCGCAGGACACTTAAAAATTGACTGTTGGCAGCGTAATGATCTGCAACATAAAGTACAGGATGAGATAGCGGAAGAAGTCCCTATCGCACTGGTATATAACGGTATTTCTCATGTGGTGATGATGGCCTCTCCCAAAAACCTCGAGGCATTCGCTCTTGGGTTCTCTCTTTCAGAGGGAATCATCGATAATCCGCGCGATATTCTGGGAATTGATGTTGTGTCACATTGTCATGGCATCGAAGTGCAGGTTGAACTCTCCAGTCGCCGCTTTATGGGGCTAAAAGAGCGTCGCCGCAATCTGACCGGACGGACTGGCTGTGGCATCTGCGGCGTTGAACAACTCAACGATATTGGTCGGCCTTTACCCCAGCTACCTTTTACCCAGCGTTTCTCTTTGGCAGCCCTCGATCAGGCGCTGAGTAAAATGCGCCAGTATCAGCCAGTGGGTGATCTGACGGGTTGTACCCATGTGGCGTTATGGCTGGATAACCAGGGCGAAATACTCGGGGGTTGTGAGGATATCGGCCGTCATGTGGCGCTGGATAAAATGCTTGGCGTGCGCTCCCAGCAGCAGTGGCAGCAAGGGGCAATGTTAGTCTCAAGCCGTGCCAGCTATGAAATGGTTCAGAAATCGGTGATGTGCGGAGTGGAAATCCTGTTTGCGGTTTCGGCTACCACTGCGCTGGCAATCGAAATCGCCAGACAGAGTAACCTGACGTTAGTCGGTTTTAGCCGCAGCGGTCGGGCAACGATTTATACCCATCCTCAGCGTTTATATTAGCAAGTCAAAATAGCCCGTATATCTTTGTGAAAAACGGGCTTTTTCTCTCTCGATGTTATCGTATCTCTGGGACTAGATATTATTTTTATTATCGTTACTCGCTTTAAATTTCTGAATTATTTCTTCGAGAAAAATAAAGAACAACGTACGAGATTTTTCGTAGGGTTTAAGCGAATGATCACCCGTGCTATTGGTCAAGTAGAATAGCGTGTTTCCTTGAAGATCGGGAAAATGACGAAACTCTTCAAACAGGAAGATCATTTCCTTATATTTCAATTTATTAAGGTCATCATTTAATGGCTTGAATAGCCCGGTAGTCGATAATACCAGTAGTTTTGTATCGCTATTATCAGCATTTTTAACGACAGTAAGATCATTAGTTGCCAGTGTAAATACATCAGAAAATGTGCGTAATCGGTAAGCAAAATAATCAGCACAAATATAGGAGGGGCCTAAACCGTAAATGACTAATTTATTACAGTCCTTTATTTTTATCCAAAAGTCGTAGGCTAGTTGCTCATCAAAGTTACTTATGTATTTAGTAATTCGTTGTAATTCATCGGAGACTTGACTCGTTTGTGGTTCACTTTCTTCACCAACAATAAAGTGCTTATATTGTTTAAAGGATTCAAAACCTAATTTTTTTACAAATTTAGAAATTTTTGATGTTGAAACATCAAAGCATTTACTTAACTCAGTGATCGAAATTTTGGGGTTATGCTGAATAGACTCTCTTGTTCCATCCAGGAGCTTTTTTTCAAGTAAATTCAAGTTGTTATAATCAACTTTAATCATCATGGCATCCCGCTATTGTTTCCTCTATAAAAGCAACATTTTACTTATTTTGCAATTGTAATCGCGAAACCCATCAAGGAGTTCGCCACATTCAGTCTAATAAATTTAGAAGAAAATAGACTTCGCAGTCCCCTCCGCGATTAAAAAATAACGCTAATTTATGTGGTTATTTTTTATACATAGCGATTAATTTTATCTCTATTGTGGTTCTGGTTTTTTATTCTAAAAAGAAAACAAAAAATCACATTTTATTCCGATATTTGTCGAATTGTTAGACTTAATAGTTGCATTGTGGAAAGTTTTCCAAAAATAAGATCAAAGTAACATTTTTATGGAAAATTATTGGTGTAAAATGTGAACCATTATCGCTTCAGTTGAAATCTAAATGTTAAATACGGTGGGGAACCATGCTGGAAAAAATTACAGATTTTAGTTTGAATCTCTTTTCCCTCGAGGGCAGAACTGCGGTTGTAACCGGAGGAAATGCGGGTCTGGGTCAGGCTTATAGCCTGGCATTTGCTAAGGCCGGTGCCAATGTTGCGGTTATTTCTCTGGCAGATGATGGGGGTGAGACCCAGCGATTGGTTGAAGAGTGCGGCCGTCAGTATCATTTTATTCAGTCTGATATCACTCAGGAAGGCGAGCCCCAGCGGGCTATTGAGCAAATAGTTAACCATTTCGGGCGTATTGATATTTTGGTCAATAACGCGGGTATGTGTATTAACGAACCTGATGTGCTGAAATTTACCCGCGTTCAATGGGACAAGATGATCGCGTTGAATTTAAGTGCTGCTTTTGAAATGTCTCATGAAGTGGCCAAATATATGATCCCGCAAAAGAGTGGGAAAATTATCAATATCGCTTCTATGTTTTCTTATTTAGGTGGCCAGTGGTCCCCAGCCTATTCTGCCAGTAAACACGGTATTGTTGGCCTGACAAAAGCGTATTGTGATGAGTTAGCCCAATTTAATATTCAAGTTACTGCAATTGCACCTGGCTATTACGCCACGCCAATTACTGAAAAAACACGTTCTGATCCAGAAGCTAACCAGCGCGTACTCTCTCATATAGCAGCTAATCGCTGGGGCAACCTTGCCGACCTTATGGGAACTGCAGTCTTCCTGGCATCTGATGCTTCCAATTATGTGAATGGTTCTGTTATCGCCGTAGACGGCGGCTATTTAGTACGTTAATCAATGATAATGAGGATGATGATGAAGAAGTGTGAAACATTAGACCAATTGCGAAACATACTACAAGCCTCCCAAATTATTACTGAGCATGACAAACTTTACGATGCAGCTGCGGATCGCTACAAAAAATATGCGAAAGCAAAGGAGCAATTGAATTCACCATTGCCAACAGCCATTGTACAGCCAGCGAATGCCAGTGAAGTTGCTGAAATTCTGAAGTTCTGCAACGCGAATGATATTAACGTTATTCCAAGAAGCGGTAAAACTGCCACTGAAGGTGGCCTTGAGAACTGGAAAGAAAATACGCTTGTCATTGATTCCGTACGTCTCAATCGTATCGTTAAAATTGACGCTTATAATATGGAAGCGACTGTCCAGGCGGGAGTTTGTCTGCAAACGCTGGAAGATGAAGTCCGCAAGCTGGGGCTGACTACCGGGCATTCTCCACAGTCTAAACCGGTTGCACAGTACGGTGGATTAGTCGCAACGCGTAGCATCGGGCAGTTTTCTACACTGTATGGTGGCATTGAAGATATGGTCCTGGGACTTGAGTGCGTATTCCCGAATGGACATATCTCAAAGATCAAAAGTGTCGCGCGTCGCGCAGGTGGTCCGGACATTCGTCATGTTGTGATTGGCAATGAAGGTACATTATGTTTTATCACTGAAGTGACTATCAAACTCTTTAAGTTCTATCCGGAAAATAATCGTTTTATTGGTCATTTGATCAAAGATGTCGCATCAGGAATTAAAATTCTGCGTGAAGTCATGGTTGCCGGATATCACCCATCGGTTGCACGGGTTTACTCAGAAGAGGATGCCGCCCAGCACTTCTCTTCATTTCATGAAGGCAAATGTATTCTTATCTTTATGGTCGAAGGGCCACAGGGCATAGTAAATGCAACCGTTGAGGGAATCGATCAGATTATCAGTGAAAATCAGGCTGGTATTATTAAACATGTTGATAGTTCACTGATCGAAAACTGGTTTAATCACCTGAACTGGTCACAAGCTCGTATTGAGCAGGAAATCAATGAAATGGTTAATCATAACCGTCACGATGGATTTACAACGGAAATTTCGGGCAACTGGGAAGTGATTCCGCAGATTTACGATAATGTGATTCATCGTATCCGTACTGAATTTGAACGCTATGATGATATTACTATGTTAGGAGGCCATTCCTCACATAGTTATATTAATGGAACAAATATGTATTTTGTTTATAACTACAATATACATTGCGAACCCAAAGATGAAATGCGTCTTTATCATCATCCGATCCAGAAGATCATTGTCGAAGAAACATTGAAATTAGGCGGATCGATGTGTCACCACCATGGTATCGGTAAATATCGTAATCAATGGACTAAAGACGAACATGGTAGTGCTTATTATATTCTTGAAGGACTAAAAGAAGCTTTTGATCCACAAGGTATTATGAATTTTGGTTGTATCTATCCTCAGTCGGGTACTGAACATTTTTTTGAATAACACCAATTATAGTTTTTATACTGTATTGCTTATTAGTTTCTCAGTATACCTGGGGTTGCATTCATTGCCCTGTAACCCCAGGGAAAATTTATTTTTAATAATAGCCCTGTTATAAATAGCAATAATAATGGAAAAAAAATGACAAAGTTATTAATGGGTATTGATAGTGGGTCACAAAGTACTAAAGTTGGTATTTTTGATCTGCAGGGTAACGAAATTTGTTATGGCAGTGCACCGCTAAAGAATACTGAAACGCCAGCTCCTGGTGTGGTTTATCATCCTGAAGATGATCTTTGGGACAGTCTGGTCAGGGCAATTGATAATTGCCTTGAAAATTTTACCGGTAATAGAGAAAACATTGCCGGGATGGGTTTATGTACCATTCGTTGCTGCCGAGTATTATTGAATGAAGCCGGACAGCTGGCAGAACCCGTCATCAGTTGGATGGATATGCGTATGGCAAAACCTTATATCCATCAAAATGATAACGTTAAATATGTTACGACTACTTCAGGTTATCTGGCGCTGCGCTTAACAGGAGAGTTTAAAGACAGCTGTTCTAATCAGGAAGTACACTGGCCGATGAACTGGCAAACTCTTGAGTGGGGAACGGACAACGAGATTACACAGCAGGGTTTAACACGAAGTCAGTTATTTACCTTAATTAAACCTGGTGAAAGTTATGGCGTATTACTCCCGTCTCTCTCTCAGCGTTTTGGATTGAATAGCGATATTCAGGTCTTTGCAACGGGTAATGATAAAGCTGTGGAAGTGCTCGGTGCAGGTATTAGCTCGGCCGACGGTATAATGATCTCTCTGGGTACATTTATCTCTGCCATGCTTTATCGTCATGATTATTACTCCGATGCTGTGAACTTTTTCCCGACCCTGGCCTGTGAGCCTTATAAATATGTCTATGAATCAACAGGTATTCGTCGCGGAATGTGGACAGTCAGTTGGTTCAAAAATTTGGCTGGTGAAGATATCAGTAAATTGGCTGAACTGGAAAATATTAGTGAGGAAGATGTATTAAACCGTATCGCGCAGTCCATCAAACCAGGATCTGACGGACTGATTACAATACTTGACTGGTTAAGCCCGCCCAGCCATCAATTCCGTAAAGGAATGATGATAGGTTTTGATCAGCGGCATACCAAATATCATATCTATCGCTCAATTCTTGAGGCTATTGCTTATACCATAAAGAATAATATCGACATGATGCTAAATGAGATAGATGCCAGTATTGATAGTATCCGTATTATTGGTGGTGGTGCGAAAAGTGATATTTTAGTACAAATTATTTGCGATCTGTTTGGTAAGAAAACCGTCACCCTGAAAGCCAGTAGCTCTGCTTGTCTGGGATCGGCTATCTGTGTTGCTGTGGGCTTGGGTCTGGTTAACGATTTCGCTCAGGCTAAGACAAGCATGATACATATTGAGAAAGAGTACATCCCGAATCCACATCATCATGCATATTACGACTCTATTAATGAAAATGTTTATAAGAAAGTCAGAAATTATACTGATCCATTATTATCAGAGATTTATCCATTTTTAAGTAGTAACACCTAAGAACACGCTGTCTGTATTTTATTTTCATCTATAACCCAACATTTTTCATTATGTTGGGTTGCAAATGATAAATCATTAGTTAATAGCATCAATAATATAATACCCTACAGGTGACAGTGATGAACGGAACCGTACAAATAGAAAAAGAAAATAATAGATCAAGATATATACAGATACTGTTGCTTACCGCAGCCGGTGGCGCAATATATCCAATGTTATACCTGCGCCAGATATACCAGGATACCATGTTAACTGCCTTTAATATTACTAATGGGCAGCTTGGCGAGTTGTATTCAATTATGGGATTACTCTTTTTTATCACCTATGCTCCAAGTGGTTGGTTGGCCGATAAAATAAAGCCAATGAAACTGATCGTTGGTTCATTGCTAGGCACTGGTCTGTTAGGGTTATGGTACAGTACACTTCCTTCATTTAATGAACTCCTGATTATCTATTCTGGTTGGGGAATAACTACCGGGCTGACATTCTGGGGTGCGGTAATGAAACGCATCAAAGTACTTGCCGGGGACCATGCATCAGGGCGTTTCTTCGGATTTTACGATGGCGGACGTGGTTTAGTTGAATCTATTCTTGCCAGTATTGCGTTATTTATTTTCTCGATGATAGTGACCTCGAATAGCGATAGCGTGACCCAGGGATTAGTCGCTGTTATTCATATGTATGCCTGGTTCTGTATTTTATTATCGGGTGTTTTCTTTATCTGTATTTTCTTTGAAAAAAATAATCATTCAGTTAGTGAAAACATATCAAAAAAAGAAAAAACCACGAATAAAACCCTGCTCAAAGATATCATTTTTATTTTAAAACAACCTGAAGTCTGGTTAATAGCAATTATTATTTCTTCTGGTTATCATCTGTTTTGGTCAACCTATAGCTTCTCCGGTTATCTACAAACAGGTGGTTGGGGCTTTACGGCGGTGATGGCTGGCACCATTACTACTATTAAGCTTTGGTTACGTCCGGTAGGGGGGATCTTCGGCGGATATTTAGGCGATAAATTCGGTAATATCAAAATGCTGACTTGGGCGTTGATACTGAGTACGCTTGGTCTGGTTGCCTTAATTTATATCCCATCAATGGGTCTGCTTTCTGGGGCCGTCGTCAGCCTGTGTGTATTCTTTATCCTCTTTGTTGGCTTGTTAACCTATGCGATTAGAGGATTATACTGGGCGATTATTGAAAACTTAAAAGTACCAGAAAGTAAATTAGGTTTGGCGATAGGGATTATTTCCGCGATGGGCTACTGCCCGGATATTTTCATTCCACTGATTAATGGCTATATCATGGATTATGCCCCGGACCAGAAAACGGGTTATCAACTCTATTTTGGCTACACGGTCATCATGGCGAGTTTCGGCATCATCGCTTGCTATGTACTCAAGTATCGTGCCTCTGGGCGTAAAGCTGCTGCCATTCAACCGCTTCCTGCCGAGTAAAACTCTTCGGGAACAACAGGCTTGTTATATTGATAACGAGCCTGTCTGTTTGTTCTATACACTCATTTCCTGCATTTAAAATAATGAACTATCGCGCAACAGATGCTTATTACCAAGACGGCGGGTAAAGCCTTCTTTGTCGAAATATTCCAGGATCTGAATCGCCAGTTTACGGCCTACTCCAAGACTGTCACGGAAATCGGCGGCACGGGTTTCACCTTGGATCTTGTCGCATTCGCGGATCAGACTGGCAAACTTTTTGATCTGATCGTGGCGATAATAACGATCTTTCACGACAGCGATCACTTCGCCTTGCTGGGCGGCAAAGCGTAATAGCTGGCGCATGGCGTTATCATCGACACTCGTGGCTTTGGCCAGGTCACGTACCCACCATGCCTCTTCACCCAGTAAAAGGTCGACTTTATTCCACAGTTCCTGCTGTTCGGCAGAGAACTGCGGTTCATAGCCGGGAAGGTGTAGCCAGCCTTGGTGATTGATAATTTGTTCTGTGGTTCGCAGTTGTTCAATGAGCGCCAGTACCAGCCCTTCATCTTCTGACGGAAGTGCCATGCGTCGCAGGCGTTCACGTCCGGGCCCCGGCTGGTCATCATGCTGCTGATGATAGCGGGTCAGGGTATCCAGCAGTTTTTGCTGCCAGCGGGTTGCCATCTCCTGGCTCAGTAATTGATTACCTGCCTGAAAATAACCCGGTTTATTCGTCAGCTGTTTTAAGCCAGCAGCGGTAAGCTGACGCGCCCAGGCAAAATCATCCAGTATTACGGCACTGCGAGTGAGTTGAGCATTCAGCGCCTGTTCATCGGTTTCTGTCCCACTGAGAGTGGTTAACCATTGAAGAAACGCGAGTTGTCGTTTACCCCGACGTGGAGCATGCAGGAGTAGCGCTCGCGCACCGCCAAGAGTTGCGCGGGCACTGATGTCACGTAAAACCAGACGGTCATTTTCCGCCAGCCATAGCGGCATATCGAGTACCAGCTCAGCAAGTGACCCTTCAAGCAGTGAGACGCGGCCAGTGATATGCCGGGCGGCATGATGGATGTGCAATGGCTGCCACTGCGTAAGCGCAGTGAGGCAGTTTAATTCGACAATGACGCGCTCGACCTGCTGACGAGGCGGTTCACTGAGTAGCCAGTCACCGCGAGTGATATCAGTTTTTTCTGCATTGCCACTGATATTCAGCGCGATGCGTTGTCCGGCGCGAGCATTAGACGTTTGCTGGTTTTGTGCATGCAATCCACGTACGCGCATCGGCTGGTCCGCTCCCGTCAGCCATAAGCTGTCGCCGACGCTGACCTCACCGCTTAACGCGGTTCCAGTCACCACCAGACCGGCTCCTTTCACGGTAAAGGCGCGGTCAATGGCTAAGCGAAAGCGATGGCTATAAGGATGAGGCCGTTCGCTTAACTGCTGAATATGCTGGCGTAATTCTGGGATACCGCTCTCTGTTGTGGCGGCAGTGACAAACAGTGGCGTGGTTTCTTGCCCCGCTAACAGGGTACTGACCTCTGCCCGGACTTCTTCAATGCGTTCGGCGCTGACTTTATCCGCTTTAGTGAGTACGACAGTTATCAGTGGCTGACTGGTCAGTTGCAGTAGCGCCAGATGCTCACGGGTTTGCGCCATGACGCCATCATCACAGGCTACTACCAGTAAGGCATGATCAATCCCCCCGACACCTGCCAGCATATTGGCGAGAAATTTTTCGTGCCCCGGAACATCAATAAAGCCAATAATCCGCCCGTCAGGTTGTGGCCAGTAGGCGTACCCTAAATCGATAGTCATGCCCCGCCTTTTCTCTTCCGGCAGGCGAGAAGCATTGATGCCCGTCAGGGCTTGTAGCAGGGTGGTTTTACCGTGGTCAACGTGTCCGGCGGTGGCAATAATCACAGCGCAATGGTCTCCAGTAATAGTGCTTCATGTTCCAGACAGCGCAGATCGAGCCATAAGCGGCCCTCAGTAATGCGACCCAGAATCGGATATTCCAGTTCACGCAGGGTCTGGCTGAGGGCTACCAGAGTAGTGCCGCGTCCATCTTTTGGCTGGAAGGTCAGTGCCGCACTGGGCAGTCTGTCGACAGGCAAAGAACCACTGCCAATTTGTGACAGGCAGAGGTCAACGCTGACGGTAAATTGTGCGCCAAAGCGACGAGCAAACAGGGGTTGTAACCGTGATGCCTGGGCGGCTATTTCTTCTGCTGAGCGGGTGAGTAAACGTAATGTAGGCAAGCGCTTAACCAACGTTTCCGGGTGCTGATAAAGTCTTAAGGTTGCTTCCAGCGCCGCCAGAGTCATTTTATCCGCCCGCAGTGCCCGTTTCAGAGGGTGTTGTTGGATAAGGTCAATATAGCTTTTTTTACCAACAATAATCCCGGCCTGTGGGCCACCCAGAAGCTTATCGCCTGAGAAACTGACCAGACTCACCCCATCTTTGATAAGTTGCTGTGGCATCGGCTCTTGCGGCAGTCCCCACTGTGTTAAGTCCACCAGAGAACCGCTTCCCAGATCCGTCACTACCGGAATATCTGATTCATTCGCCAGAGTAACCAGCTCTGCTTCACTGACTGCGTGAGTAAAACCTTCGATATGATAGTTACTGGTGTGAACTTTCATCAGCAGCGCCGTATTGTCGT
>Ga0308165_1005441_pt1 | contig 11803 bp, 6 predicted proteins | sample PhyWR2_FD_201032 | JGI IMG/M metagenome (GOLD analysis project Ga0308165, IMG submission 201032) | Phyllosphere microbial communities from UC Gill Tract Community Farm, Albany, California, United States - DLSLW.R2 | ecosystem: Host-associated > Plants > Phyllosphere > Unclassified | place: USA... | reverse complement strand
TCGATAATTCCAACAATGGCTGCACGATTGTATCGGCAAAGCCAAAACTCAAAATTACTTATACGCTGCCAAAGCCATCGCAGAAGCTGTCTTCTCCCGTGAAAGAAAACTGGGAGCGGTTTTATGACGGCATCTACAAGCACGAACTTGTACATGGCGAAACCGCCAAGGACATGACGCGCGAGATCGTTCGCACGACCGTTGGGCTTTCCATCCCAAACGATCCAAAGTGTCAGAAGATGCGTCGTGAGTTGATTGATCGTATCAATGCACTGGTTGCAGTTCAACGTCAGCAGGGCCGCGACTTTGACCGTGTTGAAATGGGTTCGGGCGGCAATGTCGAGCAGCTTGTGCTGTCACTTGTAAACGGGGGGTAGCCCATACCGGAAATCCGACATGGGCTTCGGTTTTTAAGCCAGTTCAGCACGCAGCGCTTTGGCTGCCGCCACCATATTGACGAGGGCAGGGCGCACCTCATCCCACTTGCGGGTTTTCAGGCCGCAATCGGGATTGACCCATAGTTGGCCATCGGAAAGCTGCTTGCGGGCTAGATGCAAGAGGTCAGCCATTTCGCTGACATTTGGCACGCGCGGCGAATGGATGTCATAGACGCCCGGTCCGATTTCATTTGGATATTTGAACGTCTTGAACGCTTCAAGCAGATCCATACGCGAACGCGAAGTTTCAATCGAAATAACGTCGGCATCCATATTCGCGATTGCTGAGATAATGTCGTTGAATTCCGAATAACACATATGGGTGTGTATCTGCGTTTCGTCAGCAACGCCGGTCGAACACAGACGAAAGCTTTCGACAGCCCAGTCGAGATAATGCGCCCAGTCAGAACGGCGCAGCGGCAGACCTTCACGCAGTGCGGCCTCATCGATCTGGATCATGGTGGCGCCCGCAATTTCCAGATCATGCACTTCATCGCGAATAGCGAACGCAATCTGGCGGCAGCTCTCTGAGCGCGGAATATCATCGCGCACGAATGACCAATTGAGGATGGTAACAGGCCCCGTCAGCATGCCTTTAACCGGCTTTTCTGTAAGCGATTGTGCATATTTCCACCATGCGACCGTCATGGGTTCAGGGCGCGAAACATCACCGAAAATGATCGGCGGGCGGACATAGCGCGAGCCATAGCTTTGCACCCATGCTTGCTTGGTGAAAGCAAAGCCTGAAAGCTGCTCACCAAAATATTGCACCATGTCGTTGCGCTCGAATTCGCCATGCACCAGCACATCAAGGCCGATTTCTTCCTGCCAGCGAATGGCGGCTTCCGTCTCTCGCTGAATGAAGCTTTCATATTGTGCGTTGCTGATATCGCCCTTGTTATGCGCGGCTCGTGCTTTGCGCACTTCCGGCGTCTGCGGGAAAGAGCCGATTGTGGTGGTCGGGAAGGCAGGCAAGCTAAGTTTTGCGGTTTGCAGTTTCTGGCGCTTTGCAAAGGCACTCTGGCGGCTTTTCTGTGCTTCCGTGATGTCCGTAATCCGCTGTCGAACGGCTGCATCGTGCACGCGGGGTGACGTAGCTCTTGTGCCTATTGCTTCGGTCGCGGCCTTGAGTTCTGAAAGGACAGTGCTTTTTCCGGATGCCAATGCGCGACCGATGATGGAAAGCTCGTCTATCTTCTGTGCAGCGAATGCGAGCCAGCTTTTTAGCTCAACATCAAGCGCCGTTTCAAGTTTAAGATCAATTGGCACATGCAGGAGCGAGCAGGACGATGCGATTTCGATGTTTTCCAGCCCGCGCTTGTCGATGACAGGCTGGATGCGGTCGATGATCGCGTTGAGATCGGCGCGCCAGATATTGCGCCCATCAATGACCCCAAGTGAAAGCACCTGATCTTTGCGTGCCTGGCTTGTTACGTCGTTGAGCTGTGTAACACCGCGAACGAGGTCGATATGCAAGCCTGCGACCGATAAAGAAAGCGTGGTATCGAGATTATTGCCGAGTTCACCGAAGTAGCTCGCAAGCAAGATTTTGATCGGGCTTGCAGCGCTCAGGCGTTGATAGGCAAGTTCAAAAGCAGCACGTTCATTGGGGATGAGATCAAGAACCAGAGCTGGCTCATCAATCTGCACCCAATCGGCTCCGGCCTCGGCCAATTCGCGTAGTAGAGTTTCATAGACGGGCAGCAATTTTGGTAGCAGCGCTATCGGATTAAAATCTTCGCTCGTAGATTTTGCCAGCTTCAGGAAAGTTACGGGGCCGAGGATAACCGGGCGTGTGTGAATGCCAAGCGCTTTGGCTTCCAGAAAATGTTCGACAGGTTTGCGCGATGAAAGCATAAAGCTCTGATCATCGGCAAGTTCCGGCACCATGTAATGATAATTGGTGTCAAACCATTTCGTCATTTCCAGCGCGGTCACGCCTTCCTTGTGATGCGTACAGCCGCAATCACTATGTGATTGACCCTCGCTACCGCGCGCCATGGCAAAATAAGTTTGAAGCGATACATCGCCGCCGGACCAGCCATAGCGGGCAGGGATTGCGCCGACCATGACGGCAGTATCGAGCACATGATCGTAAAGCGAGAAGTCGTTGGATGGAATTTTCGTGATGCCATTATCGCGTTGTTCGGCCCAATTCGCTGCGCGTAAGGCACTCGCGATGGTGAGAAGTTCCGCTTCGGATGATTTACCTGACCAGAAGGCTTCGAGTGCGAATTTCAATTCGCGATGACTACCAATGCGCGGCACGCCCAATGTGGCGGTTTTGATCGTAGTTTGTGACATATCTATAGACCCCGATATAGGCAGCGGGGATTTGGACGCGCAAAAGTGCATTAGCCAGAGGCCTGCTTTGCGACATTCCGGGACACCCCGCCCGTTGACGTTATTTTGTCATGGCAGGTCTCCTGGCTCGCGGGTCAGCGCCTTAGATCGCGCATCTTTATCTGAAAGCCATTTTAGACTTTTCAGGATGCGCTCTGATCCGCCTTCCCGGAATTCTCATTCCAGTGGCATAATGGATCAAGGCTCGCCGCTTACAGTTGCGGGGGCAGCACCGGTTTTGTTTTAAACGCACCGGTTTCCCTCTTAGCTTCCGTCCGAAGTTTGACGAAAGAACCATAACGTTGAGCATTGTGGTGAAAGTTAAACTGGATGTCAACAGATATAAAGAAATGCTTATATGATTATGTTATCAATTCCATTTTGATTAATCTCTTTACAAAATAATTGTATGCAACTTAAGTAGAAAGCGAGTATGATTAATCACAAAATATAAATAAAATCATATGCTTAATTAGTAAGAAAATGCTGTAACGTCGTGAAATGTCAATTGATGTGATCCGTTAGGATAACTCATGTTATCGGTATTGAAATATTGATTTGCTTTGGTTGGGTTCGCGCGTTAGACGCCTGATATCGTTTGTAAGGGACTTATGTTTTTTGACGAATACGTGTTGGTGATTATCTAATTTTACGCCTTGAGAAGGCAGGATATATTCGTATGAGTTTGAGAACGTCATGGCAGAGGTTGGCCCTGCTACCTCGGTTCGGAAAGCAGATTATTCTTCTGCTGAGTGACTGTATTTTGCTTCTGCTGAGCGCTTATCTCGCCTTTGTAATGCGCTTGGGCTTTGTGTTCGTTCCAACTCAGACGCAGCTTTTTCTGATTGCAATTGCACCTTTTCTTGCCATTCCTGTTTTTATTCGCTTTGGTCTTTATCGAGCAATTATTCGATATCTGGCCGAGCGCGCGATTTGGCCGATTTTTCAAGCAACGGCTATAGCTGCACTTTTTTGGGTTGCTCTTGTTTTTCTAATGGAGTCTTACGGCGGCACCGGTTTGCCACGCTCCGTTCCGCTTCTTTACTGGTTGCTCAGTACGGTTCTTATTTCGACAAGCAGGTTTGGTGCAAAATGGCTTTTGCGCAGCGCTGAATCCAATAAGGTGTATTCAAGTACAGCTTTGATTATTGGTGTAGGAGAACCGGGGCGGCAGCTCGCGGCTGCTTTAAGGAGCCACAGTGATACTCAGGTGATTGGCTTTGTTGATCCGGCAGGTGAGCTGAACGGCATGGATATTGTGGGCTTGCGCGTTTACGATGTCATGCAAATCCCATCTCTTATCGAAAATTTCGGCGTTGATCAGGTTGTAATTTCCGAACCTGAACTTGACCGCAAGCAAAAGCAGCAACTCGCTCGACTACTTGGTCGCCTACAAGTGAGTACGCGCATTTTGCCACCGATTGCCGATCTTTCGGCTGGCAAATATCTTGTCAGCGCAATTCGTAATGTTGAGATTGACGATTTGCTCGGCCGCTTCCCTGTGCCACCGGATGTCGACCTGTTACGAGAGGTTGTAGAAGCGCGACGTATCATGATTACAGGCGCTGGCGGCTCAATCGGCAGCCATTTATGCAGGACAATCGCTCAATGGAACCCGGCTTGTATCATTCTTTTTGAGGCCAGCGAGTTTGCACTATACGAGATTGAGCGAAGCTTGCGGCAGATTGCTACCTGTCCCATCATTCCAGTGCTTGGTTCTGTGGGAGATCAACATTGCATTGAGAAAGCTATACGCGCCCACGCCGTTGATACTGTATATCATTGCGCGGCCTATAAGCACGTTCCACTTGTCGAACAAAATCCGCTGGTGGGAGTTCATAACAATGTATTCGGTACACTAAATGTGGCTGCTGCATCATTTGCAACCAATGTAAAGCGTATGGTTCTCATCTCGTCGGACAAAGCAGTGCGCCCAACCAACGTCATGGGTGCCACAAAGCGATGGGCAGAACTTATCGTTCATTATTACGGCACTTTGGCTGATAACGACGGGCAATCGAAATTATTCTATTCTGTCCGCTTCGGTAATGTATTAGGTTCTAATGGCTCTGTTGTTCCGCTCTTTCGGGAGCAAATCGCAAATGGCGGCCCAGTCACACTCACGCATGAAGACATGACACGTTATTTTATGTCTATCAAAGAGGCGGCAGAGCTTATCGTGCAATCAGGTGGAATAGCGGAAACTGGCGATACAATTTTGCTGGAGATGGGCGATCCGGTTAAGGTGCGCGATCTTGCAGAAAATATGATCCTGCTTGCTGGCTTGAGTGTTCGCAATGAGGAAAATCCAACTGGAGACATTGCAATCGAAGTGACGGGGATTCGTGAAGGAGAGAAGATGTATGAGGAACTCTTCTACGATCCGTCAAATGCTCAGGCTACACGTCATCCTAAAATACTACGTGCTCCGAAAGGCCAAAAGGTCGCCGTCGATGTTCCGCAAAGCCTTGCACTTTTAAGGGGTGCTATGGAGGCCGGGGATGTCGATACCGTTCGCAACGTCCTCTTTGACGTTATAGCTTCCTGAAACGCCCGCGGAAGTCGAGCAGGAGCAATAGAACAACTACGATCGCTACCAGCGAAAAGACAATTTGTGAAAGCAAATGATCAAAAGATAACACCGCGGCTGAACACGCGATTAAAATAACATTTAGAAAAGCGACGTGACTGACTACTTTCAGCACGCTCCATCCTGATCGTTTGGCAATTTGATAGGCGTGTTTTGAGTGCGCTTTGAAAATGTTCTCGCCACCAATTGCGCGTAAAATGATCGTCGTTCCTGCATCCAAAAGGTAGTATAGCGGCAGAATTAAAGCGACGATAATGTGTGTCTCTCTCGCCAATAGAAGTAGCGCTGTTCCTGCTATAAGTCCCAACGGAAAGCTGCCAGAATCGCCTAGAAAGATCGTCGCTGGTGGACGGTTGAATATCGCAAAGCCGAGTAATCCCCCGGCTGCGGTTGCAGCCACTATTCCGCTTTCGATGCCGCTAAGCCGTAGAGCGCTTAGGAAAATCACGCCGATCATTGGAATGCCGATACCGCTTACGGTCATCCAGTCCAGGCCATCCATAAAATTAGCGATGTTGATGGCTGTAATTAGTAGCGTAACGATCAGTGCGAGTTCCAGCCATTGGGGCAGCGCATCGGGCAGCAATCGAAAGTCGGGGCCGAGGCCGTAGGCCACGATACATGCGGCGACAAATTGAGAGCCAAAGCGCGTCTTAACTGAAAGCTCAAAACGATCATCAAGAGCGCCAATGATCCAGAGTAATAAGCCGGCACCCAATAAACAAATCACAAAATCAATGCTTAAACCGAGGTCTGTACCAAACATTAACAGAGAAATTAGGATTGCAGGCACGATAGCTAAGCCGCCGATTTGTCGTGCTGTGGTACTGTGGTTTGAGCGAGCATTGACGTCCGCTGCCAAAAAGCCTGATGGTAAAATCTTCGACAGAATATAAATAGAAGCCCCGCAAAGAATGGCGCTGGCAAGAAAAGACACAAGCAGCAGGATCATTGCAAAAACCATTCCTTGAAGCTTCGCCACCCCTTGGGATTAACAGTTTTGTCGGCCAAGGCAAATGCTTTAGTTTCAAAGGTCAGGCTGGAAGTTCGTTTTTGCATCATAGTTATCCCCAGCTGCTGAAAAGCTTGACAGAATTCATCAATAGGCAATTGCGCTTAGTGAAAGGAGCGGCTATAAGCCCGCCCAATCGATAATATCTATCTGATTTGTTGGGGCGTAGCCAAGCGGTAAGGCACCGGTTTTTGGTACCGGCATCCCCTGGTTCGAATCCAGGCGCCCCAGCCATAAATTTTTCAAAATAAGAAAGCGTCCCATCTTCGCAATGTATGTGTTGTCAGAGTGCTTGTTCGCTCTGTAAAAAATCATGCCATGACGTTTTAAATTTGTAATTTTGAAAGGTCTTTCTCGCGGATGCGTGGGTGCCTCGTTACTTGCATGTTCGGTAAGGAAGTTCATTTCTGGCAAGCGTAATACTGCCGAAAGTTTCTCATTTAATTGGATGCGATGTAATTAACCCGTGATGACTATCAGATTAAATTCTATCGCTTGTCGAGCACAAAAGGTCTGCCGTCAAATGGGACGTAAATATACCTAATAGCTTAGAGGATAACTGGTGTGAACCCACGCAACCTCAGTCCTGGTTTTAAAATATAACTTTCAGTTCAGCAGTCAGCTAGCTGAGTGTAAGAGAAGACATAGAAGCTGAGATTCAGAGATGTCCGCCTCATCTTCGGGATCGATTTTAAAATATTCTCTCAGTAAATCACGTGTCAACGGTGATGGTTCCAGGAGATTTTGTATGGTTTCGTGAGCAGGACGATTTAGAATCAGTATCTAGCAGAGTAGATTATCATCATTTCGGATTTGAATTATATATTATTATCAGGAAGGAAGAAAAATTCTAAATATTATTTCTGATTCTTTCCAATTTTTGAAGAAATATCATAATTTTTTTTAATTGGTTATGATTATAATGCAGAATTGTTGGATATTTATAGTGTTTCAATTTATCGTGGATTGATTTGTATTTAATAAAATTATAATGCAGGAATATTCAATTATACTGTCAACTTTCCATAATCATAAACTCGGAAAGTGCGGCTTGGTAAAAGTTCAGACGTATTTTCAAATGCTCCAAAGTGCTAGCGGCAAATTTCGGAGATAGGGAATGCGGAGTGCGAAAGGACGTGGTGTCAAAGTCTAGCGCACGCCTCCCATTTGCAATATCATATTGCTATGCTTGCATCGCGTCGTGTGCGCTCCGAGATTCTGTAATTTTTGACACAAAACTACTGCTGCCTTTGCGACGTTTGATGAAGCCTTCAGCATGAAGCGGCGCATGATGGAAAGTGACGCCAATTAGAAGTGATTTTCCAGCAAATTTTTTCGTTACAGAGACTCAAATCTTACTCCATTCCTCCATTTTCTCGCTGATGATTTGTTTGAGAATTGGAAACATTGGCGGTTGAGAACGCCCCGCCAGACGGATAATCGCAAATTGTGATCTATTGGAGTTAGGCTGAACATCGACTTCGACCAATTGGCCCGATTCAATTAGGTCATGCGCGGGTGCAAGCACGCCGTAATAGACAGTTTCACTGTTTAAAACGGTTTGCAGGAGACCATCGATAGCGTCTGAGTGAAAGGTTACGCTCTCATCTGGATGCGCTTCGGGTCCGTATGTAGCAACCATATTTCGGATCTGTTCGGGCGCGAGCATAGTGGTGGCCAAAGGCCATGATCGCAAAGTGGAGAAGTCGATCTGTTGGCGTTTAACGAGTGGATGCGTTGGGTTTGATAGAAATCCGGTTCGTAATTCAGGCAGCAATTCAATGCTTAGATCTGCTGTAGCCGGAACACCCCTGATTTCAACAACGAGCATATCCAGTGTTCTATCGCGTAAGGCCTGAACTTGTAGCGGAATAGAGCCACGCATAAGTAATATATGCAGCGAAGGATTTGTCGTCGAAAACCGGCTGAGCAGGGGCGCTGTCAGCAGTGCGCTTGGTGTAGACCCAAGCCCAATTCTTATGCGTCCCGCGCTGCCTTCATGTTGTTGTTTCACAACACGATAAAGCTCTTCCGTCTCAAAAAGCACCCTGCGTGCATGATCGAGTACCACATTGCCAAAGGGGGTGATTTCACAGCGCTTGCCAATACGGTCAACAAGCTTCATGCCGAGTTCAGCTTCCAGCTGTGCAATACTTCTTGAAAGAGCTGGTTGCGTAAGGTTCACGTGCTGAGCTGCGCGTGTAAAGTTTCCCTTTTCAGCAAGAGCAATAAAATGTCGCAACTGTTGAATGTTCACGCAATCTTCCCAAACTAATATGCATTTTATGCATGGTTATCAAATTTACTATGCATTGGACAAATAGAAAAGCACAACGTAGCTAGCGGAGAAGCGAACTAAAAAATTATGGGGCAATCATGCAGGATATCCGCGATCTGGTCGAACGTGATGTTAACGAGTTCATTACGATCAGGCGCGACCTGCACAAGCATCCAGAGCTTGCATTCAAAGAAATCAGAACCGGAAGTATTGTAGCTTCTTTGCTTGAGCAATGGGGTTACACTGTTGAGCGTGATATTGGTACTACGGGCGTAGTCGGGCAATTGCGTAATGGTGCTTCAACCGCTGCAATTGGTCTTCGGGCTGATATGGATGCGTTACCGATTTTGGAAGAAACGAATTTGCCTTATGCAAGCGTCAATAGGGGCGTGATGCATGCTTGCGGTCACGATGGACACACAACCATGTTGTTGGGGGCTGCAAAAGCCCTGGCCGAACGACGCAATTTTAGTGGTATTGTTAATCTCATTTTTCAACCCGCTGAAGAATACGGCCGTCCCGATAGCGGGGCCGCGCGTATGGTCGGTGATGGCTTGTTTGATAAATATCCCTGCGATGCCGTGTTTGGTATCCACAATATGCCGGGTGTTCCGCAGGGGCAGTTGCAGTTTTATGATGGTGCCATGATGGCATCATCTGACAGCGTTTCCATTACCATTGAAGGGCGCGGAGGGCACGGTGCTCAGCCGCACACGACTGCCGATCCCATCGTTGCCACTGCATCAATCGTCATGGCATTGCAGACAGTCGTGGCTCGTAATGTTGATCCGCTCGATGCTGCCGTTGTGACTGTCGGCGTCATGCAAGCTGGTGTCGCCAATAATGTGATACCAGAGACTTCCAAAATTGAACTCACTGTTCGTTGTTTTAAGCCGGAAGTGCGTGATCTTCTTGAAGATAGAATTAGTAATCTCGTGCAGGCTCAAGCGCAAAGCTATGGCGTGAAAGCGACTATAGATTACTGCCGCGGTTATCCAGCGCTTCAGAATTCGCCGCACGAAACAGAATTTGCGCGACGGATTGGAAAAAGCTTCGCTCAGGATGGGAAGTTTGTGTCTCAAACGCGTCCAATGACGGGCAGTGAAGACTTCGCATTTATGCTTGAAGAGCGCCCTGGATCCTACATTTTTTTAGGCAATGGTGATCAGTTAGGCGCACAAAGTTGCGCTCTGCACAATCCCGGTTTTGATTTTAATGATGCGAATATAGTCGAGGGTGCTGCTTTTTGGTGCACGCTTGCGGAAGCTTTTTTGAATGGAAAAGAGGGTCGATAGGCCCAACATCATCACTACACTTACTGGAGGATAATAATGAGCGCTTCTGTAATGCAGGCGCCGGCTCCCGGATCGACCAACTCGATTGGTCATACGGAGAAGCCGCCGGTTAAAGCAATAGCGGCGGCTGTTGCTGGAAATGCACTCGAGTTTTACGATTTCATCGTCTACTCGTTTTTTGCCGTCTACATCGGTCAAACATTTTTCCCTTTGGGTAGCGAGACAGCAAGCTTGCTTGCGTCGGTTGCGGTATTTGGCGTCGGCTTCTTCACAAGGCCACTTGGTGGCCTATTGATAGGTACTTTTGCAGATAAAGCAGGACGACGCGCTGCAATGATTTTAACAGTATCGCTGATTACTGTTGGAACACTTGGTCTGGCAGCGACGCCTGGATATGAAACTATAGGTATTGCGGCACCCATCATTGTATTGTTATGCCGCCTTTTGCAGGGATTGGCATTGGGCGGTGAGGTTGGTCCAGCATCTGCAATGTTGATTGAAGCAGCTCCACGCGAAAAGCGCGGCCTTTATGCAAGTTGGCAGATTGCCAGTCAGGGTATTGCTGTCGTTGCTGGCGGACTGATGGGTGTTCTGGTTTCGTGGTATTTGCCACACGAAGATTTGGTGTCGTGGGGCTGGCGAATTCCATTTCTGGTTTCTCTCGCGCTTATTCCATTAGCAATTTACATTCGTCGCGCGCTGCCTGAAACCCTTGAAAAACCGAGCGAGAAAACCGGAACGCAGATTGTTTCCTCAGTGTTTTCTGATCACGGGCGTTATCTGACGCTTGGTATCTTGGTGATGATTTCGACCACTGTGTCGACGCAGGTTGGCAACTACATGACGACCTATGCAATTCAGACACTGAAATTGCCGGCAACGCTGGCGCAGGCGGGAACGGTGCTTGGTGGCACGATGACATTTCTGTTTGCATTGCTAGCCGGATATCTTGCCGATAAATATGGTCGTAAAGGTGTGATGATCTGGCCGCGTATCATTTTGATGCTAGCGATCATTCCGCTGTTCTTCTGGTTATCAGAATCCAAAGATGCAACTGTTCTGCTGATTGTAACGGCTGCCATCACATTGCTCACCTCAATGAGTGGTGCAGCGAGTTTGGTTGCAATCCCGGAGATGATGCCGATTGCCCTACGTGCAACGGGTGTTTCTCTAATTTACGCTATCGGTGCAACGCTGTTTGGTGGCACAACTCAGTTCATCATAACGTGGTTGATTGGTATTTTTGGTGCCGTTGCACCTGCATATTATGTTGTTGGAACCAGTATCATTTCGCTGGTCGCAATGTTTATGATGCCTGAGACCCGAAATTTTGACGTAAAGCGATAAAATAAGCAGTGTTGGAATGGACAGAGTGGCTCGCTTTGTTTAGCCATTCTGTTTCATACACTGTGATTAAACGCGAGATGAGCGTCGGCGCAGTATTCAATTGATATTTGTTACGCGGTAACGACATCTTAAAGGTGCGAATTTGAAACAGCGTTTGCGCGCCGTTCTTCATGAAATAGAGGCTGAACTTAGAAACGCGGAAGTGCGTGGTAAGGTCGCCGATTATATCCCACCTCTCGCACAAATTGACCCGACGAAGTTTGGCATAGCGATTATGCTGCATGACGGCACATTGATTTCTGCTGGTGATGCAAAAGAGAAGTTCTCGATCCAGAGTATTTCTAAGGTCTTTGCGTTAACACTGGCGCTGGGCAAACGCGGCGACAGCATCTGGAACCGGGTCAGCCGTGAGCCGTCTGGAGATCCATTTAATTCCAGTGTTCTCTTGGAACTGGAAAAAGGCATTCCACGTAACCCGTTTATCAATGCTGGGGCAATCGT
>Ga0308165_1005440_pt1 | contig 11804 bp, 12 predicted proteins | sample PhyWR2_FD_201032 | JGI IMG/M metagenome (GOLD analysis project Ga0308165, IMG submission 201032) | Phyllosphere microbial communities from UC Gill Tract Community Farm, Albany, California, United States - DLSLW.R2 | ecosystem: Host-associated > Plants > Phyllosphere > Unclassified | place: USA... | reverse complement strand
GACAGCCGCCGTAAGCTGAAACAGGTCTATCACCTGTTTCAGTTCATCGAGCCGTTGCTGAAAGACGTCCAACAAGAACGCGGCGCGGTGACGCTTGCCGATCACGGGGCTGGTAAGTCGTATCTGGGGTTCATTTTGTATGACCTGTTTTTTAAGGAACAGAAGGATGCCGTCGGGAATGGGTCCCATATTTATGGGATTGAGACGCGCGAGGAACTGGTGAAGTCGTCAGAGGAACTGGCGAAACGGCTGGGGTTTGGGGGGATGTCGTTTTTGAATCTCTCCGTGGCGGAGTCGATCACGTCGGATCAGTTGCCGGCGACGATTGATGTGGTCACTGCGTTGCACGCATGTAATACCGCCACCGATGACGCGATTCACTTTGCGTTGGAGAAGAAGGCTAAGTACATCGTGGTTGTGCCTTGCTGCCAGGCGGAGGTGGCTTCGGTGCTAAGGAAGAATAAGGGCAAGGCGCTGGCTGATCCGCTGGCGGAGATTTGGCGGCATCCATTGCATACGCGGGAATTTGGAAGCCAGATTACGAATGTGCTGCGGTGCTTGCAGCTGGAAGCGCATGGGTATCAGGTTAGCGTGACGGAACTGGTCGGGTGGGAGCATTCGATGAAGAATGAATTGATCATCGCGCAATACAAGGATTTGCCGACCAGGAAGCCTGCGGAGAGGCTGACGGAGATGTTGGAGAGGATTGGGTTGCAGGAGTTGAAGGATCGGTTTTTTGTGCCGGTGGCTGCATGAAGATGACGAAGGGCTCTGCGGAGCCCTTTGTGCTTTTTGATCGTCGTTTGGAGCGAGACAAAAATGTCACGCGCATCGTCGCGGCTTCCATAGCGTTCCGCCGTATACTCGCCCTGCGGTCACACCAATGACCGTCCGGTTTGACAGCTGGAAATGACAAAAGGCGGACTGCCGCTGCAATAGCGGCATTTTTACGTCCGTAGGCCGACGCACGTCCCTGCTATGGGCGGGCCTTGGCTGGGGCACGCTCGCGTGCGCCGGTTTCTTTTGTCACCGGTCTGTCAACCCGGCCTTGCGCCCGCCCACCCCGATTGACAGCGGGGAGCGGGTCTAACGACAAAAGAGGCTGCTATGAATGATCACCCCTTTACATATGACCGCTGGGCTACGCCGGATGATCCGGAGTTTGCGCTTATGCGGGTGGATGATTTGAGGAAGATGGAGCGGGCTTGCCAGGGGATTTGGGCTATTGCGCGGATTGTGGGGAATAGTGTGAATGAGCCGGACGCTTCGGGCGCCGAGCCACTGGACCATTGGGTGACGTCGAATCTGATGGGCGGGGCGGAGAGTCTTTGCGACCATCTATCTGGGCTTCTAACACTCACATTCGGCAATGTACAGATGAACTGTAAATCGCCTACGGTGCCAACACCCTCTAGTTATGGGCCATCCGATTAAATCGACAGATAGCTAAAGCCGCCTGCTCACGCCATTCGAGCCTCCGATTTAACGTTCTCCACCTCAGCAAAGTTCCCACGGATTTCACCTATCGGCGAGGTGGAGACAAGTTAGCAAGGAAAGTCGAGCGCACTGATCATTCATCTCGATCCACAGAACGAGTCGAAATCCTGTCCTTTAATATATTCCCAATCAGACCACTTAAAAACAGTCGACATCCTACAAGCCTCTCGATTTGACTTAGAATTTTTCCAGTCAACCCCTAACAACCTTTCCACAACGACTATGCCGATCGAAATTGGAGTTTGGCGGATGGATCAGTCCATTAAGCCGATTACACCGCAGCCCCTAGAAAACGAGAACAAGCTCGAGCAACTTATCCAGGAGAATATTGGAATAATCGGGCCACATCTAATGGTAATCGGTAGGCAAGTAGCCACAAGTTTTGGAAAATATATTGATTTACTTGCTATTAGCATCACCGGTGAGCTAGCTGTTATCGAACTCAAGCGGGACCGAACCCCTCGAGAAATCATCGCCCAGACCCTCGACTACGGATCATGGATTCACACCCTTGACGATGAAGACATTGCACGAATTTGGGCAAAATATTCCGAGCGCGAGGATTCTGGCGTTTCAAAAGGCCAAGCACTCGACGATGCCTTTTGCAAGCATTTTGGCCTGAACGAGATGCCCGATGAGATAAACACGGAACATGAGTTGATCATCGTGGCTAGCGCACTCGACGAGAGCACCGAGAGAATTGTCGATTACCTAGCCAATTACCACGGAGTAAATATCAACGCGGTTTTCTTTCGGGCTTTCCGTGATGGCGACCGTGAGTATTTGACTCGTGCGTGGTTACGTGATCCTACGGCCATTCCGGTTGACATTCGAGAAGCCAATGGAAGCACGGAGTGGAATCAAGAATACTATGTCTCTTTTGGCGGCAACCGGAACTGGGAAGATGCAGTTAAATATGGCTATATCTGTGCTGGCGGCAAAAGCTGGTATAGCAATACACTGGACTTGCTCTCTCCCAATAGCCGAATTTGGGTCAATATTCCAGGTTCTGGGTATGTGGGCGTAGGAGTCGTAACGGAATCAAAGGTTCCGATCGATAATTTCTATGTGAGCGGCGATGATGGGGTCAGTCGCGCCATCCTGGAGATTGGCGCTCGCATAGGCAACAAAGTGCTTTACGCGGAAGACCCAGACCGTTGCGAATATCTGGTCAGAGTTAATTGGCTAAAGACCGTACCAGAGAATCAAGCCATTAAAGAAAAGGGGTTTTTTGGAAATCAAAATACTGTGGCTCGACCGACAAAACCGAAGTGGAGTCACACTGTGGCTCGACTTACAGAGCGGTTTGGCATCACCGATTGAAACCGCGGCGCCACGCAAGAAAAATCATTAGTTCGGTGAAAGTTCCGTGGGTTCAGCAACGCGGCTCGTCATTACCGTTCTGCGGCGAAATTCCAATCGGCGCATGTTGCGCAGGCATTGGCCTTCCCTGTCGTCTAATGCTCGATCAAGGTTGGCGGGAACCGCTCTTAATGACTAACCGGTTGCTATTCTAAGCGGGATGCTCGGCTTTGGCGTCGAGCCCGCCTTCGCAAGTTTGTGGGCCAACGAGTCGATATCGTTAGCATTCAGCCAAAGTTCGCAACCACGCATGGGGTGGCATCAACTTGCCAATATCGACATTGTAAATCTCATGCCCCTCGCGGATCGTGTAGTTCGCGTGGACCTGCGCGCCAGCGGGGTAGTAGGTAGCGGCATCCAAGAAGTTCCGTTTCTCGATGCCGCCCAAAAGCCACATCTGACGTTTGGTAATCTCGTAAGTCATGAAGAAGAACTGGTCGATAGGCTCTTCAGTGTGACGGGCTGTGATTTGGGCGGTGTAACCGTCACGTGGTGGCACTTTGCGTTTAACCGTCTTAACACCGATGCAAGTACCCGAAGCAAGCTGAAAGTCAGGGGCTCCAGCCGCCTCTTCCCAAATCCAGCGATATCCCGTCACACCGTTGTGTTTGAGCCATCTATCAAAGGCCAGCTCTCCCAGGTCTCCCACCCACCGCTCATCCGTAATGGCTTCTCGGTAGACGTTTCCATATAATCGATCGCGCTCGGCTCTCTTGACTCTGGCCCATCTCTCGTTGCCCTCAGAAATATCGACGGAAATCCAGCCTTGTGGGTGCAACTTAGACATCATTCGTAAGGTCCAAGAAAGCGCGAGCCGTTGAAGTGGATCATGTGCGTAGGGGCGTCCGCGATCCAGACTTCAGACTCCCAGGCGATAACGCCGAGGTACTTAAGAAAGGTCTTGCGATCCGGAAAAGCTGAAACGTACACCAAGCCCGCCTTACACGTCTTAAAGAGGCGTGCTAATTCCAACTGGCGTTTGGACTCCACTGGCCCATGGCTCGTAACTGACTCAATTAACAGGAGCCAGTTCTTGTCCCGCATGTAGATCACCACGTCAGGGAGCTTGCCATGGTTATCCAGCACCATGCCAAGGCTGGCCAATAGGTCCTTGTCAAAAAAACCATGTTTGTCTCCTGTATCGCCCACGTAGATCAGCTCTCCACCAGGCGCGTAGCGAGGCCCAAATTCCTCCACGATATCTCGGATCAGTTCGGAGTGGATACCAGGGGACAAAGTGATGTGGTACCCCTCTTTCACCTTCACTGGGACCATCTGCATTTCACGAGCTTTGGCGTACCGCTCCACTAGCGTCTTACGCTCGGCCTTGTACCCGTCTAATGCGCCCATATAGGCATCAGTCCCATACAACTTCATGACCGATATGAGATTGGGCTCAATTTGGTAAACAGCCTTAGGACTATTGACGGGACGATCTGGCTTATCGGGGTTGTAGAGACACACCCCAGCTTCAATAAACTGGTGCATGGACTGCCTACGAAACGTCTCCCGCGTGTTGGGAGCGTAATCGGTTTGGTAATGTTCTTTGGCCCATTCCATGATTGGCGTGATGCCGATCAACGGGGCTTCGCAGTCCTCCCACCTTTTAGTGGGAGACATGTTGACCAATGCAAGCAGACACAGAGCTGTGCGCTCGTTTAGTTGGGGTCTGGGCATACCCAGATCTTCGAGAATGGCCAAAGCCTCCCGAATCTTTTGCTCTTTGCTCATGTAGTCAGTAACGAATCTATTTCCTGTTGCTCCAGCCCGGGTTTATAGCCGTTCCCCAGCTTGCGGAGCAACTCCAGGCTCGGGAACTTCATGTTCCGAAGGTCGGTAGCATTTACCTGAGTGTGGCCCGAAAATACACGGAAGTAGTTGTCCAGCGCCGTAGAATTCAAAAATAGCGCAAGGCCCTTGGCGACATCCAGAGGTAAACCGCCCTTCTTGATGTGCAGCACGTTCCAGTGGTTCTCAAAGCCCACCAGCTCGCTCTTGGTGTCCTCGGGGGTGATTAGGTATGCCACCACACGACGACGTTCTTCCTTGGCCGAGAAGCGACGCACGATGACGTAGACGCCCTCCTTCATCAGCCATTTATCGACTTCTGGGCTTCGGAACAGCGCGTTAGGCTTCTTGTGTTCTTTGGGCCACTCGAAGCCTCGTGGGGTCAAATGATGTGGATAAACACACGGCACCGTGCCAGGCTGTGGTTGTTGGCTCCACCATTCTTTTAAACGGAAGTCCACCACAGGACCGGTGCATACTTCTAAACCGAGTTCCTTCAAGCTGTGTGCGAAAAGGTCGGGGCGTTCTTCCCCGCTTTCTAGATCTTTGGGGATGCGGATAAACCGTTCTTCGTCCTGCGGCTGCACGATATTTTCGAACGGAACTTTGTAAGTATGTAGGCCCACAAAGCTGGCGTCATGTGAGAACGAGAGTGACACGCCGCCTTGTTTGCTCCCTACCGTGAGCTTCAAAATAATGTTTTCTTGTAAGACTTCGTCGTCTTTGAAGGCTTGGCTACGCGACTCAAACACATGGATCGCATCGACCGAACATTTGGAAAGCATCATGTCCCGAAATGGCTTGTAGTACGGGCCGTTGCAGAACGATCGGGGGATAATGATGACGATCTCCCCACCCTGCTCCATCTGCAAGATAGCAAAACCAAAAAAGGCGGTGTAGAGGTTCACCGTCTCCAACCCCACCTGGCGGCACGCAAGCCTATGCACCGAGCTTGTGCCTATCTTCTTGTACGGGGGGTTAAGGATTGCGTGGGTGAACCGCATGCCCTCGCCAAACTGGATGCGGTCTAAGGAATCCAAGATGAAGTCTTTCTGATGCAGCTCGTATGGAACACCCAGGGTATTTAAATTCTCCCTAAGGTAGCTAACCATCACGGGGTCAATCTCCCACGCCTCACAGTGTTTGAGATTCAAAGCCTTGCTCGCGGCAAGCGTCAACGACCCAATTCCCGCTCCCGCATCCAATAGTCTGGCATCTTCTTTCCGAGTAAAAAGCCCCGCCATGAATTCGGCGATCTTGAAGGGCGTCATGAATTGGCCGAGGGGCCCCTTCTTCTTAGGGTCCAATTTGGCGTTGACTTCGTGCCGGAGGGAATCTACAACCGCTTCATTCATAGCCACACAAGGGGAATTTGCTCTTCAAAATGGGGGCGATCCCGGGGGCAAGTTTGCCATTTGCGATCACCAACGTGACCGCGCGGCTGCCCGCGCTTAGGACGCTAACGCTGCATGATAACTCCCCCGCGAGGCCGTTGAGCGACGGGGTCCATGAGAGGACCGCTCCGTCTCGATGCTAGCCGCCGCGCATGCTCCCTTCGCACCCGTTTGAGATACAGTGTCAGCCTACAATTTCGTTCAATATTGGGGTCAAATTTCTATTTCGCTAACCAACAACTGGAAATTTCAGCATGGGGCTTTGCCCAGATCTAATTTCAAGGGTCTTCAAATTCTAAAAAGGGAGTACGGAAGCAGGACCGGCGCCCCCATTAGACCCTGATGCGAATATTTCTACCCCCTTAGAATCACTCAAAACTACTTACTAACATAACTTACATATCTCATGGACAGCGACATTCAAGAAAGAATGTTCACGCTCATCACAAAATTGTCGTGGACAAGCCGGGAACGATATCGGCGCGGACTTGAAGCATTCATCCGAGATTGCTCCACATCAGAATTTGATGTTATAGAGCACATCCTCACCAACCTACGATATTGCACCTCCGTAGATTTGGAAGATGCGGCCGAAAAGGCGGGCGCAATTATTACCAAAGCATGGCATCTAGATCCCGATGATACTATGATCGTTGGCCTTTCCGAGCCCAATAAAACCTGTGGATCTACAGCCTATGTTCGAGCCATTGAACTGCAACTACCCAGATGCTGGGATAAATCAATTAACACAAACTTTGTCAGTGCTTTTCGTCACAGAGACGGCCAGAAAAATCTAATACTGATCGATGACTTTATTGGTACGGGCGAAAAATTAAACAAAAAAATTGAGTCACTAAGAAACAACCCCAAGACTCAAAGCTACACTATTCATGCAATTTCGTTTGCCGGAATGAGTTTTGGCATTGATTTTCTTTCCAACAAATTATCTGGACGACTTCACTCAGAATTAAAGCTTGAAAGAGCTATTTCAAATGAAGATCCTATCGAAAGGGGGCTACATCTGATTGAACAGATGGAGTCCCTCGAAAAAGATATTTTCACCAAACCAGGGGCATATACCTTTGGCTACAAAAAAAGTGAAACCGCTTTTTATTTAGAAGCCACCAACATTCCGAACAACAATTTTCCAATCCTTTGGTGGGACAAATATTCTGATGAGACACCTAGAGAAACCTTATTTCCCCGACGCTAGTAATCTAGAAAATTATGAAGAGGTGGTTCTGAAGGTAGCCAAACGACGGATTTTGAAGATACTTTTTAAAGCCTCCGCTCCTGTGCCATTGGCACATCTTTTGGAACAGGCTCGAGTGTCCATATGCTCGGCGGCTGCGGTATATGCCGAACTAAGCACTGGCGGAAAAATAGTCCGGACCGATGCGGGTTTTCTTCTAACCGAAGAAGGCCGTCGATGGGCATTGAGAAATCGAAAGAAGATTTTTATGCAACAGCTCGCAATGACCTATAAGGCTAAAAGCAGCTCATTTTCAAAAAACACGTCCGTCGATCACCTAAAAACCTTACCGAAGCAATACACATTGTCCCGATTTGACACATAGAGTAGTAAAAATTAGAATCGTGCGTCTCTCTCGTCAGCGAGGGTGTATCGCCCTTTGGTTAGACATGGTCAGATATTGCTCACTAGCTACGCACGCACACCCCGCGCGCGCAGCTAGTGGCCACTCTGTGGCCACCGGATAAATGCTTTATCCGGGAATGATGGATAGTAAGTGTAAAGCTTCCTTTAAGGTGACGAGAGAGACCTTCGAATGCTGCTCCCTTCAGAAAAACTCTTAGAACTTGCGCAGCATCGATTTAAGTCTGCTGAAAAAAAACGTTTGTACGGCAAATACATCGAGAATTTATCGAATAAGGGTTTACCTGTAATACTCAGTTTTAGGCATTTAGCTGATGCGTTGGAACTTACGCCTAGCGAACTACAGGGTTTAACTTTTTCGACTCATCAGTACTACAGGGAATTCACTGTACCTAAACGTAGTGGTGGCAGCAGAACAATATCTTCCCCCAGTCCGTTATTAGACAAAGCGCAGACTTGGATCCTAAACAATATATTAAATGTTGTTCACGAGAACAACCCTGAAGGCGTGATCGGCTATAGCCGAGGACGATCCATACTGGATCACATCACACCGCACGCTTGCTCAGTCCAGCTGGTGAAATTCGATTTGAAAGATTTTTTTCCATCATTAGGCTCCGAGAAAATCAGAACGATATTCGGAAAGATGGGTTACTCTCGATCTGCCACCAATACACTGGCTTCCCTATCGACTTTAAATGACGGGCTTCCACAAGGAGCACGCACCAGTCCTGCACTGAGCAATATTCATATGCGAGATTTCGATTTCGATATGAATTTTTTTTGCCAAGAGAACAGCCTTATTTACTCTCGATACGTCGATGATATCGTCGTATCAGGAGACGATATTTTCGCCCTGCTCCCAAAAATAAAAACAAAATTTAGCGATCACAGCTTAAATATAAATCACAAGAAGACCCGTGCCTACAGGCATTTGGATCAAGTCAGATTCATTACTGGATTGATTCTGCACAATGGAAAAATTAGACTTCCGAAAGAAATGCGCAGAAGGATAAGAGTTCAATGCCATTTGTTTCTGCGCGATATCGACCACTTCGTTTCGCATGGAGCGAGCAACATGAATTTGTCACCACCGATTAGCTGGAAAGAAAAGGAAACCATATTCGACCCCACCTTTCCAGATAGGCTCATTGGAAAGTTGAATTATTGGCTCCATATCGAACCAAGTAATTCTTACGCCATTAACGCACTAGCCACAATCAAAGAAAAGCTTAGTTCGATTTAGACGCTTCGCGCACGCATGTTAGTTAAGGCCTATGGTCGTCTTCCTATAGCCCATCATAGGCCTGCACAAAAAAATCCTGGTAGTCCGAATTTTCAGTCTCATTTCCCCTCCACCCGCCCCCACCTCCCCGCAATCCCCCCCGCCGCAGCCTTCATCCTCTCCACCACCATCCCAAACCTTTCCACCCCCAACCTCTCCGCCATCGCCGTCACAGTAATCGCCCCCAGCGCCACGCCTCCTTCCGTCAACACCGGCACCGCCACCGCACTAGTCCCCGGCATCAACCCCATTGCCGCATGCGCAATCCCCTCCCTCCGTGCCACCTCAACCCGCGCAATCACATCCTCAACCCGCTCCCCGATCACCTCCAGCCTGGCCGCATTCCCCCGCACCAACTCCACACTTTCCTCCCTCCCCAAACTCGCCAACAACGCCACGCCCGACACTCCCACCCCTAGCGGCCGTCTAACTCCCACCTCAATCGACAGCACCTGTATCGGATGCCTGCCCGTCCGCCGCCCAATACATATCGAATCGTGCCCATGTCGAATACTCAAAAACACCGTATCCCCCACCTGATCGGCCAGCTCGCTCATATACGGGTCCGCCAGCGTCAGCAGCGGAAAGCGTCGCGTCCTTGCCAGCCCCAGCAAACTGATCTCTTGCCCGATCAAATACCGTCGCGTTTCTGAATCCTGTTCTACCGCGCCCTCTTGCACCAGCGTCTTCAGCAAGCGATGCACGGTGGGCCGATTCAAGCCGGACATGCGTTCCAGATCCACCAGCCGCACGCCGCGTTCTTGTCCGCAGGCAATCAGCCGCAGCAGCGCCAAGGCTCTGCGTACCGTCTGTGCGCCGGATGCGCTTTTGTCTTCTGGTTCGCTCACGCGGCCTCCGGTTTGATAATGGATTTGGGCGTCTGCTGAATACCGCGCTTGGTGACGATGGGGCCTAGCGATGCGTAGTTGGGGCCGCCGATGCGGCAGATGGGGCGTAGTAATGCCGTATCGATCTTGCCGTCTTGCAGCAGGCCATCGCGAATATGGAACATCACCACTTCACCCACGAAGAACTCGGCGCCGGTGTCGCCAAACGGGGTGACGCTATGGAAGCGGCATTCCAGGCTGATGGGCGCGGCGGCAAGTCGCGGCGTTGCGATAACGGCGCCGGGAAGCACGCTTAAGCCCAGCACGTCGACTTCGCTGATTTCGGGCGGGTGTTCTTGGGCGCTGTCGTGCAGGGGGTCAAGCAGGGTTTCATCGCCAACGTTGACGACGAAGTGGCGGTTGGCCAGGATGTTTTCGGCGGTGTCTTTGCGTTTGCCGGCTTTGCGGCCGATGTTGACGCCGATCATGGGGGGCTTGTTTGAGACGAAGGTGTAGCAGCTGAACGGCGCCAGGTTGACGCCGCCGTGGGCGTTGACGCTGCTGATCCAGGCGATGGGCCGTGGCACGACGATGCCGCTCATCAGGCGGTAGGTTTGTTCGGGGTTCAGGTCGCTGGCGGGAAAGTGCATGGTGGGTCTGGCTCCGTAGTCCGGATATTGAACATTCAACAATGAATAAAACCGCGTGCGCAATAGGCGCCCAGGGTAATTCTCCGGCGAAACAAGGTCCCATCGAAAGCCGCCCCCAAAGCAACCTGCCAAAAGAGTCCAACATCCGGAACTTTTCTTGAAATTCGGATTGTTCAGCGGCGCGGGAATTTCTAGAGTGTCGTCAAACACAACAAACAAAACGTGATGACACGACCAGGAGACAAACCATGCATCGCAATGCGCTTCGCGCCTGCGCCACGGTGGCGCTGACCGTTCTGACTTCCATGGCGCACGCCGCGTGGCCCGAGAAGCCCGTGAAGATCGTGGTGCCCTATCCGCCGGGCGGCAATGTGGATGTGGCGGCGCGGCTGATCGCGCCGGGTTTGCAGGCGGCGTTTGGGCAGCCGTTTATTGTCGAGAACAAGCCGGGTGCGGGCGGGATGATTGCCGGTGAGCAGGTGGCGCGGTCGGAGCCCGATGGCTACACCTTGTTCATGGCGGCGAACGGGCCGCTGCTGTTCTCGCCGCTGATTTTCAAGCGGGATGCGTACAAGTGGGATCGGGACTTTGCGCCGATCAGTTCGGTGTCTTACACGCCGCTGGTGTTGCAGGTGAAGCCGGGCTTGCCGGCGCAGACGCTGGCGGAATTGCTGGCGTTGGCGAAGAAGGAGCCGGGCAAGCTGAACATGGCGTCGCCGGGTGCGGGGACCACGAATCATCTGGTCAGCGAGCTGTTGCAGTCGTTGACGGGCGCGCGTTGGACGACGGCGCAGTACAAGGGCAACGCGCCGGCCACGACCGATCTGTTGGGCGGCCAGGTGGATTTCAACTTTGATCAGATTTCAGTGGCGCTGCCGTATGTGAAGGAAGGCCGCTTGCGCGCGTTGGCGGTGACGACGGCCAAGCGCGTGCCATCGATGCCGGACGTGCCGACGTTTGCGGAAGCGGGTGTGCAGGGCATGGAGGCGGCCACGTTTACGGGCCTGCTTGCGCCCAAGGGCACGCCGCCGGATGTGCTGAAACAGTTGAGCGAGGCGCTGACCAAGATTCTGGCGCAGCCGACGATTATCAAGCGATTTGATGATCTGGGTGCCGAGGCGCGCGGCAGCACGCCCGAGGAATTCACGCGCTATCTGGCGGCGGAAGACGCGCGCTGGACGCCGATCATCAAGCGTGCGGGCATCACGGCGAACTAAGGCCGGACCACCGCCGCCGGACCGCAGCCTGGCCTGAACCGCCAGCAGCCACGCCCTGACAACCGAACGCATCGCGGCCTTGCCTGGTCATGGCCGCGATGCCGCCCCACCCTCTTCTTTCCACACGGAACCCGCCATGAGCAGACGCAGCATTTACGCCGAAGGCTTC
>Ga0308165_1005439_pt1 | contig 11805 bp, 13 predicted proteins | sample PhyWR2_FD_201032 | JGI IMG/M metagenome (GOLD analysis project Ga0308165, IMG submission 201032) | Phyllosphere microbial communities from UC Gill Tract Community Farm, Albany, California, United States - DLSLW.R2 | ecosystem: Host-associated > Plants > Phyllosphere > Unclassified | place: USA... | reverse complement strand
TCGTTCAGATACTGCAGGATGGCACGGCGATCGGCTGTTGAATAACGGTCTTTGCCATCACCCACGCCATGGCCCATCGCCCGACTCATGTCGTACATCACGCTGGTCGCGACCGCTTTAATGCGGGTATCCATTGCTGCGGCATTCAGCGCCATGCCTCCCCAGCCACAAATGCCGAGTATGCCGATACGGTTTCGGTCGACCTCTTTTTGTAATCCCAGAAAATCAACCGCCGCGCTGAAATCCTCAGTGTTGACATCCGGGGAGGCGACGTTGCGTGGATAGCCACCGCTTTCACCCGTCCAGGAAGGATCAAAGGCCAGCGTAACAAACCCTTGCTCAGCCATGGTCTGCGCATACAGGCCGCTGGATTGCTCCTTGACTGCACCAAAAGGTCCGCTTACTGCAATCGCAGCAAGCTTACGATTCTCTTGACCTTTTGGAATGTAGAGATCGCCCACTAATGTGATCCCGTACCGGTTCTGAAATGACACCTTACGGTGATCCACTTTCTTGCTCTCGGCGAAGGTCTTATCCCATGTTGTTACCATCGAAACGGGGGCGTTGGGATTCTTTGTATCAGCATAACTCATTGTCGCAACTCCACTTAATGATGCACATATCAGCATGGCAGGTATCGCAGCAGCCAGTTTTCTGGTGAGAGTATTCATTAAAAGTACCTCTGAAAAAAAGATGTAGGTTCAGGTTCCATACGGACAACACAGCTGTGCTTTATTTCAATGCGCTCATTATAGTTAGCAGGATTAGTGCTGATTAGAGGGTGATAAGTGCTAGGATTGATATCGTATTGTTATAAATAAATGGAAAGTTTGGCGTAATCCGGAGGAGGCGTTGATGGCGAAACGGGAAAACTATAATGAGCTTTACCTGTTCATGCAGGTGGTACGGGAAGGCAGTTTTACCGCAGCAGCACGTCGGCTTGGGCTTGCTCAATCGGGGATCAGTCGTTCTGTTCGTGAGCTTGAAGAAAGATTGGGTGTCCAGCTTCTGGTCCGTACCACGCGTAAGCTGTCACTGACACAAGCAGGGGAGCAGCTCTACCAGAAGACGGAGTCTGGATTTGATACGTTAGATCTTGGACTTGCCACCCTGGCACATTATCGCCAGATCCCCTCCGGCACGGTCCGCATCAATGCCAGCCAGCACGCTATTGATAAATGCCTTCTGCCTAAGCTTGCGGTCTTTAAACAGCGCTATCCTGATATCAGACTCGAACTCATGAACGAGAGTCGGTTCGTCGATATTATCGAGGAGAGATTCGATGCAGGCGTCCGTCTGGGTCCCGAAGTAGGCCAGGGTATGGTCGCGGTGCGCATTACGCCCGATATGGAGATGGCCATTGTGGGTACTCCTGAACACTTTCGTCGCTACGGTTTTCCGCAAACGCCGGCTGACTTAATGATGCATCCCTGTATTGCCTATCAGTTTGCCGACGGAAGTTTGTACCAGTGGGAACTCAATCAGGACGATAAAAAAGTCATACACCGACCTCAGGGGCAATGGGTCTTGTCTGACAGTTATATGGAAGCAGAAGCGGCCCGGCTGGGCCTGGGGCTGGCGTATGTTCCTGTCGAACTGGTTGCTGATGATTTAGAGCGTGGTGTGCTTATCAGGGTTTTGCAGCGTTACAGCCTGCGAATGGAAGGTTTGTTCCTTTATTATCCTCATCGCAATGCGTCACCCGCCCTACGTATCGTCATTGATACACTGAAAATCTGATGGCTTGCGATGGAATAACCTTCATTGTTCAGAATGTTTTTTATGAATTTTGTCCGTTCCTGCTACTTAGCTGCTGTTATATCGCACTCAGTCTGCTAGCGAGGAGCGGAAGTTCAAAATTGTTATCACAACTAATGAAAGCATTACTAACATTACCGTGGGTTAATCAACGGGGAGCCGTTCAATACAGCCATACGAGCACTAGTTACTAGATCTATATTTTTGAGAAACCTCGCAATATGAACATCGCCACATTTTTATTTTGCTGAGCAGAGATGGGTAAAAAAACAGTGACTCACAAAAAAGCACAGCCTCAGGCTGTGCTGTTTATACGTTATGCGGATATTATTTCAGGTGTTTATTAAGGGCTGCACCCGCTTGCTCCAGCGCGGTTTTGACGGTGGGCTCCTCACTTAACGGGTTCAGCAGTCCATAGTCATGGATCATGCCATTGTAGCGTGTCACGGTTACTGGTACGCCAGCTGCATCCAGCTTGCGGCCGAACGCTTCACCTTCGTCACGCAGAACATCAAGTTCCGCTGTCTGGATTAAGGTTTGCGGGAATCCTTTCAGCTGTTCCGTGGTGGCTCGCAATGGCGAAGCCAGAATATTGTTACGGTCTGACGCGTTAGTAGTGTAATTATCCCAGAACCATTTCATCATATTTTTCGTAAGAAAATAGCCGTTTTCATACTGGTTATAGGATGCGCTGTCAAAATTCGCGTCGGTTACCGGCCACAGCATCACGTTATAACGAATCTTCGGTCCGTTAAACTGTTTAGCCTGCAGCGCCACAGAGGCCACCATATTCCCGCCGACGCTGTTACCGACCAGGCCCAGGCGGCTGCCATCCACGCCAATTTCCTGACCGTGTTCAGCCACCCACTTAGTTGCCTCATACGCCTGGTGAATAGCGACAGGGAAATGGGCCTCTGGTGACGGTGTGTAGTCTACATATACCGCAGCAGCGCCAGATGAGCGAACCAGGTCCCGGATAAGACGTTCATGAGTCGGGAAATCTCCCAGCACCCAGCCACCACCATGGAAGAACATGAATACAGGAAGTGTGCCGGTAGCGTTGTCCGGTTTCACGATTTTCAGCGTTATGGATTGCCCGTTCACCGTGATGATTTTTTCTGAAACCTGCGCAGATGGCAGCGTAACGCCCTTCTGTGCACCGATCAGTACCTGACGGGCCTCCTGCGGGGTCAGTTGTTCCATGGGCTTGCCGCTACCGGAGTTCAGTACGTTAAGAAATGCCTGCACTCCGGCTGTGGGAGCAGGAAGGTTGACCGGTTGTTCGGAAGCCACAGCAGTGGCGGATGCGAAAATAGCAGAAGTCAGGACAGCTGATACGGTTTTCATGATTGAGCCTCATTAAAAGTATGTTCATCGTATATTCAGTAGAGCGCCAGTTATTCCCGGCACTTACTTTGTGTTAATAATGCTTGTATGCAATATTCTTTTGCTAAAGTATTATTTTTGGTATCTTTTTAGTGCAGTGAATAAAATTAAATAAAACAGGATATTAGAAGAGAAAACAGGTTTCTCTCTGTTCGGTTACTAACGCACTGAGCCGCCAGTACCGGTCACAACTGAAAGATTTGATCTCACTTACCCGCAGTTTGTCGTACTCATGGCACTGCATGAGCAGGACGATATTCCACTATGGACGCCTGGCCAGAAGACATAGCGCCTGCCTGATTGTGCCTCCGTTATTCCGGCTGCCGTTGATCCAGTTCTTCGCAGCTTCAGTCAAATTCGGGCGTCCCATGATATTTCCTTTCAGAGCACCCCGTGGGTTGATCGACGCAGGCACGGAGCGGGTAGTCCCTGGTCTGATCGTTTGGCTTCGAAGCTAAAGGCTACCCATTCTCCTCGCTTGAATATAAAAGTAAACGATCACTTATATAAATGCAATCGGTATTTTGGCGAGGAATGCTCAGGACTTATGTGGATGGCTCAATGACATGGATGAGACCCGTCCCAGTGAGCATGCGATAGTCATGGCACGTTAAGAAATACCTGCGCTCTGGCTGCGGAACAGGAAGGTTGACCGGTTGTTCGAAAGCCACAGAGTGGCGGATGCGAAAATGGCAGAAGTAAGGACAGCTGATACGATTCTCATGATTGAGCCTCGTTAAAAGTATGTTCATCGTGTTTTTCAGTAGAGCGTCAGTCATTCCCGACACTTTACTTTCATGAATATCCCTTGCCTGCAATATTCTTTTGCTCAAATATTATTATTAATATTTTTCAGTGGAGTTAATAAAATGAAATAAAACAGCACATTAGAAGATAAACTGTGCTTCTCTCTCTATTCGGTTACTAACGCGCTGATCCGTCAGTACCGGCCACTACTGAAAGAACTTGACCTCACCTACCCGCAGTTTGTCGTACTTATGGCGCTGTATGAGCAGGACGATATTCCATTACGGGCACTTGGCCAGAAGACATTGTTTGATTCAGGAACGCTGTCTCCGCTTGTGCAAAAACTCGAAGCTAAGGGGTTTCTGAAACGGATGGCTGTTGCCGGCGATGAAAGGATGAAAAACGTAGTGCTTACTAAAAAGGCGAATGATATGAAAGAGGCTGTGCTGGCACTGCCTGGTAAGATGAGATGTATCATGCAGATGAAAGATGAGGAGTTAGGTCTGCTTCGGCAGCTGTCGAGTAATCTGCTGAAAGCCCTGTAAAGGCAATCATAGTCATATCCGGGCTCCGTTTGGGAAACGGAAAATATTGTACGTTAAGGTTGTTTTTTGTACTGGCTGATATCAACTGGCCGCAGAGGATGATGCTTACCTTCAGCCAGTTTTTTATTGTTTCGCCAGATATAGTCTCCCGTCAGATTAATGTGCTCCCAGCCCAGCAGAGATAAGTGTGACAGCAATTACTCATTGAGATGTAGCCCTTTCTTTTTCAGCAGGTTAATGGCGTTTTCTATATACACGGTATTCCACAATGTGATCGCGGCGGTGAGCAGCGTAAGTCCACTGGCACGGTAACTCTGGTTTTCCAGACCACGATCACGTATTTCGCCCAGACGATGCATGAAAACAGCCCGGGCAAGAGCATTCCGGGCTTCTCCTTTGTTCAGGCCTGCCTGAACCCTGCGACGCAGGGCAGGATCACGGAACCAGTCCAGCATAAACAGTGTTCTCTCAATGCGGCCAATTTCCCTCAGTGCCTTGGCAAGCCCAGATGCATTAACGCAAAAACATGCTCCGTAAAACCTGCTGTATCGGTGTAATGCTCCGTGATTTCAAGATCACTTTCGTGATACAGCAGGCCATCAAGTACGTGGGTGGAGTCACGAACACGGCTGATCACTTTGGTATAAAACGGGCTGTACTGATCAGAAATGTGCGTATAAAACTGTACCTCCCGGCTCCTGGCCATACTTCAGATTGACCTGACCCGCCTCAGCAACAGTGACTGGATGACGCTTAAAAAGCAGATTGAACAACACGAGCTGCGGATTGTCAGCCTGGATGTCCCTACCTCATGGCAGGCTCTGTCAGATAAAGATCCTTCGCAGGCCGACCCGATCAACCGTGCCGTGATAACCGCCATCAATAACATGCTTATCGACCTGATGGCCGCGATGTCGCATAAGGACTGGCTGAGTCGTCATCAGCGACAAAAAAAGGGATTGAACGGGCGCAAACGTTGGGTAAATATCGGGGGAAGCAGGCCGATCAGGACCGGCATCAAAAAGTTCTCTACTACCGGCAGGTCAAGAAACTGAGTATCCGGGAAACAGCGGATGCGACAGGGTACAGTCCCTCACAGATATGCCGTATCCAGGCGCTGTACCGGCAATCAAAAGCGAGAGATTTGGGTTAAGTTGAGATTTCTGGGGTCTGAAGCAATAATTTTCTATATCCAAACTGCTCCCTGGTTGACCGCAAGCATATTGCTCTGAAAAATCATGAGGTTTTCTGAGGCAATGTGTTGAATTCGAGAATACAAGTCGTTAGCCTACGCTCTTTCGGATAAAGAAAATGTCTGTCATCGATTCACTTCTCACTTTCTCCTTCGCAGCACTTTTGCTTACTCTCACTCCTGGTCTGGATACGGCACTCATCCTTCGCACAGCTTGTGCCGAAGGCGGGAAAAAAGCGTTCCAAGCCGCACTGGGTATTGATACCGGCTGCTTTATCTGGGGTGCGCTCGTCGCATTGGGCCTGGGGGCTCTACTGTCAGTTTCTGAGCTGGCCTATACAATTCTTAAGGTTTCTGGAGCAATCTATCTTAGCTGGCTGGGCATACAGTTGCTTATACGCCCACGATTGACATTTAGTCAGGGCGTGAATGCAACGTCAACTGGAAGCTGGTTCATTAAAGGGATGCTTGGAAATGTCCTTAATCCCAAGATGGGCGTATTCTATGTATCGTTTTTACCCCAGTTCATTCCTTCCGGACACTCACCATTCATCTGGACTTTTTTACTGGTCAGCATTCATGTACTTATAGGCACGCTTTGGTCATTAACGCTCATCATGTCCACGCATTTCGCGGCTGGTATGCTGACAAAAAGCAATGTAATTAAATGGATGGATCGTGTAACTGGTGGGCTGTTTTTATTTTTTGCTGTAAAGCTTGCTTTCAACTCCCGTTAAAATTTCTAATTAACTCACAGTTCGAGCTTTATTTTTTCTACTACAGCCAGGTACTCCTAGCTGGTTCTAATAGTTTAAATAACTTTTTGTATAACCGATTTTTTATGATAAATGGCTAATTTTCTTTGGCCCACTCAAACAGGAGCGATACATGCTGACAATATGGGGAAGGAAGACATCATCAAACGTGCAGGCCTTGATGTGGTGCATAGGTGAATTGGATCTGCCATACAAACGCCATGACGCAGGTCATAAATATGGGGGTACAGACTCTGACGAATTTTATGCTATCAATCCTAATCGCACAGTACCAGTTTTACAGGACGGACCTAATACACCGTTATGGGAAACAGGAGCCATATTACGTTATCTCGCTAACCGTTATGGGTCTGAGAGTTTTTGGCCTGCTGATCTGTTAGCTAAAACAGAAGTTGATCGATGGGCGGAGTGGGCGAAACTTAATATCGCCCAGGCATTTACTGCCCCAATATTTTGGCGAGTGGTTCGCACTCCAACAGAAAAACGAGATGTCGATACTATCAAATCAGCAGTAGATTATTTTGAAAGCAAATTGCTGATTGCAGAGGAGCGTCTGGCAAAGCACATCTTTTTAGTGGGAAATGAGTTTACTCTGGCAGACATCCAGTTTGCCCATGTACTGTATCGTTATTATGATATTAATATTGAACGTAAAGCTCTTCGAAATGTGCAGGACTATTATATGCGCCTTACTACCCGTCCGGCCTTCCGTGAGCATGTAATGGTCTCATATGATGAATTACGGGCTTAGACCGTTAACAGTAATAACAAATGGCTGCCGCACAGCTTTCCAGGAATCCGCTGACAGTAGGCTATATTTTATCCCGAGGACGCGTAATTCACAGGGTTAGTTTGGATTACAGTCCTCCATGTCAGAACGGTCACAATTTACTCTTAACGTACAATATTTTCCGTTTCCCAAACGGAGCCCTATCCGGCCATCTTAGCCCTGAAAAGGCGGCGCTGCCAAAGAATCATCAGCCGACATTGCAGCGGTATATCAAAGTATCGCGGCAACAATTCATGCTTTTCCAGAGGACATTGCGCTAACGCAGGGCAATAGCGACGGCCGGAGCAATGCCATAAATGTTATGGACTGGAGGGGGAGGACGCACCCAGCCCCCTCGCATCAAATGGGGCGTAAACCTGCGCCTGTTGATGGAGCTTTCAGCCCGGTATGGACAGGAAGCATGCTGTTGTTGAGCATGATTTCTCCGTCTGGACTCAATGAAGATCTTCTATCGCTGAAAGACACGCGCCAGGAACAGTTTCAGCGTACCTCAGGTCATACAGCAAAAGGTACGGACCGCCTCGGGACATGCTCGTTCCTGCCATGACCATTGCATGCTCACTGAGAGGGGAACCCTCCACGCCATCGAGTCATCCACATAAAGCCTGAGCACTCCTCGCAAAAATACCGATTGCATTTATATAAATGATCATTTACTTTTATATTCAAGACGCAGTGAGCGAGCAGCCTTTAGCTTCAGCGTCAAACGATCAGACCAGGGACTACCCGCTCCGTGTCTGCGTCGATCAATCCGCGGGATGCTCTGAAAGGAAATATCATGGAACGCTCGAATTTGACTGAAGCTGCGAAGAACTGGATCAACGGCAGCTGGAATAACGGAGGCACAATCAGGCAGGCGATCAGCCCTTCGACCGGCCAGCCGCTGGGCAACTACCTGGACATCGGCCCTGACGAAGCACGTCAGGCGATCGAAGCCGCCCGCACTGCTTTCGACACGACCAGCTGGTCCCGGGAACGCTCGCTGCGCTCGCGCGCTCTGTTCGAGTTGGCCGACGAGGTCGCCAGGCGGGTGGACGAGATAGCAATCCAGCTCGCCCGTGAAGGGGGCAAGCTGCTGGCGCAGACCCAGTGGGAACTGGCAGTGACGGTGGACTGGCTGCGTTATGGCGCCGCCACCGCGCTGCTGCAGACCGGTGGGCGTGCCCTTGAAGCCGCTCCGGGAGTGCACTTTCATTCCGATCCCGAACCTCTTGGCGTGGTGGGGGTGATCTCGCCCTGGAACTCACCGATCATCCTGTCAGTGCGTGCCGTTGCTCCCGCACTGGCTGCGGGATGCACGGTGGTGCTGAAACTGCCTCATCAAACCGCGCTTACTAATGCACTGTTCGCCCAGGCAATCGCAGCAGTCAAATCGCTGCCGCCGGGTGTGCTAAACGTGATCACGGAAACCGGGAGTATCGGCGCCTCCATGCTGGTCGATTCCTCCGATGTAAACATGATCAGCTATACCGGTAGCACCGGGGTGGGCCGCATCATCGCCGCCAACGGCGCCAAAACACTCAAACGCCTTAACCTGGAGCTGGGCGGCAAGGCGCCGCTGGTCGTATTCGATGATGCCAACCTTGATGTGGTGGTACCGCAGATCGTCATGGCTTTGGTCGCGATGAATGGCCAGTTCTGCTGCACCGGTTCGCGTGTGCTGGCCCAGCGTGGCATTGCCGACCGATTGCGCACCGCGCTGATCGAGGCTTATCAGAACGTCCGGCTCGGCGAAAGCGAGGATCCACAGGCGCAGCTCGGTCCACTGATCGATAAGGCCAGCGTGCGACGCGTCGATGCCGTGGTCGCCGAAGCAGAATCCTATGCAAACATTCTGGTGCGCGGCGGCCCGGTCGATGAAGGCCCCCTGGCCGCAGGCGCGTTCTACCGCCCCAGCCTGATCGAAGTACAGGACCTGGACACCTGTGTCATCCAGTCCGAGGTCTTCGGGCCGGTCCAGACTTTCGAGATTTTTGAAGACGAGGCCGACGCAATCATGCGCGCAAATGCTACCGAATTCGGCCTCGCCGCCTCGGTGTTTTCGAGCGATACGGCGCGCTGCCGACGAGTCGGCAAGGCTATTCAAGCCGGCCATATCTGGATAAACTGCTGGGGTGTCATGTCCGAGCACTTCGAACAGAGCGGCTTCAAGCAAAGTGGTATCGGCGTCCTCTGCGGGCCACGTGCGATTGAGCAGTTTCAGGAAATCAAGGTATATGCGAGCGTCGAGGCAACGCCGACGTTACTCTGACGCTTATCGCTTCACATCGACAGCCCGTCCATTGTGTAGCCAGCCTTACCTGCAAACTGAGGATGACACCACTCTGGTGTCGTCCTTGTTTTACTTGAATGGGATATAAAGTGATTATGAAAACTGGTAAAAGCAAGCCCGTACGCGGGCGTCCCGTGAATGAACAGGCGCGTGAAGAACGCATGACCCAGATCCTCAACGGGGCCCGCAACTGCTTTATACAACGCGGGTTTCACGCCTCATCCATCTCCGAAATCGGCGCGGCTGCAGGGGTCAGCATTGCGAACATCTACCAGTACTTCCCGAGCAAGGAAGCCCTCATCATTGCGCTTATCGAACTCGACCTGCAGCGGCATCACAATCTGATAAGCCGTTTCTGGAGTACCGATTTCAGCCGCAAGGCGATAGAAGAGCTCCTGGCAGATATCTTCCTTACACCGGAGGGACACGCGGTGGCGGTTTTACGCGCCGAGATCGCCAGCGAAGGTGCGCGCAACACGCATGTCGCCGAACTCCTTCGCGATTCGGAATCTGGACTGGTCGACAGTGTTCATAGCTTGATACGCGCGGCCCAGAAAAGCGGGCAGATATCTGGCGAGCTCAATCCTGAGGCCATTACAGAGCGCCTGTCCCTCGTTTTTGAGGGCCTCATGCGCCTGTATCTCTTCTCCCCGGCCAATGGAGATAAACTCATCGAGCAATATTACCTCCAGTTCGCCGATACGCTGCAACTCAAGTCCTGAGAACCTGTACCAGGCAGAAAGGGAAAGTGGCGTTCGGCTTTTAACGCCAGCAATATCGGCTGGTATTAGGTCTTATGCATAACGGTTATAAATGTCCGCTGCTGGCACATAAGCAGACCTTCACATTCTGTAGTAGAAGAGATAACTCCTCTGAACAAAGCATGAATGCAACCCAAGAGCAAAAAAAAGCCCCCCTGCATTGAGCCCCTCCATTTAGGAGGAGCTCTGCTTAGATTTTTTTACCCTACCCCTCTAATAAAACAGTTAGTTTAACAGGAACAATTATGAGGCAATGATGAGTATAGATTTTCCAATATTACCAACGTAATCAGCATACCACTGCATCATCTCCCTTCTCCCTTCAAGATACAGAGCATGGTTGTATGTCCCACGAATTGAGTTCTTATCAACATGGGCCAGTTGTAACTCAATCCAGGCCGAGTTAAACCCTTGTTCATGCAAGATGGTACTCATCGTATGGCGGAATCCATGACCCGTAACGCGCCCGGCATAACCGATACGCCTTACCAACACTGTCAATGCCATATCACTCATAGACTTCTTAGGATCGTTACGCCCAGGAAACAACAGCGATGTCGCACCCGTAATGGGTTTAAGCTGATTCAGCAGAGCAATCACCTGGCTTGATAAAGGAACCAGGTGCGGACGACGCATTTTCATGCGTTCCGCAGGAACGTTCCAAATCTTTCGCTCAAAATCAAACTCCTGCCATTCTGCTTGCCTAAGCTCTCCGGGTCTTGCTCCAGTCAAAATAAGCAACTGCATCGCTAACTTAACGAGTACGCTTCCGGTATAGGTGTTCAGCGTTCGAAGAAACTCTGGCAATTCATCCTGGGTTAAAAAAGCATAGTGCTCTTTCTCATGAGGAACTACAGCGCTGGCTAAATCAGGCGCTGGGTTATATTCAGCTCTCCCAGTTACTACCGCATACTTCCAGACCTCTCCGCACCTTTGGCGAACCTTGCGGACCTTCTCTGTTGCACCTCGAGCTTCGATTTTAGAGAGAACGGCAAGCAACTCCATCGGTTTGATATCTTTGATTGGACAGTGGCCGATAAACGAAAAGATATCCTTCTCAAAGGTTCTCATCATTTTTTCACGACAGGAGACGGACCAGCGATCATAGCGGCGCTGGTACCACGTGTTAACCTCAAAGGAGTTTTCTGCGTCCTGCTGCCGACTGAGCTTCTCAATTTTTCGTTCAAGAGAAGGATCGTTACCAGCCGCTAATGTCCTTTTAGCATCCTCACACTTACTTCTTACTTCTTACTTCTTACTTTTTACTTCTTACTTCTTACTTCTTACTTCTTACTTCTTACTTCTTACTTCTTACTTCTTGCTTCAGCTAAAGAAACATCAGGATAAACGCCAATAGCGAGCAGTTTTTCTTTACCCAGCGAACGGTACTTAAGACGCCAGTATCTCTTACCGTTGGGGTTAACCAACAGGTAAAGACCACCACCGTCGGCCAGTTTGTAGGGCTTCTCTTTGGGTTTTGCAGTTTCAACCTGACGAGCAGTTAACTTCATTGGGGGTACCTCTCAGCAGGGGGCATAATTATACCTCCATACATACCCCCATATCAGGGTTGACCCT
>Ga0308165_1005435_pt1 | contig 11816 bp, 11 predicted proteins | sample PhyWR2_FD_201032 | JGI IMG/M metagenome (GOLD analysis project Ga0308165, IMG submission 201032) | Phyllosphere microbial communities from UC Gill Tract Community Farm, Albany, California, United States - DLSLW.R2 | ecosystem: Host-associated > Plants > Phyllosphere > Unclassified | place: USA... | reverse complement strand
CTTGTAGATGGTTGGATCGAAATTCAACATATCGTGTAGAGATTCTCAGTGACACAAGCAGCACAGTGGCGCCACCTTAACCCTTTTTCTGGAACGTGCCAATGCTTCTTGCGAAGGTTTCTGGGTTTTCGTGACTGACGGTGCGCCGCAATGGCGTAATGCCCCCACTTTTGCACTGGATCGCCGAGAATTGCGCCCGGACTTTGAACCCGGGGCGCGGCCCCGGTAAGATGCCGGACAGATTTTTCACCCTCGCTATTTCAGGACATCGCCATGAGCATCAAATCGGACAAGTGGATTCGCCGCATGGCGCAGGAACACAACATGATCGAGCCTTTCGTCGAGCGCCAGGTGCGCGGCGAGAGCGACAGTCGGGTGATCTCCTTCGGCGTGTCCAGCTATGGCTACGATGTGCGCTGCACCAATAAATTCAAGGTGTTCACCAACATCAACTCGGCCATCGTCGACCCGAAGAACTTCGACGCCGGCAGCTTTGTCGACATCGAAAGCGATGTCTGCATCATCCCGCCGAACTCCTTCGCGCTGGCCAGCACCGTCGAATACTTTCGCATCCCGCGCAACGTATTGACCATTTGCCTGGGCAAGAGCACCTATGCCCGCTGCGGCATTATCGTCAACGTCACCCCGCTGGAACCGGAGTGGGAAGGTCACGTAACCCTCGAGTTCTCGAACACCACCAACCTGCCGGCGAAAATCTACGCCAACGAAGGTGTGGCGCAGATGTTGTTCCTTGAATCCGACGAAGAATGCGAAGTTTCGTACAAGGACCGTGGCGGCAAATATCAGGGCCAACGCGGTGTAACCCTGCCGCGCACCTGATCCTTTCGTCCAGTTCGCGGGAATTCCTGAGCGGCTAGACACTCTATTGGGTGTACTGCCCGGCGCTCGCACAGCGCGCCGGGCCTTTGCTCAGGAGTGCTCTATGAAGATCGATCCGCGAATAAGTGCCGAACTGGCAAGGCTTGAGCCCAATCAGGTTGGCGTTTTGGCCTGGTCCTTATTGGCACATCCTCCGATCAGCATGGCAGGGGGCATCCCCGGTCAGCCTGACCCCGACACACCCAACGAACAACCCACCGAACCCGGTGAGCCAACACTGCCGGATGAGCCGCCGCCTGCGCCTGTGGCGTAGCCGCGCCCCCTGTAGGAGCGAGCTTGCTCGCGATAGCGGGGTGTCAGTCACCGTGGATACTTCTGACATATCGCTATCGCGAGCAAGCTCGCTCCTACAGAGAGTCACCGACGGGCCATATCTCGTTATCGCCGATAACGAATATTCGACTCCGCTCATCCCGCTCCACCTGATAACCCCCGGTAAAGGCGCCAAACGCGGGCAGCAGGCTGACGCATTCGCCAAACCTGAAGCACGCCAGGCGCAAACGCTGTCGGCCACGTCCCTGGAGTCGATACACCGGATGCACATGACCGGCCAGCACATGCCGTTGGGGATGGGGTGTGGGCTCATGTTGCAGGGCAAACGGTCCCAACAACATCGGCTCCGGCACCACGCGAATGTCCAGTGAAGCCGGCGGGTCGCCCGCCCGTTTGTCGTGGTTGCCGCGAATCAACGTCATCGGCAGGTCGCGGTGTCGTGCGCGCCACAGGGCCAGGGCGCTGAGTGTGGCGTCGGCATGGGAGCCGGGGCCGTGGAGGAAATCCCCGAGGAAAATCAACTGGCGACACGGCAGGGCGGCCAGGAGCGCATCGAGCACGGCGATGTTGCTTGAAGTGGTGCCCTGTGGCACCGGCTGGCCGAGGCTGCGATAGGCGGCGGCCTTGCCGAAGTGGACGTCGGCCATCAGCAACGCCTCCTGTGCCGGCCAGTACAGGGCTTTTTCCGGCAGCAGCCATAGTTCCTCGCCAGCCAGTCGTACGGGGTAGGGCGTGTTCATCAGGCTTTTCCGGTCTCGGCAGTTTTCTCAAGGTCGCTGACCATACGTCTTATGCGGTCAGCGAGTTTTTCCGAGCTCATGCTCTCGCGCATGCGTTCAACCAGCAGAGGGAAGCCGAGGGGCGTGGGGCGTTTGACTGCATGCACATCGAGTCGCAGGCGGCTGATGTGCGTCAGCGTCTGTTCCAGGCGGTCGATATCCAGTTCATTGCGCAGCACTTCTTCCCCGGCTTGCGCCAGCAACAGGTTGCCTGAGTCGTATTGCTTGAACACTTCATAGAACAAGCCGCTGGAAGCCTGGACCTGACGCGTGCTCTTGGGCGCACCGGGATAGCCGGCGAACACCAGCCCGGCTATCCGCGCGATCTCGCGAAATCGCCGCAGCGCCAGCTCACCGGCGTTCAGGCTGGCAAGCACGTCGTGCAGCAAATGGTCGGGACTGAGCAGGGACGAATCAAGGACACGTGACCATTCCACATAGGTCGCGCTCAGCAGCTCCAGTCCGTAATCATTGACCGCAATGGAAAACGTCACGGGCTGCTGCTGGCTGACGCGCCACGCCAGAAGACTGGCCAGCCCCAGGTGTACCTGGCGTCCGGCAAAGGGGTAGAGAAACAGGTGCCAGCCTTCGCGTGATTTCAGGGTTTCGGCCAGCAGGCTATTTGTAGTCGGCAATCCTGACCAGCGTTGTTGCACCTCCAGCAGTGGTCGCAATGCCTGCATTTCCGGGCCACTGAACTCGCCTTGCGCCGCAGCACTGAAGCGTGCGACCACCGCCTGCGCCAGTTCGTTGGAAAGCGGCATGCGCCCGCCGTTCCAGCGCGGCACCGCGGCTTTCTTCACCGTGCTGCGCTTGACGTAGGCGGTCATGTTTTCCACACGGACCAGTTCCAGCAGGCGTCCGGCAAAGAGAAAGCCGTCACCGGGTTTGAGCCGGGCGATGAAACCTTCCTCCACGCTGCCCAGTTGCTTGCCGCCGCCGCCCTTGCTCCAGTACTTCAGATGGATGCTCGCATCGCTGACAATCGTGCCGATGCTCATGCGATGGCGCCGAGCCAGTCGCGCATCCGGTACACGCCAGACGCCCTGTTCATCCGGTTCGGCCCGTCGGTAATCCGGATAGGCTGTCAGGGAAAGCCCGCCGTGACGTACGAACGCAAGCGCCCAAGCCCAATCTTCGCGGGTGAGGTCGCGGTAAGCCCAGGCCGTTCGAACTTCTTCGTACAGCTCATCGGGCAGAAATCCACCGCCCAGCGCCATGCTGACCAGATGTTGCACCAGCACATCCAGTGGTTTATACGGCGATTCCCGAGGCTCGATGCGGCGCTGCGCGACGGCGTCCTTTGCCGCGGCGGCCTCTATCAGTTCCAGGCTGTGGGTGGGCACCAATGTCACCCGTGACACTCGCCCCGGTGCATGGCCAGAGCGGCCCGCCCGCTGCATGAGGCGCGCCACGCCTTTGGCGGAACCGATTTGCAGCACCCGTTCCACCGGTAAAAAATCTACACCCAGGTCCAGGCTGGAGGTACAAACCACGGCTTTGAGCTGACCGTTCTTGAGCGCCCGCTCCACCCAGTCGCGGGTCTCCCGTGACAACGAGCTGTGATGCAGGGCAATCAACCCGGCCCAATCCGGTCGTGCGTCCAGGAGCGCCTGGTACCAGATCTCCGATTGCGCGCGGGTGTTGGTGAACACCAGGCTGCTGGGGCTCGATTCAACCTCTACCACGACTTGGGGCAACATCTTCAAGCCAATGTGGCCGGCCCAGGGGAAGCGCTCGATGGCGGGCGGCAAGAGGGTGTCGACCTGCAACGTCTTGCTGCTCTGGCCCTGGACGCTGACCCCGCCACCCTGTGGGATCAAAACCTGTTCGGCGTGGGCCTGATTGCCGAGCGTCGCGGAAATGCCCCACACGATCAGTTGCGGGTTCCACCGCCGCAGACGGGCGAGAGCCAGTTGCAACTGAACGCCGCGCTTGTTGCCGAGCAATTCGTGCCACTCGTCAACCACGACCATGCGCAAGGTCGATAAGGCGGTGTGCGAGTCCGCGCGGGCCAGCATCAGCGTGAGGCTTTCCGGTGTGGTAATCAGCACAGTGGGCAGGCGCCGGCTCTGGCGTGCACGTTCACTGCTGCTGGTATCGCCTGTGCGCAGGCCGACGCTCCATGCAATCTGCAAATCCGCCAGCGGCGCTTCCAGTGCCCGGGCGGTGTCGGCGGCCAGAGCGCGCATGGGCGTGATCCACAGTACCGTCAGCGGTTCGGCCGGTGGTTTGCGTTTAGGGGGTTTTTCCACGGCAGCGAGGGCAGAGGCGAATCGGTTGAGCGCGGCGAACCACACTGCGTAGGTTTTACCGGCGCCGGTGCTGGCGTGCAGCAATCCCGACTGGCCCTGTTTGACGGCGGCCCACACTTGTTTCTGAAAGGCGAAAGGCTTCCAGCCGCGAGTAGTGAACCAGTGCTTTGCGTAGTCGGGGGAGGTTCCCATGCCGGCGGCGTGTGCTCTGAAGGTGTTCTTTCAGAGACCGCGGGGGGTGGAGGGTGGTTCTACTAAATGCGTGATGAGGCACAGGATCCTCTGTAGGAGCGAGCATGCTCGCGATGGAGTCATTGACACCGTTGGGTGTCAGGCAGCCAACGTCATCGTTGACGAACCTTCGCGAGCATGCTAGCTCCTACAGGGGGGGAGTGTGTTTATTTTAGGTTACCGCTGAGAAACTGCTTCAACCGTTCACTCTTCGGATTGCCCAGCACTTCTTCCGGCGCGCCTTCTTCCTCGACCAGTCCCTGGTGCAGGAACAGCACCTGGTTCGACACCTTGCGGGCGAAGCTCATTTCGTGGGTCACCATGATCATGGTGCGGCCTTCTTCGGCCAGGCCCTGGATCACCCGCAGCACTTCACCGACCAGCTCCGGGTCGAGGGCCGAGGTCGGTTCGTCGAATAGCATCACTTCCGGCTCCATGGCCAGTGCGCGCGCGATGGCCACCCGTTGCTGCTGGCCACCAGACAGGAACGCTGGATACTGGTCCGCTACCCGTGCGGCCAGGCCAACCTTGTCGAGGTAGCGGCGGGCACGTTCCTCGGCTTCCTGCTTGCTGCAACCCAGCACCCGGCGCGGGGCCATGGTGATGTTTTCCAGCACGGTCATGTGGCTCCACAGGTTGAAGTGCTGGAACACCATGGCCAGGCGGGTGCGAATCCGTTGCAGTTCATCGGCGTCCGCCACGTGCATGCCGTGGCTGTCCTTGACCATGCGGATGTTCTGGCCGTCCAGGGTCATGGCGCCGTCGTTAGGCTGTTCGAGAAAGTTGATGCAGCGCAGGAAGGTACTCTTGCCCGAACCGCTGGCGCCGATCAGGCTGATGACGTCGCCGGTGTTGGCCTTGAGCGACACACCCTTGAGCACCTCATGATCGCCATAGCTTTTGTGCAGGCCTTCAATGGTCAGTTTGTACATGGAGCAGGCATCCTCAAGGCGAAAGTAGGTAACCGCTGCGGTAGGCTTCGGTGCCCGCGACATGGGCGATCACCATGCCGGCAGTGGCCATGCGCCGCAGTGAACGGGCGTACATCAGCCCGGCGATGGTGCAGTGAACAGGGATAACGCGATCGGTGATCGGGTCGATGATCTCGGCGATCAGTTGCCCGGCTTCCAGGTATTCCCCCGGCATGGCCGTGAACACCAGTAAGCCGCCAGCCGGCGTTGCCACGGGTTCCACGGCCGCCAGTGGCGTGGCCGGGTACGGCAGCTCCGGCAGGGGCAGCGGTTCGCCGGCAATGGCGCCGAAATGAATCAGGTAATCGAGCAGCGCCTGGCAGTCGAGACTGGCCAGCGGGTGATTGACGTCACCCTGGCCGCGCAGCTCGACGGTCACGCTGAAGCTGCCCATGGGTATCTCGAAACGCTCGCCGAAGCGCTCTTGCAATTGCCACCACAGCAGGGTGAAGCACTCGTCGAACGACTGGCCGCCAGAGTCGGTGGCCAACAGGCTGGCTTCCGAGCCGATATAGCGCGCCAGGGGTTCGACCTTCGGCCAGGCCTGCGGCGTGGTGTAGAGATGCGCGACCGCCTCGAAGTCGCAATGCAGGTCGAGCACCATATCGGCGTCGCAGGCCAGGCGTTGCAGGACCAGTCGTTGCGATTGCAATTGGGTGCTGGCGCTTTGGCGGTCCAGGGCACTGCGCAGGCTGCCGCGGATCAGTTCGAGGTTGCGCTGGGGATCGTCGCTGAGCTGGTCCTCGATTTCATTGCCGACTTCCTCGCTCAAATCAACGAACCAGCGGTTGAAGTTCTGCCCGCTCTCCAGCTCGTAGCGGCCTAACGGTACGTCCATCAGGATTTGTTCCAGGCCGACCGGGTTGGCCACTGGCACCAGCACGATTTCGCTGCGCAGGCGGCCGGCGGCTTCAAGCTCCGCCAAGCGCTGCTTGAGGTGCCAGGCGACCAGCATGCCGGGCATTTCATCGGCGTGCAGGGACGCCTGGATGTAGATTTTGCCGCTGGCCGCCTGTGGGCCGAAGTGAAAGCTGTGGATCTGGCGTGCGGTGCCCGGCAGCGGTGCCAGCAGGTCATGGGTCTGGTGGTGCATGTGCGTGTCCTAGTGGGTCGGCCCGAGAAAGGCCAGCCATCGGCGTTCGGCGAGGCGGAACAGGCCGACCAGCGTAAAGGTGATCGCCAGGTAAATCAGCGCGGCGATGCCGAACGACTGGAAGGTCAGGAAGGTCGCCGAGTTGGCGTCCCGCGCGACCTTGAGGATGTCCGGGATGGTTGCGGTGAACGCCACGGTGGTCGAGTGCAGCATCAGGATGACTTCGTTGCTGTAATACGGCAGCGAACGTCGCAGGGCCGACGGCATGATCACGTAGGCATACAGCTTCCAACCGGTCAGGCCGTACGCCTTGGCCGCTTCGACTTCGCCATGGTTCATGCTGCGGATTGCCCCGGCGAAAATCTCCGTGGTGTAGGCGCAGGTGTTCAGGGCAAAGGCGAGGATGGTGCAGTTCATCGCGTCGCGAAAGAAGCTGTCGAGCAAGGGCTGCTCGCGCACGGCGGCCAGGCTGTAGATGCCGGTGTAGCAGATCAGCAACTGGATATACAGCGGCGTGCCTCGGAACAGGTAAGTGTAGAACTGCACCGGCCAGCGGATGTAGAAGTGGCTGGATACACGGGCGATGGACAGCGGAATCGAGACGATGAAACCGATGAAAATCGAGGCGCTGAGCAGCCACAAGGTCATGGCGAGGCCGGTGATGTTCTGGCCGTCGCTATATAGGAAGGGTTTCCAGTATTCCTGCAGGAGTTCGATCATCGTACAGCCTCCCGAGTACCGGCGGCGTAGCGGCGTTCCAGCCAGCGCAGGACCATGTTGGAGGCACTGGTGATCACCAGGTAGATCAAGGCGGCCAGCACCAGGAAATAGAACAGTTGATAGGTGCTTTTACCGGCGTCCTGCGCGGCCTTGACCAGATCGGCCAGGCCGATGATCGAGACCAGTGCGGTGGCCTTGAGCATCACCATCCAGTTATTGCCGATACCTGGCAGGGCGTAGCGCATCATCTGCGGGAACACCACGATCCAGAACCGCTGGCCACGCTTGAGTCCGTAGGCAACGGCGGCTTCGACCTGGCCCCTTGGCACTGCGAGGATCGCGCCACGAAACGTCTCGGTGAAATACGCGCCATAGATGAAACCCAGGGTCAGGACCCCGGCGCTGAACGGGTTGATCTCGATGTATTCCCATTCCATGTAATCGGTGAACGAGGTCAGCCAGGTTTGCAGGCTGTAGAAAATCAGCAGCATCAGGACCAGGTCCGGCACGCCGCGAATCAGGGTGGTGTAGCACTGGGCAGGCAAGCGCAGCAGTTTGACTTTTGACAGCTTGGCACTGGCGCCCAGCAGGCCGAGCAATACGGCCACCAGCAGCGACATCGCTGACAATTTGATGGTCATCCAGGTGCCTTCCATCAGCAATGGACCGAAGCCCTTGAGGCTGAAGGCTGAGAGCCCCAGATTTTGTAGGAGGTTTTCGAACATAAATCAGCAACCTGATCGGAAGAAAAAAGCGCCCATCGCGAGATGGGCGCCTGGCATTATTTGCCGCTGTACAGATTCAGATCGCCAAAGTGTTTCTTCTGGATGGTGGCGTAGGTGCCATCATCGTGTAACGCTTTGATACCTTTATCCAAAAGCGCTTTCAGCTCGGTGTTACCTTTCTTAATGCCGACAGCGGTTTTGGAAGGCAGAAGTTCGTTGTCGACTGCCTCGCTGACGTCATAGTCGGCACCCTGCGGCGACTTGAGGAAGCCCAGTTCGGCTTGCAGCATGTCCTGGATCCCGGCGTCGAGACGGCCGGAGGTCAGGTCGGCATACACCTGATCCTGGTTCTGGTAGGCCTGGGTTTTCACACCGGCCTTGTCCAGCACGGCTTTGGCGTAGGCTTCCTGGATGGTGCCTTGCTCGTAGCCAACGGTTTTGCCCTTGAGCGAGGCGACGTCTGCCGTGACGCCCGAACCTTTCTTGAACACGTAGGCGGTTGGGCCGGAGAACAGCTCGCTGGAGAAGTCGATGACTTTTTCGCGCGCAGGGGTAACGGTCATCGACGAGATCACACCGTCGAATTTATTGGCCTTGAGGCCCGGAATCATGCCGTCGAAATCGCTCTCGACCCACTTGCACTTGACCTTCAGCTCGGCGCAGATCGCGTTACCCAAGTCGATATCGAAACCTACCAGGCTGCCGTCAGCCGCTTTCGACTCGAATGGCGCGTAGGAAGGGTCAACACCGAAACGCAATTCCTTGTATTCCTTGGCCAGCGCGGAGCCAGCCGTTACGCACAACGCCAGTGCAGACAGGGTCAGCAATGCTTTTTTCATTATTCAATCCCTAAGAACCAATATGAGCGCTTGTGGCGCAGAATTATTGTTACTGGAAGCGTAAGACCTAATGAAAGTAGCAATTTCCGAACCAGAGTGGCGAACAAGCGTTTAAAAGGCTTTTCAGGAAATTGCCGGATGGGATTAGTGCACGAAAATGGGCGTCGTGAATAGGGTGCACCGTTTTGGGGTGGGGATGTCGGCGGTCAGGCCAACAAATCCTGCAACGTCCCCAGATTGTCAGCCTCTTCGATGGTCTTGTCCTGACGCCAGCGCAGCATGCGGGGAAAGCGAACGGCGATGCCGCTCTTGTGGCGCTTGGACAGGGCGATGCCTTCGAAGCCCAACTCGAACACCAGGCTGGGTTTGACGCTGCTGACAGGGCCGAACTGCTCGATCGTGGTCTTGCGCACGATGCTGTCGACCTGGCGCATTTCTGCGTCGGTCAGCCCCGAGTAGGCCTTGGCAAAAGGCACCAGGGTGCGTTCGCTGGCGTCGGGCGGACCGTCCCACACGGCGAAGGTGTAATCGCTGTAGAGGCTGGCGCGGCGACCATGGCCGCGTTGGGCGTAGATCAGCACCGCATCGACGCTGAACGGGTCGACCTTCCATTTCCACCAGGTGCCCATGTCCTTGGTCCGGCCAACGCCATACAGCGCGTCGCGGGCCTTGAGCATCATGCCCTCGACGCCGAGGCTGCGGGAGGCTTCACGTTGGCGGGCGAGGTCGAACCAGTCTTCGCCGGTCAGCACGGGGGAAGGCAGCAGCACCTGGTTATTGCACTGGACGATGACCTGTTCCAGTTGCGCGCGGCGTTTGGCTTGAGGTTGGTTGCGCCAATCCTCGCCCTGCCATTCCAATAAGTCGTAGGCGAGAACCACCACCGGCACCTCGTCGAGAATCTTTTTGCCCAGGGTCTTGCGGCCGATGCGCTGCTGCAGCAGGGCGAACGGTTGCACGGCGGGCGCGGACGGCGCCGCTGGATCGAAGGCGTCCTCGGTGTCGGGCCGGGTGGTTTTCCACGCCACGATCTCTCCGTCGATCACCGTGCCGTCGGGCAAGCCATGGACCAGGCTGTCGAATTCGGGAAAGCGTTCGGTCACCAACTCTTCACCGCGCGACCAGACCCACAACCGCCCCTCGCGCTTGACCACCTGGGCGCGGATGCCGTCCCACTTCCATTCCACCTGCCACTGGCTGGCCGGGCCGAGCAGGGCTTCGAACTGTTCGACGGGTTGCGACAGCGCGTGTGCCAGGAAAAACGGGTAGGGCTGGCCGCCGCGCTGGGCATGTTCGTCGACGGATTCGGCGGCGATCAGCTTCAGGTAACTGGCTGCGCTCGGACGGTTTGACAGGTCGGTGTAGCCGACCAGCCGCTGGGCCACGCGTTTGCTGTCCAACTGCGCCATCGCCGCCAGGGCGCGGGTGACCAGCAGCTTGGAGACACCCACACGAAAGCTGCCGGTGATCAATTTGATGCACAGCATCAGGCTCGGGCGATCCAATTGTGCCCAGAGCGAGGGCAGGCGCTCGGCAAGTGTTTCAGGGGTTTCACCGCGCAGCGGCAGCAGTTTTTCCTCGATCCACAGCGCCAATCCATCGGTGGAGCTATGGGGCGCCTCGGGCAGGACCAGCGAGATGGTCTCCGCCAGATCGCCCACCGCTTGGTAACTCTCCTCGAACAGCCACGGCGACAGGCCGGAGTAGGTGACCGCCAGCTCGCGCAGGACGCGCACGGGCACCAGTTGCCGAGGTCGGCCACCCGACAGGAAGTACACCGCCCAGGCGGCGTCTTCAGGCGCGGCGTGCGCAAAATAGCGCTGCATTGCCGCAAGCTTGGCGTTGCTCGAGGTCGTGGCGTCGAGGTCGGCGTACAGCTCGGCAAACGCTTTCATGGCAGCGCCTCGGCGGTGGTTGACTGTTCTTCTTCATCGTCACCGTACTCGGTGTTGAAGCCCTGCGCATCGAGCCCCTGCTCGCGCAGGTGGCGGACCAGCACGCCAATCGATCCGTGGGTCACCATGACCCGCTCGGCGCCCGTTTGCTCGATGGCCCAGAGCAGACCGGGCCAGTCGGCGTGGTCGGACAGCACAAAGCCGCGGTCCACGCCACGTCGGCGCCGTGTACCGCGAAGGCGCATCCAGCCACTGGCAAAACCATCGCTGTAGTCGCCGAAACGGCGCATCCAGGTGCTACCCCCCGCCGAAGGCGGCGCGAGGACCAACGCCTTGCGCATCATCGGATCATTTTTCTGGACTTCGCCGGCGTAGATCGTCGGCGGGATATGGATGCCGCCTTCGCGATACACACGGTTCAATGGCTCGACGGCGCCATGCACCAGGATCGGGCCGAGGCTGGCATCGATGCCGTGGAGAATCCGCTGGGCTTTACCGAACGAGTAGCAGAACAGCACGCTGGCCTTGTCCTGGGCGGCATTGGCTTGCCACCACTGATTAATCTCGGCGAAAACTTCTGCCTGGGGTTGCCAGCGATAAATCGGCAAGCCGAAGGTCGATTCGGTAATGAAGGTGTGGCAGCGTACCGGTTCGAACGGAGCACAGGTGCCGTCCGGTTCGATCTTGTAATCACCGGAGGCCACCCAGACTTCACCGCCGTATTCCAGGCGTACCTGTGCTGAGCCGAGTACATGGCCAGCGGGATGGAAGCTCAAGGTGACGCCGTGATGTTGCAACCGTTCGCCATAGGCGAGGGTTTGCAGGTCGATGTCCTGGCCCAGTCGCGCACGCAGGATGCCCTCGCCGGGCGCGGCGGCCAGGTAGTGCTGGTTGCCGCTGCGAGCGTGGTCGCCGTGGGCGTGGGTGATGACCGAGCGCTCGACCGGCCGCCACGGGTCGATGTAGAAATCCCCGGCCGGGCAGTACAAACCTTCGGGACGTGCGATGACAAGGTCCATGGAGTGACCACGATGGAGGACTTGTTAGCTAAGAGGCGGGGGTGGGGCGGGAAGTTCTATCGGGATTTTTCAGGTGACTGTGCTGCACCTGTGGGAGCGGGGGTGGGCCCCCGAGC
>Ga0308165_1005434_pt1 | contig 11817 bp, 20 predicted proteins | sample PhyWR2_FD_201032 | JGI IMG/M metagenome (GOLD analysis project Ga0308165, IMG submission 201032) | Phyllosphere microbial communities from UC Gill Tract Community Farm, Albany, California, United States - DLSLW.R2 | ecosystem: Host-associated > Plants > Phyllosphere > Unclassified | place: USA... | reverse complement strand
GCGGTCAAAAGTGCTTTTTTCTGCTCAACATCGATGTGATATGCGTAGTCTTTGCCAGCGAGGATCTGCGCGATAACACGCTGACGAAACGGCAGGGTACTGACGCCAATCACTACAGGCATATCCCGGGCGCGGAACTCTTCAACCTGAGCTGCTGCTTTTGCTTCTGCATCGGATTGAGTGACGACGCCTGCATTACCGGTTTCGTCTGGCTTCACTTCGACAGTTTTCACAATCGGCAGCCAGGTGCGACCATCATCACCCAGCGCATAGCGTTCGCACCAGGTGAGGTCTAACGCTTCTTCCTCCGGAAGATCGTCGACAACAGGGAAATTAGTGAGAACTGGCAGTTGATAGTCTTGGCCACGGCCCACAGCAATATCGCTATCCTCAAGGATGACTTGCGCCTGTAACTTAGCGCGAGCTTCAGTTTTGGCGGTAAACCAGAACACGATGTTCGGCTTACCGGACTTCTGACTGGCTTTAACTAAATGGAAAAATTCCATGGTGGATCCTCAATTTCAGGTGATAGAATCCCCGGGCCATTGTTAGCGCCCATTGGGGTTCGTACTTTGGTTTTGGTAAAAACTCCGGTGTAACTTTGGTCGGTACCACCGGACGTATGGCCAGCCTTGCGCTGGCTAATGCGCTATCCTTCGTGAGCCATCTGCTCGTGACTGGCGCATTGCTTTGAACAGTATTCTTTTTCCTTTCTGGACAATTGAGCGCCAGAGCGATAAAGCAGGGTACTTTTAACTTCCTTTCCCTCTTTCACTGGTTTGCTACAACCGTGGTAACCGCATTTCTTTGAACTACACATCTGGATTCCCCTTCTGCGCCAGTAGATAACAAATGCGTCGGAGAGCTACTTCAAACCAATTCAGCCTTACTGCCTGCTGGCGTACTGGTTCACGCGAAAAATCAATCATATTGACTCCTTTGTAATGCCTGTCTTTTCACCACATTAGGCTCGGTGGTATCCTTGCGAGACTTCAATCTATGCAGGGAATTCTGATGAAACAGTTTTATGTTCATGTTCAGCCATTTGAAGCGACAACCGAACAGGTAGAAAAATTTAAAGAAATCATGAAGGTATTTCGTTACTTTGATTTCATCATCTCAGATGAAATTGAGTATCAACTCCCTCCTGGAGGTTTCGTTGGTAAATCTAGTGCTGAATGCAAACATATCGTTGATCAAACATTTTCTATTGCTAATACAGCTGGATTTAATGCTTATATTTTTGTATGCGAATTTTCAAAATCTTCAGATTTACTAGGGGCTTATGGAATTAGACCTTGAGAAGAACCCAGCTTGTTATTCAGGCCTTCTATTTCTAACTTAAGAGCCTTAACCATCGTTTCGTGATACACCTTGCTTATTCCGTCACATTTAAGCGGAGTGATTTTAGATGGTGCAAATTCACCTATAGTCTCACAGACTTCTGAGTTAATAGATTTCTGAGCCAGAAAAATACGAGCTTCAGTTCCTGCGTTTGGTTCTAATTGCTGAAGACGTTTTACGTCTTCTAGCAGCAGAGCTATCACATGTTTAAATTCACTTATTTCCATCATTCCCTCACTTGTTGCCCTTATCGCCAGGCTGGCGGAACGTTGACCCGAGTATTCGCGCTAATTTGTTTGTGATAACTAAACGGGTCATCTAGTCCCGCTGCTGGTGATTCGTTTTGGTGAGTTAATTTAAAACTATAGTTGTTTGTTAGTCAACAACCATTGTTGTTTAAATTTGTTGGTTAAGTTGTTTTTAGCTTTTAATGGTTGTTTTTAAAAATCATTTATTTTTGTAAGAGCAGCGAAACGCGACATGTGACAGAGTTATTTGGTTGAAATTTGGCCGGGTATTGATGATGGATTTAGATGAAGGGCGGGTAGAGATGATGATTTACGCAATAGGCATGAGGAGGGGCTGGGGAAAAGTTATTGGGGGGGACACAAAAAAGCCGCTGGGGAGCGGCTGGGATAACGAAATTCAATATGCGAATTATTAAGTTGTTAAATTAAGGCCGCGGAAAATGATCAGGGGAGTAATGCCGAATGAACCAGATGGTCTACCCATCGATGCGCGCATCATCAGGAGTATACCTTCCATCCCGTTCTTCAAGTCGTTTGTGACTAATGGGTATGGAGCGTCAGGATTATCAAATTTATTATCGTCAGCATATGCATCAACGATACAAAGAATGTGCCACTCACCCGGAATAAACGGGCCGTATTTCAGAGAAACATCACTAAGAGTTGTTATTAAATTCGCTGGCTCTACTGACATCCAACTAAGGTTGCCACATGAATCGGCAAATCTATATGTGCTGTAAGAGGTAATATTTTTATCATTTCTTCAGCATCTTCGAGTCCAGCTAACTCATTTTTCAATGCATTTTTTTCGTTATTGTTTTTACATTGCTTTATCTCGTTAGCTTTGATCTTCTTTGCTATTGGCATACATAGATGCACCATCTCAGCATCAAAAATCTTCATCATTCCTTTTATTAAAACTATATCGCCAAGCCTTGCTTCATTCAGACTATTTTTCATTGCCCCTGTTTCTGATAGCTTATCTAAGAGGTTTAAGGGGATGCTCCAAGTTGAATCAAAGAATCTTTCTTGTCCGCGAGACCATGCATCTGAAGTATTTAAACGCCCCCCCGATGATTGGCAACCCAGCCTTTATCTCTTTTAAATCTTTCTCAGATTCTAGAGCTGTTTGTTTAACATTATTCAAAACACCAGATTCAAATAACTGCGCGGTTAAAGCGCTAATTCTTTCTTTATCAACATAAAAATAATCAAATAGTGAATCTGTGTTTTGTGAGTCTTGAGCCATCCGTTTGTTCCTCTCTGATTTTTTGTTTTTCTTCAGCAATTTTTTTTTGCTTAGACTCTATTTCGTCATAAATTTGTTTTAAGTCATCAACTTCCACTTTTAGCGGGTGCTCATTGACCTTTTTAATCAATCGGCGAATCATAGCAAAATCTCCAAAGAGGCTGTCCGTATGATTATGTTGTCTTCAAAGATCTAATGCAACGTAGATGGGTAAATAATCATCAGTTATTACCGAAATATGTAAGTAATAATTGCTTTGTTTGAAGACATCACAAACCTATACAAAGAAGTTGTGGGCCCTTCCGGCGACTCACCGAGACGTTGCATACCCGCCAATGATGAACCATGCAATAAACACTATCTGCGACTATGATGGCTGCAGGGAGCAGGTATCCGATTTTCATTGTTTGCTCTTAGCTGGCTATGTGGGCTACCACAGAGTAGAAGACCAGAACATGCGGCCAATAATTTCAACATCAGACAGTTGATGCTCTTCATCAGGATGCTCTTCGCTGTTGTAGCTGCGTAGGCTTATGCGGTCTGGACCTACACGGTAAAGCATCTTGAGACGCTTCCAGCCCTCTTGGTTAACGGCGTATATTTTGCCGTCCACGATTCGTTTATCGTGGCAGTTAATCGCTACAGTAGAGCCATCAGGTATAAACGGCTCCATACTGTTACCAACCGCAGGGAAGCACAGAACGCCAGAGCCGTCTGTACTTGCGCCTATTCGGCGTAGCGTTGATTTTGAGAAGCGAAGTTTAAAGCCGTTATAGTCTTCATCGTGAGTTCGTCCATCACCGCAAGCAAATTCTATGTCCTTTAAAAAGGGCACTTCCACCTCATCATCTGGTAACGGGGTTTTGCTATCCCATGCATCTACGGTACCCCATTGACTCTCATGAGGAATGGAACTGTCTGCAGTAGGTGTGCTCATCTGCCCTTTTTCTTCAGACAGCCACTCAGGACGAATGCCAAGCACCCCTGCAATCTCTATTAGCTTTGTGGAAGTTTTGGCTGATCCGTTTTCAATTTTTTGTATCGCAGCCTGACTTATCCCAACTTTTTCACCTAAAGCTTTTTGGGATAATCCTGCCTGGAGCCGCGCCATCTTAAGCCTTTCGGCGAGTGTTTTTTTCATATCCACAATTTACAACTTCAGTTGTTGGTAATCAAACAATCATGGTTGTTGCAAAATAAACAACTATAGTTTTATACTGACCTTCGTTAACAACGGAGGTTTTTATGAATGATGCAATTAAAAACGCCATTGCCTTGCTAGGTTCTCAACAAAAACTTGGCTCTGCCTGTGGTGTGTCCCAGCAAGCCGTTTATAAGTGGCTTCATAACAAGGCCAAAGTAGCACCCGAGCAAGTTGTTAGGGTCGTTGCAGCTACTAATGGTGAGGTCAAAGCTCACGAAATCAGGCCGGATCTGCCCAGTCTCTTTCCTCACTCAGATAATACAGCCGCTTAATGCGGCCTGTAGAGATAAAACTCATGCAATCACTTTTATTTCAAAATGATAACACTCAGTTTCATCGGAAGCTGATTTCTAAAAATCAATCAGTATTCACGAATCGCGGTGGAATTAAATTCGCAGCAATTCGTGAGGCTATGAATGTTTGGCAGGAGAGTTTGCCGGGAAAGTCTCAGGAAACCATCACCACGCTGATCGTGAGTGAATGGCATCGCCGGGGAGGGAAGGGCTTAAACCTTTCCGGTTCTCTTCAGAATGCGAAACAAAACTTATTCCGCTGGATCGATAACCCTCGCAACTCTGAAAAGTATGAGCGCTACGTATCGACCTTACTACCCGTTATCGCCGATGTGATGCCGATTGAGATAGCGCGTCAGTATGGGCTTAAGCAGGGACTGACTGATGTTGAACTGGTGGCTAATGCGGTGAAAGAGTGTGGTGAAGCGCACCATGCAAAACTGATGGGCGTTCCTATCAAGAAGCTCGAGAAGGAGGTTAACGAGGCCATTGAGACGCTACTTAAGATGTTACCCGTTGAATCTATTGCACAGGCTATAAGCGGCCTTACGGCTATTGCTCAGGGGTTGATATGAAAGGCTTAGAAAAGGTGAAAGCCGGACTGCGCAAACAATACCGGCCTTCGGTGGAATTAACTGGATCAATTCACAGGGTTGATTATGGCAAATACTGCTGAAGTTATCAAATTTCCTGCGCCTGAAAGGGCGCAAAGGGAGAGCAATATGGCTGATCTGGAGAGTGGCTATTTACGTTTAGCCAATCAGATCCAGGATGCCTTATGTATCGTTGAGTTATCGGGGCGTGAGTTTCGTGTGCTGAACAGCATTGTTCGCCTTACTTACGGGTGGTCAAAGAAAGAGGACCGGATCACCAATAGTCTCATTGCGGACAAAACCTCACTGGAGGTTAAGCATGTTTCTGAGGCAGTTCTCTCACTGGCAACCCGCAGAATTATTCTGATTAGGCGTATAGGTCAGACTCGATACATCAGCATCAATACTGATCTTAATAAATGGGCTTACACGAAACCAAAATGTAAGAAATGTGTCGTGATTACGGCTAAGGCGAAATCTCAGGATACCTACAAAATAGGGATAGTTATCCCTGAAAACAGGGATGGCAAAAAAGAGGCAAAAACTATCCCTGAAAATGGGGATGGTTGTACCCAAAAACAGGGATTGGTATCCCCGGAAACAGGGAACACCAAAGACATTCTTTCAAATACAGATCTAAAAGATAACCCCCCCTTTAATCCCCCCAAGGGGAAAATCAAGTTTGACCCGTTGAGTATCTCGATCCCCGAATGGCTGGATTCGGTTGCATGGACTGAGTGGGTTACTTACCGCCAGAAATCTGGGAAAGGGATTAAAACCGAACTGACGGTTACAAAGTCATTCCGGTTGCTGAAGAGCTGCCTGGACGAAGGGCACAACCCGATCGATGTGATTGATTCAAGCATCGCCAACGGCTACCAGGGATTATTCAAGCCAAAGTCCGCAGCCAAACTGGCAAATAAACCCATCGACCTGACTAACACTGACTGGATAAACGGGGTATTCGACGAATGAAAACTGTTGCAGAGCATGTAAACAATCTCGACCGTGACCAGGTCAGTCGTATCGGTCGCAATCTGCCTGGTGCTGTTCAGGCAAAGCCCCAACTGGAACAGGTAGCCCGGATAATCAACAGCGTGTTTGCTCAGCTGCTGGCGACGTTCCCCGCAGCGATGACCAATCGCACACAGAACGACTTAGACGTCATTCGCGGGCAGTGGGTACTGGCGTTCAGCGAGAACGGGATCACCTCGATGGAACAGGTCGACGCAGGTTTGCGTGTTGCTCGTCGTCAGGAGAAACCATTCCTGCCATCACCCGGGCAATTCGTGGCCTGGTGCAAGTCCGAGGAGGCTGTGGCGGTTGGATTGCCTGATGCTAACGAGCTGATGGACATGATTAACCAGTACAGCAGAACGCGGGGATTCTATCCCGATGCAGAGTCTTACCCATGGCCTGAGTGCAAAATCGAACCGCCTACGTTGAAGCACAAAGCCTGCTACTGGCTGGTGACATCGCTGTATTCAAATATGCGGGCTAACGCTCTCAGCGACCCGGAGCTACGCCGTAAGGCATCGGAAGAATTGTCTCTCATGGTGCGCCGCATCAAGAGCGGGGAAGTTATTCCAGAGCCGATGAAGCAGCTCCCCATACTCGGTGGAAAACCAATAACCGGTACCAAAGGGTTAAACAAAATAGCGGAAATTCGCGCGAAGTTTGGATTGGGGAGGGGGTAACTATGACTATCAAATTCGAAGGTTTGACCATGAACCAGTTAGCCGATCGTAATGCCGAGCTGATAACAGAAATGGAACAGGCAAGAATTGCTATTGGCTCTCTCGGATGGATGACTTTGGGCGAAGCTATAACGCTAACAATGTCGGAAAAGGATAAGCAGATAGCCGAACTACAGGGCAAGTTAGAACGAGCTGAATCAGCGGTCGCTACTGGCCTTGAGTCAATCGACAATTCGCTTCACGTCCTGCGTGTAGAGACTGCAAGAAGTAACCAGTTGGCGATTGAGAATACTCAGATAAAAGCTGCGGCAATATTACTGGCTGAAGAATCTGCTCAGATTTACCGGCGTTGGAATCATGCCCAGCAACCAGATGGTGACATCATCGATGCTCAGACTATTCATGAGCTTATGTGCGAAATTTATGAAACTCCAGTCACTGACGATGCGCTGGCAGTGATGCGGGCTGAGTCTCCATTGACTCCGGATCGACTTCCCGTTGATGAGGGTTTTTGGAGCGCGGTGCTCGACATTATTTATCAAACAGAGAGTCATGACTTCACGAATGTACAGCTAGGGCGAAGCGATGCGAAATCCTTGGCTCTTTGGCTTTCGGATGTATTACCGCTGCGTAAGGAGCCAGTCACCCATGAACAGTGAAAACCAGCAAAAGGTAATTGCGTTCCTCCTGGAACATAAAACGGCGTCAGCTCGACAGTTAGCGAAAGTCTTGGGGCGGGATAGCATGTCAGCATGGAAAATTCTGGCGTACATGTTACGCAGGGGAATTATTACTCGCACAGAGCAGCACAAGGAACTAACCCTGACTCGGAACTGGGAAAGCAAGGTATTCCGCCCTAAAGCTTCGACCCCAAAAAATTCAGAACGCCCCTCGATCACAGAGGTTTGCCGCCAGAACTGGCAGGGCCACAAGATTCATCAGATTTTCGGGAGTGCGAAGCCATGAGCAATAACACCGAAGGGCAGAATTTCGTTAAGTGCATCAAAGACACTGAGGGTTGGTGGACGGAAGGAGAAAGCTATCCGGCCAGTAATAGCGCAGGTGGTTTCATCCGCATTGGTGATGACGATGATCCACAGGACCAGGTGTGGAGTGCTAGCCCAATCGAGTACCGCGAGGATGGAACGATTATCTATCAACTCGGTGGTATTGAGGGTGAGGTTTTTTTTGAGGGGCGGCAATGACTAAACCAAAATACTTACCCGCAGCCACCAGAGCCTGTCCTAAATGTAAGGCGGCACTTGAATTTGATTCGTTCTACGGGATGAACAAGGTTCATGAGATTAACGGCCAGCGAGTTATTCAGGCCCGCTGTACATCAAAAGAATGTGGTTTCTATTGGGGAGTGAACGCGCAATGAGCAACAACATCGAAGCGCTACCATCAATCCTCGATATGTGCTGTGGTCCCCGCATGTTTTGGTTCGACAAGCAGGATGAGCGAGCTGTATTCGGTGATATTCGAGCGGAAGAGCACACGCTATGTGACGGTCGCAAGCTGGTTATTAGCCCAGATGTGATTGCTGATTTTCGTGCTCTACCATTTTCTAATGACTCTTTCCCGGTAGTTGTGTTCGATCCACCACATCTGGAACGTGTTGGCGATGCCGCTTGGATGGGTAAAAAGTATGGACGATTGAACAAAGATACCTGGCGCGATGACCTTCGCACAGGCTTCAAAGAAGCGTTTCGGGTGTTGTGGCCACGCGGCGTCCTTATATTCAAATGGAATGAAACGCAGATACCTGTCAGTCAGATTTTAGCTCTGACTGATGAAAAGCCGGCCCTACAACAGCGCGTCGGAAAGAATGATAAAACCCACTGGATTATTTTTGTGAAAGGCGGTGGAGAAGTGACGGACATCTTATTGCAATACGCCACCCGTCGAATTATCGAGCTGGAAAATCTTCTGCTGGTGGATGTCACCGAAACTGTGTGGCCAGCAGAAGTGGCTATGGTCTTTTCTTCAGTAGAACGCGCCGGGTAATTACCGGCGCACCATCAGCATCGACTCCAGCATCATATGTATTGGATTAAACTCGACCTGACTGCGCTGTGGCGCAGGACAAAACCTAATCGAAAAGTCCGCTCTGTGCCAGAAGCAGACATTCGACTTTTATATAGAGTTGTCAGCTCAGATTTTTATCTCAATGGAAAAAATGTTTTAGGGATATTGAATGCTTCATGACCCGCGTAAGAGTCAGACAGGTAGAGCTCGATCTTTTATTACCGTTTTCATGACTAACGTTGAGGTAAGTCGCTGTACTCCCGCCAGACCTGAGAGTTTTTCATCGTACAGCAGCTGAAAATCGGATAGATCCCGGGTGATAAATTGCAGCAGATAATCCGGATCGCCAAAAAGGCGCTGCGCCTGAATAATTTGCGGTATTTCTTTTACTGCGTTTTCGAAGTTGCTAACTGCTTGCCGATCACCTTCGCGCAGGGTCACGAAGACAATAGCTGAAAAGTTCAGTCCGAATCTTGTCGGGTCAAGGTTCGCGCGGTAACCGCTTATAACGCCATCCTGTTCCAGAGACCTGACCCGACGCTGGCAGGATGACAGGCTAATCCCTACCCGCTCTGCCAGATCAGTCAGCGAAATCCTACCATCCTGCTGAAGTTCAGCAAGAATATTGCAGTCAACCTTGTCCATTCCTGAAAATCTCCCAATTTGTGTTCATTTTATCTTGTAAATGAAAGCACATTTCGCACGTATAGCGATATTCTTTCTTAACTTTAAAATTTATCAGTCAGATAAGGGGTCCAGTACATGCAGATTTCAGATGCCGATAAAGAGCCGTTCATAGATGTGCTAGATAAGGATAACGTCTCATGTCTTTAAATATGTTTGCTGCGTTCTGGGCCGTTTCCGTCCTCTTTGTTATCACACCGGGTGCTGACTGGGCTTACGCTATTTCAGCAGGCATCCGAGGACGCCGGGTTTTGCCAGCAGTTGCAGGCATGCTGAGCGGTCATCTTGTAGCCACGCTCATAGTGGCAGCAGGCATTGGCACGGTCATTGCGAGCGCGCCGGGCGTGCTGACCGCCTTGACCGTGGCCGGGGCTGGTTATCTGCTCTGGCTCGGCATAGGCATGCTCCGCCAATCCCCAGAGCCGCTAGCGGGTCATATAGAGGATGCAGGATCACCACAAAAATGGGCGCTAAAGGGATTCTGTATCAGCGGGCTTAATCCAAAGGTATTTCTGCTGTTTTTAGCCCTGTTACCCCAGTTCACAGACGCCAGCGCCACCTGGCCGATTCCACTGCAGATGACCGCACTGGGACTGCTTCACTTGGTCACTTGCGGCGTGGTTTATCTACTCGTTGGCAACGGCTCAAGCACGCTGCTCCGTACGCGCCCGCGTGCGGCGCAGAATGTCAGCCGAATATCCGGCGGTTTGATGATCATCATCGCGATCTTGTTGCTGGCAGAACAGTTTTACTGACTCTGTTGCGTGAGTGGTATGTCAGTACCGGATCGTTGCACTCCACCGCCCTGAGACATTCATTACTTATGCGGAAATTCTGGATTTGTCGGCACTGATTAAATGAAATATATGTTTAAGCAAAACCGGGCTTGGGTATATTCGGACCCATAATATCTTTCATTAACATTACGATTTAGCTGAGAGCACCATGCCTCCAATAACTCTTACATACCTGAAAAATCTTAAGCAACGTGGCGAGAAGATCACCATGCTCACCTGCTATGATGCCATGTTCGCATATGAGCTGAGCTCGGCTGGAGTAGAAATGCTTCTTATCGGTGATACGCTAGGCATGATCCTGCAAGGCCATGACAGCACTCTGCCGGTCACGCTGGAAGATATGGTTTATCACACTACCTGCGTAAAGCGCGGCAATAACGGCGGCTTCATCATAGCCGACCTTTCCTTCATGACTTGCTCTTCTCCCGAGCAGGCACTGCACACCTCAGCGAAGTTGATGCAGGCCGGTGCACAGATGGTCAAGATCGAAGGTGGAGAATGGCTGTGCGACACCTTGCGACAGTTGACGCGCAACGGTATACCAGTCTGCGCACATATCGGACTCACCCCACAGTCAGTTAACGTCTTTGGCGGCTTTAAGGTGCAGGGTCGTGACAACCAGCAGGCCGCCGCTCTGATTGATACCGCGAAAAAGCTTGAAGAAGCCGGTGCTGCGATGGTGCTGGTTGAAGCCGTTCCAGCCTCACTAGGTAAAGCGCTGAGTAAGGCGGTATCAGTACCGGTCATCGGTATAGGTGCTGGTCCGGATACCGATGGTCAGGTATTGGTGCTGCACGATATGCTTGGACTGAGTATGACCGGCCGAGCACCAAAATTCGTAAAAAACTTTATGAAGGGGCATGACGATATTAAAGATGCGGTAAAAAGTTACATTTCCGCCGTGAAAGACGGCAGTTTCCCAGCACCGGAATACTGCTATTCAGAATGAAGTAATCAATAGCGCCGCTTATTTTTAAGCGGCTTTGACTCATTGGCCAACTTACTTGACGTGTAATATTTTCCGTTTCCAAAACGGAACCCATTCAGATCATTTATGCTAATAGTGTTTTATGTTCACAGAGGCTGGTTGACAGGAGCCCTCTGAGTGAAGGCGCGGTTCATCCATCACAGGATTTAATTACACTCTTGATTATAAAAAATAGAGTGTAGATGAAGCATATCTGAAAAGCGGGTCCATTTTATATATTAATATCAGTGTGTTATCTTCTGTTTTTCCATTTTAAGGTTTCCCTTATATTGATAAGGGAAACTATCGAATACCATGTACTCCTTCTTTATGAGTCAGTCAGCGTGATTATTTAAATAAATAATCACACTATGCGAGCTGAGTTATTTTGTCTTGTAGGGATAAATAATATTCTGATCAGTGTCTGCATTGAAGATAATTTCATTTAACGTCCAAACCATCGGTAATAGGACTGTGCCGCAATTAGTGGTTACTGCTTATGACAAAAATCAGCACGATATTGTTTCAGAGTAAGGACAAATCTATCTGACAGGTACCAAAAGTACACAGGTTATATCTGTTAAATGGGGCAATAACCAATCTTGCCAGATTATGATTGAAAACGCCGATGTCCAGAAGCTGAAGCAATTAACCGTACGAAGGATTTATGATAGTGAAAAGCACAAACGTTATTCTCAGCACCATTTTATTAT
>Ga0308165_1005433_pt1 | contig 11819 bp, 8 predicted proteins | sample PhyWR2_FD_201032 | JGI IMG/M metagenome (GOLD analysis project Ga0308165, IMG submission 201032) | Phyllosphere microbial communities from UC Gill Tract Community Farm, Albany, California, United States - DLSLW.R2 | ecosystem: Host-associated > Plants > Phyllosphere > Unclassified | place: USA... | reverse complement strand
GACCCTGGAAGAGAAACTCGGCAAGATCTTCGAGAAACTCGGCATGTGAGGTGCTGGTGATGATGCAATCTTCTATTAAACCCGTTGACGCGCTTTCGCCCAACGACATAATTGTTCGCATTGGTAGCCTGACGCGCATGTTGCGTGACAGCTTACGCGAACTAGGTCTGGATCAGGCTATTGCCGAAGCCGCCGAAGCGATTCCTGATGCACGCGATCGTCTGGACTACGTTGTTCAGATGACCGCGCAGGCAGCAGAGCGGGCGCTGAATAGCGTTGAAGCATCGCAACCGCACCAGGATGCGATGGAAAAAGGCGCAAAATCGCTGACCAAACGTTGGGACGAGTGGTTCGAAAACCCAATCGAACTGACCGATGCACGTGAGCTGGTGACCGATACACGTCAGTATCTGGGTGAAGTGCCGGATCATACCAGCTTCACCAATGCTCAGTTGTTGGACATTATGATGGCGCAGGATTTCCAGGACCTTACGGGCCAGGTCATCAAGCGCATGATGGATGTGATTCAGGAAATCGAACGTCAGTTACTGATGGTGCTTCTGGAAAACATGCCAGAACCAGCAGCCCGTCCGAAACGCGAGAATGAAAGCCTGTTGAATGGCCCGCAACTCGACACCACCAAGGCGGGCGTTGTCGCCAGTCAGGATCAGGTGGACGATTTGCTGGACAGCCTCGGATTCTAATTATTGCGATTTATACGCAGGTTGTTTGCGCAACCTGCGTATAACTTAACGCAAATCCATTTTTACCGTGACGTTACCTTCAAACTTGCCCGGCTCCGGACTTTTGCCAGTGGTGCTCACGGGCGCGGCTTTGATTCGCACTACACCATTTCCTTGATCGTCCATCGGGACCGGGAATTCGAAGGTGCCATCCAGTGCGACACTCTGGTTTGACTCGCTGAATACTCTTACCCCAACGTCATCCTTATCAAGCATTTTGGCAACCAGCGGATCGCTGCTATCGACCACACCCTGATCGGCGGTCAGTGTGAGTTTGATTCGATCATTATTACCAATGGCGTTATCATCGCAATGATAAGAGATGTCGACATTTTTTAGGGCATATCCCTGAGGTGGCCGACTTTTCCCGCTAAATTGTTTGCTCACGATATTGCCAAAATCGACCTCAATCGTGCTGCCCTCATTAATGGTGCAGCTTAACGGAGCAGAGAGCGACCCACTCAGCCAGATATTCGACACCTGCTGCGCGCCGGTGGTATCACAACTTCCTGAGCCGAAATAGAGGCAGGTAAAGTTTTGAACGACGAGAGTTGTGGGGATCGCTTCTTTGCCAATAATTGGTTTTTTGATGTAAAACTTTGCTCCAATCACGTTCAGTTTGAATTTACGCTTAACGGACGTCGAGTCAGATGGACGTGTGCTCGAACTACAGACGCTCGCTGTCCCTTCTTTGGTTTTAATATCTTCAAGCGTGTTAGGCATTGATGAAAGTGATGTTGGGTACTGATTTATATTCAGTCCGAATAATCCGCCGCCATCAGGTGAGTTAATCGCATCCGTATACCCCCTGACATCAATATCCACTTTATCCGTCAAATATCCGTACCCGCTGACGCCTGGCGGAAGGGGGCTACCTGCCAATGTGAGTTCCAGCACAGGCGTGTTTCCGGAGATATTTTTAGGACAGCTGCAGTTAGCCTCCATTTCAATGCCATCGCCGACCAAATGATCCACATTGATATCGTGACGAGTAATGTTTTCGCTGGCGTTTAAATCTCTGTCATAGGTGATGTTGTATTCCTGAGGTGCGCCAAAGCAATTGAGTAATGTCGTTGCTGCGGACGCTGAAGCCGAAAAAACGAGCCCAAGAACCACACCAGTGCAGGTGCGAGAAAGCGTTTTCATATTAGTTAACATGTTTCATTTCCTGCTGACAAATTGCACGAACGGAGCGAATCCCTGTTGGATTTATCGCATTTTGTGATGAATCCAGAGACACGTTAGATGTGCAGTGCTGGTTAGGCGCATTACCCCATTTGACGTCAAGCTGCACGCTGTCCGATACGCCAGCAAGATAGAGGGTACCCGTATCGTCAACGATACCGCTGATAACCGGTGACTGTGCAGTCGCGACTGCACCAAATGGAACGGTTTTGCCATCGATGCGGGTTAAGGTGATAAGTGTGCGGTAACCGACATGGGCATCAAAATGGGCTACGACGCCTGCATTACGAGACGGAATCACGGTGACGGCAGTGTCCGCAGTATCAACGTTCTCAGGCAGGCTAGTAGTATCAATACGGATGCGGTTTTCCTGATACGGACTCAGTGAAGGGATGATGGCATTCCCTTGCCAGTCAGTCTGAATTCCGCGCTGATTTTCGAAACGCACGCCTGAAGCATGACCTGCATTCACAATGGCAAATTGATTCCCTAATGGCTGGGCAAGCGTCACCCCTAAAGGATGTGCAACCACTGCGCCGCTCACGCCATAGCTGAATTGCTGGGAATTATCGGAGGAATAGTAATAACCTGCGTTGAGATTGGCATACTGCGAGCGGTAACTGCCGTAAACACTGCTGGTATCAACCCCATCATGGTTTGAGTGGCTCTGTTGTAGTGAGTAGCTTAAGCGCTCGTCATCAAGCAACGTGCCATTCACCCCGATATTTTGTCGTGTGTAACCGTGTTTACTATTACTGATGTTATAGCTGCTCCAGGCGCGGGGAAGCCATTGACTGAGCGGCATACTTAAGCCGAAAGAAATCATCTGGTCATTTTCACTGTCATTGGTTTCACTATAGGTGTACGCCAGATGGAAACTGATGCTGTTCACGACGGTGTTAAGCCCAGCTGAAATGCTGCGCTCTGTTTGAGAGGTTTTCCAGTAATCCTGCTGATAGCCGTTTAGATAGAGACTGACGTCGTAAATCTTTTGGCTGATACTTGCCTGAATACGGCTACGTTTGTTGTAGCGAAACAGGTAATCATCTTCATGTTGATCATATTTTTGGTTGGCATCGGCAAAGCTGTAGTAGCCACGTGTTGAGTAGCGATAGCTCGCCAGCGTGAAGTTAGTGTCGGTCGCCTCCACTTTGCCGGAGTAAAGCAGCCGATATGATTGGCCGGTGCTTTGTTCATCATTGTCGAGATGTGCTTTAGCGACCGTGACGTCCGCAGATATTGAGCCCAACGCGCCGAGCGCGATACCGCTACCAGCATTAGCGGCTTGATAGTCCTGTGACGTGGTCACGCCACCGAAGACGGTGAAGTAGTTATTCACGCCGTAAATGAGACTGCCCTGCGCGAAGACTGGCTCATTTTGATCGCTGCCGCTATCAGCACGATAGCGCGCGGCGGTAAGTTCATACTTAATGTGATCGGGGCGTTGCATCACGGCGACGCTTGAGTAGGGTTGGGTGAAGCGGTGTTCAGTACCGTCCGCTTCTTTTACTGTGACTTCGAGATCGCCGCTATTGGTCGTAGAGTAAAGGTCATCAATGGCAAAGGCTCCCGGCGCGACGTTTTGCTGGTAAATAAGATAGCCATTCTGACGCACTGAAACTTCCGCATTAGAACTTGCGATACCGCGAATCGTAGGGGCGTAACCCCGCTGACTGTACGGGAGCATTTCTTCATCGGTAGCAATGTTGACCCCGCTATACTGCAGACTGTCGAAAACCTCACCACGCGTACTGCTCTCACCGCCGGTAAATTGAGCCTTCAATGCATCGATATCATGTTGCAGATAGGTATTAATGGTATCCCAGCTGTTCACATCGTCAGTTTTGCTCCAGGTGGAATAGTTGCGCACTCGCCAGCCCGCAAGGTTGGCGCCGCTACGCATATTCAAGTATTGATTGGTGGTCTTGCTACGCGCATCATCCTCGCTTTGTGAACCGGAAAAACTGTAATCGACAAAGGCAACAGGTGCACCATCGTCCCAACGCGAAGGATCAATATAATCCCTGCCGTTGCTGCTAATCGCCGCTTGCGGAATGCTGAGGTTCAGCGTCATCACAGAAAAATCGAGCTTCGCTGCTGCCTGAGGAATGTAATCACCCAGTGGCTTTGCAAGGGGACGGGTCGCCACCTGTGATGAAAGTGAAGGATATTTATCAATATCAATCCCCCATTTACGCAGCATTTCGGGGGTCAGTTGCGCGACGAGATCGCCATTTTTATCGCTGAGATAAGTGATATCAACATTATCAATAGGGTTATCATTGATTTTGATTCTTGAAGGGTAGACTCCGGGTAACTGGGCATTTGATTTCGAGAATAAAGAAAGGTCGATATCCTGCTGCATCAACATGTCGCCCTCCAGTGAAGAGGGTGAAAAACGATATTCTCGAGCATGCGCCACAGCCGAAGCCATCATCAAAAAGCCACCTAAATAGCGCACAATGGGATTGAGGCGCAGGCGGCGATGGTTGAGCGAAGGACATAATTCATGAATCATTTTGTTTCGTCCTAGGCCAGTTTGAATGTGTATTGCGTTGAGGCATTACCGTAATCCGTGATGCAACGCCAGGTGACGCTTGTGCCGGTCGCACCGTCAGGAACAGGGAGGCTGACGCTTGACTGAGGGCTGACCAGATCGGCGCTTTCAATCTTCGTGTTGCCCAATCTCAGGTTGTCGAAAATACTGTAGAAATCGCTGTTATTCACCACGGTCAACATTTTTCCACTGCGGGTGAAACGAAGTTGCTGGCAGGTCTCACCGGGGGTGCCTTTCAGGCCCTTAGGGCGCCAGAAGAGTTTCAGCCGCGTTTTATAAATCAAGCGCAGCACGTTTTTCTGATCGTCTTCCTTTGCCGTTGCCGGGATAGTGCGAATGTTCATGTAGAACAGTGATTCTTTATTCTCCGGAAGCGCTGCTCCATTCCACGCAATACGAAGACTTTGCTCTTTTTCTGGATCGAGACGGAATAAAGGGGGGGTCACAATGAAGGGGCCACGAGTTTTTCCATCACCGGTATCGGTCCATGATTGCACTAGCCAGGGGAGGATGCTGTCTTTATTTATAAGCGGAAGAGAGATCTCTTTTTTACCAGCTTCATAAACGAGTCGTGTGCGTCCAATTTGTATGCCGGTTGCATGGCAAAGTGAAGTGGAAAATACCGGAATGCATAATAAAAAAAACACTGAAATACGCATCAACGTTCCCTATGAATCACGTTTTTAAAATCCACGGGAGTAATAGCCCGAAGATGAATTCGGGCTATCAATAGGAAAAACTCCCGAGAAAATGATAAAAATATCTGCTTTATGAATAATGGAAGCGCTATTAACGGTAAAGAATATTCACAGTCAAATCACCATCGGCAGGGCCCGCAGTCACTTTTGATGCGAAAGATTTATATCGTGCGTTGAAATCTGATTTAATCTGATCTTCTTTTGCTTCAGGGAGGTCGATGTAGATTTGTCCTTCCTTACCATCCAGAGAAAGCAGTTGATCATCTTCTCCTTTAGCACTGATTGCGATGCCAACGCCGGTTGCCGCAGTATCGCCTGTCGTGGTGATTTTACTTACGTCAAGGAGCGTCGTTGCGCCTGTCAGCGTTGTGGGACCGGTAAAGGTCAATTGCACTTGCGGCAAACCATCACTTTTAACTGGGCAATCAACGAGGGTGATTGCAAAGGGTACAAGAGTTGACTCATCGCCTGGCGCCGTAAATAAGCTGGTGGGGTAAGTTCCGAGAGGAACTGTGCTGTCCGTACCATCATCACCTTTAATAGTACAACTTGGCTCTATAATTTGACCGGTAAAATGGATAGTTCCGGCATTGGTTTCAGCCGCACAGGCGCTGCCGGAGATAATCGCCAGAATAGTGGCGGCAATGACATTTTTCCTTAAATTCATAAGCTGAAGCTCCGTGATAATTATATCCAGTAGTTGAATGTTTACATCGGGATTTATATAAACTTGTTTCATCCCTGGTCTCAGTATACAACTTTGTTTATTTCAGAAAAGAGTCAGGTTAATGCTTTGGAATTTTAAACTTGTATTTAAAGGTGGTTGTAATATAAGTTTTTAACTTTTCGGTATTAGTCTGTGCTATTAATTTTACATGGGGCATAGTTAATGAATATGAATGATGATGCGGATCCCTAAATTTGTTGATTTAACTTAAGGGTGATGTTGATTTAATGTTTAAAATTGTTGGTGAAGCAGTCCGTTTCTTATATGCGTTTTAAGCAGTTAAAGAAAGTAATAATATCAATCGCTCCAAATTTGGAGTGTTTAGATCGTTCAAACCGTCATGTTTGCTGCGTTAAACGGGATAAAAAGGACAAGTTATATGAGCTTTTCCCGCCATTGGTCAGCCATGGCTCTGGCATGATAAGCCTGACGTAATGGGCAGCGAGCAAGACAGTGGCAGACGATAGCGACGACAAAACAGAAGCCCCCACACCCCACCGACTAGACAAAGCGCGTGAGGATGGGCAAGTCCCCCGATCCCGAGAGCTGACCTCCCTGCTGATCTTAATCGTAGGGGTATGCATTATCTGGTTCGGCGGCGGGGCGTTTGCCAATCGGCTGGCGGGTATGCTCTCGGCTGGGTTACGTTTCGACCACAGTATCGTCAATGACCAAAATTTGATACTGAGCCAAATTATCCTATTGATTAAAAACGCGATGATAGCGTTGTTACCCTTGATCAGTGGTGTCGTACTGGTCGCGCTGGTATCGCCAATTATGTTAGGCGGTTTGATTTTCAGCGGCAAATCGTTGCAACCCAAGTTCTCCAAACTTAACCCGCTCCCGGGTATTGCGAAGATGTTTTCTGCGCAAACGGGCGCGGAGTTGCTTAAGGCAATCCTTAAGTCAACGCTGATGGGCAGCGCGGCTGGATTTTATCTTTGGTACCACTGGCCAGATATGATGCGCCTCATCAGCGAATCCCCGCTAACGGCAATGCGTAATGCGATGGATTTGGTGGGTTTCTGCGCGGTACTGGTGGTGCTCAGTATTATCCCCATGGTTGGATTTGATGTGTTCTTCCAGATCTACAGCCATATCAAAAAGCTGCGCATGTCACGACAGGATTTGCGTGACGAATATAAACAGATGGAAGGCGATCCGCATGTCAAAGGGCGTATCCGCCAGATGCAGCGTGCCGCCGCGCGCCGTCGTATGATGGAAGATGTGCCGAAGGCTGACGTCATCGTCACTAACCCGACTCACTACTCTGTCGCTTTAAAATACGACGAAAATAAAATGAGCGCGCCGAAAGTGGTCGCAAAAGGGGCGGGGCTGATCGCGCTGCGCATCCGAGAAATTGGAAGTGAGAACCGCGTGCCGGTACTTGAAGCACCGCCTTTAGCGCGTGCTCTTTATCGTCACGCTGAAATTGGTCAGCAAATTCCGGGGCAGTTGTACGCTGCCGTAGCGGAAGTGCTGGCATGGGTATGGCAATTGAAACGCTGGCGTTTAGCAGGCGGTCAACGACCTGAAAAACCTGGCAATCTTCCGGTGCCTGCAGCACTGGATTTTTTGAACGAGAAGGACACTGATGGCTAATTTGGTGGCGATGTTGCGCCTGCCCAGCAACCTGAAATCGGTACAATGGCAAATCCTTGCCGGGCCGATTCTCATCCTGCTAATTCTGTCGATGATGGTGCTGCCGTTGCCAGCATTTATCCTCGATCTGCTTTTCACCTTCAACATTGCTCTGTCCATCATGGTGCTGTTGGTGGCGATGTTCACCCAGCGTACGCTGGAGTTTGCTGCGTTCCCTACCATTCTGCTGTTTACAACGTTACTCCGCCTGGCGCTGAACGTCGCGTCCACGCGTATCATTCTGATGGATGGACATACCGGCGGCGCAGCAGCGGGTAAGGTGGTTGAAGCGTTCGGCCACTTCCTGGTGGGTGGGAACTTTGCCATTGGTATCGTGGTGTTCGTGATCCTCGTTATCATCAACTTTATGGTCATTACCAAAGGTGCGGGACGTATCGCAGAAGTTGGCGCGCGTTTTGTACTGGACGGGATGCCGGGCAAACAGATGGCGATCGATGCCGATCTTAACGCTGGGTTGATTGGTGAAGACGAAGCCAAGAAACGCCGCTCTGATGTGACCCAGGAAGCTGACTTCTACGGTTCCATGGACGGTGCGAGTAAATTCGTTCGCGGGGATGCCATCGCTGGCATCCTGATCATGGTGATCAACGTGGTGGGCGGTTTGCTGGTCGGCGTTCTGCAACACGGGATGGATATGGGCCATGCAGCAGAAAGCTATACGCTGCTGACGATTGGTGACGGCCTTGTGGCGCAGATCCCGGCTCTCGTTATCTCAACTGCGGCAGGTGTTATCGTTACCCGCGTAAGCACCGACGAAGATGTCGGAGAGCAGATGGTCACGCAGTTGTTCAGCAATCCGAACGTGCTGATGCTCTCTGCTGCTGTGCTCGGTCTGCTGGGTATGGTGCCTGGCATGCCAAACTTTGTCTTCCTGCTTTTCACCGCGGCACTGCTTGGTCTGGCCTGGTGGTTACGTGGGCGTGAAAACAAACCCGCCGCCGAAGTCGCTCCTGTCAAAATGCCGGAAAACACCCAGGCAGTTGAAGCAACATGGAATGACGTCCAGCTTGAGGATTCCCTCGGGATGGAAGTGGGCTATCGTTTGATTCCGATGGTTGATTTCCAGCAGGACGGTGAACTGCTCGGGCGTATTCGCAGTATCCGTAAAAAATTCGCTCAGGATATGGGGTTCCTGCCGCCGGTGGTACATATCCGTGACAACATGGATCTGCCGCCAGCACGCTACCGTATTCTGATGAAAGGCGTTGAAATAGGCAGCGGTGACGCCTATCCAGGGCGCTGGCTGGCCATCAATCCTGGTACTGCGGCAGGAACGCTGCCCGGTGAACAAACCATCGACCCGGCATTTGGTCTGGCGGCGATTTGGATTGAAAGCGCGCTGAAAGAACAGGCGCAGATCCAGGGCTATACGGTCGTTGAAGCCAGCACCGTGGTTGCGACGCACCTTAACCACCTTATTGGTCAGTTCTCGGCGGAACTGTTTGGACGTCAGGAAGCACAGCAGTTGCTGGATCGCGTCACGCAAGAGATGCCAAAACTGACTGAAGATTTGGTGCCAGGTGTGGTGACGTTAACCACGCTGCACAAAGTGCTGCAAAACTTGCTGGAAGAAAAAGTCCCGATCCGCGATATGCGTACCATTCTGGAAACGCTGGCGGAGCATGCTCCACTGCAAAGCGATCCGCACGAATTGACCGCCGTAGTACGCGTGGCGTTAGGACGCGCGATCACACAGCAGTGGTTCCCGGGAACGGGAGAAGTGCAGGTTATCGGCCTTGATACACCGCTTGAACGTTTGCTTCTGCAAGCATTGCAGGGCGGAGGAGGCCTCGAACCAGGACTTGCCGACCGACTGCTGGCCCAGACGCAGGAAGCGCTTTCGCGTCAGGAAATGCTCGGCGCGCCGCCGGTACTGCTGGTGAACCACGCACTTCGTCCGCTGCTTTCACGCTTCCTGCGCCGCAGTCTGACGCAACTGGTGGTGCTCTCGAATATGGAACTGTCGGATAACCGCCATATCCGTATGACGGCGACAATCGGAGGAAAATAATGCGCAAATGGCTTTTGGTTTTACTTTTCCCGCTGGTGGCGCAGGCCGCCGGAGAGGGGGCGTGGGAGGCCAGCAGCATTGGGATCACGCTCAGTAACCGTGGCGTTTCGGCATCATCACGACCGCTTTCGGCACCCGAGCCGGTTTCAGGGCTGATGACGTTGGTGGCCTGGCGTTATCAACTTATCGGCCCCACTCCCGCAGGGCTTCGCGTGCGCTTATGTGCGCAGACGCGCTGCATTGAGCTTGACGGCGAAAGTGGTACAACGCGTGGACTGGACGGCGTTCCCGCCATCGAACCGCTGCGTTTCGTCTGGGAAGTTCCGGGCGGGGGACGTTTGATTCCTGCACTCAAAGTTCAAAGTAACCAGGTGATTGTTAACTACCGCTAATTGCCTGCCTTTTCACCAGCCGTTGAAAGAATCTGACGGCTGGCTCGCAAAAAATGACCCAACCTTTTGATGCAAAAGAAACGCTGTTTTATAAATCAGTGACACGCGTACTTAATCTCTTTGCATTATTGCCATTTGTTTCAGTGCGATGGCAAAAACAGAAAGGTATCCCCTTGACGATACTTCTACTGTAGCCGTGTAAAAACTCCCGGATGAGGTTTGCTTCCCAGGGAGTCTCCCAAAACTGAAAGGGTTAACGGCAATGAAAACACGCAAAATAGGACTCTCAAATTACCTCGCTTATGGTTCAGGCGACTTTCTTGGCGCAGGCACGACCGCGCTGACGGCTGCCTGGCTTTTGTATTTTTACACGACTTTCTGTGGACTCACGCCGATTGAGGCGACTTTCATCTTTGCTGCGGCAAGGGTTCTGGATGCTGTTGTCAGTCCGCTGATGGGTTTTTTGACGGATAACTTCGGAACCACCTGGCTCGGCAAACGGTTTGGCCGCCGCAAATTCTTTATCCTGTTGGGTATTCCCTGCGTATTTAGCTACTCACTGATGTGGGTAGGCGACATGGGATTCTGGTACTACCTGCTGACTTATCTGGTCTTTGATATCGTCTACACCATGATTCTGGTGCCTTATGAAACCCTGGTGCCCGAAATGACCGACGATTTCAAACAGAAAACCAAATTTTCTGGCGCACGTATCTCCATGGCGCAGATGTCAGCAATTTTGGCCTCTTTCCTGCCGGGTATTTTGCTGACGCATTTTGGCAAAGACAACGCCGTCTCCTTCTTCTATGCAAGCCTGGTATTCTCTGTACTTTGCGCCGTCATGCTGACGTTTGTCTGGTTCTTTACCTGGGAACGTCCGCGAGAAGAGTGGTCTGAAGCGGCGCTACGGGCGGAAGAAGAGAAGAAACAGCTCAACCTTGGGCAAAGCCTTAACCGTCTGTTTGTGGAGTTAAGCTCCACGCTGCGGGTGAAGATTTTCCGCCAGCATCTGGGCATGTATCTCGGCGGGTACATTGCGCAGGACGTGTTTAACGCGGTATTCACCTATTACGTCGTTTTTGTGCTGATGCAGGAAGCGTCGATGGCGTCTAACCTGCTGGGCACAATGGCAATCTTCCAATTCATCGCCGTTATCGCGATGATCCCACTGTGCATCCGCTTTGGGCCCGCGCCGTCATACCGCATGGTCGTGGTGCTGTTTGGTCTGGCGTCAATCTCCTACGCTGTGCTGTATTACGCAGGACTCAGCGATGTGTACGCACTGTTGCTGTTGGTCTCTGCCGTTGCGGGGCTCGGGCGCGGCGGAATCAACTATGTTCCATGGAACGTGTATACCTATATCGCGGATGTCGATGAAGTGATCACCGGTCAGCGTCGCGAAGGGATTTTTGCCGGCATCATGACCCTGACGCGCAAAGCCTCGCAGGCGGGTGCCATCATGCTGGTGGGTATTGTGATGCAGATGTCTGGCTTTGTGAGCGGCCAGAAAACACAGCCCGCAGACGTCAGCCACACCATTCTGATGATTCTGAGTGTGGGCACCATTCTGGTCCTGATCTGTGGTTTCCTCGTTTCGTTGCGCTTCAAGCTCAACCTGCAAACGCACAGCACGCTGCGCGAAGAAACCGCCAAAATGCGTGAGTCCGGCCGAGCCATGCCTGAGACCGCCACGCCGCAGGCCCGCGCCACTGTAGAGATGCTGGCGGGAATGCCATTCGAATCGCTGTGGGGTAACAACAATATTGGTTACCTGAATCGCAATAAACCTGTTGCACCTGCGCTGAAGGATCGCGCGGTACTGAACTCGACCTATCACAGAGGAT
>Ga0308165_1005429_pt1 | contig 11821 bp, 13 predicted proteins | sample PhyWR2_FD_201032 | JGI IMG/M metagenome (GOLD analysis project Ga0308165, IMG submission 201032) | Phyllosphere microbial communities from UC Gill Tract Community Farm, Albany, California, United States - DLSLW.R2 | ecosystem: Host-associated > Plants > Phyllosphere > Unclassified | place: USA... | reverse complement strand
TTTTGATTTCTGGTACCATATTTAAGTGTAAGATTTTAATTCTAAACTGAAGCCATCAGATACCAGGAGCATTAATATCCTAAATTTGGGGCTTATCAGCTATACCTTTATAATGCAACTTACTTTCTTTATCTACTTCAAAATTCCTAAAACTTTCCAACAGTTCGAAAGCAATTTGCCGCACTGTTTCAGGGATTGGGTTAATGGTCGATTTATTACCCTCGCTATCTTTTACCGTCCAGCCTGAAGTATTCAGCACCAAAAGTTCAGTATTGGCCAGCGATTTAATTATTTTACCTCTTGTGAAAGCAGTACCATCCGAATCGATAATCACTTTTTTATTGTTCCACCAGTTCTCTTGCGATACTTTTTTCAACTCCGAAACGTCCAACTTCGCAGAATAGTTCCAGCTCTTTCCTGCTTTATGCCCTAGTTTTAGTAAACCTATAAAGTTGGTGAGGCTTTTAGGATTATATATTTCCGAAGACAATATATTAGAAGGTGATTGAGTTTAAGCTGGCCTAACAACGCTTTCGAATGATCAGTGTTGTGAAAAATCGGCACTATTTTCCCCGCAATTGATTGTATCACGACTTCATTTCCCTGATCATATTCAGCACAAAGTATTTCGATATCTTTTAATTGTTGTTGAAACAGCGAAACCAGTTCAGGTTTATTCAGAATGGTCTTCATGCTTAATATTACTTACCTAATCGCTTAATCATTTCTGCGCTTAAATCTCTTCCATCGTTTAAACGGTTGGCAAAAAATGATTTGGCAGCTTCGAAATGTGCTTTATAACCTTTTAAATCGCCATAACCAATAATAGAGGCCCACTCGTGCACCGCGGTATGAAATTCTAAATCATCGCCACGGATCGATTTATCATATAAAGCGGTATTAATCGACTCTTCTAACATCGCTTCGTTTTTGAAAAGATATTCGGCAATACCCAGCCTCAGTTTAAAAGGTGGTGTTTGGCAGATCAGGTTATCGTAAGGGTTCACCCCCATCTTGTACCAGGCATATACCATACTCAACAAACTTAAATGCGAATTGGGTTTTTGTTTATGGCTGGCATCCGATAAACTGAATTCCTTCATAATGTTATCGTCTAGAAGTAAAAGTGCACGACTTTCGTGGAAAACGAAATCACGGGCCGCGTAAATCTTCTCCCTAAATTCTGCTTCATTTTCGCAGATCATCAGCTTAAACAGCTCCGATTCTGCCTGCGCATAATATTTCACCTGTTTTTGCGCATAAGGGTTTAAGATGGCCAAACCAGCATAAATGTGCGATTTATAACTAAAAATCCTTAACGTAGTCAAAATCTTTACATTATCAATCCCTCCGGCATAGGCTGGATTATCCCATGGGAAGAAACCTGCATTTTTCCATGCCGAGCCCATGCTTTCGAAACCCATGTGTGTAACGGCCTGGGTATCGGCAACAATCCGGTCGTGCTCCCTGTAATCGTCCATTTCAATAATATTCGATTTTAAAGATTTATAGATTTCAAGTGCTTGAGCATAAACTTCATCGGTAGCACGATGACGTACCACCACAAGCGTTTGCCCTTCCGGACTAAAAGCAGGACCATGCAAAGAATGGCAGGTTACAATCTGCGTATCTTCTGGAAGGTGTTTTTCGAAAGCTGCAATTTCGGGATGTTTAACTGAGGTTTGTCCGGCAACTATGGCACCATATTTTGTTGAGCGGGCAAAAGTAGCCACCACTTCATCAATTTTTTCAGCCTCAACGCAATAGATAATAAAGTCTGATTTACGGGCAACCTCATGGCCATCAATCAAAACCTCGATTCCCTTTGGTTCTAACTCATTTTTTAAATCCGTAAAACGTAAAGGCATGTCTGCTCCACATACCTTGTAACCAGCGTTTACAAACGATAGTGCATACAATTTGCCCATATCGCCCAAACCTATAATTCCTATTTGCATGGAACAAATGTAACCTATCGCAAATAAATTTATAATAAATCTGTGATAAAATTGTTATTTAGAATGTTAAACAGCAAACGGCTTTATTCATTTCCCGCAAACCTTAAACAAAATTTATTAACCGGGAAATAGATAAAAATGTAGTTTTACATTCTAACACCTATATTTAACTATGCAGAAAATTAAACACACCCTATTGTTTTTAGGCGCTATGCTATTTTTAAACGTTGCGTTTGGACAAGCTTTGCCCGACACTACGAAGAATACCGATCCATCTTTAAATGGCCAGTATCAGTTTATGTTAAAGAAATCTAAAAGTTTGTATGGCGCAAGGCTGATCAATCCCTCAAGGTTATCATCTTTATGGAAAAGTGTTAACGATACGCTAAGGAAAGAACGCAAACAGTTACAAGAAGCCAGGCAGGAGATTAAATCGCAGGCCGGTAACATTTCGAGCTTAAAGGGTGAGGTAAACGGCAAAGAGAGTTCGTTAGCAAGTGCCAATGCCTCCGTTAACGAGATCAAATTTTTAGGCATATCCTTTAATAAAGGCACTTATAACACCATTGTTTGGTCGATAATTATCATACTGGGCATAGGCCTGGCCTTTATTATCTTCCAATCGGGCAAATTAAGGCATGAAGCGAAGTATAGAACAGAACTTTATCAGGAAGTAGCTGATGAGTTTCAGGCGCACAAAGTAAAAGCAAAAGATAAAGAGATGAAACTTGCACGTGAACTGCAAGATGAACGTAATAAATGGGATGATGGCAGAGGGAGATAACCTAATCCTTTCGACTGGTTTACAATGACCAAACCCTTTTATGATGAGAAAAGCAGGGCTAGCAATACTTCGGTTAGGCTAGCCCCACCATTCGCTCCTTCCGATGAAGAATCGGAACCGCTGCTGTCGGGTTTATTGAATATAGGTCGATGGTAAATAGGCCCCAGCTAATGCCCAAAACACAAAACGTTCCTACGGAACGAAAAAAAATAAAACATTTTTTTTCTACCTAAGAATCGTCCCGATGGGACGAGCAAGGTTTTGATCAAGAGAGAAGAATGGAGGGTAGTAGCTAAACATTGGTGTTGCCGTCCGAGAGTGGAATACTTTACCAGTAAAAAACCATTTGTCTTTAGAAAGGTTCAGGAAGATAACCTTTTTTTCTTCGTAGCTTAACGACATTGGATGGAAGGCAAGGATAATTTATAATCACAAACCGATTCGTCGAGACCTCTGCTTGACAGCCAGTTAGATAATCGGCGTTTTTCGTTCCGTAGGAACGTTTGAGGATGAACCTTTTAATAGAACTACATCATTTTAGCCACCTAAACCCGATCAAAGCGAGATGCCGATATTTTCATCGGCAGAAGCGGGAGCGGGACTGCTCTTCTATAAAACCTACTGCAACTGCCTACCAAAAAATGAATGTCAGTTTTTCCAACTCAATTAGGGTTATAATGCAAAAGGTTTTAAGATTCCCGCATGCGCGAGAATGACGACATGGTTAATTGATGTGCTTTACCTTATTGCACTTTCTTGATACTGTATTTTAATCCCACCTCGAACTCGCCATTACTATAATTTTGCATTTTAGAAGTATTGGTGGTGTATTGGAATAAAATAGAAAACTGATTTTTGTAATTGGCTCCAAAACCTCCGGTAAAACTATTGGTACTGTGGTAAATGCCATTAAACATGAGTTTATTTTCTAAAAACTGAAGATTTACACCTGCGTCAAAAATCCCGTCGTAATTTTGAACGCCCCTGTAAACCAATTTTGGCTCAATACTGTTGATGACTTTATCGGTGTTAAATTTGTAACCTGCTGCAAAAAAATAAATAGAACGGTCTACCACATTTCTTAATACATCTCTCTTAAAAAACCGTTTAAGATTAGGCAAAGTGCCTTGAAGCGTTAATTTATCGCTACGGTAAGCTACACCAAAATCGCCATCTAAATACAATTTTCGATCATTAAAAGTATTTAGCACATCATCATCCAAGTCGCCTTTGGCTTTGCCAATATCAACCCATTCGTTCATAATTCCGGCCGACAAGCCAAAATCCAGAAAATTGGTTCCATTATTTAAAGGCAAGTGGTAGGCGTATGTTAAGGTTGCCCTAGTGCGGTTAATGGCGCCAGCACTCTCATTGTAAAAAAGTAGGCCCAAGCCCACCTTATTATTGGTTAAACCATAATCAGCAGTTAAATATTGGATTTTAGGTGCGCCATCTACCCCAACCCATTGTGTTTTAAGCGCCGCATTTAAATTCAGGCCTGTTTCTAAACCAGCCATCGCCGGATTGGCCAAAAACTGATTTTGGTAATAGATACTTCCCATTGGGTTAAGCTGGGCAAATGCCGATGTACAAAATAAAAACAACATCCCCGCGATATAATATTTCATTTTCCTCTCCCTGTTATTTTTTGTATAATATTGATATAAATCCTTTAATAGATCCATCTGCACCCAAATCGAGCATATAATAATAAGTGTCTTCCATCAACGGCTTTCCATTAAAATAACCGTCCCAGTTGTTCTGGTAGTTTGTTGTCGCGTAAATTAACCTTCCTCCCCTATCGAAAATGGTTAGTTTATTGGCCGGATACTTTTCTAAACCTTTCACGATAAAAAAATCGTTTTTACCATCGCCATTTGGGGTAAGGATATTATTTACAATAGCTACATCGGCATTGGTCTGTATAATCAGGAAGGGTTGCAAAAAACCTTGGGTCAATGTGGTATTGGCCGATTGAAAAGTTTGTACAACTGCCATTTCTCCAATACTAAAATCATATAGCTGATTATTAATCTTACCATAACCACTGGCAGCATTTGAAACATAGGGTAAACTCTGTGCTTTTAAGTTATTGCCATAAAAACCCAACAGCAAGAAAATAAACAGATGGTATATTTTTCTCATGTGTTTTAGTTTAAAGAGATCCAGGCCGATCCATCACTTTGGATGGTGAAAGTTTTGTTACCCGTAATGGTTGTTAAGCTCGAGTCGTCGTTCAATAAAACCGGACTATTCAGGATAACATCTCCAGATGATAAAGTTTTCACGAGCACATAAATTCGCCCTTTGCAAGTTGAGGCCACTGGCAGATTAACTGTTACCGCTGCACCTATATTTTTTATCCTAACGGTGTAATGGCCGGCATCAAGTGTTAATGTTCCTGCGGTAGTAAAAGTTAAAACGCTTGCCGCAACAGAACCATTCACATTCAAGGTACTTGCATTAGCAGGTGCATAAGATGCAGAAGTTGCCGATGCAGTTCCATTTAATGTTAATGTACCCCCATTTGCAGTAAAGTTACCCGCTATTAAGGGGTAAGATGTGTTGGTATTGGCTATCGTTAAAGTGTTACTTACACTTGTGCTGTTTCCACCAGCATTGCTTCCGATAAAAATATTTCCTGCACCGTTATTTTTTGAGCCTGCGGCATAACCTATTGCTGTATTATTGTCGCCATTGTTTGCTTCTAATGCCAAACTTCCTAGTGCAGTGTTTGCCACTCCAGTTCCATTGGCCATTAAAGTATGTGTACCAATTGCAGTATTGTTAGATCCAACAGTATTAATAAGCAAAGCCTGTGATCCAAAGCCACTGTTATTGATACCACTAAAACTGCGTTGTAATACCAGATACCCAAAAGCACTGTTTTCGTAACCCGAAATGTTTACTGATAAGGCTTCCCTTCCAAATGCACTGTTGTAAAAACCCGATACATTTGAAGTAAGTGTTTTATAACCGTAAGAAATATTGGTTTCGGAAGAATTGCCCAAACGACCAGATTTTAAACCGTTTACCAAAAAGTTAATGGCAATATCATCGGTATTACCTAAAAAATTATTGTTTTGATCGATATTACCTGTATTTCCCCGTAATGCCCATGCATTCGCATTGGCAAATAATGTTCTGCTAATGAGTTCGGGTTTACCAGTTGTGGCATTGGTAATGTACACCTTGTTGGCATCGCTTACGCCATCAGTAGTTAATTTAACAAGACTAACCGATGCATCGGCTAGTTTTGGAGTAGTTACAGAACCGTCTGCAAGCTGAAGCGTATTTACCGCCAAATCGTCTATATTGATGTTCTTTACTTCCTTGTTTCCAATTTTCACCGAAGTTACTGCAGCATCGGCAAGTTTTGGTGTTGTTACTGACCCATCTGCCAACTGAAGCGTATTTACAGCAGCATTATCAATATTGATATTCTTCACTTCTTTATTCCCGATTTTTACAGAAGTAACTGCGCCATCAGCCAATTTTTGAGTAGTTACAGAACCATCTGCCAGTTTAATGGTACTTACTGCTCCCGCATTAATATCAATTACCACATCTTTTAATAAAGCTGATGTACCATTGGCACTTATACTAAGATCTGTTGAGGTTAAAGCTTTAGCACCCGCCAATTGATTCACATCCAATGTTACTGGTTTCCATGCCGATCCATCGAACAAAAGCACCTGATTATTAATTGGCGCACTAGCGCTTAATGTTTTCCCCTGAAGACTAGCAATGGTAGGGTTTGGATAATTCCCTGTTAAATCACCGCCAGCTACTCCTGTAGAAGGTCCTACCGGACCAATATCACCTTTGTCGCCCTTATCACCTTTTACCCCTGGTATTCCTTGTAAACCCTGTAATCCGCTGGCTCCGGTTGCACCCACATCACCTTTTATCCCTTGCAGACCTGTTGCACCAGCCGCTCCTTGTGCACCAGTAGCTCCAGTTAAACCAATTGGTCCTTGCGCACCTGTTGCGCCTGCAATCCCTGCGGGGCCCTGAGCACCAACGGCTCCAGTTGCACCAGTTAAGCCAATCGGTCCCTGAGCACCGGTTGCTCCTACAGCTCCCGCTGGACCCTGTGGACCTACTGAACCTGCAATACCTTGTGCACCTGCAGGGCCAGTTGCCCCTGTATCGCCTTTCGGGCCAATTGGGCCGTTAGTGGCATACAATGCATAAGGAACACTTAATAATTGTGCTGTTCCTGCCAGATTAAAATTAGTTCCATTATCTGGATCGATTTCGACTTTAATAAACTTCAATCCACTGGCCCATGTTACGCCTGCAATTGTTCCGCTAACAGAATTTGCTCCTGTCGACCCTATACCCACAGCATATAGGCCCAAAGCATTTGTAATAACATTTCTTACCTCCGAATACTGTGTGGTGCCAGTTGCAGATGCATCTAAAATACTGATCCGAAGGGATATATTTTTGTTTGCAATCGGAGTACCGTTAGCGTTTCTGGCAGCTCCTTGATAGTTAAATTGCTGTGGGGCCTGCGCCTTAACAGCTACAGCCAAGCTTAAGCTCAGCAAAGCGATCAGTAAAAGTTTTTTCATGAACAGGGATGAGATCTATTTTATCAGGCCAGCGATGTAAATATTCTGCGGCTTAACTCTCAAATCTAACAATTAGTATAACCCATGAAGCCAACTTTACACAAAAGCCTTTTCACAAATACTTAAATGTAAGTAATTTATTAAAAATCAATCCATTATATAAAATTATATTTTATAATTTTACACAAACACCCCATTTTATAGTGTTTGAAATACCAATACAGAAAAGATAAGATGAATTTAAATTCGTTTATTTTATCCTACATATACAAGGCAGTATTGGAAATGCTATGTTTCGGAAGGAAAAGATATACCTTTAATGTTCCGATATAAATCAACAGCGTATAGATCGGTCATACCAGAAACGAAATCCAATACACTTTGCGTTATTGAATAAATATCAGTTAAATCGGTATGGTACTGTTTAGGAATCAGTTTAACCAGTTTTTTATAATAATGGGTATTGTTATGAATAAGTGCGGGTACAAACTCTTCTAATAAGCCGGCCATGATTTTGTAACCCGCAACCTCTTTCTGTATTACTGAAGAGAAATTATAAATGCGCTCTACAGAAATCTTTTCTACTGCTTTCCAGGCAGAAATGTAGGGTTCGGGTAGCAAATCGGTTAAACTTTGGTTTAGCTCACCCCTCAATAATTTTTCCTGCTCCCTAAAAAATATGCCAGCACATTCATTGGTTAAGGTATTAATTGCTTTTGCCCTCAACAAACCGATTTTTGCATCATCGTCCTCATAGTCATTTTTTAAACGATTTTCAATCGTTGTCGAGTTTGCAAATGGCAAAAGGTAATTTCTTACTTCTTCGTATGATAGAATTTTTAAGCGATGGGCATCCTCCAGATCAATTATGCTATAACAAATATCATCCGCAGCTTCTACCAAATAAACCAAAGGGTGGCGTTTGTAAATCAGATGTTCGTTAGCTTCTTGTTCTAAATGAAGTTCTGTAGCGATTTTTTTAAAAGTATCGGCTTCGGATTGGAAGAAACCATATTTTTTACGGTGCAACAATCCTTTTTGTTTTCCTGCGATGGATGCACATGGATATTTTGCGATGGACGCCAAGGTAGAATAGGTTAACGCATAAGCATCGTTGCCTTTTCCTTTTAGTGGATGTGTAAGTATTCTTATCGCATTTGCATTCCCCTCAAAATTGATCAGATCATGCCATTGCGATTCGTTCATATCCTTTTGATAAACGCGGCCGTCTCCATCAGTAAAATACCTGGAAATGGCGGCTTCTCCCGAATGACCAAAAGCAGGGTTACCCAAATCATGGGCAAGTGCTGCAGCAGCCACAATATTACCTACTTCGTTAATTAATGGTACTTCCTTAATTAATTCAGGATTGTGAACATCTACACTATTTAAAAAGATATTCGCCATGGAACGTGCTACGCTGGCCACTTCTAAGCTGTGGGTTAAACGGTTATGCACAAACACACTTCCTGGCAATGGAAAAACCTGGGTTTTATTTTGCAGTCTTCTAAAGGGAGAAGAAAAAATCAACCTGTCGTAATCTCGCTGAAAATCTGAACGTGCACGATCAGTACTTGCACCATATTGCTCTTGTCCGTACCGCTTATTCGAAAGTAAATATTTCCACTCCATTTATCCCGTTTGCCTTTAAAATTTGGGTGCAAGTTAAACAAAAGGAGAAAATGCTACCTAAACAATTTTAAATGTATATCATTTACACTGACAGATAGCAATTTAAACTTTGAGAACAACAGCATACAAGCGGAACTTAAATTGAAACCATTTTTAAAACCAACTGTTACTATTCTAATTATCAAACTAATTTATCATGAAAACGAGCATATATAATAACGAAGAACATACTGAAGGTTATGTAGGTCCTAACGGTGAACAAACTGAAAAATCTGACGTACAGAAAGCTTACGAAAAAGGTAATGATACCAATATAGTAACCGCTTATGGTAAAGAACCTAGTGAACTGATTAAAGGTAACCCCTTAGCAAAAGATGGTATGGATAATTCGGGTACGCAGGGCAAAGATTCGCTTAGCGACGATGCTTATAACAGTCTGGACAAACATCCAACCATTAAGAGTGCTGAAAGCCATACAGGAAGTTCATCAGATGATTTTAAAACGAAAGCTAAAATTGATGAAACTGATGAAGACCATGCTTTAAATACAGGAATATAAACAGATAAACTTATGGGATTATTAAAATATGCCATTTTAGGCGCGGCAGCCGTTTATGGCTTCAAATATGCCACAAAGAAAAGGGCTTCAGATGGAAAATCTTTAATAGACGACCTGAAAGAAAGGGCTCCAAAATATATTGATAAAGTTAAAAATTACGGAGAGCAGATTAAAAGGGATTATTCGCAAACCAGCGATTTATACTGACAAGCTAACAAAACCCAGAAAGACAGGCAGAATTGATATTTGTCAATCGTTTTATCTACTACATCGTTGTAATTTGATTTTAAGTTCTTGAAATTTGCGCCGCTGTAGGATTCGCGACAAAGATTAATAAAATCAGAGACTAAACGATTTAAGGGCATTTGCTACTTGATTAACGCATTTCAGTTGTGGAATCCTAATTAATTTCCATCTACCGGAAAATGCATAAGTGATATTAAGGGATTATTCTATATGAATATTCCCTTTTTATATGGCTACAGATCTTTCCCGCTTATGCCTCTATCTCTTTCTTTATTTCTGTTGCCAATATCTTCGTTTTGGCTTAAATTAGCATTTTTTAGCACCTTGTTGATGTCATGTTTTGCGTCATTTTCCGTTTTTGTTAAGTGAATATCATCGGGTTGGTCCTTACGTTTAAAATCAGCACGTTTATGCCCATAGGTGGCTTCGCCGTTATCCCATTCAATATCCTCATTACTGTTAATGCCATTTTGAGGATCTACATGTTTATTATCATTCGTTTCCATAATCCATATTTTTTGCAGATGCTTCTAGTATCACAACAATTGGTATGAACAAAAAGTTTATACAATGGCCATTTATTGCAAATCAAAAAAAACAAAAACGTAAATAAGGGATTAATAATCAATAATTTAGCATACACTTTTACAATTTTGAGTATTTTAAACCCTATTGTATGAAATCATTTAAGATTAAGAACACACGCATAGCCCCCTCCCCTATAGCTTTAAAGGGCAATTCCTCCTAATCATGATCGGTTTGATAAATATGTTAAGTAATAAGGGCACCATATTTGCCTTAACATTGATAATCTTCAGAAGATACTCCTTTAATTAGCCTTTGTTAAGCAATCATTTCTATTCTTAAAATACGTATTAATACGCTTATTTTGAGTATTAACACATCAATTGCCGCATTTTATTATATCGATATTTGAATTTGGCCTTTAGGTAAATTAACCATTAAATTGAACATTCCAATAAAAGTATTACTCGTTGATGATCACGCAATTGTGCGAAATGGTATCATTGCCCTATTGGAAGAGTTCCCAGAAATTGAGATTGTTGGCCAGGTATCAAATGGATCGGAGGCAATTGATTATCTAAAAAGTAATGAAGAGCCCAAAATCATTATCACGGATCTAAAAATGCCGGTTATGGGCGGCTTAGATTTAATTAGAAATGTAAAGGCATCTTTCCAACATATTAATGTAATTGTGCTAAGTGGAATAGATGAGCTTAAAGAAATCTTAATGTGTTTTGAACTTGGTGCAAGTGCCTACTTAGCTAAGAATGTGAGTGTTTATGAGATTGTTTTTGCAATTAACCAGGCAGCTATTGGTTATCAGCATTTATCCACTGGTATAGGTTTAAAATTATTGAGCGAAAACAGTTCCAACAAAAATTTCAGCACTGAATTATCTAACTTAAATATCTCCAAAAGAGAGGTAGAAATTCTTTATTTTATTGCTGATGGTTATACGAATAGCGAAATTGCCGAAAAGCTGTTCACCAGTAAAAGAACTATTGAAGGGTATCGTCAGAATTTACTAGATAAGACTGGAAAGAAAAACACGGCCGCACTGATCAACTATGTGGTGCGAAGCGGCATAATCGATTAGAAGCTATTTTACACCCTTGCTTTGGTCTATTTCTGTATCAGTGTCTAAATCGTCTTTGCTCGATCCATTTTCATCTCTGTGCTTAGGTGGTTTTTCCATTCTGCTTTCTTCCAGTTCAGAAAAATCACTCCCTTTTTGATTTGCAACTTCCCCATGAGACGAAGGTTTTTGTGCTGATTCTTCTGTATGATCGGCAAAATCCTGTCCTTCAACTGGCAATTCCTCTTGTTGATTTTTATGCTTCTTCATATCATTTAAACCGATCAGCTCCGTTTTTGTTTCGAATTTTAGGGGTATAAAAAAAGTCCCGATTTGCATCGGGACTTTTGTTTCTTTTAAAATCAATTAAACTTTGATTTCAACTTCAACACCGCTAGGTAATTCAAGTTTCATTAAAGCATCAACTGTTTTAGAGTTAGAGCTATAAATATCCAATAAACG
>Ga0308165_1005428_pt1 | contig 11823 bp, 8 predicted proteins | sample PhyWR2_FD_201032 | JGI IMG/M metagenome (GOLD analysis project Ga0308165, IMG submission 201032) | Phyllosphere microbial communities from UC Gill Tract Community Farm, Albany, California, United States - DLSLW.R2 | ecosystem: Host-associated > Plants > Phyllosphere > Unclassified | place: USA... | reverse complement strand
TCATCAGCGCAGGCATTCCATACCAGAACATTGGGAACTGGAACACGATAACGTCTGCTTTTTTCAGGCGTTCCTGCTCGAGGCTGATATCAAATTGGTAGTGATGATGTGCCCTGTCCAGACGTAAAACTTCAGCATCGGGTAAAAGATCATTCAGACATTCCAGAATGATGCGGTTCGAAAATGATTCTTCATCCAGATTTGGATGTCCTGATACGATTAAAACTTCTTTCATTACGTGCTCCTTTAGCGCTATCTGATGTATAAATGCTGAATGTGCCGATTGAAGGAGCCTGACTGCCGTCAGACCATTTATTTCCATTTGACACAAATGTGATGCACGAGCCAGGCGTTTTACTGGGCCAGGCGATCACCTTTTAACGGCATTCAAAACTTTCCGCTTTATTGCTGTCGCCGCCTTTAAACATCGCTACCTTCGGATAGGCGCACACAGGCTGTGTTTTTCCTGCAAAGTTTGTTGAGCCTTTTGCCAGCATGAAATCGGGTACTTCGCCTTTTTCCCGCCAGTTCTCAAGCGTGGTCAGCGGGTCGAAGTCATCGAGCGCATTTCCGCCCGAACAATGGGCAAGGCCTGGTACAGTAAACAAACGAGCGAACTCATGTGCATCACCCATGACATGATCCATTTCCTGGTACCAGTCACGCTGGTCGAAGGCAGAGAAAAACGGATCGGCAGTACCTTCAAAAATCACCATTCGGCCACCATTTGCTCTGAATGTGCTCAGATCCGTGCTGTCAGCATCAGTCAGGGCACGTATATGCAGCGTATTAGCCACATCGGTATCAAAATTAAAGGTCGACAGCTCAGCAACTGCGGGCTGGGAAAAATACTGGATGAGGAAAGGCACCATGAGAGTGGCATTCATGGATGTGATAGTGTCAAAGTCCTGTCCGAACCATGACTCGTACCATTCTGGATTCGTCAACGACGAATGATAAGGGAATGCGGGATAAAGTGCCTCACCACGACTGTTTCTTGCACCCGAGAAAATGGTTTTAACAAGCTCAACCTTTTCTTTTCCCAGCTCTTTCGCAACCATTTCGGGTTCGAAGTCACACTGTTCCCATGCATTGATGATGCCATCCTCGAGACCGTCTTTTTTGTCACACTGCTTCAGGATCCCCTTTTGCAGGACGGCCAAATCGCGTGTAGTGAGCAAACTCGCCTGTGTGGCGGTGACAAGAGTTCGCTGAGTGTAAGCTGAGTTTATCGAAGCGCCCGAGAGGCGGAAGGCTGCGTTACCCACGACTACCCCGTCAAATTCGTTAGGATAACGCTGTGCAGCAATCATGGCTTCACGACCTCCGTTTGAGCAGCCCATGAAATAGCTGTGTCGGGGATCTTGCTGATAAAGCGCATTTATCAGCATTTTCGCTTGCTGAGTCACTTTACCTATGGATGTGTATGCGTAATCGAGACGAGCCTGCTGGTCACCGGCAAATGCCATGTCCCATCCGGTGGGTATCCCTGGCGTGTAGGTACCGTGGCCACTGTCCATAGACACTACAGCATAGCCTCGCTCAAGAGCGGATCTAGCGGTGCTGTTCGAGCTCGGAATACTCCCCACCGCTGCAGCCACGAAACCATTGGAACCGCCGCCCCCCTGGAAAAGAAATTTGCCGTTCCATTGCTGAGGGAGACGGAGTTCATAGTTGATACCGTAATGATGGCCGTTCGCACCGGTACGGGACTCTATTTCACCCTTCACGACGCAATGAGCACCCGTTTTTATTTCACGAACCGTCGAGCCGGTTATGGCAGAATTCGGATCGGCTGGAATAATGCCATTATCAACATAATCAGCTGACTTCATTTGAGTGTGATACAGATCTGCGTTTTTCAGCTCTGCACATAGTCTGGCGAAGTCGCCATCAGCACTATAAGCCAGAGGTGCTCCTGTCAGGGCCGCGAAATAAAGCGCTATTTTGGTTGGTTTCACAGTGTTGCTCCGTATAAACGTTAAGCCTTTCATTTATAAGAGGCGTCCCAGGCAACGAGTCGCGCCTCCGTACTGAGACGTTCTATCCTTCAGGGAAAGGCCACAGATACATTCATCTATCGGAATGTGTTATCCGAGACATCATGTCCCTCAGGTGTATAAGCTGTTTTCCAGGGCGGGTGTTACACCGCATTAGTACCAGGCCTGCCACGACTGTCCCAGAAGCGACAAGCGACTGGAAAACCGTTATTGCCGGGAATATCCTCAGCGTCTATTCAAAAAGCTGTTCTGCAACGACCAGTGACGACCTGCATCAAAGAGAGTCCGCCGATAACAGTGATGGCGCCGAGAAGCAGTGACGTTACCTCGCGGCTTCCGGGGGTGAGCAGGCTTTGGATTTCCTCTGTCTGGAGCATCAGGATCAGTAATTTATAAATTCCGCTACTCACCAGAAATACCCCGATGGTGTAGCCCGTGACATTTCTTTTCATACTGGCCGTAAAACCCACCGCAGCAGTCAACACCAGACCCAACAAAAATTCATAGATCTGTAAGGGATGGCGGGGTAACAGGCCATGACCGTTCTGCTCCATGATTGTGCGGTACAGCGAACACTCCGCTGACAGTGCGGCATCCTCACACCCGGATAGCGGAAACAGCACTGCCCACGGCAGATCCGGTGACACACTGCCCCAGTGGACACCGTTTGATATGTCGCCCGCAGAGGCTGCAATGACGGCAATGAAACCGGCCGGTGCCAAGGTATCACCAAGCGAGAGGAATGATTTCCCGCTATGTCTCGCATAGACTGCAAGCAAAAGACCTGAGGCTATGAGTGCACCGTACAGCGATGTCCCCCCCTCCCAGAAGCGCAGCACCGCGTAGGGATCTGCGCTGAAACGGTAAGACGCGGCGGTCAGAACATACCCGATACGACTGCCAGCAATAATCAGGATTGCCCCTGTAAAAATCAAAAAACCAAGGTCTTCACGCTTTACCTTCTCGCCGTTTTTTTTATTCAGCCACTGGCAATATACCGTCGCCAGCAAAATACCCACCTCAAACCACAATCCGTACCAGTTCCCGGTAACAGGACCTATCGAAAAAACCACAGGATCAGTCAGCGGGTATATTAATGTCGTCATTTTTGGTCCAGCCTACGGGATTAATGATCATGACCGTCTCTTTTACCTGACAATCAGGGTTATGCTGTTTCTGTGGTACATCAGCTTTACAGCAACGGTTGCAGGGGGCGACGATACGCCCGTATGAGCAATATTATCCCTGCCACAATCATAGGGAGGGAGAGGATCTGTCCCATGCTGATATAGTGCATCCATTCCCCGGTAAACTGCGTATCAGGCTGACGAAAGAACTCCGCGAAACTGCGAAACATGCCGTAGCCCGCCAAGAAAAGTGCAGATACCGCCCCTGTAGGACGTGGCTTGCGGATAAAAAGATTGAGGATTATGAACAGCACAACACCTTCCAGGGCCAGCTGGTAAAGCTGTGACATGTGCCGGGGCAGTACACCGTAAGTGTGGAAGAGATGCTGCCATTCCGGATGCGACAGAAGCAGAACCCTATCTTCTGCCTGCGAACGCGGGAACAGCATCGCGTTCGGAAAACCGACCGCCACACGCCCCCACAGCTCACCGTTAATAAAGTTACCCAGACGACCAGCGGCCAGACCAAATGGGACAAGAGGGGCGATAAAATCAGCCACCTGGAAGAAATTCCGGTGGGTGCGTTTCGCGAACAGGAACATCATCACAACCACCCCCATCAATCCGCCGTGAAAGGACATGCCGCCTTCCCATACACGTAAAAGATACAGTGGATCGTTCAGCAGAACCGGAAGATTGTAGAACACCACATAACCAACCCGGCCACCCACAATGACGCCCACAAAGCTGGCGAACAGAAGATTTTCAGCATCGATTTGTGTCCAGCCACTGCCGGGTCTACGGGCACGACGAACAGCAAGCCACATAGCAAACAGGAAACCGGCAATGTACATCATGCCGTACCAGTGAAGCGATACAGGCCCGACTGAAAAAATCACCGGATCAAATTCAGGAAACTGCAGATAATCATTCATTATATTTCACCAAAACGACCAGAGTAGGTTCCGGATGACCCGCCCTGGGCGAAGAATCCCGTCAGTGCGCTTTGCAATAACGAGCAACAGACGGCCATGAGTAAATCCATACTGGAATTGGTGCTAGATTAAGAGTTACAGACGGACACAGCAATCCGTTGTCTGTCACTTCAGTGATGACAATATGGAATTGACGAGCAAGTGAGAGTTGAGTCGGTTACGGTGTTACCGGCACGATGGGAGCTGATGCCCTCCTTTCAGCACATGGCGTGTAGTGTCCCTGCCTTGATGTCCACGCTCCTAGTCTTGAAATCATACAGACCTGTAGAGTATACCAAGGCAATTTCCAGTTAGTCTGGGGCAGCCCGTAGCGCTTCATGCCGCTCCCAATATTTCCGCGCTTATCCTGTCTTCTTTATTTATATGACAGGCAGGTAAGATCTCCTCGTCATTTAGCAGAGGATGGGCATGTTCAGGTCTGATTTTAAGTTCAAGAATATCGGTGTCTTCTACTGTATTCAGGCAAGCCGGGTTCCGGGAATGTTCATAATCAGCGTAAATTATTTTTTACCCACCTGATAGTGCAGCCCGACATAACTGGACAAATGCAGCTACAGGTACTCGGGTTCAGTTTAATCGTACTGGCGGACGTCGAGGAATAATGCCAGCCTGTTCATTACGTATCCTTCATGCTGGATAGTTTTTACCTCCATGGTTAACAGGCCCTACGGTATCCTGGAGAGTGCCAGTTCCAGCTGTCTGTCACGTTCATGAGTATTGCGAGCTGGAGTCTGCGATCGGGCTCAGGTCATTTCACTGAAACACTCGGCCACATGGTTGATAAACGCCCTGAGTCGGGGAGGCATATGCTTCCTTGTTGGCCACACCAAGTGCATTTTGTAGTTCTGTTCCACTTTCCCCTCAAGCACAGTGGCAAGCCGATTTGATTTAAGGTGGTCGTCAACCAGGAATCTGGCCATAAATGCGATCCCTTTCCCCTGTAACGCCAGACCCAGATTGAGTTCCGTACTGTTACACACGAGAGAAGTGTTGATGACTCGCTGGCGGACTGAGGTATCAACTAATGGCCAGTGCTCCGTTTTACCCGTAGAAGGATAGCGATAATGGATGCAGGTATGCTCTGCGAGATCGTCAATACAGGAAGGAACTCCGTATTGTTCAAGATAAGACGGCGAGGCAACAAGGTTCATTGCACAGTTGCCTAGCAGGCGGGCTGTAAGCCTCGAATCCGACAGATTTGCCACCCGAAAAACCACATCAAAACCTTCATCAACTACGTCAACCAGCCGGTCACTGAAGTCAAGATCCAAGGTTACGGCCGGGTAACGCTCCATAAATGAGCTAATAAAGGGAACAAAAAATGAGGGCATATCAGGCATGCTTACTCGCAGTTTCCCCCGGATAACGGCAGATATTGATGAAAGCTCCTCTCTTGCAGACGCCAGCTCTGAAAGAATGATCCGGCAGCGTTCAAGAAACATTTCGCCTTCACGCGTCAGACTGAGGCGACGGGTGTTACGGTTAAGCAGTCGTGTTCCTAACTCGTCCTCCGTTTTAGCAACCAGTTTGCTCACGGCTGACGGTGACAGGTTAAGCTTTCGTGCCGCTGCAGCAAAGCTGCCCATATCCGAAACGTGCATAAAAGCTTCCATTCCGTCGACCAGGTTCATGGGTTGTTTCCTTAAGTAATGGGTCTATCCGCTCGCAGCAAAGGCAGGATCTTAGCGATAATTTCCCTGAGCGTTCCCGCCAGGCATTATTTCCGGTGGGTAACGCAGGTAATGTTCCGATTACGCTAATGCTGTATGGAACAAGACAGAATAATCGGGGCAACACCTATCCTGATAAAGTCCTCGGACAGGCACATGAGGGAGGGTAAGCTCAGTCAGCCGTTATCCGCAAGACCATCAGAAAGGCGACACGAACATTTCGGACTGCGCGCTGTAGCTCAACGGTGCCAGGTCAACTCTTCATCCAGAAAAACAGGGTGCAGCCCCGGCGAAGTGCCCCTGTTTAAGCCACTGATGTCAGTCTTTAGCTGAGAGCAGATAATTCACCGCATGGCTGTACTGTGAGATATATATCTCCCGAACGCTCCTGTCAAACGTGTCCGGACTGATTTTGTATTTACCGTCCACATACACAGAGGGAACGCCCTGAATATGAAATTCTTCAGCCGCCTTGCGCTGTTTTTCTGCAAACGCTTTGACCGCAAAGCTGTCCCATGCTGAATCATACTGATCACCGGTAATACCGGCTGCCTGAATGAACGTTTCCCTGAGTTCACTCGGGGTAGTGATTGTCCCGCTGTTCTGTACACCGTAGAAAATAGGATTTTTAACTTTATCTTCCACTCCCATCGTTACCGCAACAGCCCAAGCCCGAGAAAGATACGGGGCGAATTGTCCGCCCAGAAAGTCGACGTGATATTTTGTGAATTTTACATCGTCAGGTAATGTCTTCTGAATTTCACCACTGATATTATTTACATATTCAAATTGATAACAATGCGGGCAAAAGAACGAGAAAAACTCGGTCACCCTCGGTGCGTTCTTGACGGGTTGATCCAGTTTAACGAACTGTTCTCCTTCCTTAACGGGAGCCGCTGCTGAGAAGAAACTGATTGCAGAGAGCATCAGCGGAAATATTATTTTTGCGTGTTTAAACATAAATACCTTCGGTGATATTGTAGAAAATACAGCATGATTTTATAATTGGCTACGATAGCCTGTGTATGCTGACTTACTGCACCCGCAACCACATACTCATGGCCTGCAGGGTGTGTTTTTAACGTATTATCTATACGTGATGTTTTCTTCTCGGAATTGTCTGCGATAACATCAGCATGATCGCGACAGCCAGATAGGTCGAAAAAATGCCGGTTAATCACTGTGGGGTGGACATATTCAGCAGTCGCATACATCCACATCGCGATAGCCAGCCAGCGCACGGATTTTACACCCAAGATAACGTCTATGATGCCGGCTGGAATAATACCCGCTTTAATAAATCCATATAGTGCATGGCCTGAAATGCTCAGCAATAACCATGATTTTCATCATTCAGCTATAAATGATTAAATTATGAAATATATTGATGCCGTAGTTTATTTCCTTTTTCATGAACAATGCACAATACCCCTCACTATTTAAATAATGAGCATATTGCGACGGGTTCGGTGAAAATCATTTTTTATTCTGAATGTATTCAGGCTGGCGTTGTTTTCAATAAAATATGTTTTCTCATTAACTATATTTGGGCGTTAAGAGGAGAAATCATTCAACCCTGACAGAGGGTGAAGCATATTAGACAGGAGCAGCACTTACAACAGGTATACTGTCAAAACAGCAGTGACAGAATGGAACTTATAGGGCGGTCTGTAGCCAATGGCGAAAACGGGTGAAATTTCACCCTGTGGCCTACCATAACCGTATTTACGGAGCGTACTGTATTGTTCAGTGATAAGATGAAGCGGGTCGAAATCACCTTTCCGGGAGAAAAACAGTGTTTCTTCCAGGCTGTTGATTAACACCTGCCAGGGGGGATATCCTCTATCTCTTCCCTGGGATCTTCTCCTGATTCACTTGCTTGCAGCAGTGCCTGACCGACAGTAACATATTACTTAAACTTGCTCTGGATGAGTTTCCCCGTCAGTAGAAGCCTCTCGTCCAGTGTGCATTTAACCCATGCCAGACGGGAAGGTGGTTCACCCTCTAACATGGGCAGGCTGTCGTGTGTTGCTTCATTCAGCTTCTCCAGTTGCGTGACCGGGACGCAAGGAAGTGGGCATGTTCAAACCAGGTGCGATCAGGTTATTTCTCAGAGGGCTGTAGGGTTAAGGGATATAGCCTAAACTCGTGATTCAGATATGTTCGTTATCTCAGGATCATTTCTATGAGTTGCAAACTTTGAAGGCGGGATTTTTTTCAAAAATTTCAGCAACAAAATCCATGAACGCAATCGCTCGTTTTGGTAACAGTCGATTAGCAACATACACGGCTTGAATGGGAACGGGCGGTGCAGTGTAATCAGTCAGTAATAATTGTAGATTGCCACTTTCCAGTCCCTCCTCGAACAGCCATTTCGGGCCCTGTGCGATCCCTATTCCTGCATTGACAAATTTTTGAACGGCTTCTGGTGAATTGACCCTCAGCCGACCGGAAACAGGAACATTAATATCCTGAAATCGCCAAGTTGCCCCTGTTGTTAGCAAGGTATAGATCAAACAGTCATGTTTTTTTAAATCCTCCGGGGTATCAGGCGTTCCGTGCTTAGCCAGGTACTTGTTACTGGCAACGCAGACTCGCTCATACATGCCAAGCCTGCGGGCACGCATAGCACTGTCCTCCAGGTGTCCAATGCGGATTGCCAGCTCAGCCCCTTCATCAACAAGATTGATATAGCGATCATTAATTTGTAGATCGAGCGTTAGCTCTGGGTAGCGTTCTAAAAAATCGGGGATATGCGGGACTAAGAAGGTGTGAGCCAGTGCTGTGGGACAGGCAACACGTAATAGCCCTGTGGGGGTCACATTCTCTCTGAAAGAAGTCTCAGACTCTTCAACAGCGTCCAGAATGCGTCTTGCTTCCAAATAATAACGTTCTCCTTCAGGCGTCAGAGAAAGCTTACGGGTTGATCGGTGAAGTAATCGGGTCTGCAAATGCTCTTCAAGGGTTGCAACATGCCTACTCACGTTCGGTTGCCCCAGGCCTAAATCCCGGCCGGCTGCGGAAAAGCTACCTGTCTCAACGGTACGGACAAAGCATGTCATCAAAAGTAATCTATCCATCCTGATACCCACTTATGCTTTAAAAGCATGAAACATATTTAAAAATACAATCTTATCACCCTATCAGCATGGGCATATAGTTGTTATCAAATCGGTCATTCACCAATCAGTTACTAACAGGAGTTTTTATATGTCTAGATTACAAGGTAAACGTGCACTGATCACCGGTGGAACAAGTGGTATTGGTCTTGAAACAGCGAAGCTGTTTGTTGCAGAAGGTGCACGCGTCATTGTTACTGGCATTAATCCTGACTCTATCGCAAAGGCAAAGGTAGAACTGGGTAATAATGTGTTAGTCGTGAGTGCTGATTCCGCTGATGTGAGCGCCCAGAAAACGCTGGCTCAAACGGTTAAGGAACACTTTGGCACACTGGATATCGCTTTTCTGAATGCGGGTATCTCAATGTATATGCCCATTGAAGCATGGACAGAAGAGATGTTCGACCGCATTTATAATATCAACGTTAAAGGTCCTTATTTCCTCATGCAGGCGCTGCTGCCAGTGTTCGCAAGTTCTGCATCAGTGGTCTTTAATACATCTATAAATGCTCACACGGGACCCGTGAACTCTTCAGTTTATGGCTCAACCAAAGCAGCATTACTTAACATGTCGAAAACACTTTCTAACGAGTTACTTTCTCGTGGGATCCGTATCAACGCAGTCAGCCCAGGCCCTGTCGATACACCGCTTTACGATAAGGCTGGGATCCCAGTGGAATACCATGATCAAGTGATGAAAGATATAGTGGCCACCATCCCCGCAGGTCGTTTTGGTAAGCCTCAGGAAGTCGCGCAGGCGGTACTTTACTTTGCCTCTAATGAGTCTGCCTGGACCGTGGGTTCAGAAATTATCATCGACGGCGGTATTTCAATCTAAGCAGCCGAAATAAGATTAACAATTCAACAAACCCGCCCTCTTTTATAGCGGCGGGATGTTATTTTATCTGGAGTTTGAGATGTCTATCTGTGACCTAACACTAATTAGCCACCCACTATGTCCCTTTGTACAGCGTTCAGTGATTGTTCTTCTCGAGAAAAATGTGCCATTTGAACGCGTAAATGTAGACTTATCAGCGAAGCCTGCTTGGTTTATTTCTATGTCACCCACAGGCAAGGTACCGCTACTTAAAGTCCGTCAAGCAAATGGTGAAGATGCCATCATTTTCGAGAGCATGGTGATCTGCGAGTACCTTAATGAAACGCAAGACGGTGATTCGATGTACGCTGACGATGCATTAGTAAGAGCCAGACAACGCGCATGGATCGAGTTCTCTACGTCAATGCTTGGCAATGCATGGCAATTTTTAAATGCGACCGATCAGACCATTGCAGACAGCAAACGCGCGGCGTTCCGTGAACAGCTTGAACGTATTGAATCTGAATTGAGCTTAATACCTTATTTCTCTGGTTCCGAATTCAGTATGGTTGATGCGGTCTACGCTCCTATTTTCCGTTACTTCTCCATCATCGATGTATCAGTCTCTGAGGCAATTTTTGAGGGCCTCCCGCGTACTTCCGCATGGAAAGCTGCGCTGGCAAAAAGGGAAAGCGTAAAATCCGCGGTATCATCTGATTATGCGGAACTTTTCCAAAATCATCTTCGTCTGCATTCTGCAATTCTTGCTGATTGAAGATATTTACTGGGGAAATCGTGACGTGCTCCCCATTGATGAAACCACTGCAATATTAGTCATTTTCTCACCAATTAAGAGAGATATTGTGACTTCTGCTTCACATCATGAGACATTCGACAAGCTTATCATACAGTAATTCTCTCTATATCCCCCCTATAAACATTACGGAAACCGTTTTTAACCATAGTTTCTAGAATAGGGACAACATTTTTCATGGGTAACTGAAACCTTTCATTTAATTACTCTTAATTGAATGGCATATTCAATATCCCGTCTAAATTCTGGGGCATTACTACTCAATCGATAATAATCAAGTGTATTATCAATTTTGGTTGGCGGTATTACAATTCCTTTTTAATCAATGAGTTATTTTCAAGGAGGCAGTTTCACTTTTTAAGAGTTTTTATATTCTAAATTAGAATGTTATCGATGGTTAAAACTACGCTAAAAAATATATATTTTAATCTAAGAATGGCATTAACCCGCGTATCAATAAACACGAGCGATATACCGTCTTTTTGCAACTTTCTCAGGACTTCCTGCACGAGTAACGTCCCCATTTCCTGGCGCTGTAGTACGGCAAATTTTCTGAAAGGGATGAATCCATCTCCGACATCAAAAAAGAAAGACAAATAACCACAGCATTTACCATGACAATACCAAAATGAGAGCATTAGCCATTGTTTCATGTAACAAAAAGACATGTGTTCCAGCTTACATTTTTTTCTCTCATCGGCATTTATAGTGAACACCCTCTGTAAGAGCCGATGAGGTTGAGAATAAAAAAGTAATCAAAATTGTTATTCAGAGTCTCGCTGCTATGCAGATTGTGAATAATTTCTAATCATGGTGAGAACGATATTATATTCACCTTTAAATTTCGTAAGCGCAGACTATAACGGTCAGTGCTGTGTATTCCTGACTGTGCAATAAAGAGGTGTTTATGCCTGCTTCAGCAATTGAAAAAAATAGTGTTTATGAAAAGCTGAGCTTAAGAGAAAAAGTTGGCTACGGCATGGGCGATGCGGGCTCCAGTATGATCTGGAGCGTTCTGGCGCTTTACCTGACCTGGTTTTATACCGATGTCTACGGATTGGATGCCGCAGTCGTCGGTACACTATTCTTGGTCATCCGTATTTTTGATGCTTTTATCGATCCGCTTATGGGAGCGATATGCGACCGCACCAAGAGCAGATGGGGTAAATTCCGCCCATGGCTACTGTGGATGGCTTTGCCATTTGGCCTGGGAGCGGCTGTGATGTTTACTACGCCAGACCTGAGCATGGATGGAAAAATTCTTTATGCTTGGGTTACTTA
>Ga0308165_1005427_pt1 | contig 11824 bp, 9 predicted proteins | sample PhyWR2_FD_201032 | JGI IMG/M metagenome (GOLD analysis project Ga0308165, IMG submission 201032) | Phyllosphere microbial communities from UC Gill Tract Community Farm, Albany, California, United States - DLSLW.R2 | ecosystem: Host-associated > Plants > Phyllosphere > Unclassified | place: USA... | reverse complement strand
CACCCCCGACCCCTGGCGGGAGTGGCGCCGCGCCACGCCGGCGCGGCTGGCGCTGGGCCGGGTCGGCACCGGCATGCCGACCGACGAGACCCTGCGCTTCGGCTGGGCGCACGCGATGGCGCGCGACGCCATCCACGCGGCGCTCGACGTCGAGGCCCTCGCCGGCCGGCTGACGGCGCAGGGCTGGACGGTCGAGCGCGTGCGCAGCCAGGCCGCCGACCGCGCCACCTACCTGCGCCGGCCCGACCTCGGGCGCCGGCTCGACGCCGGCGACGCGGCACGCCTGCGCGAGGGCACGGCGCGCGCCGCCGAGGGCGCGGCCTGCGAGGTCTGCATCGTGATCGGCGACGGCCTCTCCTCGCTCGCCGTCGAGCGCCATGCCGCGCCATTGCTGGCGGCCCTGCGCCCGCACCTGCCCGCCGACACGCGCTTCGCCCCGGTGGTGATCGCCACGCAGGCCCGCGTCGCGCTGGCCGACGAGGTCGGCGAGGCCTTCGGCGCGCGCCTGTCGGTGATGCTGGTCGGCGAGCGGCCGGGACTGAGCTCGCCCGACAGCCTGGGCATCTACCTCACGCACACCCCCCGGCGCGGCCGCCACGATGCCGAGCGCAACTGCATCTCCAACGTGCGCCCCGCCGGGCTGGCCAGCGACGCCGCCGCCTTCAAGCTGGCCTGGCTGATGCGCGAGGCGCTGCGCCGCAGCGCCACCGGCATCGCGCTCAAGGACGAGAGCGACCTGGCGGTGCTGGAGTCCGCCCCCCGCAGCGACCGGGCGGATGCCATCATGGTGGCTCCGACCTCCAGGAGACACCCATGACCTCGCCCGACCCGCGCACCGCCACCGCCGACGCCGATGCCGCTCCGACCGCCGAGCGTTATCCCGCCGCCCATCTCGCCGACCTGCCCGACGACATCCGCGCCGCCATCCTGGCGGTGCAGGAGAAGTCCGGCTTCGTGCCCAACGTGTTCCTGGCGCTGGCGCGCCGCCCGGCCGAATGGCGCGCCTTCTTCGCCTACCACGACGCGCTGATGCTGAAGGAGGACGGCAGCCTCACCAAGGGCGACCGCGAGATGATCGTCACCGTCACCAGCGCCGCCAACCGCTGCCTCTACTGCGTGGTGGCGCATGGCGCGCTGCTGCGGATCTACGAGAAGAAGCCCCTGGTGGCCGACCAGGTGGCGGTGAACTGGCGCAAGGCCGACATCACGCCGCGCCAGCGCGCCATGCTGGACTTCGCGATGAAGGTCTGCGAGCGGTCGCACGAGATCGAGGAAGCCGATTTCGCCCGCCTGCAGGCCCATGGCTTCGACGACGAGGACATCTGGGACATCGCCGCCATCACGGCGTTCTTCGGTCTGTCCAACCGCATGGCCAGCTTCGCCGGCATGCAGCCCAATCCGGAGTTCTACCTGCTCGGGCGCGTGCCCCGGCCTCAGCGCGCGAGCTGAGCCAGTTCGGCGCTGCGGCAGCGGGCGAAGGCGTCGAGCCCGTGCCGGTAGCTCGGCGTGGTCACGTCCATCACGCCCAGCACGGTGTGATAGAGGTTGTCGTGCGTGAGCGGCGTGTCGCGGCCGGCTTGCAGGCAGGCGGTCGACAGCATGTCGCGTGTCGCCAGGCCAGGGTCGAACCAGGCCACCATCGGGATGTGCTTCTGCACCTCCGGCGCCATCTGGTAGGGCAGCCCGTGCAGGAACAGGCCGAACTCGCCGAGCGATTCGCCATGGTCGCTCAGGTAGAGCAGCCCGGTGGCGTAGTTCGGCGAGCGGGTCTTGAGCCAGTCGATGGTGCGGCCGAGGAAGCGGTCGGTGTAGGCGATCGAGTTGTCGTAGGCGTTGATCAGCTCGGCATGGCTGCAGTCGGCCAGCACGTTGGTGCGGCACTCGGGCGTGAAGCGCTTCATGTCGTCGGACGACCGCTTGTGGTAGGCCGGTCCGTGGCTGCCCATCTGGTGCATCAGCAGCAGCACGCCCCGCGCGCGGCGCTCCGGCGGCAAGGCCTCGATGCGGCGGTCGAGGCCGACCAGCATGGCATCGTCCAGGCACTCGCCATCGCTGCACAGCGCGGCCCTGGCGGCGGCGTCGAGCCCGTCGATGGCGGCCGCATGGGGCACGCGGTCGCACACGCCCTTGCAGCCGCCGGGCTGGTTGTCGATCCACAGCACGGCCAGTCCGGCGGCCTGCGCCACGTCGACCAGGTTCTCGTGGTCGTCCCTGGCGCTCTCGTAGCCCTCCTTGCCCAGTGGCGAGAACATGCAGGGCACCGAGGCCAGCGTGTTGGTGCCGCACGAATGCACGTCGCGCCAGCTCACGACGCCGCGCGCGGCGAGCTCGGGCGTGGTGTCGCGCCCATAGCCGTTGAGCGCGAAGTGGTCGGCGCGCGCCGTCTCGCCCACCACCACCACGAAGAGCGGCGGCTTGGCCCCGGTCGCGTAGCTGGTGCCGAGGGCCGCGCCGGCCGAGGTCGGGACCAGCTTGCGGGTGTGCGCGAACATCGGCTTGAGCACCACCCGGCTGGTCGAGTAGAGGCTGGCGAGCGGATTGACCATGTAGCGCAATGTCACGTGATTGCGCATCAGCGGCGCGAAGTCGCGCGAATCGACGACCACGCTGGCCACCACCACCAGCAGGGCCACGACGAGCATCACCGCGTTGCGCCAGATCTGGCCCCAGGCGCGCATCGGCAGGAGCGGCACGCGCGCGATCCACCAGATCGCCGGCAGCGTGACCAGCGCGACCCCGAACGCCATGCGCCAGCCGAGCAGGTCGCGCGTCTCGTGCATGTCGGTCTGCAGCGCATTGGCCGCCATGGTCGGGTCCATCACGACGCGGTAGGTCAGCATGTAGTGCTGCGCGACGGCCGCGACCAACACCAGCGCGCACCACACCGGCTTCATGCCACGTGTCCAGGCCGTGAGGGTCAGCGCGGCGGCGGTGCCGAAGCCGACCAGCATCGCCATGGTGGCGATCGAATGCATGTACAGGCTCGGGGCGCCGCCGATGCGGGCGAGCTCGCGCCACAGGGGCCAGTTGGTCGCCAGCAGCAGGTAGAGGCTCAGGACGCCGACGACGAAGCGGGGCGAGCGCGGCCGCGACAGCCAGCGTCGCAGGGCGTGCCAGCCCGTGGGCGGCGGCTCGAACGGCGACGGGGCGGTGGCGGCGGAGGCCACGGCGCTGGGCGGTGGCGGCAGGATCGGTTGGATGGCATCGGGCACCCGCTCATGATCCGCAGCCGGACTGAAGTGGGTCTGAACAATCCACTCAGGATTCGTTCAGACTGGCGCGAGGCGACGGCGCGTCGCGCGGCGGCAGGCGACATCGATCGCCAGCGCCACGCTCCAGCAGACCCAGGCGGTCCACAGCGTGTGGCTCATGTAGTGGGCGCCGCGCCATTGCTGCGCGAGTCCCAGCACCAGGCCGGCGCCGAGCGCGGCGAGCAGCCAGGCCATGGCCGCGCCCGGGGCGACCCGGCGCAACACGAACCAGCCGGCCAGGTAGGCGAACGCGGCCGAGGCGTGGCCGGCCGGGAAGCAGCGTCCCGGGCCGCCATCGCGCAGGCGCCAGTTCCAGTGCGAGACATGGCTGGCCACGCCACCGAACTCCGCCACGTCCCAGGGACAGCTGCTGCGGCTGGTGTTCTTGAGCAGCGACACCGCCGCCAGCGCGGCCAGCACGCTCAGGGCCAGCTGCAGCCGGGCCCGCGCATCGAGCCGCCGCAGCACGCCCAGGGGCCAGCGCACGGCGGCCACCAATGCCACCACGCCGAGCATGCCGAGGAAGCGCGGGATCTCGTGCAGTCCGAGGACCAGCAGGCGGTTGTCGCGCAGCGCGAAACCGGCGGCGTCGCCGGCCAGCCGCGCCATGGCGAGATCCAGACCCGAGAGGTCCCACAGCACGATCGGCACGAGCGCCAGGGCGGTGAGGGCGAGCAGAAGGCGATCCGAGGCGCCGGACGAATCAGTCAATGCAATGTTTTCCGAAAACTCCCAGACTAGGCACATTCACTTAACGCAGCCTGAAGCTGGAGGGCCGGGTGCCCGGCGGTCGATAAACTCGCCGTCGCGGCCGCCGGCCGTGCCCGCCCTTCCTTCATTCCTTCTTCCATCCTCTCCTCTTCTGCCCAAGGACCTCCCCGTGCGCGTATTGCTGGTCGAAGACGATGTCGCCCTGTCCGAAGCCGTGTGCGGCTACCTGCGCGCCAAGGCCTTCGTGGTCGATGCCGTGCCCAGTCTGGCCGCCGCCAATGCCGCGCTGCGCGGCGCGCAGTACGCCGCCGTGCTGCTCGACCTGCATCTGGGCGACGGCGACGGCCTGGCGCTGCTGCCGCAGGTCCGGGCCCTGAAGGAGCGACCGATCGTGATCGTGCTGACCGCGCGCGACCAGGTCACCGATCGCATCCGCGGCCTCGACGCCGGCGCCGACGACTACCTCGTCAAGCCCTACGACCCGGGCGAACTGCTGGCGCGGCTGCGCGCGGTCGAGCGGCGGCGCAGCGCGGCCAACGTGCCGGTGCTGATGCTGGGCACCCTGCAGATCGACCTGGCGCGCGAGGTGGTGCGCGATCGCGGCATGCCCGTGACCCTGACGCAGAAGGAATGGGCGCTGCTGCGCGTGCTGGCCACGCGGCCCGATCGCATCCACACCCGCGAGAGCCTGCAGAACGCGCTCTATGGCTTCGACGACGAGGCCGACAGCAACACGCTCGAGGTCTTCATCAGCCGCCTGCGCCGCAAGCTCGGCCGCGCCCACATCCAGACGCTGCGCGGCATGGGCTACCGGCTGGTGCAGAACGTCGGGGACTTCGGGTGACCACGACGACGCCCGGGCGCGGCGCGAATCCGGTCGACACGCTCGCCGGGCGCCTGATCCGCACCCTGATCCTGTGGATCGGCGGCGTGTGGCTGTTGGGCGTGCTGGGCGTGGTGTGGTACGTCGACCGCGAGATCAACCACAACTTCGACAACGAGCTGATCGAGGTCTCGCACCGGATGTTCGACATCGCGATCCAGGATGTCGATGCCCACGTCAAGGACGCGGAGGCGCGCGGTCCGCTGATCGCGCCGACGCCGACCTTCGAGGACGCGGCCGTGATCTACCAGGTCCTCGATCGCGGCGAGCGGGTGCTGGTGCGCTCGGCCGAGACGCCGGCCGGCACCTTCGACGTGCCGGTGGCGCCGGGCTTCGCCTCCAACACCGCCTGGCGCATCTACACGGTGCAGCACCCGACGCGGCCCTTGTTCCTGCAGGTGGCCGACCCGCTCGACGAGCGCCGCCTCGCGCTCAACCGCACCCTGTTCGGGCTGGTGATCCCGCTGGGCGCGGCGCTGCCGCTGCTGGCCTGGCTGCTGCGCCGCATCGCGCGCCAGGAGCTGGCCGTGCTGGGCCGGCTGGCCAACGAGATCGGCCAGCGCAACGGCACGCACCTGCAGCCGATCGCCCTGCCCGGCCTGCCGCAGGAGCTGCAGCTGGTGGGCGACCACGTCAACCGCCTGCTCGACCGGCTGGCCCAGTCGCTGGACGTCGAGCGCGCCCTCGCGGCCAATGCCGCCCACGAACTGCGCACGCCGCTGGCCGCCGCCCGACTGCGCCTGCAGACCGCGCTCGACGCCGACCTGCGGCGCGAGGACGTCGTCGCCGCGCTGGAGGCATTGCGCATGCTCAGCCACCGCACCGAGCGGCTGCTGCAGCTCTCGCGCGCCGAGTCCGGCGCCTCGCTCACGCGCGCGCGGGTCGACCTGGTGAAGCTGGCGGCCACCGTGGCGCAGGACTTCTGGCAGGACGACCGGGTGCTCGACCGGCTCGCCCTGCAGGTGCCCGAATGCCAGGACGGCGCCATCGTGCTGGGCGATTTCGACGGCCTGGCGATCGCGCTGCGCAACCTGGTGGAGAACGCCCTGCGCTATGCCGGCGCGAACCCGGTCGAGATCGAGGTGCGGCCCGAGGGCGTGCTGGTGGTGCGCGATGCCGGCCCGGGCGTGAGCGGGACCGAGCTCGCGACCCTGGCGCAGCGCCACGTGCGCCACACGCGGGAGCGCACCGGCTACGGACTGGGGCTGTCGATCGTCGCCACCATCGTGCAGAAGCACGAAGCCCGGCTCGAACTGGCATCGCCGCCACCGGGCCGCCCGCGCGGCTTCGAGGCGCGCATCGTCCTGCAGCCGGCCTGAGGGCATGGCGGCGCGCGTCGCCTGGCCGACAGGCCCCGGCGGCGCCAGCGGCAACAATGGCGGAGCGCGCAGCTGTCGATATCGGCGTACATAAAATGTCGGGCGGCCGTGCCATAACACCAACACGAGATAACCCACGACGCATGGCGCCGCGCACTGTCAGTGGCGCCGATCCCATCCACATCGACCCCACGATCCCCCATGACCCCAGAAGAAATCCTCGCCCAGTACGGCCCGCGCGAAGCCATGGAATACGACGTGGTCGTGGTGGGCGGCGGCCCGGCCGGACTGTCCACGGCGATCCGGCTCAAGCAGCTCGCCGCGCTCTACGACAAGGAGGTCTCGGTGGTGGTGCTGGAGAAGGGCTCCGAGCCCGGCGCCCACATCCTCTCGGGCGCCATCATGGACCCGCGCGCCCTCTCCGAGCTGTTCCCCGACTGGAAGGAACGCGGCGCGCCGCTGAACCAGCCGGTCACCGCCGACACCTTCCTGATGCTCAGCGAGCGCGGCGCCACCCGCACGCCCAACTTCGCCTTGCCGGCGAACTTCCACAACGACGGCAACTACATCGTCAGCCTGGGCAACGTCACCAAGTGGCTGGCCCAGCAGGCCGAGGAACTGGGCGTGGAGATCTTCCCCGGCTTCCCGGCCGCCGAGGTGCTCTACACCGACGACGGCAAGGTGCGTGGCGTGGCCACGGGCAACCTAGGGATCGGCAAGGACGGCGAGCCTACCGACGCCTTCCAGCTGGGCATGGAGCTCCACGGCAAGTACACCGTCTTCGCCGAGGGCTCGCGCGGCCACCTGGGACGCCAGCTGATCGCCAAGTACAACCTGGCCGAGGGCAAGGACCCGCAGAGCTACGGCATCGGCATCAAGGAACTCTGGGAGATCGACCCGGCACGCCACGAGCCGGGCCTGGCCATCCACACGGCCGGCTGGCCCCTGCAGTCCGACACCTATGGCGGCTCGTTCATCTACCACGCCGAGAACAACCAACTCATCATCGGCTACGTGGTCGGCCTGGACTACCAGAACCCGCACCTGAGCCCGTTCGAGGAGTTCCAGCGCTTCAAGACGCATCCGAACATCCGCTGGTACTTCGAGGGCCAGGACAAGGGCCTGAAGCCGGCCAAGCGCCTGAGCTACGGCGCGCGCGCCATCACCGCCGGCGGCCTGCTGGCGCTGCCCAAGACGGTGTTCCCCGGCGGCGTGCTGGTGGGCTGCGAGGCCGGCTACATGAACGCCAGCCGCATCAAGGGCAGCCACGGCGCGATCAAGACCGGCATGCTGGCGGCCGATGCCGCCTTCGCCGCGCTCGGCGCGGGCCGCCAGCACGACGAACTCACCGACTACCCGGCGGCCTTCGAGCGCAGCTGGCTGCACACCGAGCTGCACAAGGCGCGCAATTTCAAGCAGTGGTTCAAGAAGGGCCTGACGGTCGCGACCATCATGACCGGCGTCGAGCAGCTGGTGCTGCGCGGGCACATCCCGTGGACCATCCACCGCACCGAGGCCGACCACAAGCGCCTGAAGCCGGCGGCCGAGTGCAAGAAGATCGTCTACCCCAAGCCCGATGGCAAGCTGACCTTCGACAAGCTCTCGAGCGTGTTCATCAGCAACACGAACCACGAGGAGAACCAGCCGGCGCACCTGACGCTCAAGGACCCGACGGTGCCCACGCGCATCAACCTGCCCGAGTACGCCGGCCCCGAGCAGCGCTACTGCCCGGCGGGGGTCTACGAGTACGTGCCCGACGAGGCCAACGCCGGCAAGGAGCGCCTGCAGATCAACGCCCAGAACTGCGTGCACTGCAAGACCTGCGACATCAAAGACCCGACGCAGAACATCGTCTGGGTCACGCCCGAGGGCGGCGGCGGACCCAACTATGTGGGCATGTGAGCATCCGGCGCCGGCTCATTCCGGCTTGAAGCCGGCGCTGCGCAGCAGCTCGGCGCTCTGGGCCACGAAGCCGGTGACATAGCGGCGGAACTGCTCGACATCCTGCGTGACGGGCTCGACGCCCAGGCTAGCCAGCGCGCCGCTGCGGCCGAGCTCGGCCATGGCGGCATTGATGGCCTGGTTGAGCACGCGCACGCGCTCGGCCGATGTGCCCTTGGGCGCCCACACGCCGTACCAGGAGCCATAGGTGAAGTTCGGCAGGCCGCTCTCCTGCACGGTCGGGATGTCGGGCACCAGCGGGCTGCGCCGGGCCGAGCTGATGGCGATCGGGTGCACGCGGCCCGCCTTGGCCAGGGGCAGCAGCGAGATCATCGAGTCCAGCAGCAGCTGCACATGGCCGCCGGCGACATCGACCACCGCCGGCTGCGTGCCCTTGTAGGGCACGTAGGTGAACCTGACATCGCCCTGCTTGGCCAGCAGCAGCGTGGCCAGATGGCTGGGCGCGCCCGCCGCCGGGATCGCCGCCGTCCAGCGGCCCGGCTCCTTGCGCGCGGCGGCCAGCACCTCCTTCAGGTTGCGCGGCTCCAGCGCCGGGCCGATCACCAGCATCAGCGGCGCCTCGGCGACGCGGGCGACCGGCGCGAAGTCGGTCTGCGGGTCGTAGGGCGGCGCGCTGATCACCTCCTTGGCCAGCACGTGCGTGGCGGCGGAGAACAGCAGGGTGTAGCCATCGGCCGGCGCCGCCTTGACGGCCTGGCCGCCGAGCACGCCATTGGCGCCGGCCCGGTTCTCGACGATCACCGAGACGCCACCGAGCTGGGTGTGGAGCTGGTTGGCCAGCAATCGCGCGACGCTGTCGACCCCGCCGCCGGCGGCGAAGGGGACGACGATGCGGATCAGCCGGTCGGGGTACTTGCCCGTATCGGTCTGGGCCCAGGCCGGCGCGAGCGCGAGCCCGGCGCAGGCGGCGATGAATCCGAGTCGTTTCATGATGTCTCCGTTGTGGGTTCCGATGAATCCGGTGGTACGGCGGGCGTGGCGGCCGGGCGCGGGCGGCGCCGGCGCGCGAACACGCTCAGCGACTCGTCCAGCGCCTCGGCATCGACGCCGCGCGTGATGAACACGATGCGCGTGCGGTGGTCCGCGCTCGGCCAGGCCGGCAGCGATTCGGGCGGCTGGTAGAGGTGCTGCACGCCATGGAAGACCAGCGGCCGCTCCGGCGTCTCGGCCAGGTTGACGATGCCCTTGACGCGCAGCAGGTCCTCGCCGCGCATCGCGATCACGGTGTCGAGCCAGGCTTCGAAGCCATCTCGCGGCAGCGGCTCGTCGCGCACGAGCACGAACGAGCGGATGCCGCCCGCGTGTGTCGATGGCGCCTCCGCCCGCGCCTGCATCTGCGCGGCCGCCGGCGGCGCGCGGTAGTACAGGCCCTGCCCCACGGCGTCGGCATCGGCATCGGCATCGGCGCCGGCACCGTCGGCCACGGCTTCGCGGCCGGTCCGCAGCATCCGGCACAGCACCGCCACCGGGTCCTCGGGGGGCGCGTGGCGCATGCCGGTCGGGTTCAGGCGCGCCACGCGTTCGACCAGCGCGGGCGCGAGCGGGCCGTCCAGCAGGTCGGTCTTGGTGAACAGCAGCCGGTCGGCCATCGCGATCTGGCGCTCGGCCTCCGGATGGCGATCGAGCGTGCCCGGGGCCAGCACGGCATCGACCGTGCAGCAGACGCCGGCCAGCGCGAAGCGCTCGACGACGGCGGGGTCGCCCATCAGGGTGCGCAGGATCGGCGCCGGATCGGCCAGGCCGCTGGTCTCGATCAGCACCTGGCGCAGGACCGGCGCGTCGGGCTCGTCGCGCGCGCCGAGCGCCACCAGCGCCGCCACCAGGTCGCCGCGCACCGCGCAGCACAGGCAGCCATTGGCCAGCAGCACGGTGTCCTCGGTGGTGCCGGCGATCAGGTCGTGGTCGATGCCGATCTCGCCGAACTCGTTGACGATGACCGCCGTGCCGTGCAGGTCGGGCGCGCGCAGCAGCCGGTTGAGCAGGGTCGTCTTGCCGCTGCCCAGGAAGCCGGTGAGCACCGTCACCGGGATCCGGGCGCGGCCACCCGCCGCTGCGGCGTCGCGCGCCACCAGCGAGGAGAAATGGCCGCTCATCGCCCGCCCTGCCGCGGCCCGCCGTGCAGCTCGGCGAAGGAATTCAGGGTCTTCTCCAGCCGCCCCAGCAGCCACTGGCTGGCCAGCGGATCGAAGGCATCGCGCTCCAGGTCCTCCAGCAGACCCTGCAGCGGCAGGCCGGCGGCCTGCGCGGTCGGACGCGCCCGGAAGAAGGCCTCGACCTCCGCCACGCCCGAACGCAGACCCGCGTCCTCCAGGTAGTCGACGATGTCGAGCTCGAAGTCGATCAGCTGCAGGCTGACGCCGCCGGCGCCGCAGCCGCAGCTCGAACCGAGCGCGACATGGCGCACGGCCAGCTCGCTCCACAGCCGCTGCAGCCGGCCGGCGCGCTGCGCCACGTCATCGGCCATCGCGAGGCTCACTGTCCGTCCCAGGCGACATCGACCGACGCGGCCGCGCGCGCGGTCCCGGATGTCGAGCGCAGCACGCGCGTCGCCTCGGCATCCACCCGGCCCCTGGCGTCGAGCGCGACGCGATAGACCTCGCGCGCCACCTCGGCGCCGACATAGCCCTCGCGCACGTCCTCGGCGACCTTGTCCATGTCGCGTTCGAGCGGATCGCCGAAGCCGCCGCCACCGCCCGAGAGCATCCGGTAGGCGTCGCCGCGCTCCAGGCGGACGTTGAAGATCTTGGCGTTCTGGTGATCGGTCTTCCATTCGCCCTTGTGGCGCACCGCCAGGCCGTTGCCCATGGCGTCGCCACCGCCCTCCAGGCCCCAGGGCTTGCAATGCACGCGGTCGATGCGCGTCGTCACGGTGAAGGGCGACAGCGCCTGCACCACCATCTCCGCGCCCAGGCCGCCGCGGTACTGGCCGGCGCCGGCGCTGTCCTTCCTGATCTCGTACTTCTCCACCAGCACCGGGTACTTGGCCTCCAGCTGCTCGGTCGGGCTGTTGTGGGTGTCGCCGTCGTTGATGCAGACGGTGACGGAGACGCCGTCCTCGTTGCTCTTGGCGCCCCAGCCGCCGCCCAGCGGCCCGATGCCGACGATGAACAGCCGGCCGTCCTCCGGCGAGATGCCGTGGATGTTCGGGAACACCAGGTCGGCATGGTGGCCGGCGATGGAGCGGTCGGGGATGGCCGGCGCCAGCGCCTTGAAGATGGTGTCGATCACCGTCATCGGGAAGGTCATCCAGACCCGCATCGGATACGGACGCTCGGCGCTGATGACCGTGCCCATCGGCATCACCACCTTCAGCGAGCGGAAGCTGCCGTCGTTGACGGGATAGTCGGTCGGCGTGGTCAGGCACTTGTAGGCCACCTGCGCGCAGGCGATGCCGGTGGTGAAGCCGGAGTTGTAGAAGCCGCGCACCTGCTTGCTGACATCCGACAGGTCCACCGTCATCTCGTCGCCGGCCACCGTCACCTTGACGCGGATCGGGATGCGCTTGCCGATCTCCAGCCCGTCGTCGTCCATGTACGACTCGGCCTCGTAGACGCCATCGGGGATCGACAGCGTGTTCTTGCGCGCCACCGCCTCGGACGAATCCATGATCTGGCGGATCGAGCCATTGACGGCATCGGCGCCATAGCGCTGCAGCAGCTCGACATAGCGGCGCTCGCCGGTGGTGATGGCGGTGATCT
>Ga0308165_1005424_pt1 | contig 11828 bp, 7 predicted proteins | sample PhyWR2_FD_201032 | JGI IMG/M metagenome (GOLD analysis project Ga0308165, IMG submission 201032) | Phyllosphere microbial communities from UC Gill Tract Community Farm, Albany, California, United States - DLSLW.R2 | ecosystem: Host-associated > Plants > Phyllosphere > Unclassified | place: USA... | reverse complement strand
CCTCGCAATTTTGCAGTAAGCCCTCTATTATTTTATTGTAGCCCCCAATCGGGATTCCCTGATATTTATCGTTAAAGTAATTGTTGTCGTACGTAAACCGCACTGGCAACCTTTTAATAATAAAAGCCGGGAGCTCCGTCGCTTTTTTGCCCCATTGCTTTTCGGTGTAATGCTTGATCAGTTTTTCATAAATATCTGTTCCGACCAGCTTTTGCGCCTGTTCCTCCAGATTTTTGGGTTCCGAAATTTCCAAATGTTCAATTTGCCGGGCAATCTCCGCCTTCGCCTCATAAGGAGTTTTGGTACCCCAGAGCTTATAAAAGGTGTTCATGTTGAAAGGAAGATTGTATAATTCTCCCTTAAAATTAGCAATAGGCGAGTTGGTGTATCGGTTAAATTCCGCAAACTGGTTCACATAATCCCAAAGCATTTTATCGTTTGTGTGGAAGATATGAGCGCCATACCAGTGCACATTAATGCCCTCAATATGCTTACAATGGATGTTTCCTCCCTGATGATCGCGTTTATCAATAACAAGGCATCGCTTTCCGGCCTTCATCATTTCGTGGGTAAAAGTGGCGCCGAAAAGGCCCGACCCAACAACTAAATAATCATATTTTTTATTTCCGATATCTGTCATGTTATTTTCTTGTATCTACTATTAATTGTCACTCTGACGAAGCGAACGATAACGATGTTAAACGTTAAGGTAAATTCGTTTTATAACACTGCATTTATACTTGTTTTGATTATCTGCTATGCTGATAAATCGTGAATAAGTTAAGCTTTTGTTGCCGGCAAATTTTTAGTAGCCAGTTGACTGTAAACATGATGATGTTTGATATTTTATATTTCAATATTCTGTTTATTAGATAATTAACAATAAAAAAGTGAGTAGTTAGCACTAAATTTTTGGTTACTCAATTGGTGACTGTTTGTAAAATGTATTTACGCATGTACACCCGTTCGCCCCAGCTTTAAAGTGTAAACAGTCGCTCGTTTGAATAAGTTTCGGAACCGGCTTGGTGCCCAAGAATCACATTGATTTAAGGATATTTCAGGGTACTTGTTTTTTTGACTAGAATAATTATTTCAGCAGGCAGGCGCTTCAAACGATGGAAAACATAACGACAATTAGTAAACAACCCAAAAAAGGTAGCGGGTAGGCAAGGACAGTAATAATAGGTAAGGGATTCTTCCTTCGTCAGAATGACAGCATTGGAGTTAAGTCTCGCGAAGGATGACGACCGTTCATAGTTGGCGCCTTAGACATCTTAACTTAATAGCGTTGGAACGGGCAGGAAGCAATCTGCTTGATTAAACAATATCTCTAATGAGATTGCTTCAATGGATGAAAAATGGATTTCGCTACAAAGTAGCCCCTTTGGGGCTAGGACGGGAATAAAACGTCAATGGTAGGAACAGTCAGGCCCGATTTCTCCTATCATGGACAGATATTGGGAGGTTGTTTTATGGATTTTAACGGTCAGATCTATTGACTATCGGTACACAAATGCCTCAGCCTTTAACGAGCCAAGGCTGACAAGCCCTCGTTCACTAATCAGTAAAAGCTTGCATATCAATTAAACGTTTGTAAAGCCCGTTTCGCGACATCAACTCGCTATGATTTCCACTTTCGGCAATCTGTCCCTTATCTATAACCACAATCTTATCGGCATGTTGTATGGTACTTAGTCGATGCGCAATAACAATCGATGTTCTATTCTTCATCAAATTGTTCAGTGCTTCCTGTACCAGTTTCTCAGATTCTGTATCCAACGCAGACGTAGCTTCATCCAACAACATAATCGGCGGGTTGGCCAACACCGCTCTGGCAATGCAGATCCGTTGCCGCTGACCGCCCGAAAGTCTGTTGCCACGATCGCCGACAAAAGATTGATAACCATCTTCGGTATTCTCAATAAATTCGTGTGCATTGGCAATTTTGGCAGCGGCTACAACCTCTTGCAACGTAGCATCGGGCCGTGCAAAAGCAATGTTGTTAAAAATGGTATCGTTAAATAAGAAGGAATCTTGATTAACCGTACCCATTTGTAGCCTGATACTTTCTACCGTTAAATCTTTATAATCGTTGCCATCTATCTTAATTGTTCCAGATTTTGGATCATGGAATCGTGGAATTAAATCCATTAAAGTACTTTTTCCTCCACCCGATGGGCCAACAAGCGCAATGGTTTTCCCTTTTTCTACATTTAGGTTGATGTCTTTAAGAATTTCTTTCTCACCATAACTAAACGATACATTTTCCAAGCTTAGCGCATTCCTGAAATCCCCAAAAACCAGCGCATCAGGTTTGTTTACCATCGCCGGTTTGGTATCAATCAACTCAAGCACACGCTCGCCGGCAGCTATACCCGAATGTATGCCACTAAATGAATCTGTAAGCGATTTTGCCGGGCGCATTACTTGCGAAAAAATAGCGATATAGGCAATAAAATCAGCCGGAGAAAGCGCATTGCTTTGATTGTTTATAATTAACGTACCTCCATACCAAACAATTGTAGCAACCATCAATACCCCCAAAAACTCAGAAACAGGCGATCCCAGCTGCTGGCGTCGAGTCATTTTCCGCGTTAAATTGGAGTAGAAAATATTTTCCTGATCAAATTTGTTTTTAATTCTTTCAGTTGAATTGAAAGCTTTGATAATTTTTACACCGCTAAGTGCTTCATCCAAAAAGCCAATCATCTTTGCGAAGGACTCGTGCGCTTCTTTGGCCTGCTGCTTTAGTCTTTTTACAATCTTACTGATAATAAAAGCCGATACGGGAATAACCAGTAAAGAAAAGAACGTAAGCTTCGCCGAAATGTTGAAAAGCAGAACAATGTATACAATTAATGTAACAGGCTCCTTAAAAACAACCTGAAGGGTATTTGTAACGGTAAACTGTACAACTTGCACATCGGATGCAACTTTTGAAATAATATCGCCTTTGCGCTCATTGTTAAAGAAGCCAACATGCATGTTCATCACATTGTTAAAAACGGTTTTGCGCAAGTTTAACAACGTATGAACCCTTAAATCTTCCATAAATCTTTGCGAAAAATATCTGAAAAGATTCGATAGGAGCACAGAAACAACAATAATTATACACACGTAGCCTAGTGTCGTAGCTTCGCCGTGAAGCATTATTGATTCGTTTACAAATTTCCTGAACTGACCAAGGATGTTAAAAGATGATATGGCCTTGTCTGTAAGGCTTTCTGTTTTTTGCCCGTCTTTATCGCTCATTAATGTTTCAAATAATGGCGATAATAAAGCTAGATTTAGTGTTCCAAACAGGATAGAAAGTAAGGTAGCAATAACATAAGGTATAGCAAACTTTTCAATGGGCTTGGCGAAAGATAATAAACGAAAGTAAATTTTCATTTTTATTGGAAAAGGATATATATAACGGATTATAGCATTAAAAGATAATCCAAAAAAGTTTAAATTAAACCCAGTAAAGGTACGCTTTTCAAATAAAAAGAATATCGGTTTTGCAGAATACGATACTTAAATTACAATTGTTTACAACGTTAAACCTCGCGGTGAATGTGCAAAACAGATTTATACACAGCTGTAGAAAAGAAGGATTAAAAATTTATCTGTTTCTTTGCATAAACCTAGCTTTATAGATGAATACCCATTTATCCACTTTAAAGGAATTGAAAGCCGGTAACTATAAGGCACTGGCAAGAACCTTGACACTTGTTGAGAACGATATTGCTCCTGCCGATTCGATATTGAAAGGATTGGATAGCAAGGCAAGCACGCCAGTAATCGGGATAACAGGCCCTCCGGGGGCTGGCAAAAGCACGCTGGTTAATGCCATCATCAATCATTTTATGGCCGATGGAAAGAAAATCGCTGTGTTGGCTATCGACCCGACCTCGCCATTCAATTTTGGCTCTTTGCTGGGCGACCGGATCAGGATGGCCAGTCAGTTTAACAACCCAAACGTTTTTATTCGCTCGTTGGCAACCCGTGGCGCATTGGGTGGTATATCGGCTAAAACCATTGAAATGGTTGACGTTTTAAAATCGGCCAATTTTGATCTGATCTTGGTCGAAACCGTAGGCGTTGGACAATCGGAGGTTGAAATTGCTGGTCTTGCAGACAAAACAATTCTGGTTTTGGTTCCAGAGTCGGGCGACGAAATTCAGAACATAAAATCTGGCTTGATGGAAATAGCAGATTGTTTTGTGGTTAACAAAGCGGATCGGGCTGGTGCCGATACTTTTGCGAACAACCTGACTAAGCTGGTTCATCAGGGTAGAAAACAGACCGCGATCCTCAAAACAATTGCAGATAAAAACATCGGTGTTGAGCAACTCTGTGAATGGATGATGAAGCCAGCACAAAATATTAATGAGCGAAAGGAGTTTCTATTTGCAGAGAAAGCATGGAAAATTATTCAGCACCAGAAAATGCAGTCGATTGATAAAAAAAGGCTGCGAGAAGAAATTCAAGCAGCCTTAAAGGAAGATAATTTTAATATATATCGCTTCGCAGCGGAATTTGGCAATTAGTTCATTGGTTCATCAGTTCTCGGATGAATACCTAGCACGCTCATTATATTCATCCGATGACTTTGTTGTGCTAATCGAAAATGCCTTAATAAATGTCGCCCTGAGCATTTCGACTACGATCAATGGGACTTAGTCGAAGGGCAGGTGCACGAGGCTTCGACTCCGCTCAGCCTGACAAACCATAGTTGACATCAACACTCGTTAATTATCGATCATTACTCGAAATTCTAACCGTCGACTCTGGACTTACGACTTAGGACTCCGGACTAAAGACTCAAACCTCTCAACTCAAAACTCCCAACTCAAAACTCCCAACTCAAACCTCAACTACCCATTCATAATATCCTCAATTTCTTCAGCAGCTAATGGAATATCGGCCATTAAATCGATGTTTCCATTCTCTGTAATTAAGACATTGTTTTCCAGACGGATTCCAAGTCCCTCTTCAGGAATATAGATTCCCGGTTCTACAGTAAGAATGTTTCCAGCAGCAAATGGCGTATATCGGCCTGCAAAATCATGCACATCAATACCTAGGTGGTGCGAATTGCCATGCATAAAATACTTTTTGTAAGCTGGCCAGGCTGGGTTTTGATTTTTAACGTCATCATTAGAGATTAATCCCAAATTAATTAATTGTTCCGTCATCAATTCGCCAACCTGCTCGTGGTAGGTATTCCATACCGTTCCAACGCCGATTAATTTTATCGATTCTTTCATCACATGGTGAACAGCGTTGTAAACATCCTTTTGCCTTGCGGTAAACCTGCCGTTAACGGGAATAGAGCGGCTCATATCTGCGTTGTAATTAGCATATTCCGCCCCGAAGTCAAAAAGAATCACGTCACCATCCTTACATTCTTGATTGTTGTCGTTATAATGCAGAATATTTGCGTTGTGCCCCGATGCGATAATTGGCGTGTAAGCATGCCCGGTTCCTCCCTGACGGATAAACTCATGAATGATTTCGGCCTCAATTTCGTATTCCTTAACGCCAGGTTTGGTGAATTTTAGTACTCTTACAAACGCATCGCGGGTGATGGCGCATGCTTTTTTGGTCAGTTCAATCTCTACGTTGGATTTTATTGCTCTTAAGCCCCTCATAATCGGCGCAGCCCGTTCGTAGTGATGCAATGGATACTTCGATCTCATTTTTTCGATAAATCTGATATCGTTGTACGGAACAGTATGTGCGTATCTGTCATTTTCGTTTGTATTTAGATATATATTATCTGCATAATGAACAATGCTGTGCAAAATATTATCAAAATCCTCTAACCAATAGATGCTTTCGATGCCAGAGGCGGTTTTAGCCTGCTCTTTCGTGTATTTATAACCTTCCCAAACTTTGATGTAATCATTAGTCTGTCTTAAAAAGAGGACTTCTCTGTACAATGGATTAGGACAATCTGGGTACAGGAGGAGTATGGTTTGTTCCTGATCGATTCCTGATAAATAAAATAAATCAGGATTTTGCTTAAACACAAAGTTCTGATCACCACTTCTTGGAAACTCATCATTAGCATTAAATATAGCTAAAGAATTGTTTTTTAGTTGTTTAGCGAAGTTTTTCCTGTTTAAAACAAATAACGACTGATCAATGGTTGGATATTTCATAATTAATGTATTTTTAAAGTGAAAGCTTCAAATGTAAGAAAATGCTTATTTAAGGCGAAGTTTGGAACGGAGTTTGTATAAAAGTTTGAAAATTTAAATATTTGTTTAATTTTGCAGTTACTGAAAAATTAATCAATTAAATTGTTTAACCCTTAAAAAAGAAAAAAAGATTATGAATTATTCTACTTTAAAGAAAAGTGTTGCGCTTTCTTTAGTGGCATTAACAGGAGTTGCTACTCTTGCTGTCGCTCAAGATGCTCCTGCAACTACTTCTTCTGCCAAGGTATTTGGTGGAAGAGGACAGTACAGAACTTGGTCTATCGGTGTACACGGTGGTGTTTTAATGCCAGTTGTTGCTATCGGTGGTTCTAACGACTTCAACAAATGGGATGCTAACTTAGGTTACGGCTTAAACATCCGTAAACAACTAGGTCACTCATTCGGTTTAGAATTAAACGGAACTCGTGGTAAACTTTCAGGTACTAACGAAGGTATTACTTCTCCAGTTAGAGAATTTGAAACTGAATTACAATATGCTGTAGATTTACGTGGTGTTGTAAACGTAGGTTCTATCGATTTCTTACGTCGTGAGAATTCAGTAGGTTTCTTCGTAACTGCCGGTGGTGGTTACATGGCTTATGCTCCAAAAGTAACTATGTCTAACGGACAAGTTATGGACTGGAAAGGTAGCGCTGTAGGTCCTTCTGATGACAGACACGATGCTAAAGATTATGTAAAAGGTTTCTACATTCCAGTAGGTGCTGGTGTTAAATTCAAAGTTTCTGAGCGTGTTAACTTTAACTTAGGTTACACTATGAACTTTGTTGATGCTGACAACTTAGATGGAATTTATGCTAAAGGTACTACTAAAGATAAATTCTCTTACGGTTATGCCGGCTTAGAATTCTCTTTAGGTTCTTCTGCTAAACCAAGCTTAGAGTGGACTAACCCATTAGCTACTATGTACGATGAGTTAAAAGATCCATCTTTACGTCAAGAAGTTGAAGCATTGAAAAACCGCGTATCTGCTGTTGAAAAATCTGTTGAAGATTTGAAAAAAGATGCTGACGGTGACGGTGTTTCTGATCAATTCGATAAATGTCCAGGTACTCCAGCTGGTACTGCTGTTGATGGTTCAGGTTGTCCACTTCCTGTAGCTACAACTACAACTACTTCAACTGAAGGTGTTACTGGTTTCGAAAAAATCGGTTTCGATTTCAACTCATCAGTATTAAAAACTGAATCTTACCCTACTTTAGATAAATTATCTTCAGTGTTACGTGAAAACGGTGGTAAAGTAACTGTAAACGGTTACGCTTCAAGCGAAGGTACTGCTGCATATAACATGAAATTATCTAAAGATAGAGCTAACTCTGTTAAAACTTACTTAGTAAACTCTGGCGTTAATTCTAGCCAAGTTGCTACTAAAGGTAATGGCGAAGCTAATCCAATTGCTTCAAACGATACTGAAGAAGGTCGTATCCAAAACCGTCGTGTTGAAACTGCTAGAAACTAGTATTTCAATATAAGAGTTTAAAAAGTCCCGATGAAAGTCGGGACTTTTTTTATGTCTTTGGTTTTCTGTGTTCAGCTTTTTAACTAAGTTTGTATGATGTATTTTTTCAGAAAAAAAGACCCTAATCGGCCAAGCAATATCAACATAAAAATTATGCATTTCATAAATGCATTGGCCATTATAATTTTTCTGGCTGGCATCATTTACAAGCTTATTCAATGGCTCGCCAAATAATTTAAACTATTTATGAAAAAAATAATCACAACAACCAACGCACCAGCGCCAATTGGTCCGTATAGTCAGGCGGTACAAGCGGGAAATTTTTTATTCGTATCGGGCCAGGTTGCCATTAATCCCGAAAATGGAGAGCTGAGTATTGGCAACATCGAAGAAGAAACACATCAGGTGATGCGTAACCTTAAGGCCGTTTTGTTAGAAGCCGGGTTAACATTCGATAATGTAGTAAAATCGACCATCTTTTTAAGCGATATGGGCACCTTTGCCCAGGTAAATGAAATTTACGGACAATATTTCACAGCCGATTTTCCTGCCCGGGAAACCGTTCAGGTTTCGGTACTGCCTAAAAATGTTAATGTCGAAATCTCTGTAATTGCGGTTATCGGATAATTTTGGCAAGCAGTAAGCGCAAATATTTTGTAGCTGGGGTTATCCCCTACATCATTTGGGGAACAATGTCTGTTCCCCTTAGCAATATAAAAGGGTTTCCTCCACAAGAGATTCTTTACTATAGAATATTTGTCTCAATTATCATCGTATGGGCAATTGTACTGCTTTTTAGGAGGAGGGCATTTTTGGCCGATCTGAAATTTCTTAAAGCCTTATCGCTTTCAAAGAAACTTAGGTTGTTAGTGCTTACCATTCTTTCAGCATTTTTGATAACGGGAAACTGGTTCACCTACATCTACGCGGTTAATGGCGTAAGCTTAAAAGCGGCCGCTTTTGCTTATATGGTTTGTCCGCTGCTTACTGCATTATGTGGCTTTATCATCTTGAAAGAACAATTAACCAAGGCAAAAATCGCAGCACTTTTAGTTGCATTCATCAGTATTGCGTTGCTCGCCACCGGTTCTTTACACGAAGTGCTTTGGGCAATATTAATTGCATCGTTCTATGCATTTTATGTGATCGTTTTAAAGGTGGTTAAGGATATAGATAAGTTTAATTTCCTGGGCGTTCAGCTTATTTTGTCGGGTTTAATGATGTTGCCAATGTATTTCATCAGCTCAGACCCATTTCCGGCCGACACATTTTTTTGGTCACATATTTTTTTAATAGCAATCGTTTTTACTATCATTCCGCTGTTTTTAAATGCTTATGCCTTGTTGGGGATGCCCTCATCGGCATTGGGAATTTTAATTTATCTAAATCCAATTGTAGCCTTTGCAGTTGCGTTCTTTTATTTTAAAGAGCACATAGACGTCCATCAAATTTTTGCCTATTTGCTTTTGGCTTTGTCTATTGTTATTTTTAATGCACAATTGTTAAAAACTGTACTTTATAAGAAACGATAATCGCTTTGCTTAATTCGATATTAGATACACCTATTGAGTTTTTAAAAGGCGTTGGCCCATCTCGAGCCGACGTTTTGAAGAAAGAATTAAGGCTCTTTACTTATCATGATCTGCTTGCACATTATCCCTTCCGCTATATTGATCGAACAAAATATTTTAAAATCAACCAAATTAATATCGATTCCCAATACATTCAGATCATTGGTCGCGTAATTAGCAAAAAGGTAATTGGCGATAAAAGGACGAAGCGTATTGTTGCAGTTTTTAAGGATGACACAGGACTTATGGAATTGGTTTGGTTTCAAAGTCTAAAATGGGTTGATGATCATATTACGGTTGGCGCAGCCTATGTTGCCTTTGGCAAGCCAACCTTGTTTAACGGCACTTTCAGTATTTCTCATCCTGAGATGGAGCTGTATCAAAACAAACCGGTTGGGAGAGGCAACCTAACCCTTCAACCGGTTTATAATTCTACAGAAAAGCTCAAAAAATTCACCCTCGATTCCAAAGGCATTCAGCGTTTAATAGCTGGCTTGCTCGATCAGGTCATTGCTCAGGTACCCGAAACCTTGCCGCAATATATCATAGATAAATATCAATTGCCCGATAAAAGAATGGCGCTGTTGAACATCCATTTTCCGAAAACTCAAAGCGATTTGAATGCTGCCGAAAGGCGCTTAAAGTTTGAGGAGCTTTTTTATATTCAGTTGCAGCTGTTGCACAATAAGCAGCTGAGGCAATTGAAATTTAAGGGGGCAACGTTCGAGAAAGTTGGCGATAAGGTAAACCGGTTTTATAAAGAGTTTTTGCCTTTTGAACTAACCAATGCACAGAAACGGGTGGTTAAAGAGATCAGGATTGATACCCAGCGTGGCGTGCAGATGAACAGGCTTGTGCAGGGTGATGTAGGGAGTGGCAAAACGGCAGTGGCGCTAATGAGCATGTTGTTGGCCAACGATAACGGTTACCAGGCCTGTATGATGGCCCCTACCGAAATCCTCGCACGCCAGCACTTTGCTTCTATTACCGAACTGGTAACAGATGATTTAGTCAAGGTGGCTATATTAACCGGAAATACCAGGAAGAAAGAAAGAACTCTTTTGCATGAGCAGCTGGAAAGCGGAGAAATTGATATCTTAATTGGAACCCACGCTTTAATCGAAGACAAGGTAAAATTTAAGAATTTGGGCCTGGTTGTTATCGATGAACAACATCGTTTTGGTGTAGAGCAGCGGGCAAAGTTGTGGCGGAAAAACATTATCCCCCCGCACATTTTGGTGATGACGGCAACCCCGATTCCCCGTACGCTTGCAATGACTCTGTATGGAGATTTGGATGTATCTATTATTGATGAATTGCCCGCTGGGAGAAAGCCGATTGAAACACGCCATTTGTTTGAAGGGCAACGCCTGCGCATGTTCGGTTTTATGAAGCAGGAAATCGCGAAGGGGCGACAGGTTTACATCGTTTATCCGCTAATTAAGGAAAGCGAAAAGCTCGATCTTTTACATTTGGAGGCAGGTGTAGAGCAGTTGAGTTATCAATTTCCCCGGCCTCAATATCAGATAAGTATCGTACACGGGCAAATGCCAAATGCCGATAAACAATTCGAAATGCAGCAATTTATCGATGGCAAAAGCCAGATTATGGTGGCCACCACCGTTATCGAAGTCGGTGTAAATGTTCCTAATGCATCGGTAATGGTAATCGAAAACTCCGAACGTTTCGGGCTTTCACAGTTGCATCAGCTCCGCGGGCGTGTGGGAAGGGGAGCAGAACAATCCTTTTGCATTTTGATGAGTGGGAACAAGTTAAGCAAAGAGGGAAAGGTTCGCCTCGAAACTATGGTGAGAACGAATAATGGCTTCGAAATTTCGGAGATCGATTTGCAGTTGCGTGGTCCTGGCGACATAACCGGAACCCAGCAGAGCGGCGTTTTAGATCTGAAATTGGCAGATTTAGCCAAAGATCAAATCATTTTATCAGAAGCAAGAAATACTGTTATTGCACTTTTTGAAGATGACCCGCAATTGCTCAAGCCAGAAAACGCGATGCTGAAAGCACACTTAAAAAAACTGGAACGCGGAATTTCTTTCGATAAAATTTCTTAAAAGTCATCCGATGAATATAGGCGTTACGTTCAGATTCATAGGATGACTTACTTGGATAGCGCTTATTGTACCAGTTTAATTAATGACAGAAATAAGAAGGATCGTCATTGCGAGGCACAGCCTGTCCCGACTTCTCGGGAAAGCAATCTCATTTCGTAGATCAGATTGCTTCGGCTCGCACGAACCCGGCCTCGCAATGACGATTCGCTAAAAAAACTTGTCATCCCAACTCCTTTGTTTTTTCAAAAATTGACCTCTGAGGATGACGGCCGTTCATCGAAAACGCCCTAAAAATATGTTGTCATTTTCGATGATTTCAACTCGCAAATCGATGTTTCAAAGATATGTCCGCACGACAGGAAGTTTCGGGACAGGGTGACGAGGCGGTTAACCAGAACGCTTTACATTCCTCTACCCCCTAAACGTCACTGATATTGATTTTATGCCATAGATTAAAATTCAAAATTCCAGCGAAAACCTACGCGTTGATAATATCATCTCTTGGTAACGTTTATCATGC
>Ga0308165_1005423_pt1 | contig 11829 bp, 10 predicted proteins | sample PhyWR2_FD_201032 | JGI IMG/M metagenome (GOLD analysis project Ga0308165, IMG submission 201032) | Phyllosphere microbial communities from UC Gill Tract Community Farm, Albany, California, United States - DLSLW.R2 | ecosystem: Host-associated > Plants > Phyllosphere > Unclassified | place: USA... | reverse complement strand
GGTGGCTGCGTTACGTGCTCAGTCATATCCAGGACTGGCCGGCGAATCGGGTGCGCGAGCTGCTGCCGTGGAAAACCGACCTCACCTCTGCATAAGCGTCAAGACGGTTCAAATGCGACGCTTACAATTTTCCAGCGTCGCTGATATTGTGACTCTAAAAACTGACACCATTCCCGGTAGTTGCGGATATAACCATAGCCTGGGGCGGATAAATCCCGCTCCGCGTAGTGCTGGCGTAACAGAGCGATAACGGCCTGACGCCAGTAACGCTCAACCACTTTCTTTTTGAAAAAGATGGGGCGCCAGATGCCATGTTTGAGGCGAAGTCCGCCCCGTGTTACCGATAAGTGGATATGAGGATGCTGATTGAGTTGTCTGCCGTAGGTGTGCAGGGCGACAAACAGACCGATTTCAATGCCCATTTTTTCCGCCCATTTCAGCAGGGTACGGGCAGCACAGGCAAACAACTGATTGAGTAACGGCCAGTTGTGATTAAAGGCCGGCCAGAGCTTATCGGGCATGGTAAAGGTGATGTGCTGCCATTCGCAGTCAGGCAGGATATGTTGTTGCTCTGCTATCCATTGTTCGGTGGCTTTCATGCCGCAGGCACTGCACCCTTTGCTTTTGCAGCTCTGGCAGAAATATTTTGTGTGGGTGCAGTGAGCAGACTCACAGCAATAACGGCGAATGCCCATAGCACCGGTGCCACAGGCGAGCATGCGCTCAATGACCAGTTTGGTCCATTCGGGAATAGTATGACCGTGTATTGATGAGAAGGCGGTTCCAGCCGTCATCAATCTGAAAGAGAAGCTTTGCGGGTCGGGGAATATACATGCACGGAATTATAGCGGGAGACGGTTGCTGAGGACAGCCATTGACTTACAGAGTCTTAGCTCCGCCGTAGGCGGCTATTGTTCATGGTTAGGAGATTGGATCGTGTCTTTTGAGAGCGACTGACCATAAATGGCCGCGCTCTGTATCCTCTGATGGTGCGGCATTGTTATGGTTTATGTGTATAAATGGCTATTTTGATGTGTTTTTAATCTAAAACCTGTTTTTCAGGCGCACTGATCCAGGTGCGGTGCCTGAAGCCATCGTTTTTTCGCCATCCGATGCAGCCTGTCAGAGAGCAGTTTGGTGGCGTGCTCGCCTGCCACCGCGCCGGCAAAACGCAGCCGACCTTTGCAGAGGATACACTGGTACGGATCGGTGCCCAGGAAGCCTTTCATCAGCACCGCAAACCCGGGCCGCTTCGGTTTTTCCCGTACCGTCATCTCCAGCGCGTCGTAGACCTTCGGCAGCAGCGAACCCCGCTTGCGGTTGGCCAGAAAACCGTAATAGCGCACCATTTTAAAATGCCGCGCTGGAATATGGCTGACGTAGCGCTGCAGCATCTCCTCCTGGCTGATTTTCTGGCGTTTGTGCTGCTGCGTGCGGTGATCGTAATACTGATGCACCACGGCACCGCCGCGGTAGTGGCGCAACTGCGAGGCCGTCACCGGCGGGCGCTTCAGATAACGGCCGAGGTATTTCACGCTGCGCCAGGCACCGCGGGTCTTTTTGGCAAAATGCACTTTCCAGGCGCGGCGATATTGGGCATGCAGATACCGGTGCCATCGGTCTTCGTTACGGATATGACCGAGGTCTGGTAGTCCACCGGGGTTGATTTGCGCGTAGTTGTCGCGCAGCAGGTAAACCACGGCGTTGCGCCAGATTTGCTCGACCTCTTTCTTTTTAAAGAACAAATTTCGCCATGAGCCGTGTTTGACATCGAGTCCGCCGCGGGTGACGGAGACGTGGATATGCGGATGCTGATTCAGCTGCCGGCCGTAAGTATGCAGCGCACAGAAGATACCGACTTCGAACCCCTGCTGGCGCGCCCAGCGGAGCATGGCGCGGGTGGCGCAACGGAACAGGTCGTTGAGCAGGGGCCAGTTGTTGTTGTTGAATGGCCACAGCAAGTGCGGCATGGTAAAGGTGATGTGTTGCCAGTCGCAGTCCGGGAGGATGTGCTGCTGTTCGGCAATCCATTGCTCGGTGGCCTTGAGGCCACAACTGCTGCAGGCTTTTGACTTGCAGCTCTGGCAGAAAAAGCGGGAATGGGTGCAGTCCGGTGAGGCGCAGCAGTAACGGCGCACGCCCATAGTGCAGGTGCCGCAGGCGAGCATGCGCTCGACGGCGAGTTTGGTCCAGTCGCTGAGGGTGTCGCCGTGTTTGTCGAGGTAGCGGCTCCAGCCATCGTCATGCTGGAACAGGAGCTTTGCCGGTCGGGGAATATACATGGTGCAGAGTCTACAGGGCGGCAGGGGACAGGAAAAGGGCATCGGCGCCAGCCGGCTCACGTCGCAGACGTGCTCATTTTATGCGTGTGTCAACGCGACGGTGGGGGATGCGCCACACCGTGCGAGTCGCCGGGCTGTCAGGCGGCTCCAGTGTTGATGTGAGGCTGGGGGCTTACAGACGGTTGAGGCAGCAACGCTGCCGTGCTCGCACCGCAGGTGCGCTACGTTCAGCTATGTGGGACAGCGAGCTGGTCCCTTTACTGAAAGGGGGCAGATGTCCTTTGGTCATCCTTTCTGAGTATGTTACATGATAACGAGGCTTGATGTGTTTCGTGTGAAGTTGGCAATTATTTCAGGCGCACGACAGGCACATCGTTCAGCCGCGTGGTCCAGGCCGGCGACAGCTGCTGCCGTTTCATCTTCCAGCCATCGGCACGATCGGGAATCATCGTCACGGCGAAGATAGTCATAAATAGAAGGCGCTTACAGGAGGGGGGGATATGCTACGGCTTCCGATCCCGATTCAGATAACAGCCGCACACGAAGTTGGCCCAAAAGTATCGAATGTAGTCACCTGCCCTACTCTTGCACGATGAGCGGATGGCAAATAATGGCTTCCGAACTTATCGTAAACAGAAGGGTACAGATGAAAGCTTTGGTTCATGCCACCTTGCTGGCCGCCATGCTGGGCGCCGCTTCCTTCAATGTTTTGGCTCAGGAGACCAAAAACGTGAATACCAAAACCATTAGGGCCATGGCAGGCGCCCCCGCCGCCACTGCCCTGGCCGCAGCCAAAACGGCGCTTATCGTGGTGGATATCCAGAATGAATATTACGCAGGCAGCGGCTTTCGCGGCAAGATGGTGATCCCGGATGGCCAGAAAGTATTGGATAAGAGTAAAAAGCTGGTTGAGTTCGCCCGCAAAAAAGGCATGCCGGTCTATTTCGTGCGGCATCTGGGGCCGGCCAATGGTCCGTTATTTGCCGAAGGTTCGGTCTACGCCGAATTCCATCAGGCGCTGCAACCCGCTAAAGGGGATGCGGTGATCACCAAAGCGACGCCGAGCGCATTCGTCGGCACCGATCTGGATGCGCAGCTGAAGAAGCAGGGCATCAAAACGCTGATTGTGGCCGGTTTGATGACGCACATGTGCATCTCTTCGACCGCACGCGATGCGGTGCCGCTCGGCTATGATGTGTTGATCCCGCAAGACGCGACGGCGACGCGCGATCTGGACGACGGCGCGGATGGCGTGGTCGATCACCGCGTGTTGCAGCGGGCGTCGTTGGCCGCGGTGTCGGACGTGTTCGCGGAAATCAAAACCACCCAGAGCATCCTGGCACTGCCGGTGACCAAATAAGGTTCAGCGCGCCGCTCTGCGGCGGCGCGCACTGTTAAGAGGCGTTATCGCGGATGAAAATAGGCATTGTGGTTTTCGACGGCATCATTCCTTTTCACCTTTCGGTGCCTTTTGCGGTGTTTGAGAAAGTGCTGGCGCCTTCAGGCGCGCCGCTGTGCGAACTGGCCCTGTGCGCCGCCGATCCAGGGGAGCTGAAAACCAATGCCGGTTTTTCCATTGTGGTCAACCTTGGGCTCGATGCGCTGAGCGGCATGGACATGGTGATCGTGCCCAGCTGGGACGATCCGGCCCGCCAGCCGGAGCCCGCTCTGCTGGATGCGCTGCGCCATGCCCATGCTACCGGTGCCACCGTCATCGGCCTTTGTATGGGCGCGTTCGTGCTCGCGGCGGCGGGCCTGCTGAATCATCGCCGGGCCACCACGCACTGGCGCTGGCTGCCGGATTTTAAGCAGCGTTATCCGGCGGTGCTCATCGAAAATGACGTGCTTTATCTCGATGAAGGGGATGTCGTGACGTCGGCCGGCACCGCCGCCGGCATCGATTGCTGCCTGCACCTGGTGAGAAAACGTTGGGGCGCGGACATGGCGGCGCAGGCGGCGCGCCAACTGGTGGTGCCCCCTCACCGGCAAGGCGGACAATCGCAGTATGTCGCGCTGCCGGTGCAAAATACCCGCCAGGGGGACAATTTTTCCTTAGCGCTGGCCTGGACGATGGAAAACCTGCATCAGACGCTGTCGTTGGATAGCCTCGCGCAAAAAGCCTGCATGAGCCGCCGCAGCTTTACCCGCCGGTTTCAGCAAACCACCGGCACCCGCTTTTCGCTTTGGCTGCTGAATCAGCGCGTCATCGCCGCACAGCGTTTGCTGGAAAAGAGCGACTGCTCGGTGGAAAATTGGATCGTTGGTTAAGTAATTCTTATGCAACGTATAATTTTAATAGCAGCAAAAAAGGAAATACAACTCACACTGTGGGTATTAATGGGACATCTCTTGCAGATAACAATTTGAGCTGGGGAGTTCAAGAGTCTTATGGAACAAATGGTCAAGGAAATGGCGCAAGTGCAAATGCTGATTGGCGGGCTACGTACGGAGAATTAAAAGCAGCCTATGACTATGATAAGAATCAACGAAGACTAAGTTATGGTATCCAGGGCGGAGTTCTTGCTCACGAAGACGGCATTACAATCGGGCAACCTCTTGATTCAACTTCAATTTTAATAAAAGCACCTGGAGTTAATGGTGTAAGTGTAAATAATCAAACGGGGGTGAGAACTGACTGGCGTGGTTATGCATTAGTTCCAACAGCTAATCCATTTAGAAAAAATACCATATCACTTAATACTGAAACGTTGCCAAATGATGTTGATTTGGAATTGACAAGTAAAACTGTGGTTCCGACAAAAGGAGCTGTGGTCATAGCAGAGTACAAAGCCAATATAGGACGTCGCGTTATATTATCTCTATCTCGTAAAGATGGCTCGCCAGTACCGTTTGGGGCTATTGCTAGTCTAAATAATGGGGAGCAAAACTCTATTGTTGGCGATGATGGGCAAGTATATCTTTCTGGATTGCCAGATAGTGGGATTCTAAATGTGAAATGGGGTAAGTCTATCGATGAACAATGTCGAGTGGACTTTAACTTATCTAGCGATAGTGGCTCATCAGAATATTCAATGCGCATTATTGATCGAAAGTGCTACTGATTAAAAGAGGTTATGGGAATGAAAGGTAAATATATAAATAACAGCGGAAATGTTTTTAGAATATTAAATTGCTTTTTCAAGGTGGCATTATCATCGGTTGTTTTTTGTTACAGCCAGACAAGCATGGCAACATGCGAAATGGCTTCTGGAGCATTTCAGCTTAGATGGTCAATAAATATAGGTAATGTGATTGTACAAAGAGACACTCCAGTGGGAAGTGTTATTTATGACCAACAATTAAATTCCAGTCAGATTGGGAATCAAATATTGGAATGTACTGCAGACTATCAGGTTCAGTCATACAATATGTTACGAGGCACAGCTGTTACTGGAATCGAAGGCGTTTACTCGACCAATATAAATGGCGTTGGTGTAAAGGTAACAAGTAATGCGGGGCTTATATTTGCGTCCCCTCCTACAACATGGTTGTGGAATAGACCATGGGTATTAGGAGGCCCATTCAGAATTCGCCTTTATAAAACAGGGAGCATAAGTGGTGGTGCCTTATCTACTGGTCGGTTATTTTCTTGGACAACACCAAAAACCAGTGGGGGAATTCTTGAGGTTGCTGTTGGGGAAATAACGGGTGGGAGTGTTACTTCTGTCGCATGTAGCATTTCAACCCCAAATATAAGCGTTCCTTTAGGGGATGTTGAAGGTAAGTTATTAACTGGTGTTGGAACGACGGTGGCGGATAAACAGTTTAATATAGGATTAAACTGCGATAGTGATGCTAGAGTTAATGTTACTCTGCAAGGAACGCAAAATCCAGATACTAGTAATACAAGTGTACTTGCATTAACCAATGCGGGCAATGCAGGAACGGCTAATGGTGTCGGTGTGCAATTGTTATACAACGGCGCACCTTTGACATTAAACAACCGTATAATACTTAAAACATCTTCAGGTGGTCAAGAATCATTACCTTTTGTTGCTAGGTATTTTCAGACCAAAAATCCAGTTTCACCGGGGCAGGCTAATGCCACTGCAACCTTAAATTTGACCTATCAGTAAAGGGTATGGTGAAATGTGGCTATATCTCTTATTCTTATTTGGTGGGGAATCCATGAAGATTAATTCTATCTTGAAAAGAAAACATCTTTTTTCGATTGGTGTTATTTTTTCCATAACACTTTCTCATTGTACAGTTGTAAAAGCCGACCCGGTGACAGTAAATATCACTGGGCGTATTATTGCATCGGCATGTACTGTTGATTCTGGAACTATAAATCAAACAGTAGACTTTGAACGTGTTATTGCTTCAGATTTTCCATCCATTGGAAGTGCTGGTTCATGGAAGGACTTCTCGTTATCTTTGTCTTCCTGCCCCGCCTCAACAACAAAAGTTGAAGGAACTTTTTCTGGTAATTCTGATGATAATGACCAAACTAAATACGCTAATTCTGGAACTGGTACTGGTCTGGCTCTCCAAGTTAGTAGCAGAGACCACCAAGAGGATTTCGGTCCAAATAGTACATAGTACAATGACTGAATCTGTTAATAGCTCAAACCAAACTGTAGTGTTTCCACTTTCAGCTCGACTAGTCAAAGTAACAGATCAAATCGGGAGTGGTACGTTTCGCAGTGAAGTCTTGGTTACATTTAGTTACCAGTAATATATACTAAATTTTCAATCACTAAGTCTACCTTCTTAAGATACTATGATTGCTGCTCCTACTGGGAAATAATTATTATATACGTAATTTATATAATAATCATGGTATGTTATTTGGCTAGGTGTTCGTGAAGTGAACACCTAGCCATATCAGAGTGTGAACATAATGCGATGTGTGTTCTATAGTTTTTTTGAAATTGGGTTTCTTATAAAGGATGTTTTTGTGGTACTTATTTTTCTTTCTTTATTGCTTGTTCCAATAATGTTGCTATCTTTTTTATTTCACTGTAAAATTAGAAGAAAAAATACGCTTATATTAAAAAAAAGACGGTCCAAAAAAGACGGTCCAAAAAAGCGGATAAAGGATAGTTGGGGATGAACTAATAACCAGTGCACAACAGCTTGAACAAAAGAGTGTCCCTGCTGGGTGAACAACGCGGTATCAAAAAACGTGAGCCTGAAGCCTCACTGAAAATTGCCCGAGCTATGCTTACCAATGGTCTTATCGCGATTCGGTGATGAAAATGACTGGTTTGACAGCTAACGATCTGGTTCAAGTTCGCCACAAACCATAATTTCGACAGGCAGGACAGCCATTGACAGATAAAGCCACACCCATTACCTTAGTAAGCACCACCTCGGAACTCAGCCATCTGGCGTTCTGCGCCCTCGCGGCGCTGGGGCTGGCGCGCCAGGACGGTATTGCCGGCACCCCCTACGCTGAAAATTTGTTCCTGATCCGCTGGCTGGCCACCGCTCAGAAGCAAAAACGGTTCCCCAAGAGCGTGGCGCTCGATATCCAGTGGTTACTCGATCGCGGCCGTAAGTACGGGCCGGGCAGCCAGCTGCGCCAGCACCTTGAGTATCTCTGGCGTTCCTGCAGCGGTAACCTGGCCGCTCAATCTGACATTATCCGGCTTACGTATGCTTCCGAAACCCTAAAAGACCAGGGTTGGGACAATTATGTTCTGGACGCGACAGAGTGGAAGTCCGGCGTCGTACCGACACCTTCACAGCATAACGGATTCTACGTCGAAAAAACGGCGCTGAATGCCGCGTTTGGCCAGGACGGTCGTCATCTGCAATCCGTCACTTTCCGGGTGGTCGGTGACGCAGATAGGTTTATGTATGTAATGGCGGAGTACGGCCTGTGTACGCGCTGGTTGGGCAGTAAGGTAACCTGCCACACCATTGTACTCGAGCTCCCCTAGAGGGGAACTGCGACGCCAATTTATACTGTGCATCATGTACATACCGCGACCCGCAAAGCTATTGTTAGTTTCGCATGCGAAACCGGGAAATTATCGACCTTGTGTTCATTGATTACCTTGAACCCTGACATTGTTTGCCGGTGGCGACAAATTCAGCCAACGTTGCCTTAAACCGATAGGCATGATGATGAACACCATTCAACTCATAGACAGAGTCTAAAGTATGCGAGGCTGCGGCAACATACAGGTTTGCCGTGTTTATCAAGGTATTTCCGCGTCGCCAGCATGTAATCGAAAGACGATTCAGTCATGGTGAGAGCCGTCGATTTGAATGAGCTCGCCAAGACAGTCGCGGCGATAGCGTGGTTGATAGACTCGAGGCTTGCGTCGAGCATGAGGAACCCAGAGGCTGTCAGCAATCATCCAGTGACGAACGAACGGTTTCTACAGAGATCGATATTTGGTGGCGTTCGCTGAGCGTGTGGGTCCGAAGTCGCTGTATTTTTCTCGTAGCAGCTTCAGAATTTGCAGCCTGAGATCATCTGAGGCGCGGTTGTTTGCGGGTTTACCGCGTTTACGCGAAGCGATGCCAGCAGCACCGTCCACCGGCGGACAAATATCTGACAAGAACTCGCTGGAGCTGACGAACGCTGAGGTTCAGCAGTTTGGCTGCAGCTGATTGTGTCAGGAGTTAGTTTGTCGCAGACTTGCTGCAGCACGGGAATACGGTTCAGTTCTTTCTGGCTCATGGTCACCAACATAGACGCTCCGGATTGTCTGCCTGTGAAAACAGACTAACCGAAAGACGACATTTTAAATTTGGTAAAACACGACATTATCGCTTTGCGCTAACAATCTTGGTGCGCATAATGTATCTTATGTTAAATTGTGTTGCTAGATATGCTTCTCTATTGGCCGCAACAGGCCCACTTTTACAAAACAATTGTTCGATAAAGCAGGGGTTTGACGGTCAATGATGTAAAAAACCACGTTAAGGAGATAATTCATTGTTTTAAATGAAATTTAATGGTCTCAACTCTCCCTTCAGAATATCCTTCGGCAGCGTGAACGTATAATGCCCCAGCATATTGATATGCCCGTGCATCAGTGGCGAAAGCCGGGCAATATGTTCATCCTCTGGCGTTTCCCCCATCATCCTGAGATGCGAAATCGCTTCCTGCATGTAAAGCGTGTTCCAGAGCACTACTGCATTCGTAACCAGGCCCAGCGCACCCAGCTGATCTTCCTGTCCCTCACGGTAACGCTTTCTGATTTCACCACGCTGCCCATAACAGATGGCCCTGGCGACGGCATGTCGGCCTTCTCCCCGGTTGAGCTGCGTCAGGATCCGCCGGCGATAATCCTCATCATCAATATAATGAAGAAGGTACAGCGTCTTGTTGACCCGCCCTACCTCCATGATCGCCTGAGCCAGCGCCGATGGACGGGTACTCCTGAGCAGGGAACGGAGCAGTTCCGATGCATGGATGGTGCCCAGCTTCAGGGAGCCGGATGCCCGCATCATTTCATCCCAGTGATTTTCAACCTTCGGCAGCTCCACGCATCCCCGGGCCAGTTCATCCAGTGCGCCGTAGTGGGCATTTTTGTCGATTCGCCAGAATACGGCTTCTCCGGCATCCGCCAGCCGGGGCGAAAACTGGTATCCCAGCAGCCAGAACAGGCCAAAAATAATATCGCTGGTCCCTGCCGTATCCGTCATTATTTCAACCGGATTCAGCCCGGTCTGCTGCTCCAGAAGACCTTCCAGCACAAAAATAGAATCCCGCAGTGTTCCCGGTATGACGATGCCGTGGAACCCGGAATACTGATCGGAAATGAAGTTATACCAGGTGATCCCCCGCCCTGAACCAAAGTATTTCCGGTTAGGTCCGGCGTTGAGGGTTTTAACCGGGGTAACAAAGCGCATGCCATCGGCTGAAGCCACCTCGCCGCCACCCCAGCGACCAGCCAGTTCCAGCGTGGACTGAAAATCGACCAGGCGGGCGTTGGCGCTGACCAGCGTTTCAGCCCGGAGGTAATTCTGCTTCACCCAGCTGAGCCGGTGGCGGGTCAGCGCCGGTATATTGTGTTTTATCAGGGGTTCATGCCCGATATTGCAGGCTTCGGCCAGCAGAACGGCACACAGACTGACGTGCAGATCTTTTGCTCTGGCCTCAGATTCACTGACGTGTGTAAACTCACGGGTGAAGCCTGTTCTGGCATCAATCTCAAGCAGCAGTTCGGTGAGATCCACGTGGGGAAGAAGGTGTTTCACCCGGCTGCTCAGTTGCGTCAGCGCGGGCGGCTCATCGAGCCTTTCCAGACTGCCTATGGTCAGAGAGGGGTATTTACCTTCATGACACATGCTCACGGCATCATTGCTGTCAAAGCGCGCAGACACGGCTTTCCAGGTCTCGTCCAGCTGGTTCGCCAGCTGCTCTGCGGCGGTTCTGCCGTCAGTGGGGTGCCCAAGCGCACGACAGACAGCGACCCGCTGGGCCTGCCATTCTTTTCCCTGAAGCAGCTTCTGACGCGGATCACCCCAGCGCTCGCTGTTTTCCAGCCAGAGATCACGACGCCGCAGTGAATCCTGAAGTCGCTCCAGCAGGCACAGTGAATAACCGGCGCGTTGAATCCGTCCCTCCGCATCATAAACCAGGCGTTTCCAGGGGCCGGTAATGATGTGCTCAGGCGCATCATCAAGGATACGTTTTTTCGAACCGTTCTCGTAGCTTTTTATTTTGTCTCCGCGCACGTTCGCAGCCAGTCTTTTTGCAATGTCCCCCGCCTTTTGCCCTGCATGCTCTGTTCACATACAAACTCACGCGAAACCGCATCATAAAAGGAACGGGGCGCGATGAAATTCATGGTCAGGTGCTATCAAAAGATGCTATTCAATTTCCTAACCATGAACCCCCTTACGAGGTTGGAATGTATTTAATTTTGTTAGCAGGTATTGGCCCCTCTATGTGCATTTCATCTACTTTTAAAAAAACATCGATGCTGTCATGAACTTTTGAGTAAATATAATCAAAAAATTTCTCAGGGCCATCGTTAGTATATTTTTTTGTCTTAGAATACTCGTTGAAATTCTTTTCAATCTGATTTTTTGTTATTGCCTTTGTAATTTCTGTTGGTCTTTTTTCGATTGCATCTTTTACAGAAAATGCCCTTGATTCATTCGCATCAACTTCATAAAGATACCATTTCGTTGATACTCCTGCGTCTTCAGCAGATTTCTTGAATGCTTCAGCCCCATCTCTAGTTCTTGATGAAAAAACCGTATTTTCGCTAAATGTATCTAATAAGTGATTTGTATCTCTTGTACCTTCAAATCCATTTTTTAAAATTTCACTTGGTGGTCGCGTATCGTATCTGAATACCTTACCTGCATTTGTTACAAAATCATTTTGAAATTGTGGAATGCTGGTTGATTTAGATACAGGAATTATAGGGGGATTGGAACCGTCTCCCTCTGGTAAAGTTGTCGTTCCTTCTGTTGAAGTTTCAGCTGGTTTCCCTATTTTGCTGGAAAAATCCCTTAATCCACCGCCATTCAACCCTGCACCAGGCAATGCTTTCCAGTTATCATCTCCTAGAGATTTAATTTCTGTCGTACTCCCCGCATTTTTAGGATCTTTTATTGTATGCTGTCCCGC
>Ga0308165_1005416_pt1 | contig 11843 bp, 9 predicted proteins | sample PhyWR2_FD_201032 | JGI IMG/M metagenome (GOLD analysis project Ga0308165, IMG submission 201032) | Phyllosphere microbial communities from UC Gill Tract Community Farm, Albany, California, United States - DLSLW.R2 | ecosystem: Host-associated > Plants > Phyllosphere > Unclassified | place: USA... | reverse complement strand
AGACGATAAGCGCAACGATATCTACATCCATTTTGATCAAAAGGTAGCGCAATTGCCCGAGCTCAGCACGCAACATGCACGGCTTTGTGTATTGCACGCACGTGTTGATGTGCATTGGGGCGATGTTTCTGTGGTGGCAGCAGAATATCGGCTTTTTGAAACCGCGGCTGCACAGCAGCAGTATGCTTACTACCATGTATTGTCGGGCGTAGATCTTCCGCTCAAAAGTCAGGATGAGATTCATGCTTTTTTTGCGGCACATCAGGGGCAGGAGTTCATCGGTTTCCAAAAGGGTAACTGCGACAAGGAGATCGACCGAAAAGTACGGCGGATCCATTTTTATCCAAACCGATTTAGAGCCGGCAAGGGTCTTTCTGCCTACTGGTACCGGGCTGCGCGTGCCTTCAGTTTGCGCTTGCAGGGACTGTTTGGCCTATACCGCAACCAAGATGTGATCTTCAAAAAAGGTACCCAATGGGTCAGCGTGACCGATGCATTTGTCCGTTATCTCCTGACCCACAAAAGTGCAGTGCTCAAGATGTATCAACATACCTTCTGTAGCGACGAAATCTTTATCCAGACCCTTTGCTGGAACTCCCGTTTTCGGTTGAAGCGGCACCATACCAACAGCGAATATCACGATTGCCAACGGATGATCGGCTGGCATAAGGGCGAACTGATTGAATGGACCGACGCCGACTTTGATCGCCTGATTGCTTCCGATCTGCTATTTGCCCGCAAGTTTAGCGGAAAGAACATGGCGCTCGTGGATCGGATGGTCGAACGGGTATGTGGTAAACAGACTTCAAATTCAACTGTAGTACAATGAATATAATAAGACGTTGCTATTTGACCATTCGGTATCGCCTGTTCAGGTTGCTATTGCCTTTTCCAAAGATTCACACCCCTATGGAGACTTTGGATAAGCTGCTCCAGTCCAACCTTTCGATGGCCCGATTTGGCGATGGCGAATTTCATATGATCAATCAGACCGAGCACCTGGGTTTTCAGGATATGGACGACGAGCTCTCGCAGCGTCTCCGTGCTATTCTGAGCAGCAACAGTGCGGTATGCATGATCTGCATCCCTTATGGCCTGCGTTCGGTACAACATCTCAATGCGCAGGGAAGTTTTTTCTGGCGGCAGTTTGTGGTGTTTCATTACCGAAAATATATCCCTTACTTCAATTACTCGAGGCCCTATTACGATGCTTGTGTGACACGGCCTTATATGGATTGGCAGGATAAATCGCATTGCGGTAGCTTCTTTTCGAAGCTTAAGCAACTCTGGCAAGATAAGCGCATTTTAATTGTCGAAGGTGAGATGAGCCGCCTGGGCGTGGGCAACGACCTGTTTTCAGGGGCATCGGCTATCGGCCGTATTATTACCCTGTCGCAGCAAGCCTTTAGCTGTTACGATGCCTTGCTACTGGAAACGGAGCGCGTAGGCAGAGCCTATGACCTGGTGCTGCTGGCACTTGGCCCCACGGCTACGGTGCTTGCTTATGATCTTTCGCAACTGGGGTTACGCGCCCTGGATATTGGGCATGTGGATATTGAATACGAATGGTTCCTGCAGCGTGCCCCCAAAAAAGTAGCTATCCCCGGCAAATATGTCAATGAAGTCAAGGATGGAAACACGCAGCATGACCGGGCAGATCAACGGTATGAGCAAGAGATTGTTAGCCGAATTTTTACACCCTAATGTATCCAACACGCATATGATGAAAATTTTACCCTTAGTCAGCATTATCACACCCGTCTATAACGCACAGGACACCCTCGAACGCACGTTACTGTCTTTACGCCGGCAGACCTACGGGGATATCGAATTTATCTGTGTAGACGATGCCAGTAGCGACCTCAGTTTGGCGATGCTCAAGGTTTTTGCCCATGCTGTGGACGGTCGAGAGGGGTTTACAGCCAAAATTATTTCCCATCCGCAAAACAAAGGCGTGTCTGCAGCCCGTAATACGGGGTTGGATCATGCTTCGGGCGAGTTTATTCTATATGTCGATGCCGATGACAGCCTGGAGACCGATGCGGTAGAAAGTTGTGTGCAAGAAGCCTTGCGTACTGGAGCGGACATTGTATACTTTCAGTGGTGCCTTGCTTTTCAAAACAGCGAGCGTACCATGCAGCAGCCCACATGTGCAACTCCTTTGGAAGCCATACAGGCCATGCTGGCGGGGCGTATGCGCTGGAATCTGTGGTTATTTATGGTGCGTCGATCGCTTTATGAGGCGTATTCCATCCGCTTTATACCCGGAGCCAATATGGGCGAAGACCTCTTGGTTACGCTAAAATTATTTGTCCATGCCGCGCACATCTGTTTGCTGGACCGCGTATTGTATCATTACCGGCAGGATAATACCGGCTCGATCAGCAAAACGTTCTCCACACAGCATATGCGCGAAGTGGAAACCAATATCGGCGAGATTGAGCGCTACCTTGGGGCAAGTCAGTATGCATCGGCTATCGGGCCTGGAATCGACTTTCTCAAATTGACGATCAAATTGCCTTTGCTGGTGACGGGGCAAAAATCAGATTATATCCGCTGGACCAACTGGTTTAGCAGTTCCGACCGCTATATCCTGCAAAACCGCTCGGCGTCGTTGCATACACGCCTCTTACAATGGTTTGCCTCCAAACGGCAATATTGGGCAGTACGAATGTATCACCTGCTGTTGATACGGGTTTTCTATGGTATCATCTATAAATAGCGCTATGATAAAAGGATTACTGATTTTTTTTGTTGGCCTGTTGGTCAGCGGCTATTTCTTCTCGTTCGGTTTTACATTTTTACCGCCCAGTGTCAATACCAAAATTATTTTGGCCGGTATTGGTGCACCCTTGCTGTTCGTCCAGCTGTTTCGCGCCCAACGGGTCGAAATTAGCCGGCCGCTGTTTTCGGCGACAGGTTTAGCCCTCGTTTTTTCGCTGGTCTGTTACATCGCTACCGATGTCAACCGCACCGATGACTTTGCCTATGCTACCTACTACCTCAGTTTTGCGATATGGCTTCTGGCGGGTTATACCGTCGTTATGGCCATCCGTCAGGTGCATGGCTATATCAATTTTCATATCCTCACGTATTATCTCGCGGCTGTTTGTCTGGCGCAGTGTATACTGGCCTTATGGATCGATAGCTCGCCGGGGGTGCAGTCGCTGGTCGATCGCTATATCGAGCAGGGGCAGGCTTTCGCTCAGGAGGTAGACCGCCTGTATGGCATCGGTGCTTCCCTCGACAATGCCGGGGTGCGGTTCTCGATCGTTTTGATCATGCTTTCCGCGCTGTTTACACGAGACCTGTTTCAGAAAAAGACCCTATTACTGACGGCCCTTTTATTGATTGTTTTCTTTGCCATCTTTATTCTGGGCAATATTATGGCGCGGACCACGTCCATTGGCGGGGTGATGGGGCTGCTGGCGATGTTTTTTTCCACGGGGCTATTCCACCGTATTATCCGGATAGAGTTTGTCCGTTTTTTTACCGTTCTTACTATTCTGCTGCTGGTGGCTATTCTGATCTCCATGTACTTCTATGCGCACAATGAGCTTTTCCGGGGATATATGCGCTTTGCTTTCGAAGGTTTCTTCAATTATTACGAGACGGGGGAATTTCGAACCGATTCGACCGACAAACTGAGCATGAATATGTGGGTTTGGCCCGACGATACCCGCACCTGGCTCATCGGTACAGGCCTTTTTGACGGCTGGATCTTTAACACCGACATTGGCTATTGCCGTTTTATACTCTATTGTGGTCTCGTTGGATTTAGCGTCTTTGCTGGCTTTTTTATCTTCAATGGATTGTCATTCCTATCCAGATACCGCCATTATAAGCTGTTGTTTCTGTCTTTATTAGCCTTTTCGTTTGTCATCTGGTTTAAGGTCTCTACCGATATATTTCTGATTTATGCCCTATTTTATTGCGTCGAAGGCGTGCAGGGCTCTTTGTTCACTTCCAAATCTACTGTCGAAAATGAAAATAGTCTATTCCATCTTGGGAACGTATAATGCTGGGGGCATGGAGCGTGTACTGGCCAATAAGGCCAACTACCTGGCACGGATGGGGCACGAGCTGACGGTTGTAACCACAGACCAAAAAGCCCGTGTGCCTCATTTTGAGCTCGATCCTTTGATCTGCCAGGTAGACCTTGCGATCAATTATACCGACGATGAGGGACTGGGTATTTTTAGTAAAATGCTTTCCTACAAGCGTCGGCAGCGTATCCATCGCGAACGGCTTGAAGCACTTCTTATGCCCTTGAAGGCCGATATTGTCATTTCCATGTTTGATCACGATGTCAGTTTTCTGCACGACATCACCGATGGGAGTAAGAAAGTCCTTGAGATTCACTTTTCAAGGTTTAAACGGCTGCAGTACGATCGCAAAGGGCTCTGGAAATTAGTAAATACCTGGCGCAGTGCCCATGATCTCACATTGGCGCGGAAATACGATCGTTTTGTGGTGCTCACCCATGAAGACCTGGTCTATTGGAAAGGATTGAAAAATAGTGTCGTTATCCCCAATGCCAATACCTTTTCAGTGCACCAGCGGGCGGCTCTTACCGAGAAACGAGCTATTGCTGTTGGGCGGTTTGATTATCAGAAAGGATTTGATCAGCTGATTGCGATCTGGAAGGATATTCATGCGCGCTGTCCCGACTGGAAGCTCGATATCTATGGGCAGGGGCCCTTGAAAGCCGATATGTTGGCCCAGATCCATGCCTTGGGATTGGACGGGCAGATTGCACTCCATGCGCCGGTCAAGCACATTATGGACGCGTATATGCACAGCTCATTAGTCTTGATGAGTTCGCGCTACGAGGGGCTGCCCATGACACTGCTGGAGGCCCAGGCCTGCGGTCTGCCCATGGTCGCCTACGCCTGCAAATGTGGGCCCCGCGATATCATTAAACCCGGTAAGAATGGGTATTTGATCGCCGAAGGTGATGGTGCAGATTTTGCCAATAAGGCCTGCCGGCTGATGGAAAACAATTCGCTGCGGCAGCAGATGGGGCAGGCGGCATGGGAAATGGCCGAAAATTTCGATGAGGAACGTATTATGCGCCAATGGCTCTTATTGTTTGAGCGCTTAGTGAAAGGAGAGAAGCGATGAGCAAAACGATCGTTATTTCTGCCGTCAATCTGGTGGAGGCAGGTCCATTGGCCATCCTCAAGGAATGTTTGGCATGCCTTTCTGCGCTGGCTCAGTCGGGCGACTACCGCATTATTGCCTTGGTATACAAGCGTTCACTGGCCGATTTCCCGCATATCGAATATATCGAAACGCAGTGGCCCAAAAAACGCTGGGTCAACCGCCTCTGGTACGAATATGTATCGATGCGCTCGATATCAAAAGAGATTGGTCCCGTTTACCTCTGGTTCTCGCTGCACGATACCAGTCCATCGGTGATTGCCGAGCGGCGGGCCGTATACTGCCATAATGCATTTCCTTTTTATCGCTGGAAGGCGCACGATCTATTTTTTGCACCCAAGATCGCGTTGCTTGCGCTCTTCAGTACGTATATCTACAAGCCCAATATTCGGCGCAATAATTATCTGGTGGTGCAGCAGCATTGGTTGCGCAAAGCATTTCATCGGCTGTTTGCAGTGCCTACGGCTCACATTATTGTTGCCCCACCCGAAATGGCGACCCAGCAGGTTGCGGTTTCCCAAAAAGAGGAAGCGCCGGGCAGTTTCACCTTTGTATTTGCCGGGTCCCCCAATAGTCACAAGAATTTTGAAGTGATCTGCCGGGCAGCAGCACTGCTCGAACAGCAGGACACGGTACCCTTTAAAGTACATCTTACGGTGAAGGGCGATGAAAATACATACGCCCAGTGGCTGCATCGCAGGTGGGGACATCTGCAATCCCTGCATTTTATGGGCTTTGTGAGCCGTACGCAGCTCGAAGAGTACTATGCCGGCAGCGACTGCCTGATTTTCCCATCAAAGGCCGAGTCCTGGGGACTGCCCATTACCGAGTTTTCCGCTTATGGTAAGCCGATGCTTTTAGCCGATTTACCCTATGCACACGACACGGCGGCAGGGAGTAAATGCGTGTCATTCTTTGATCCCGACGATCCAAAGGCTTTAGCAACACAAATGGGTGCACTGATGCGCGGCGACCGGTCTTTTTTGAAGGCTGTGGCTAAGGAACCATTGGCCCAACCCTTTGCGCTAAACTGGACGGATCTCTTTCATACGCTTTTAAAATAGGAGCTATTCATAAACTGTTAAACGCAAAAAAATTGATGAGAATATTACAACTTGGAAAATTTTATCCCATACGCGGCGGTGTAGAGAAAGTGATGTACGACCTGATGCTCGGTTTATCCCAAAGCGGAGTATGCTGTGATATGCTTTGCGCATCGACCGAAGATCACCCTGCCGCCGAAATACAGGTAAATCCCTATGCGCGGTTATTTGTTGTGCATACCTCCGTTAAAATTGCAGGCACCATGTTGGCTCCGGCAATGATCGCCAAACTCAGGAATATTGCTGGGCAATATGATATCATTCACATTCACCATCCCGATCCGATGGCCAGTCTGGCGCTTTACCTGTCGGGCTATCGGGGGCGGGTTGTGTTGCATTGGCATTCGGATATTTTAAAACAAAAGAACCTGCTCAAATTGTATAAGCCCTTACAGAATTGGCTGATCAACAGAGCCGAACAGATTGTGGGTACCACCCCCGTTTATGTCGAGCAGTCGCCCTTTTTACAACAGGTAAAGGCCAAAATTGACTTTATTCCCATCGGTGTCAACCCGATAGGCTACGACGGGGCAGCCGTTGCAGCACTCAAAAGCCGCTATCCGGGCAAGACCATTATCTTTTCCCTGGGTCGGCTGGTGGAGTACAAGGGCTATGCCTACCTCATCCAGGCGATGCAGCAGCTGGATGCGCGTTTTCACCTGATCATTGGTGGTAAGGGGCCGCTGGAGGAGCCGCTTCATCAGCTTATCGCAGACCTCAACCTGCAGGACCGCATCAGTATGGTTGGCTTTGTGTCCGATGATGACATTCCAACCTATTTTGGCGCTGCCGATATCTTTTGCCTGAGTTCCATCTGGAAAACCGAGGCTTTTGCCATTGTGCAGATCGAGGCCATGTCTTGCGGCAAACCCATTGTGTCGACCGCAATACCGGGCTCCGGTGTCAGCTGGGTCAACCAAGATCAGGTATCGGGACTCGTCGTTGCCCCCGAAAATGCAACAGCGCTGGCTGCTGCCATTCAGCAGATCGGCACCGATTCGTGGTGTTATCAAACCTATGCCGAGGGGGGACGGAAGAGGTATCTAGCAAATTTTACACGCGAGAAAATGATCGCAAAATGTAGGAGGATTTATGAAAAATACTAAAATTCAAGCGGCCTTCTTGTTCCTCTTGCGCAGCGGACTTTGGGGCAAGAAACAGCAACATAACGAAAAGCAGTTCTTTCCCTTATCCGATGCGGAGTGGAGCGGGCTCTATCGCCGGGCGAACGAGCAGACCGTCCAAGGGATTGTTTACGACGGACTTTTGTGCCTAGACAAGGACCATTTGCCGCCGCGTCAGCTGCAGATCAAATGGTCGGTGCAGATTGACCGGATCGAACGGAGCCATCGCCGTACCAATAGCCAGATTGCCGAGCAGTATGCCTTTTTCAAAAAGCGTAAACTCAGTCCACTGCTGTTGAAGGGGCAGGGCGTCGCGGAGAGCTACCGCTTTCCCGAACATCGCGTCTGTGGCGATATCGACTGGTATTTTGAAACCACGCGCCAGTGTACCCTGGCAGGCCTCCATCTCATCAAAAACCGCATCCCTCGCGTCCATGTTGGCGGGCAGGTGTATCGTTGGACAGCAAGTGAAATGGATCTGCATGACCGGCTTTTCGATCTCCACAATCCTTTTTGCAAGCGATTATTGAACCAGTACAGGAAGGATTTCCCCGATACCACCCTGTCTATATCCGGGCAGGACGTCGCCGTGTTGGCGCCACAGGTTCAAGTTGTTCAGGTGACGGCACATATTCTCAAGCATTCCCTGGCTTTTGGCATTGGGCTTCGTCAATTCTGCGACCTGGCGGCACTTTATCACCGTTACCGGCACCTGCTGGATGGCGTGCGGTTAGAGCAGCTTTACCGCAGGATCGGCCTGTTGCGCTGGATTGCTCCGGTGCATCAGTTTTTGGTCAATGAGCTTGGCTTGGCAAAAGACAAACTTCCGTTTACCAGCCCTGCTGGCGGCTCCGGAATGGATATCCTTCAGGAAGTGTGGCAGAGCGGCAACTTTGGTTTTTACGATGAAGCTTATGTACAACGTATTGACGGCACTTTTTTGGCGCGTAAAGGACGTACCGAAGCCATACTGCGACGTATTGTCCGCTATTTTCCCTACGTTCCGAAAGAAGCTTTCTGGTTCCCGATTATTCATTTTTTAAACCGACGCGGCGCATAATCCAATTTAGAAGCCGCGTACGGCATATGCATATAAAAACAAACGATTATTACGATATGAAAAGACAAATTTTAGCAATGATTTTACTTGGTCTTAGCCTACTGAGTTCGTGCATGTCACCCAAGAAAGTGGTCTATGTCAATGACATGGTACCCAATATAGCCTACCGGGCGCTGGAAGTACCGATGTTAAAATTACAGCAGAGCGATCGGCTTAGCATTACCGTGAGTGCGAAAAATCCTGAGCTCGCCGCACCTTTCAATGTGATGGGCGGTAGCTACACGGTTGTAGAGAAAGAAAATAGCTTGAGTGGCGGCTCGGCCGGTAGCGGCGGTCCAAGTTACCTCATTGATCAGCAGGGCAATATTACCTTTCCGATCCTGGGCAACCTGCACCTCGAAGGGTTGACGCTGGAGCAGGTCCGCGATCTGCTGTCGCAGCGCTTGTCCGACGGTGGCTATATCAAAGATGCCATTGTGAAAGTCGAACTGCTCAATCTTAAGGTCAACGTGATGGGCGAAGTCAACCGTGTAGGCATTATCGATGTGCCCGACTCGCGTATCAATTTGCTTGAAGCCATTTCTAAAGCTGGCGGACTCACCCGCAATGCTGCTTCAGACCGTGTAACGGTCATTCGTGAAGAAAATGGCGTCCGAAAAAAGATGCTGACCAATGTGGGGTCGCAGGATATTTTTGATTCCCCGGCGTACTACCTGCAGCAAAATGATATTGTGTATGTAGAGCCTATCGCTGCAGAGAATACGCCCCGCGAAGATCGGAGCTGGCGCTTCACCACCATTGCTACTGGTATCGTTACCGTGATCTTGACCGCCATAAACCTGCTTAAATAGTCAACGATGAAAACAACACACTATAATCAGTTACAGAAAGACAAATCGATCAATGTGCTGGATGTTTTGGCACATCTGCTCTACCATTGGAAATGGTTTGCACTGTCCATTCTTGTTTTTGGGTCGTATTACTATTATCAGTACGCCAAATCGCCGTTTATCTACCGCAGTGCCGAAACCATCATCATCAAAACACCGATGAATACCCCGCGTACGGCACGCATCTCGCGCACCAATGAAGCCTATAATTCCATTAGCGTGGCCAGTGAGATCCTGCAGCTCAAGTCGAAAGAATTGATGCGGCAGACGGTTACCCGTATCGGGGCCGAGATGAGCTATTCGGTTGCCGCAGGATTGCGACGCAACGAGCTTTATACGGCTAGCCCGATCAAGGTGAGCGTGCCCCATAAAAAGCCTGAGGATTCCTTTTCTTTTACGGTCACACCAGTTGGCGGTACGGAAGTATTGTTGAGCAATTGGAGCCACGGTGAAGCCACGTTGGAGGTGAAAGCCACCTTAGGCAAACCGGTTAATACCCCCCTTGGGCAGGTTACGGTGCAGTCGGCCCTAACCCCCGGCAAAGCACTTCCGGAGCAAGAGATCAAGGTAGAGAAGTTTGCGCTGGAGCGTATGGTTAATTATTTTATCTCGACCATTACCATTACCCAGATGGAAGAAGATGCCTCCCTGCTGCAGGTTGTTGCAGAGGATACCAATCCGCTGCGTGCCACCGCCCTTATTGGGGAGATGATCAATGTGTACAATGAAGTCGCCTTGCAGGACAAAAACCAGATTGGCGTAAACACCGCTAATTTTATTCGGGAGCGGCTGGCCATCATTGAGCAGGAACTGGGTTCCGTGGAATCAAATATTGAAAATCTGCGGACACAAAATCAGGGTATGGATGCGTCCACGGTGGGCACAGCCTATTTTGAAGACAGCCGATTGTATCAGGCCGAGCGCAGCAAAGTAGAGACCGATATCAACCTTGCGCAGATGATGCGCGGCTATCTGGCCGACGGCAGTAAGAAAAATGAGCTGATTCCAAACAATACCGGACTGGTAGATGCCAATGTAGAAACCCAAATCAACGATTACAACACGACCTTGCTTCGTCGCAACCGCCTTATTGAAGGCAGCAGTGATGCCAATCCGGTGGTTCAGGATCTGGACCGGGCCTTGCAGTCCATGCGCGGCAATATCGGGCGGGCAGTGGACAACGCCATCGGCGGATTAAGGATCAAGGCCGGCAATATGAAGAAAGAAGAGCAAGCTGCACGCGGCAAAGCGATGCAGGTACCGCAAAAGCAACGGGTGATGCTCTCTGTAGAGCGGCAGCAAAAAGTAAAAGAAGAACTTTATCTGTATTTGCTGAACAAGCGCGAGGAGAATGCCATTAACCAGGCCATGACCGAAGACAACATCCGCGTTATCGATCCAGCCATTGTGACGTACGATCCCGTTGCCCCGAGCAAGATGCGCAAGTTGGGCTTAGGGATGGGCATAGGCCTGATATTGCCCGCGATTGTGATTATGACCCTGTCCATTCTCGACACCGGTGTTCGGCGTCGGCAAGATATCGAGGAAGCCATTGATGTACCGCTGTTGGGCGAAATTCCATTGGTCAACAATCGGCGTTTATCGCAGCACAACATTTTGGTGAGCGGTATGGGCAGAGACCCCCTCACGGAGGCTTTCCGCATCCTGCGGACCAATATGAGCTTTATGTCGCGGGAGGGTAAGCATCCGCAGACCATTACCCTGACCTCCTTTATTCCGGGCGTGGGGAAAACCTTTACGTCGCTGAATCTATCCAGCACCTTATCTTTTTTAAATAAAAAAGTGATTGTTGTGGATATGGATCTGCGTAAGGGAACATTGAGTGACCGCATGGGCATTATACACGGCAAGGGCCTGAGCCACTATCTTTCCGACATCAACCTCGAACTGGACGCCATTATCCATTACAATTTGCATGGTGAAAACGTAGATTATATCTCCATTGGCATGGAGGCACCCAATCCAGTAGAGCTCTTGCTGAGCAAGCGGCTGGACCAGTTGATTGCCGATTTGCGTAGCCGCTATGATTACATTATCATCGATGGCGTACCCACCGGCATTGTCGCCGATGCCACAGTGGTAGACCGTGTTTCTGACCTGACTTTATTTGTTATCCGGGCAGGCAAAATGGATAAGCGGCAGTTGCCGGAGATCCAAAAAATCTATGCCGAGAAGCGACTTTCCAACCTGGCGATTATTCTGAATGGCCTCAAGTTGGGGCAGTCCGGTTACGGTTATGGCTACGGTTACGGCTATGGGTATGGCCGGGATGAGCGAAAAAATGGCTGGGGTAAACTGCTTCGTTCCATTCGAAATAGCTTTACCGGCAGCAAAAAGCACCGATAAATATGCGCGCCGCGACCGTACCCTACCGGTCGGTTGCGGCTTTTTAGCACATTAGACAGTAAGAGAAACCATGCTAATGAAAGATAGAAGAGCATTTATGTTACAAGTTGCCCGTGAAGTGCTCACGGGGCGGATT
>Ga0308165_1005415_pt1 | contig 11843 bp, 8 predicted proteins | sample PhyWR2_FD_201032 | JGI IMG/M metagenome (GOLD analysis project Ga0308165, IMG submission 201032) | Phyllosphere microbial communities from UC Gill Tract Community Farm, Albany, California, United States - DLSLW.R2 | ecosystem: Host-associated > Plants > Phyllosphere > Unclassified | place: USA... | reverse complement strand
GCGGTCGTTGACGATCACGTCGTCGGCACGGCTCACGCGGTCTTCACGGCTCGATTGCGCCTTGAGGATCGCCTGCACCTGCGCTTCGCTGGTCTGGTCACGTTGCAAGGTGCGTTCGATCTGCAGTTGTTGCGGCGCATCGATGACCAGAATGCGCTGGGTCATCGCGTATTGCCCGGACTCGATCAGCAAAGGTGACACCAGAATCGCGTAAGGCGATTTTGCCTGCGCCAGATGATGAGCGATTTCTTCGCCGATCAACGGATGCAACAGCGCTTCGAGCCAACGTCGCTGTTCGGGGTCTTCAAAAATCAGTTTGCGCAGGGCGGCACGGTCCAGTGTGCCGTCGGCCTGCAACACGCCGGAACCGAAATGCTCGGCGATTTTCGCCAGCGCCGGACGCCCCGGTTCGACCACCCAGCGCGCCGCATGATCGGCATCCACCACATGCACGCCCAGGTCGATGAAGTGCTGCGCCGCCGCGCTTTTGCCGCTGCCGATGCCGCCGGTCAGGCCGAGAATCCAGGGTATTTCCACAGGGGTATTCATTTCAAACCGACAGACTGCCAATAGAAGTCGGTTATTTGACCACCCCAGAGCAAGGCAATCCAGCCGGCAATTGCCAGATAGGGTCCGAAGGGCAGTGGCGTTGATGTTTTTGCGTTGCGCAGGTTGAGCACGATCACGCCCACCACCGCGCCCACCAGCGACGACAACAGTATCGTCAGCGGCAAAATCTGCCAGCCGCCCCAGGCGCCCAGCATGGCCAGCAGCTTGAAATCGCCGTGACCGATGCCGTCCTTGCCGGTGATCAGCTTGAACACCCAGAACACCGTCCACAGGGCCATGTAGCCAGCGATCGCGCCCCACAACGCCTCGTGCAACGGCACGAACAGCTCGAAGCTGTTGACGATCAGCCCCAGCCACAGCAGCGGCAGCACCAGTGCGTCCGGCAGCAGTTGGTGCTCGGCGTCGATCAAGCTCATGGCCAGCAGACCCCAGCTCAACACCATGACCAGCAGCGCCTGCCAGCCGAAGCCGAAATGCCAGGCGACGAAGGCCCAGAGCAGGCCACAAGCCAGTTCGGTCAGGGGGTAGCGCTTGCCGATCGGCGTTGCACAATGCGAGCAACGTCCGCGCAAGAACAGGTAACTGAGCAGCGGTATGTTTTCCCAGGCCCGGATGCGGTGCCCGCATCGCGGGCACTGGGAGTGGGGCAGCAGCAGGTTGTAGGTGGGCAGGGGCGTTTCATCCGGCAAACCGAGGATCTCTTGGGCCTGCAATCGCCATTCACGGGCGAGCATTTTCGGCAGGCGCCAGACCACCACATTGAGAAAACTGCCAACCAGCAGGCCCAGTACCAGCGCCATGACCACGAATGCCAGCGGGTAAAGCGTGAGAATTTCATTCCAGAGCATGTCAGATCGCAGCGCCGAGTTGGAAAATGGGCAGGTACATCGCCACCACCAAACCGCCGACGATAACACCCAGGACCACCATGATGAACGGTTCCATCAGGCTGGTGAGGTTATCGACCATGTTGTCGACTTCGGCCTCATAGAAACTCGCGACTTTGTCGAGCATGTCGTCAAGGGCGCCGGACTCTTCGCCAATGGCGGTCATCTGAATGGCCATGTTGGGAAAAATGCCGGAGGTGCGCATGGAAAAATTCAGCTGCATTCCCGTCGATACATCCTGCTTGATCCGCTGCACCGCACGCTTGAATACGACATTGCCGGTGGCGCCGGCCACCGAATCCAGCGCTTCGACCAGGGGCACACCGGCGGCGAAGGTGGTCGACAGCGTACGGGCAAAACGGGCCACGGCGGATTTGTACAGCAAAGTGCCAATCAATGGCAGTTTCAGCAGCCAAGTGTCCATCGTGTCGCGAAAGCGTTGGGATGTTTTCAGCGCTCGGCGCACGCCGAAGATGGTCGCAATCATCAAGCCCAGGACAACCCACCACCATTCCTGCAAAACCTTTGAAAGGCCGATGATCATGACCGTGAACGCCGGCAGCTCAGCACCAAAATTCTGGAACACCGACTCGAACTGCGGCACCACCTTGACCAGCAGAATCCCGGTGACGATGATCGCGACGACCACCACCGCTGTCGGGTAGGTCATGGCTTTCTTGATCTTGGCCTTGAGGCTTTCACTCTTTTCCTTGTAGGTGGCGACCCGCTCAAGCAGGGTGTCCAACGCACCAGCCTGTTCACCGGCGTCTACCAGGTTGCAGTAGAGTTCGTCGAAATACTCCGGCTTCTTGCGCAGGGCGGCGGCGAAGCTGTTACCCGCTGCCACCTCCTGTTTCACCTCGTCCACCAGCTTGCGCATGGCCGGGTTATCGAAGCCTTCGCCGATGATGTCGAACGACTGCAACAGCGGCACGCCGGCTTTCATCATGGTCGCCATCTGCCGCGTAAACAGGGCGATGTCCTGGGCCTTGATTCGCTTGCCGAAGCTGAGAATCGAGGCAGATTTCTTGCGCACCTTGCCGGGGTTAATGCCTTGCTTGCGCAGTTGAGCCTTGACCAGTGCCGGGTTCTGGCCACTTAGCTCGCCGGACATTTTCGTGCCTTTGCGATCGGTGCCTTCCCAGGCATATACGCTGATTTTTGCTGCCTTGGCCGCCATGATCAGTCCTTGGTCACCCGATTGATTTCTTCAAGGCTGGTAATGCCCTGCATGGCCTTGATCAGGCCCGAAGTGCGCAGGTCGTTGAACCCGTCCTTGCGCATCTGGATATCAATTTCCAGCGCGTTGCCGTCGGCCATGATCAATCGTTGCAGCGCTGGCGTGTTCTTCACCACCTCATAAATCCCCACGCGTCCCTTGTAGCCTGCGTTGCAATGCTCGCAACCGACCGGTTCATAGATCGTGAACTGGCCGATGCGTTCCTCGGGGAAGCCCTCCGTGAGCAACGCTTCGCGGGGAACATCCAGGGGCTTCTTGCAGTGGCTGCACAACTTGCGCGCCAGGCGCTGGGCGATGATCAGGCTCACCGAGGTGGCGATATTGAACCCATGGATGCCCATGTTGTGCAGACGGGTCAGGGTTTCGGCCGCGCTGTTGGTGTGCAGGGTCGAGAGCACCAGGTGACCGGTCTGGGCGGCCTTGATGGCGATTTCGGCGGTTTCCAGGTCGCGGATCTCGCCGACCATGATCACGTCGGGGTCTTGCCGCAGGAAAGAGCGTAAAGCCTGGGGAAACCCCAGCCCCTGTTTGGCATTGACGTTGACCTGGTTGATCCCTTCCATGTTGATTTCCACCGGGTCTTCGGCGGTGGAGATGTTGATGTCCACGGTGTTGAGAATGTTCAGCCCGGTGTAAAGGGATACGGTCTTGCCCGACCCGGTGGGCCCGGTTACCAGAATCATCCCCTGCGGTTGTTTCAGGGCCTCCATGTACAGTTCTTTCTGATCCTGCTCATAGCCCAGGGCGTCGATGCCCATCTGCGCGCTGGACGGATCGAGAATCCGGATCACCACCTTTTCACCCCACAGGGTCGGCAGGGTGTTGACCCGAAAATCGATGGACTTGCTCTTGGAAAGGCGCATCTTGATGCGACCATCCTGGGGCTTGCGCCGTTCGGAGATGTCGAGACTGGACATGACCTTCAGGCGCGCAGCGATGCGGCTGGCCAACTGGATCGGCGGCTTGGCCACTTCGCGCAGCATGCCGTCGGTGCGCACCCGTACGCGGTAGGTTTTTTCGTAGGGTTCGAAGTGCAGGTCGGAGGAGCCGCCGCGGATGGCGTCGAGCAACATCTTGTGAACGAAGCGCACCACCGGCGCGTCGTCGGCATCCTGACCGGCGATGCCGTCCTGTCGTTCGTCGATTGCTTCGATGTCCACGCCATCAAGATCGACGTCAGCCATCTCCTCCAGACCGGTGGCGTGGTTGTCGAAGAATTTTTCGATGGCGTCGCTGAGTTTGTCTTCCTCGACCAGGATGGCTTCGGTGGTGAGTCCGGTGCTGAACTGGATATCGTTGATGGCCTGGTGATTGGTCGGGTCGGACACCCCGACGAACAGTTTGTTGCCACGTCGCCACAGAGGCAGCACGTGATGCAGGCGCACCAGTTTTTCGCTGACCAGATCTTTGGGCTGGGAATCCTTGTCGAGCCGATGAAGATCGAGCAGGGCCATCCCGAAGTGCTCCGAAGCGATCTCGGCCACCTGGCGGCTCTTGACCAGTTTGTTCTGCACCAGATAGCTGACCAGCGAGATTTTTTGGCGTTGCGCCTGTTGATAGGCCTGTTGCGCGCTTTTGTCAGTGAGCAGTTCGGCGAGGACCAATTGCTTGGCCAGGCCGCTTAGAGCGATGTCATTCATGGGAGTACCGGACGCGAACAATTCATGACTTATAGCCTAGTCAACCGGTCGAGCCAAACCAGTGGTTTTGAAGTGACAAAAAGTGTCAGTTAGTGCGGATTCCGGGGGGCGCCCATCGCGAGTTTTGGGCGGGGGGCCTTCATTGCAGGGGTTGAAAGATCTGGCACGGGCTGTGCTGAAGGCCATTCAGATCATGAGATTCCGACTCATGCATGGAGCCTGTCTATGAATAATCAAAAAGGTTTTACCCTTATCGAGCTGCTGATCGTCGTGGCGATCATCGGGATCCTGGCGACGTTCGCGATTCCGGCGTACTCCAAATACCAGGCGCGGGCGAAGGTGACGGCGGGGTTGGCGGAGATTTCGGCGTTGAAAGTGGCTTATGAAGACAAGCTCAATTCGGGCACGGCGGCGCCGTCTACCACTGATATCGGTGCCAGTACCACGTCGCAGCACTGCACTATCAGTGTCCTGGCAGCGCCAAGCAACGGGATTGTCTGCACGCTCAAGGGGGCGCCGACGGTTGTCGCCAACGCGACGATCACGCTCACTCGTGATGCGACCAGCGGATGGTCGTGCAAAACCAGCGCAACGGCCGATTACGCTCCAGCGGGCTGCCCTACAGGCACATGATTGATCCCTGTCTGCTGACCGAAACCCGCCTTCTGAGGCGGGTTTTTTTTGCCGTATAGGCTCAATTCCACCGCGCCCCCTGCGTAATTGCAAAACCTTCGCAAATTCATGGCCTTAGGCCCACGCGAAAACCGGCAACTTGCAAGTCGATAAATGACAAGTCATGCAAATTGCATGATTTCGAAAATCTACTAAATTTATAAGTGATTGATATATATAGGTTTTATTCTTGTTTCAAAACTGGCACAGCGTTCGCAATGTACTGGGTAACCTGCTGACAAGACATCCAGCAGATTTTCCAGAAAAACAGGAGTTACTCGTATGAAGAAGTTCGTAATCGCTTCCGCTGCTGCTACCGCGCTGACCCTGACCATGGCCAACGCCGCTTTCGCTGCTCAGGCTACCCAGGCCCCAATGATGCTGGCCGCTGGTGAAGTTACCGAAGCCAAGGAAGCCACTTCCGATACCTGGATCACCACCAAAGTCAAAGCTGACCTGGTTACCGAGAAAGGCATTCCTGGTACTGACATCAAGGTAGAAACCAACAAAGGCGTGGTTTCCCTGTCGTCCACTACTGCTGTGACTGAATCGCAGAAAGCCACCGCCGTGGCCATCGCCAAGAAAATCAAAGGCGTCAAAGCGGTCTCCGCTGACGGCCTGAAAGCCGAGTAAGGCAAGACTTCTCGCCTGGACCGGGAGAAGGTGCGGTAGACGGGCCGAGTCATACGTCTGCCGCCACTTTGGAGTTCATGCGACGGCCATAAGGATGTGGCCATTACAGGCCTCGGGCATTCGTGCTCGGGGCCTGTTCTATTTTGGGGGGCACAAAGGCGGGTAGGGGGCTTGTTCTGTCTGGCTACACAAAAACAAAACTGTGGGAGTGGGCTTGCTCGCGATGACGGTGTGTCAGCCACATGGATGGCGCCTGATACGACGCTATCGCGGCGGTGCGACGATTCGACAAGCTCCACAAATGAGTGAGTCAAGCCGAGTACTCAGCGCAATCAGTTCCCACGCTTGCTGGTGATCTGCCTCAGCCGGTTACCCTCGAACCGCAGGTACTGATACATCCCGCCATTGGGCCCGTAGGTCCATTCCTCGACCTGAAACTCCTCGCGCCGGTTGGCGCTGCGCTTGTAACCCAAAAGATCGCGGCTGACGGGCTCGCCGCACTTTTGCAGCACCTCGCTGGACCGATCCCCGACGCTGATCAACTGGCTGCCGCAACGCAGGGTATCGGCAGCCCAGGCGTGGGCTGTACCCAATGCCAGTGTCAGGCCGAACAGAACCTCCCGGACCCTCATTCGGCGTCCAGGTGCATCGGTGTCACTACCCGACCGTCACTTTCAGCCTCGCCGAGGCTGGCGTCGATGAAGTACACACGATCATCTGCCAGTTGGCCCTTGTCGACCAGGTAGTCCTTGATGCTGCTGGCGCGGTCCTGGCCCAACTGGCGCAACAGCACGTCGCTGGAGCTCCAGAACTTGATGACGTCGGCGCGCATTTTCGCCGTGCGCTCCTCCTTGCCAAGGTCGGCCCATTCAGCCGGTGGCTGGGTTTTCAGGCGGGTACGGTAGATGCCTTCGAGCAGCGGGCCTTTCTCGCCCTCCGGGACTTGCAGCAGCGACGCCTGCGCCGGCACCTTGTCGCCGCGACGCTGGAGCATTTTGTAGTAGTTGTATTGGTATTCGCGTTCCAGGCGCTGCTCGGCAATCAGCGGGCCATCGCTGCTGGCGGCCGCCGTGCCCTCGATCTCCAGGCGCAGCGCCGGACGTTCCTTCAGGGCCTGGGACAGTTTGACCAGTGAACCCTCCGCATCCTTGCTCAGGTCGCTGGAACCCGGTGCGAACGACACCGTGCCCAGATCCTCGGAACCACCGCCACTGATCAGCCCGCCGATCATCTTGAACGGTGCGGCGGCGGCCTTGACGATCAGGTTGCGCAGGGTCTGCCAGACAATCGGCATGACGCTGAACTGTGGATTGTTCAGGTCGCCGGTCACCGGCAGTTCGATGGAAATCTTGCCATCGACGTCCTTGAGCAAGGCAATCGCCAGCTTCAATGGCAGGCTGACCGCATCGGGGCTGTCGACCTTTTCACCGAGCTGCAACTGCTCGACCACCACTTTGTTTTCTGCCTTCAATTGGCCTTTGGTGATCAGGTAATGCAGGTCGAGGTTGAGCCGACCCTTGCGGATGCGGTAGCCAGCGAACTTGCCGGAGTAGGGCGTCAGCGTGGTCAGTTCTACGCGTTTGAAGCTGGTGGCGATGTCGAGGCTGGCCATCGGGTCAAACGGATTGACCGCGCCCTTGATGGTCACCGGGGCGTAGCGGTCGACCTTGCCCTTGACGTCTACGGTCGCCGGCTTCGCCTGACGGCTGTCGATGGTGCCGATCTGGCCGTTGAGCTGTTGAACCGCAGTGGCAAAATTCGGCGTCAGGCTGAAGTCGGCGAAGTTGGCTGAGCCGTCGTTGATCGCAATGCCACCGATGTGGATGCCCAGCGGTTTGTCTTTGCTCGCCGGTTTGGCCGCTGCGGTTTTGCCGCCGGAATCGGCCGGTTGTGGAATCAGCAGGTCATCGACGTTGGTGGTACGGTCGTCGTTGATCATGAAACGCACATAGGGCTGGAACAGGTTGATGCGGTCGATCGACACGCTGTCGCCATGCTGGTAGTTCAAGCCTTCGACCACCACCTGCTGCCACTTGAGGAAGTCGCGGGTTTTCAGGGTATCGAGGGTGTGCAACTGATCGATCTGCGCCCGTCCGGTGACGCTGAGTGCCAGCGGCTCGGTGCTCTTCAGGTCGACCGCCAGATCGCTGCCGAGCATACCGCTGCGCAGTTCGAGGCGGATGAACGGATTGATGTAGGACTGCGCAACACGCAGGTCGATGTCTTTGGTTTGCACCTTCAGTCTGGCGCTCACCGGCGCCAGGTTGACCTCGCCCTCAGCGTTGACTTTGCCTTGCTTGCCGACGCCGGCGTCGAGCTTGAGGGTAAAGGGCGAACCATTGAGGCTGTCGAAGTTCTGCAGGTCCAGGTTCAGCGGTTTCAAATCCAGCTCGACAGCGGGTTGCGCCTTTCGATCAGCCAGATGCACCTGGTAGTCGCGCAACTGCACGTCCTTCAACAACACTTGCCACGGCTTGCCGGGCGTTTGCGGCGCCTTCGGCGAGTCGGCCGCCGCCGGTGTGTCAGCGGGTTCGGCCTTGGCCTTGACGGCTTCTTTGGACGGTTGGCTGGCGAACAGTTTTTGCCAGTCGAGTTGGCCATCGGCTTCCAGAGCGGCCCAGGTTTCGAGCTTCTGACTGCGGATCTTGCCGACCACCACTTGTTGCCTGGCCAGGTCCACGGTGGTGTCGGTGACATCCAGTCGCTCGAGTTTTGCCAGTTGCCAGCCATCCGGGGCCTTGATGGCAAACGGCGCCACACTGACCGCGACGTTGCTGAGCAGCAGTTCGGTTTGCTTGGCCAGATTGAGTTTGTAGTCGGTGCTCAGGCTGACAACGCCGTCTTCGAGCACCAGCGGCACGGCGTCGCGCACGTAGGGCCAAAAGGCTTTCATCTTGCCGTCAGTAATTTTCAGCGTGCCCTCGGAGGCAATCGGGATCAGGCTGAAGTTACCGGACCAGTCGATCTGTCCGCCGTTGGGCCCGACAGCCACCAGGGTCATGTCGGCGCTGTCTTCGGGCAGGGTGCTGAGGTTTTTCAGCTCGAAGTCCAGTTTGTCGTAGACGAATTCGATAGGCTCGCTGGGGCGTTCGTCCAGAAAGTGCACGGCGCCACCGGCCAGGTTGATGCGCTCGATGCGCAATGGAAAGGGCTTGGCGTCGGGATTGGCTGGCGTTGGCTCACTCGCCGGCAACTTGAACAGGCCCAGCAAGTTGAGCTTGCCGTCCTTGTCAAAAAGAATCTCCGTCTTGGGTTTGTCCAGTTCGATGTCGGCCAGGTGTAGCGCCTTGGTCCACAGGCTGTCGAGCTGCAGGTTGGCGTACAAGCGCTCGAAGCCGACCTGTTCCTTGCCCGGCTCGCCAATGGTCAGGCCCCACAGCGTCACTTCAAGGCTGAAGGGATTGAGTTCGATTCGCTGCAGCGTGGCGGGTGTCGTCGCATAATTGGCCAATTGTTGATTGGCTACACGCAAGGCTATGCCCGGCAGAATCAGAAACCCCAGCAGGCTGCAGAGGGCCAGGGCAGTCAACAAGGCGCCGACGGCGCGAATCAATCCTTTGTGCATGTGCAGCTTCATCTGTCTGAATCGGAGTGCCTTGGAGTATGGCACGCGTTTGCGGTTCCGAAGCAAATGAGCTGCACACCACTTTCAGATTTGTCTGACGTGTTTCAGAGCTGCAGGATCAGGGTTTTCAGCGGGGGCTGTTGGTCCATCGACGGAAAATCCCTTGCCGGCTTCATCTCTGTCCATTCGCGTACCGGACGCCCGGCCTTCTCGGCACAACGCAAGACCTGTTCGCGCCAGTCATCCATGCTGACTTTTGCCAGGTTGTTGCAGCAGATCAGCACGCCATCCTCTGCGGTGGTCAGCAGGGCAGGTTTAAGCAGGCTCTGGTAGTCGCGCAGCAGGTCGACGGTGCCGAATGCACTCTTGGCCCAGGCCGGTGGATCCAGCAATACGAGGTCGTATTGGCGTTGTTCCAGGCGTGGGTAGCTCGGCAGCTTTTGTCCGCGACGCTGGCTGACGGGCAGCCCGGCCAGTTGGCGGATAGCCGGGAAATAATCGGACTGGATAAATTGCATGGTCGGCAGATCCGGGTTGAGCAGGCCGTTTTCCCGGCCGACGGCCAGGTTGCCCTCGGCGAAGTCCAGGTTGCACACCTCGCGCGCCCCGCCAGCCGCTGCGCTCAGGCCGACGCCGCAGGTGTAGGCGAACAGGTTCAGCACGCTTTTGTTTCGACTATGGTCCTTGACCCAGCCACGGGCGTTACGCAGGTCGAGAAACAGCAGCGGGTCCTGGCCGGCGTGGCGGCCGCGTACCCGATAGTTCAGACCCCATTCATGACCCATCAGGTCTTGCAGGGCGGCGTCATCGGCCTTGTAGACCGTGTCCTCGCGATCAATCCGCGAATTGCCCCGCGAGCGGTCGTTGTAGACCAGCAAGGTGTCGAGCCCCAGATGTTGATTGATGACGGCGTGGATGTGCAGCAGGTCTTCACGTTCCAGCGTCTGGTGAAAGCTCTGCACCAGCAATTGCGGACCGTAGCGGTCGATGGTCAGGCCACCGGCGCCTTCCTGGCTGCCGTGGAACAGGCGATAGCAGTCGGTGCCCTGCTGATGCAGTTCGGCCAGCAGGTCTTGGCGATGATCAAGGGCGGCGCGCAGCGCCTGGTTCAAGGAAGACATGCTGGGCGCCTTGCTGGAGGAATGGGGCGCGGGAGTTTAGCAGTTTGACGTCAGACCGAGGTGAAGCGATCGCGACGGTGCGACGTTTCGCCAAGCTCGCTCCTACAGGGGGCGTGCGCAGATTCCCTGTAGGAGCGAGCTTGCTCGCGGTGCTTTTACTGGTTCAGCCGCTTATCGACCAGATCCTGCACCACGCTCGGGTCCGCCAGCGTCGACGTATCTCCCAGGCTGTCCAGTTCATTGCAGGCGATCTTGCGCAATATCCGTCGCATGATCTTGCCCGAACGGGTTTTCGGCAAAGCCGGCGCCCACTGGATCAAGTCTGGCTTGGCGAAGCTGCCGATTTCCTCGCTGACGTGGGCCAGCAGCTCTCTTTTCAGCTCGTCGCTGGGCTGGATACCGTTCATGGGGGTAACGAACGCATAGATACCCTGGCCTTTGACATCGTGGGGGTAACCGACCACGGCGGCCTCGGCAATGCTGTCGTGCAGCACCAGGGCGCTTTCGACTTCGGCGGTGCCGATGCGGTGGCCAGACACGTTGATGACGTCGTCGATACGTCCTGTGATCCAGTAGTCGCCGTCCTCATCGCGGCGTGCACCGTCGCCGGTGAAGTAGTAACCGGGGTAGGGCTTGAAGTAGGTGTCGACCATTCGCTGCGGGTCGCCGTACACGCTACGGATCTGCGCCGGCCAACTGGATTTGATCGCCAGCACGCCGCTACCGGCTCCTTTGATCTCCTTACCGGTTTCATCCAGCAACACCGGTTGCACGCCGAACATCGGTTGGGTAGCGCAGCCGGGTTTGATCCGTTGTGCGCTGACCAGGGGGCTGAGCATGATGCCGCCGGTTTCGGTCTGCCACCAGGTATCGACGATGGGGCAACGCTGTTCGCCGACAGCATTGAAGTACCACTCCCACGCTTCCGGGTTGATCGGCTCGCCGACGCTGCCGAGCAGTCTGAGGCTTGCCCGCGAAGTTTCCTTCAACGGTTCGGCCCCTTCGCGCATCAGCGAGCGCAGGGCGGTCGGAGCCGTGTAGAAAATGTTCACCTTGTGTTTGTCGATGACCTGCCAGAAGCGCGAGCTGGTCGGGTAGCTCGGGACGCCTTCGAAGATCAGCGTGGTCGCGCCATTGGCCAGTGGACCGTAGACGATGTAACTGTGACCGGTGACCCAGCCAACGTCGGCGGTGCACCAGAAGACTTCCTTGTCGCGGTAGTCGAGTACGTACTTGAAGGTCATGGCGGCTTGCAGCAGGTAACCGCCGGTGGTGTGCAGCACGCCTTTGGGTTTGCCGGTGCTGCCGGAGGTGTAGAGGATGAACAGCGGATCTTCGGCATCCATCGGCTCCGGCGGGCAATCGTCACTGACGTCGCGCAGCGCCTGGTGATACCACAGGTCCCGGCCCTCGACCCAGTTCACCTGGCCCTGGGTGCGCTCCACCACGATCACCGTGCTGACATTCGGGCAACTGAGCAGGGCTTTGTCGACTTTTTCCTTGAGTGAAACGAAC
>Ga0308165_1005413_pt1 | contig 11848 bp, 6 predicted proteins | sample PhyWR2_FD_201032 | JGI IMG/M metagenome (GOLD analysis project Ga0308165, IMG submission 201032) | Phyllosphere microbial communities from UC Gill Tract Community Farm, Albany, California, United States - DLSLW.R2 | ecosystem: Host-associated > Plants > Phyllosphere > Unclassified | place: USA... | reverse complement strand
CAGGATAAACTCGACTTAAGCAGCGTTCGCAACAGTGATATTAACGACCCTTCTATTGCCCGCTTTAACGACAGGGGTTACTATTTTGACGGCGATTTTGGAATGTCATACACTACGAAGGGTTTAACTGTTGAAGGTGCCATTCCGAATATGCGTTCGGTATTTAGAAAGGATGACCTGAACTTTGCGGATAAGCCGACTTTTTACGCTGCGATAAGTTATAAGCTGGCCCTGGGAGCAGGACTGAACGGAATCAGTGTAGAACCAAAGGGCGTTTTCAGGGGAATTAATAATTACAAAAACCTTTGGGATGCGGGGTTAAACGCAAACTTCGCGAACGATAAGCTGTATATCCTTGCCATGTACCACAACACGCAAAATGCAACATTTGGCGTTGGAACCAACTATAGATCTTCTTTGTACTTTATGGCCTATTACAACACAGCAACATCGGCCATTAGTGGCTATACCGACGGCGATTTTGAGGTAAACATTAGAGTCAATATCAGTAAGAAGCCATAATCAGTTGTGGCGCCAGCCAAAATTGTTCAACTTGCTTTGCTAAGTAATTAAAGCAAGTTGAACTTTTAAAAGCTGTTTTTGAAACGCCGTGTTTTTCGATTACAACCTCTGGTTTTAGACCTTTATTGCCTATCCATTGCTGATTTGATATTTTTGCCGGGATGGCAAAAGTGATTAATCTAGAGGTATTTCAGCGTTTTTTTCGTTCAGGCCAGGTTGGCGGTTGTTTATTGTTGATATGCGTTGTAATATCATTGTTAATTGCAAACACCGCGTCAAAAGAAGGCTTTGAAACTTTTCTTCAAACCACAGTCGGATTTGGCAACCTCAATTACAGCGTATTGGCCTGGATAAACGATGCCCTGATGTCGATTTTTTTCCTTCTTGTTGGCCTCGAAATCAAGCGTGAGTTTGTAGAAGGCGAATTATCATCTGTGAAGCGCATAGCCCTCCCTGTTATTGCCGCCCTTGGCGGAATGGTAGTGCCGGCAATCATTTATTGGATGCTCAATAAAGGCAGCGCAACAGCAAGCGGCTGGGGCATTCCGATGGCCACAGACATTGCATTTGCACTCACCATCATTGCATTGCTCGGCAAAAGCGTACCACCCAGCCTAAAGATTTTTCTGGCGGCTTTGGCCATCGTTGATGACTTCGGCGCCATATTGGTCATTGCCATATTTTATACCAGCAAAATCCATTTCGAGTACCTCGCACTGGCAGCGGTAACGTTAGTGTTGCTCGCCACGTTTAACTACTTCGGCGTAAAAAGGCTCATTTTCTACCTTCTTCCCGGCGTATTGTTGTGGTACTTCTTTCACCATTCTGGCATTCATGCAACAATTGCGGGCGTGCTGTTGGCGTTCACCATTCCAACCAATGAAACCGATATCCCCTCACCGTTAGAAACCCTCGAGCACTCATTAACAGTGCCTGTTAACTACGTTATTATGCCCGTATTCGCCTTAGCGAACACCAATATCACTTTCGAAAAAGAGATGTTCGCTGGCTTAGTTTCGCCACTCGGCCTGGGCATTATTGCGGGCCTGTTATTAGGAAAAACAATTGGTATAACCTTTTTTAGCTGGTTAGCCGTGAAATTTAAACTGGCTAACCTGCCCAGAGGAGCCAGCTGGAAACATATGCTCGGCGTAGGCATGCTCGCCGGAATAGGCTTCACCATGTCGATTTTTATTGCCTTATTATCGTTTACCGATGCGTTGTATGTTTTGGAGGCGAAATTTGCAATACTAACAGCATCAGTATTTTCGGGCGTGATTGGATCGGTGTTTTTGAAATCGGTTAAAGCGAAAGTAAACCTATCAAATCGGTAACAACATAGGGTTGGAATTCAGAGCAATGGTACCGTTTAATAATAAAGCTCCTCTTTGCAAAGGAGCAGTAAAGTAATGCGATAAATGTGAGGTGTAGTCCTTGGGCTTTTAGCTCGTATGGCAAGGATTTGAACAAGTCTTGCATCCGTTAATCTTCTTATTGGAGTGCTTTCTCTTAGCTTCGTCAACGGCGGGTTTGCAAGAACTGAAACTGCCAAGGTAATCGTAGTTTTGCGTAGGAAAAAAGATACACCCCTCTTCATGAACTTCATAGTCTCCGTTTGCTTGTTGATTCAAATTTAATCTGTAATTAGCCATAGTGTTTGATTTTAAAAGTTTAACATTACCAAACCTATGGAATTCAATAGAAGAATAACTACGGTTAACCGTAGTGATCAACTAATTAACACTAATTACCCTCATCTTCTCGACTGGAGCGCACCTGTGCCGATTTTCGTTCGGTAGCGAAACGGAGAGATCTCTACCCATAGCCGCACTTCTCTTATAGATTGCTTCGTACCTCGCAATGACGACCTTTGGAGAACAACTAAAACGCCCGGTCTGCACCCTGCAATCCGGCCTAGGAGATGATGTTCGAGATAAAACGTTAAAGCTTCTGTACAAACCCTCTTACACCACAAAACAAGGCAGCGCGTCCTCCCGACTTTTTCTTTCGGGGCTTGCGCTGCCGCCTTTGAAGCTTTGGCGTTTTTTCCCGAATCGGGTCGGGACAAGTATCCGACATCAGATCCAAGCCTTGGGATTATTCATCTGCTTTTATGTTTTTAGCGGTATTCATGAGCTCTCCCGATAAAAAATCGATATCGGTTTTGTTACTTTTTTATCAAGAAAAAGGTAAAAGCCCTTCGGCGGCCGGCCGAGGCAAGGATAAGCGGGGGAAATCAGAAATAGAGATAAAGCAGCGTTTGCCGTCCTAAACCTCTCCCTTTGAATGGCGATGGTTGTTGCGCTGTCTGAACATCCCTCTCCTCAAGGAGAGGGAAAGCAGGGACATTGCTGTTAACCCAAAACGCTCATAGGGAGAGGTTTAAAAATTAAGCCGAACCCTTAGCGACCGGATGAGGCCCCCCTCTTTTTACCGTCATCTCGACTGGAGCACACCTGTACCGATTTTCATTCGGTAGCGAAACGGAGAGATCTCTACCCATAGCCGCACTTCTCTTAACAGATTGCTTCGTACCTCGCTACAAAGTAGCCCCTTTGGGGCAATGAGGATCTTTGGAGAAACTACTTAAACGCCCAGTTCTGCACCTTGCAATCCGGCATAGGAGATGATGTTCGAGATAAAACGTCAAAGTTTCCGCACCAACTTTCATACATCACAAAACGAGGCAGCGCGTCCTCCCGACATTTTCTGTCGGGGCTTGCGCTGCCGCTACCAAAGCTTTGACGAATTTATCCGCCATCAGATCCAAGCCTTGATTTTTGGTTACCTTTTTATCAAGAAAAAGGTAAAAGCCATTCGGTGGCCAGCCGAGGCAAGGATGAGCGTGGGAATTGGGGCAAACCGGCGGACAGAGAAATGTGTACCATAGATGCACTTCTCTTAGAGATTGCTTCGTACCTCGCAATGACGATCTTTGGAGAAACAATTAAAACACCAACCTTTGCACCCTGCAATCCGGCCTAGGAGATGATGTTCGAGATAAAACGTTAAAGCTTCTGTACAAACCCTCATACACCACAAAACAAGGCAGCGCGTCCTCCCGACATTTTCTGTCGGGGCTTGCGCTGGCGTTATTAAAGCTTTGGCGTTTTTTCCCGAATCGGGTCGGGACAAGTATCCGACATCGGATCCAAGCCTTGGGTTTATTCATCTGCTTTTATGTTTTTAGCGGTATTCATGAGCTCCCCCGATAAAAAATCGGTATCGGTTTTGTTACTTTTGGGCTAAGCCAAAAGTAAAAAGCCTGTCCGGCCAGGACAAATAAAAAAGTCGTAGCGAGACGCTACGACTAGTATCAGTGTTTATCCTAACAACAAATGCTTAAAAGATTTCTCCGCTACGGTCGAAAGGACGATCTATCAAACATGCCCAGTTCTGTACCCTGCTACCCTTCCCCTTGAAGGGGGAAGGTGCCCACCGGGCGGATGGGGGTCCTTCCCCTTCAAGGCCAAAGCTCCCTACCAGCCCGATGGGGGTTACCTGCCCCCCAACGATCTATACAACCCTACTACTGCATTTAATTGTTCCGTTTTAATCGTTGCCAGCTCCAGTTCACTTTGCAGCAAATTCCCCTGAGCCGTAATCACTTCCAAATAATTTGCCATGCCGCTTTTGAACAACAAACTTGCATTCTTCGAAGCCTGCTCAAGCGTTTGCGCCCGCTTTTCGGCGATACTGTACTGCGCTTTCAGTTTCTCAACCTTGGTCAACTCATCCGACACCTCGCCAACGGCATTTAATACCGACTGACGAAACGCAATCACTGTCTTTTCCCGATCGATCTTCGCTAACTCCAGACTCGATTTTAGTTGACCCCGCTGGAAGATGGGTTGCGTTATACCACCCGAAACCAAACCAAACAAAGAAGCAGGAACATTAAACCAATTGCTTGCTTTAAATGAATTTACACCACCGCTCGCCGTAATTACTAACGACGGGTATAAACTCGCCTTTGCAATCCCCACCCTCGCATTAGCAACAGTTAAGGCCAGTTCTGCCGACTTAATATCGGGTCTGCGACTTAACAAGGCCGACGGAAAACCAATATTCAGATCTTGCGGCAGATCCATTCTATCTAAACGGCTGCTGCGATTAATCGCTTGCGGCAAAGTGCCTATCAAAACGCTTAAGGCATTCTCTTGCAAGGTAACCGACTGTTCTAAACGCGGAATCAATTGCGCCGCATTCAGCTGTTGAGCCTCAGCTTGCTGAATGGCCAACGATGTTACCTGACCCGCATCAAACTGTAAATGTATAATCCGTAAAGTGCTGTCATTTAACCGCAAATTCTTTTTCGCTATTTCCAGTTGCGCATCCAGCATTAACAAATTATAATAACCTTGAGCCACATTGGCAACCAAACGCGTTTGAACCGCCTTACGAGCTTCCTCGGTTTGTAAAAAACTAGCCAAAGCACCCGCTTTTTGATTGCGGATCTTACCCCAGATATCAGCCTCCCACATCACACCCAGGTTAGCGCTGTAATCTTCAATATGTGTCGACCCCGTAAACTGGTTCAAGCTCAATCCGTTCAAACTATTATCAGACGGGCGACTCGAACTTGCTGCAACCTGCAACTTTAGCTCTGGCAAATAGCCCAGTTTCGATTGTTTGAACAACACCTCCGCCGCATCAATGTTCTTCAATGCAATCTGCATATCATAATTTTTCACCAACGCCGTGTCAATCAGATTTTGGACAGTAAGATCGCTGATGAACTGCTTAAAGGGCAAATCGCCAATGCTCGACGAGTCAGTCGGCGCAGTGTTTCTGAACATTCTTGGTGCCAAATTTTCTGGCAATGATAAATCTTTCGAAACCGAACATCCGCTCCAAATTAACGAAAGCAGCAGGATGGTAAAAATATTAAACCGTTTCATAAACTGTATGATTTTTTATTGGCTCTTCCTCATGATAAGCTGGAACAACCTCTTGTGATTTTCTTGAAAATTTCTCTTGGATGGCCTGGAAGATAACAAACAGGACAGGGATGATAAAAAGACCCAGAATTACTCCAGAAATCATCCCCCCGGCCGCACCAATACTAATGGAGTGATTACCCTGAGCCGATGGACCCGTAGCCCCCATCATCGGAACTAAGCCCACAATAAAGGCAAGTGAGGTCATAATAATTGGGCGCAACCTCGATTTTGCCGCTTCCAGTGCCGAAGCAACCAGCGGTTGTCCGCCCCTGCGTCGCTGCACCGCAAACTCCACAATTAAGATCGCATTTTTAGCAAGCAGACCAATCAACATAATCAGCGCTACCTGAACATAAATATTGTTTTCGATACCAGTTAAGCCAATCGCTACAAATACACCAAATATTCCCGCAGGGATAGATAAGATTACCGCCAAAGGCAAAATGTAACTTTCATACTGCGCCGATAGCAAGAAGTAAATAAATACCAAACACAATAAGAAGATCACCGTCGATTGGCCACCCGAAGAAATCTCCTCACGCGTTTGCCCCGAAAACTCATAACTATAACCCGCAGGCAACTGCTTCTCTGCAACTTCCTCAATCGCTTTAATCGCATCGCCCGAACTGAAACCAGGTTTCGGAATGGCGTTGATAGAAATTGAGTTGAACAGGTTATATCTCGATGCCGTTTCAGAACCATAAATACGCGTCAATTTAACCAGCGTGTTAATCGGAACCATTTCGCCCCTGCTGCTCTTTACAAAAACCCGATCAATAGTAGATGGATCGGCCCGGTCCTGAACATCAGCCTGAACCACCACACGATAATATTTACCAAAACGGTTGAAATCAGAGGCCTGTGCACTACCAAAATACGTTTGCATCGTTTGCAAAATATCTTTCACATTTACCCCCAACTGATCCGCCTTTTCATCGTTAATATCCAATTGCAACTGCGGATAATCAGCCTTAAAGCTCGTAAACGCAACAGCAATTTCAGGGCGCTTCATCAGCTCTCCGATAAATTGTTGAGAAACACCGCTAAACTTATCCAGCTTACCCCCCGTTTTATCCTGCAACACCATATCCAAAGCCTCAACATTACTGAAACCCGGTACCGTAGGAAAACTGAACACAAAGAAGCTTCCGCCAGAAATACCGCCCAGTTTACCGCGAACCTGATTCATGATCTCCTCGATATTCTTTACTGCACCGCGTTCTGCATTTGGCTTTAACAGAACGAAAACAACTGCCGACGATGGGCTGGTAGAGTTTGTTAACAAGTTGAAACCCGAAACCGCAGTTACATCCCGCGAAGCATCCAGCTTGCTCAATACATCCTCAGCCTGCGTCATTACCTTCTGCGTTCCGTCCAACGAAGTACCCGATGGCGTGTTCACTGCAATGGCGATAAAACCCTGATCTTCAGTCGGAATAAATCCCGCTGGTGTAGTCTTCACCATAAAAACCGTTGCCAGCGTAATTAAAGCCAATCCGCCCATGCTTAACCATTTATGACGAACCAAAAACTTTAATCCACCCACATAACGGTTGGTTAACGAATTGAAGCTGTGATTAAACCCATTGAAGAACCGCTGTTTAAAATTTGGTTTCTCCGCAGGTTTTTCGCTATGATTCGAATGATTATCCTTTAAAAATAACGCTGCAAGCGCCGGGCTCAAAGTCAATGCATTAACCGCCGAAATAACGATTGCGATGGCCATGGTAAACGCAAACTGACGATAGAAAACGCCTGTTGAGCCTTCCATAAAGCCTACGGGCAAGAACACCGCAGCCATAACGAGCGTAATCGAGATAATGGCACCCGTAATTTCATGCATCGCTTCGTGCGTAGCCGCCTTTGGCCCCAAGTGTTTGTGTTCCATCTTAGCATGCACCGCTTCAACAACAACAATTGCATCATCAACCACGATACCGATCGCCAAAATCAAGGCAAATAGCGTTAACAGATTGATAGAGAAACCAAATAGCTGCATAAAGAAGAACGTGCCCAAAATAGCTACCGGAACCGCAATTGCCGGAATTAAAGTCGACCGAAAATCTTGCAGGAACAGGAACACCACAATGAAAACCAAAATAAAGGCTTCAATTAGCGTATGCTCAACCTGCTCTATAGACTGATCTAAAGAAACTTTAGTACTGTAAAAGATGTTCTTTTTTATACCCGCCGGAAAACTCTTTTCCGATTTCTCCATCAGTTTGTTAATCGCCACCTGAATATCGTTCGAGTTAGAACCAGCCAGCTGAATAATACCAATCACAATGCCCTTTTTACCATTTAAACGAGTAATGCTGTTGTAAGAATAAGCGCCAAGCTCAATCCTTGCCACATCTTTCAAGTGTAGGATAGAACCATCGGCATTGGCACGTATAGCAATGTTTTCATACTCCTCCGGTTTAGTTAATTTACCTTTATACTTAATAACATATTCGAAAACCTCTTTACTCTTCTCGCCAAATTTACCCGGCGCAGCCTCGAGACTTTTATCCTGAATCGCCTTCATGATCTCGTTTGGCGTAACCTGATAAGTAGCCATCTGCGTCGGATTTAACCAAACACGCATCGAATAATCTTTTACCCCGCCAAAAATAGCTGCCGAGCCTACCCCCGGAATACGTTTAATTTCGGGAATAATATTAATCTGCGCATAATTGGCCACAAAAGTCTGATCGTACTTCGACTCATCATCTGTGTACAAACCAATCGCCATAATGAAACTATTTTGCTGCTTCGCAGTGGTTACCCCTTGTTGCACAACTTCGGCAGGTAACTGACTGGTAGCCTGAGCAACACGATTTTGAACGTTAACCGCTGCCTGATCGGCATTTGTACCCAATTTGAAGAAAACTGTAATCGCCAACGAACCATCGTTACTAGCCGTAGAGCTCATGTAAGTCATGTTTTCCACACCATTTATCGATTCTTCGAGCGATGGCGCAACCGACCTTAAAACGGTTTCCGCATTAGCACCGGGGTAAACGGCCGTTACCAAAACAGATGGCGGTGCAATATCAGGGAATTGTTGCAATGGCAACTTCGTAAGGCCAAGTACACCGAGTATCACCAACAAGATGGAGATTACCGTTGCCAGTACAGGCCTTTGTATAAATATCTTGAACATTTTTTTTAATTATTGAAGCCCAACCCAATGAGCCAGTTTTTCTTTTTTATTATTTTGCTTTGGTCTTTTAGCTTTGAGCTTTACACTTTGCGCTTTATCTTCGGACTTCGGACTCCCGACTTCGGACTCCCTTTAGTCTTTTCCCAATGGGATGCCTTTGGCGCAGCTTTTTAACCACATAGGCACATTAGAACACATTAGTCCAAGGCGGTTAAGCTTTGGTCTTTCAGCTTTGAACTTCATCCTTTGCACCTTGACTTCGGACTTCGGACTCCCGACTTCGGACTCCCTTTAGTCTTTTCCCAATGGGATGCCTTTGGCACAGCTTTTTAACCACATAGGCACATTAGAACACATTAGTTTGAGGCGCTTTAAACTTTGGTCTTTCAGCTTTGAACTTTATCCTTTGCACCTTGACTTCGGACTTCGGACTTCGGACTCCCGACTTTCGGACTCCCTTTAGTCTTTATGCCTTTTCTTCGGACTTCCCGACTCCCGACTCCCGACTTCGGACTTCCCGACTTCGGACTTCCGACTCCCTACTCCGAACTCCCTACTCCCTACTCTTTCAACTTCAACGCCGCTGCTTTGTCGGTGGCTTTTTCTGGTTGGATCACTTGTCCTTCCTGCAAACGATCTAAACCGCTCAATACGATTTGATCGCCAGATTTTACGCCGTCTTTAATCAGGTAGTTGTTGCCAGATTTTCCGATAACCGTGATGGGCATTTTGCTCACTTTATTACCTTTATTTACTGCGAAAACAAAAACTTTATCCTGCATTTCTACAGTGGCCGACTGAGGAATCAAAATCGCATCATCATGTTGCAGCCCCAAACGAATCTTACCTGTATTGCCAGAGCGCAATGTTCCGCTGGCATTAGGGAAACTCGCCCTCAACGTAATTGCGCCGGTGTTCTTATCAAACTGACCATCGATCATATCAATCTTGCCCTTTACAGGGTAAATAGAGTTATCGGCCAATACCAACTCAACGGCAGGTAAACGGTTAATACGATCGGCAGGGCTTTTACCAGGATAATTCGCATTGAAACTATTGAAGTCATTTTCGCCCAAAGCGAAGTAAACATGCACTTCGTGAATATCAGATAACTGCGTTAACGCCTCTTGATCCGTAGGCGAAACAAGACTTCCCTGCTTTTTCGGAATACGGCCAATGTAACCGCTTACTTTTGCCTTTACATTCGTATAGCCCAGGTTAATCTGCGCCGATGCTACACTTGCTCTTGCTTGCTCTGCATTGGCCTGAGCAATTTTGTAAGCTGTTTTTGCAGTCTTTAACTGAAAATCAGAAACTACCTTGTTTTGAACCAGTGGCGTTAACTTATCTACTTCAAGTTGCGCATTTAAGATAGCAGCCTCGGCAGCGTGTAAACTCGCCTTGGCGTTGTTCAGTGCTTCTCTGTAAGGATTTTCGTTGATCTTAAAGAGTGTTTGACCAGCTGTAACGTATGCACCCTCGTTAACAAGGACGCTTTGTAAATATCCTCCAACCTGTGGACGGATATCAATATCAACAGCACCCTGAATAGATGCAGGGTACTCCACAAATGTGGTTTCCGAGCTCTCGTTTACCATGCTAACGGGGAGAACCGGCGGTGGCGGCGCCGCTGCAGATTGATCTGGTGCCGACTTGCAGCCCACAATGGAAACGGTAAGTAAAGAAATAATTAACAATGATTTAACATTATTAAATTGCTTAACACTGTTAAGTAAAATAAAAAGGCGATGGATAGCATTCATATGGATTTGATTTTAATAGAATTTAAAGTGTATAAATGATTTAACAGTGTTAAATCGCTGAGTAAAAAAAAATTAACTGTTAATAGATAATGTAATGCCCTTAATGGCATCTTTCAAAATTTGATGATTAAGTTCATCGGTTGTTCTTCCATTCGGGCGAACCAGATTAATTGAAATCAAGCCATGGATAATTGACCAATACGTGTAATATTTCATGCAGATATCATCTTCCGACACCGGCTTTTTCTTGAACAGGGATTCTATGACATCGCCAAGCATCGCCGAAACGGTTTCTGCTTCAGTCATGGATTTTTTAACCGTGCAACAAACCATATCTACGCCATACATCAGCTGATAGAACTCCTTGTGTGCAAAGGCGAAATTCCAATAGGCCACCCACATCGCCTCCATTTTATCTTCAGGAGAATCGTGCTGGTCGCGGGCCTCGCGAATGGCCTTAGCTAAGATTTGATACCCTCTTCGGGTCAATTCTAGTAAGATGCCCTCTTTGTTCGGAAAATATTCGTAAATAATTGGTGCAGTGTACTCAATCTGATCGGCAATTTTACGCATACTTAAAGCCTGCCAACCGTCTGTTTGAACAATGTTCAAGGCCGCATCCAGAATACTGGTTCTGGTTTCTTCTTTTAAACGTAGAATTCTCTCTTTACTTCCCATCACTGGATTTATTAAGTGTAAATAATCTAACACCGTTAAGCAAATGTAGAACCATTTCAGAAAACAAGAATCATTTGATTGTCAAATGAAATTTATTCAACTGAAAGAGTCGATTTCAGCTCCATTTTTCTTATGCTTAGGGTAAGCAAGTGTTCCATCGCTTGCGATCCTTCGTAACTACCATTGACGTTTTAGAATCTGGGTTTAACGCTTTGTCTCATTGTCCCTCTTTGGAGAGGGTTGCACAACCGAAAAACACAGGAATCCATACAAAGGGAGAGGATTTTTTGGAAATCATCCCCCTACCCCCTTCAAAGGGGGACGCATATCGCAAATAGCGAACGAACAAATTGCAACGTCACTTTATATCGATTTTTTTGAAAAAATTAAAACTCAGGATGAACAGCAACTGGCGGTCGTGTCGACCTTAGCGCATCATACCATTTTTTATTAAGTAGTGGAAGGGCGAGATCCGTACCGTAGCTGTACTCCTCTTAATAGATTGCTTCGTACCTCGCTACAAAGTAGCCCCTTTGGGGCAATGACGGTTTATGGTGAAAAAACTAAAACGCCAGACTTTACGCCCTGCAATCCGGCCTAGGAGATGATGTTCGAGATAAAACGTTAAAGCTTATGCAGAAACTTTCATACACCACAAAACAAGGCAGCACGTCCTCCCGACATTTTCTGTCGGGGCTTGCGCTGCCGCTATCAAAGCTTTGACGAGTTTATCCGACATCAGATCCAAGCCTTGGGTTTTTGTTACTTTTGGGCTAAGCCAAAAGTAAAGAGCCTGT
>Ga0308165_1005411_pt1 | contig 11852 bp, 13 predicted proteins | sample PhyWR2_FD_201032 | JGI IMG/M metagenome (GOLD analysis project Ga0308165, IMG submission 201032) | Phyllosphere microbial communities from UC Gill Tract Community Farm, Albany, California, United States - DLSLW.R2 | ecosystem: Host-associated > Plants > Phyllosphere > Unclassified | place: USA... | reverse complement strand
TTAGCACGGTGAGGTTTGATACAACAGCGGAACTGTTTCATGGCTAGATCCTACTCAGTTATATTCAGGTTTCGATGGATATAACTTTGCCGTAAGCGTATGAGTTCGCCCAATATTGTTATCTTCTAAGCTATTCCGTTGTGGGGTTCTAAGCTTTTGCCTAAATAAGAAAAAGAACGGCAGAAGCGGTGCTGAGTTGATGCTGGCGCTATCCTGACCATGTCGGTTGCTGACATAAAAACCTGTGCAGTACCGTACGAACAGACTTGCTTTTCTGATTAACTCACTTTAAAGTTATGTTACTTTATAACATAACATATAGAGAACGTTATGCGGCATGGCATCCATCCTGACTATCGAACCGTAGTGTTTCATGACACCAGCGTTAACGAATATTTCAAAATCGGTTCCACGATGAGAACTGAAAGAACCATTGAACTTGAAGGCGTGAGTTATCCGTATGTGACGATTGAGGTTTCATCAGCATCGCACCCGTACTACACCGGTAAACAGAAGGTTTATGTTAATGAAGGCGGACCGGCAAGGTTCCGGCAACGCTTTGGACATTTTTTTGGTGGGAAAAAGGATTAAATCATGAAGGTATTAAATTCTTTGCGTAGTGCTAAAAACCGCCACCCCGACTGTCAGATAGTCAGACGTAAGGGGCGGCTGTATGTAATTTGTAAATCCAATCCACGTTTTAAAGCGGTTCAGGGGCGAAAAAAGCGTCGCTGATCGTTAGCGCTCGGCAATGGATTGCTGCCGCGTTAATGAGTACACATCATAGAATGACAATTCCCCTTTCCGGTTCAGCATGGTGTTCAGTAACGTTTTCTGTTCATCATCGACCTGAGGGGAATGCAAAATATCGTTAATCAAGGTGGCTGGCACATTACGCGTGTTATACCACTCACCGTTGTAGCAGACCCGAAAATCAAGGACATCGATATCGCTATAGCGATAACGCGGGTTAACATCAAAAAAGAAGAAGATGTTCAATATGGCAAACAGGACAATCAGTAACCAGGCCTCACTAGCCAGAGTTTCTGATGCCATCATCACCCATAATGTTGCAAACAGCCCGATATACATGCCGATAAACAGCCCCGGGTGCTTACGAATAAAACTGATACTAAAGCGTGGTCTGTTATCGCGCTTCTCAGTAACGTTTAATTTTTCAATGGTGTTGGTCAGCAGGCGTTGGATTTCAGTCATGGTTAGCCTTTTAATATTCAGAGCTGTTCGAGTTAGACATAGGACAACGCTATTTTAAGAAGCTCATGCCTGGCAAGAAAGTAACAGAAAGACTAAAAAAAACCATAACAGTTGATGTACCCGCCTGCGCCGATGCTTTTTATCATTAATCTCGGATAAGCACTCAATGCCATTCTGCTTTCTTGTCGCCCAGACCTGGGACTGGAACACGAAGTAAATAGCATTTTTACAGATTATATCGAAATAAAACAAATGCTTAATATTTTCAGACCACAAGGTCTAAAAGCGGGATAAAGATACAGGAAAATATGATGCTATTGATGTATCCAAACAGATGAACAAATTAGCGAATGAATTTCCATACCGAAGCTGGGATTTTATCGTAAAGCTTATTCATCGTCAGCTCAGCAAGACGATGGTCTGCAGCAGAATAGAACACTGCCAGTTCATTATCCGATAATTCGTATTTATTTTTTTCAATGACACGTTCTAGCGTGTCAATTGTCTGGCATCGCCGCAAGCGCATCAAATAATCAACTTTAGTTAAAGGTTTATCTGTCATAAATTAGCCTTAAGTATTTTTAATATTTTTTTCTAACGAAATGTTCATAGAATTATCATGATCCTCATTAATGAAGCTTTGGAACAGTCGCTGCTCCGAACCTTGCCACTTTTGGAGATCCTGCCCATTTATACTGTAGTTACTAAACAGCATAAAACTATCATCAAGGTATTCATCAACGAATTCAATAAGCTTACTATCATCGAGGTACTTAATTTTATAATTAAGTGCAAATGCCGCGATATGGTCAATCAATTCATTTAATTGCAAGTGAGTCACTGATGTTGGGTCATTAACCCAGCCGTGATTACTGCTATTGAGATTGAGCAAACAATCATGCTGCAAGCTCTCACACAGAAACTTCAATTGTGCAATATCATGTCGCTTTGGTGAATATTCGTCCATATACCAGCTCCTTTATCGACAACAACAATAAACGTAATCCGTTGGCGTGGACAAAAACCGAACAGCTGGAGAACTGTGGTGATGATTATTACATGCAGATTCATTATAAATCAATAACGATAAGATTTCATGGTGTGAGGAAAGAAAAGAGAAATAAATAGCTAACAAGCGGTAGGCAAGGATTTTAATTAACTCTTTGATATTAACGTTAACGGAAACTTACAAATAATTATTAAAGATTATTGAGGAAGCATTGATTATGCTAAAAATTGTTCATTTTTGGTTGTTTTTTGCTCTAGCTGTTGGTTTTTTTATGCACCAGTACATGACTGAGAGTATTCCTAATAGTGTCCTATAATAACGATAGTTAATCGTAGAGTGTACAATTTTGATTACAGACCTGATTAGTCGATAGATATTATGAAAACTAATCATTGAGTTTGAGCAGATAAAAATTATTAATAAAAGGCGATACCAGCAAGATTATTATTATTACGTCACGGCGAAGAATAAAGAGCTGAAACGTTGATGCCGATTGCGGAGTAGAATAAATTGTTTATGATTTAATAAAATTCAATAAGTTAAAGTCAATCTGTAATCCTGTTTTTTCCATGTCACTTAGAAAATGAAGGCCGTGGGATCACCACGGCCTTTTTGTTAGTTAGCTTTTAGGCTCAACAGAGTGTGAGTGTTCAATATCTTCGCTCTTACGGCTAAAGCGACGACGAATGACCACAAAGAATACCGGTACGAAGAAGATGGCGAGGATAGTTGCGGTTATCATCCCACCCAGAACACCAGTACCTACCGCATTCTGTGCACCACTACCTGCACCACTACTGAGAACCAGTGGCATGATACCGAGCATAAATGCCAGTGAAGTCATCAGAATCGGACGCAGACGCATACGAACAGCATCAAGCGTTGCTTCAACCAAGCCTTTTCCTTCTTTCTCCATCAAGTCTTTGGCGAATTCTACGATAAGTATCGCATTCTTCGCCGATAAGCCAATGGTTGTGAGGAGGCCCACCTGGAAGTAAACGTCATTCGTCAGATCGCGTAGCATGGTGGCCATTAAGGCACCAAATACCCCGAGTGGAACAACCAGCATAACGGAGAACGGTATCGACCAGCTCTCGTACAAGGCTGCCAGACATAAGAAGACGACAATCAGTGAGATGGCATACAGAGCAGGTGCCTGGTTACCCGACAGTCGCTCCTGGTAAGACATTCCCGTCCAGTCGTAACCAATTCCTGCAGGTAATTTAGAGGCCAGTTCTTCCATCATCAGCATGGCTTCACCAGTACTCTTACCCGGTGCCGCCTGGCCTAGAATTTCCATCGATGGAAGGCCGTTATAACGCTCCAGACGCGGTGAACCATATTCCCAGCGTGAACTCGTGAACTCTGCGAAAGAGACCATCTGTCCTGATGTACTACGCACATACCAGTTATTGATATCGGACGGTAGCATACGGTAAGGAGCATCAGCCATAACATAAACACGTTTCACACGGCCACGGTCGACGAAGTCATTAATATAACTTCCCCCCCAAGCCGAACTGAGAGTGGTGTTGATATCACTGATAGAGATACCCAGCGCCTGTGCTTTTTCCTGATCAACTTCAATTTTGAACTGGGGCGTATCTTCCAGACCATTCGGACGCACACCGACTAATAAGTCTGAATGCTGAGCCGTCATTCCAAGCAGCTGATTACGCGCCTGGGTAAGTTGCTCATGACCGAGGTTTGCCTGATCGATTAACTCAAAGTCGAAGCCGGTGGCCGTACCCAGCTCAACAATTGCCGGTAAGTTAAAGGCGAATACCATGGCATCGCGAATACTCGACAGGGCAGCATTCGCCCGCGCAGCAATGGCGGGAACCTTGTTTTCCTCACCTGGACGTTCATCCCAGTTTTTCAGTGAGATAAATGCCAGACCCACGTTTTGTCCACGACCTGAGAAACCAAAGCCGTTAACTGTAAATACGGAGTTAACGTTGTCTTTTTCTTTCGTCAGGTAGTAATCAGTCATTTCATCAAGAACTTTCTGGGTCCGTTCCTGAGTCGCACCTGCCGGAAGCTGTGCCATCGACAACAGTACACCCTGATCTTCATCAGGCAAGAAGGAGCTTGGTAAGCGGACAAACATTAATGCCATGCCTGCGACCAGCACCACATACAACACTAAATAGCGACCGGTGCCGCGCAGAATTCTAGCCACGCTGTCGGTATAGTGATGTGTGCTCTTCTCGAACATGTTGTTGAACCAGCCGAAAAAGCCTTTCTTATGCTCGTGACCAGGCTTAAGAGGTTGCAGCATAGTTGCACAGAGTGCTGGGGTCAGGATCATGGCCACCAGAACTGAAAGTACCATCGCAGAAACGATAGTTATCGAGAACTGACGATAGATAGCACCGGTTGAGCCGCCAAAGAACGCCATCGGTATAAATACCGCTGACAGAACAAGGGCGATACCGACCAGCGCACCCTGAATCTGACCCATAGACTTGCGGGTAGCTTCTTTCGGTGACAGGCCGTCTTCAGCCATGACGCGTTCGACGTTCTCCACCACCACGATGGCATCATCGACCAACAAGCCTATGGCTAGCACCAACCCAAATAATGTGAGGGTGTTTATCGTATAGCCAAAGGCGGCCAGGATAGCAAAGGTCCCGAGAATAACCACCGGTACGGCAATGGTTGGAATCAGTGTTGCCCGGAAGTTCTGCAAGAACAGGTACATTACCAGGAATACCAGTAAAATAGCTTCCAGCAGCGTTTTCACCACTTCGTTAATAGAGATCTGAATGAACGGTGTGGTGTCATACGGATAAACCACTTCTAACCCAGCGGGGAAGAAAGGTTTAAGTTTTTCTATCGTGTCACGAACAGCCTGTGCGGTTTCTAGCGCATTCGCACCGGTTGCCAGTTTGATACCCAGTCCTGATGCCGGTTTACCGTTATAGCGTGCAATAACGTCATAACCTTCAGCACCCAGTTCAACTTTCGCCACATCACGCAGTAACACACGTGAGCCATCGCTATTGACCTTCAGCAGAATTTTGCTGAATTCATCAGCAGATGTCAGACGCGTCTGCGCGATGATAGAAGCATTTAACTCCTGACCTTTAACCGGTGGAGTACCACCTAACTGGCCAGCAGCAACCTGGGCGTTCTGTGCTTTAAGAGCAGCAATAACGTCAACAGGTGTCAGGTTGTAGTTGTTAAGCTCATGCGGGTTCAGCCAGATACGCATCGCGTACTGAGAACCGAACAGTTGCACATCACCTACCCCTTTGGTGCGGTTAATAGGGTCTTTAACGTTTGCACCGATGTAGTCTGAAATATCTTCCTGAGCCATAGTGCCATTGGTATTGATCATACCAAGGACCATCAGGAAGCTACTGGATGACTTTTCAACACTAACACCTTGCTGCTGAACTTCCTGAGGAAGTAACGGCATGGCAAGTTGCAGTTTATTCTGTACCTGAACTTGCGCGATATCTGCATCGGTATCGGCGTCAAACGTTAGGGTGATTTGTACCGTACCTGAAGAGTCACTGGTCGAGGACATATACATCAGGCCATCAAGGCCATTCATATTCTGTTCTATGACTTGGGTGACCGAATCCTGTACCGTTTTTGCATCCGCACCAGAATAGCTAGCCGAAATCGTTACAGCTGGCGGCGCAATCGTTGGATATTGCGATACGGGAAGCTTCATTATAGAAAGCAACCCTGCCAGCATTACAATGATGGCGAGAACCCAGGCGAAAATAGGGCGATCGATAAAAAACTTAGCCATGTCTTAACGGCTCCTGTTTAAGACTTCTTCTATTCAGACTTCGCACCGCTCGCGGAATTCTGTTTGCCTTCATCACTATCAGTAACTTCTTGCGCATTAACCTGGACACCTGGTTTTACTTTCTGCAGACCACTAATAATGACGCGGTCACCATCCTGTAATCCTTCAGTCACTAACCATTTGTTGCCAATAGCAGCACCCGTTTGCAGCTGACGGACTTCAACTTTATTGTCTTTATCAACAATCATGGCTGAAGCATCGCCGCGTGGCGTACGAGTGATACCTTGCTGTGGAACCAAAATAGCGTTCGGATTAATACCCTCTTCCAGCTCAGCACGTACAAACATACCAGGCAGTAAGGATTTATCCGGGTTAGGGAACACAGCGCGCAGAGTGATAGAACCGGTAGATTGATCAACGGTCACTTCAGAGAACTCCAGCGTACCTTCCTGCTGGTATTCCATTCCGTTATTGGTAACCAGTTTCACTTTTGCCCGACCGTTTTCTTGCTTCAGCTTGCCGTCAGCCAGCTCTTGTTTTAAACGTAAAAACTCACCGCTAGACTGAGTAACATCGACATAAATTGGGTCGATTTGCTGAACTGTCACTAAAGCGTTAGCCTGGCCGCTGGTGACCAGTGCACCTTCGGTGACTGAAGACATACCGGTACGACCATTGATAGGGGAAGTCATTTTGGTATAAGCAAGATTAATACGCGCACTTTCAAGAGCGGCTTTAGCGGCAACGACCGCAGCATTAGCTTGCTGAGAAGTGGCGACAGCCTGATCGTAGTCTTGCTGACTAATGTACTGAGTACCCAGTAATTTCTGATAGCGCTTGACGGTGAGTTGAGCAATATTTGCACTGGCTTGTGCTTTAGCCAGTTCACCATTCGCACTATTGTAAGCAGCCTGATAAGGCGCGGGATCAATTTGGTAAAGTGAAACACCCGCCTGAACATCGCTACCTTCAGTGAAGTTACGTTTGAGAATGATTCCGCTTACCTGTGGACGAACTTCCGCAACACGATAGGCGCTGGTACGCCCCGGAAGCTCATTGGTTATTTGCAAAGGTCCGCTTTTCAAAGTTACCACACCCACATCAGGGGCGGGCGGCGCACTTTGTTGGCTTTCTTTTTCGTTACATCCTGTAAGCGCTAAGCTGCCTGAAAGCATCAGAACGGCCGCCAGAGGCGTAAACCCTCTGTTTTTGTTCATATGTAAACCTCAAGTGTCCGAATTCAACGTTAGTTCAATGGAGCAAATGTCCACAATCCCACTACTGTGTTTATCTTGATCGTCGTGCTATGTTACATACATTCACAAATGTATGTAAATCTGACGCTCGCATATTAACTGACATATGGCACGAAAAACTAAAGCGCAAGCGCTTGAAACCCGACAGCATCTCCTCGACGTAGCGATTATTCTATTCTCGCAGCACGGCGTTTCCGCGACCTCGCTTGCAGACATTGCAAAAGCTGCAGGTGTCACACGCGGGGCTATCTATTGGCATTTCAAAAATAAGTCGGAGTTATTCAACGAAATCTGGAAGCTTACAGAATCCAGCATTAGTGATATAGAAATTGAGTATCAGGCAAAATACCCGGACGATCCACTTTCTGTCGTCAGAGAATTACTTATTTATATCCTACAGGCGACCGTTTCAGAAGAGCGCCGACGGTTAATGACAGAAATTATTTTTCACAAATGTGAGTTTGTGGGTGAACTCGCGGTAATGTGCGAAGCACGACGTTCTCTCTATATGGAAGGGAATGAACGTATTGAAGCGAGTTTACAGCGTTGCATTGATGCAGGGTATCTTCCTGTTAACCTTAGTTTATCCCATGCGGTTATCACTCTGCGCAGTTATATCACCGGTTTGATTGAGAATTGGTTAATAGCGCCAGACAGTTTTGATCTATACAACAATGCTGCTGATTATGTTGCTATTTTGTTAGAAATGTTCCTGTTTTGCCCGACCCTTCGGCATACACAACAGAGTGAATAAATTCAACCGTAAAACTATGTAAAATACTGCCCGCTCATACATTTTCTTCGATGATGGCTCAAACAACGGTACCCGAATTTCTGGCGGCTTGTTCTTTTTTTCGCAAAAAATCCTGCTCTACGATTTCCAGAGCTTTCAGCACAGTGTCGGTTGGGATGGCGTGCTGTTCCAGCAGCATAATTAAATCGACCGCCAGTTTGACTTCATCTGTAGCATTCTCTAACGACATCGGTTTCTCTCGAACAAATAAAATTTAACTCAGACCACGTTCCTGGCGTTCGATCGCACGCTCCAGTCGAGTCAGTGCCTGTTTGCAACGTTGTAAACGACCCTCTAGTACCAGAATCTCACGTTGCAATTTTTGTTGCCCCACCAGCGTTGTTTGCACCGCATGCTGACTTTCTCTGTCATTAATCATCGCTTGCAGACGACGTTCATAATCCTGATGGGTAGCCAGTTTCTGGTAAAAGTTCTCTGCTTCAGGCTGTTTTTTTTCACTTTTACGGAGATCTTTAGTCGCCAGCTCTCTTTGCAGGGCGGCGAGCTGTTCAACCAACTTTTCAGCCAGAAAAGCGACCTGATCAGTTCTTGCCAGCTCGACACTGTGCTGGAGTTTATCCATATTCGCCCGGACTTCCAGCAGATAATCTTTTAACTGAGTGCTATGGGTTGCAAAGAGCTTTCTATCAAATCGGGCCTGTGAAGAACGTTGCTGGGAGAGCGGGGCGATAGCTTCGGCCAGTTCCTCAATTCGTGTGTGTAGCACTTGTAACAGTGACGTCGTGTTCACCAGTGAACCTCTCTTAATCGCTCTGTTTATATTCGGGCGGATAAAACAGATGCTATTCTTTAATTTAGTGTGCGACAGTGGCTGAAAAGTAACAACCTTCGCCAACGAAGTTGCAATTCTTGCCGCCAGGCAGTAAATTCGAGCGTTTTCGGGCATGGATACGGTGGGTTAAAAACCACTGGGTTCAACAATGAACTGAAAGCGTATCCTGACGAGTATCATGTTTTTAGCAGGCATAAATCGATGACCGCGACCGCGCAGCAGCTTGAGTATCTCAAAAACAGTATTAAAAGCGTCCAAGACTATCCGAAACCGGGCATTTTATTCCGTGACGTTACCAGCTTGCTGGAAGATCCGAAAGCCTACGCGCTCAGTATTGAACTGTTAGTGTCCCAATTTAAAGATTCGGGTATCACCAAAGTGGTCGGTACTGAAGCCCGTGGCTTCTTGTTTGGCGCACCTGTTGCGCTGGGACTGGGGGTAGGATTTGTTCCCGTACGTAAACCGAATAAATTGCCACGTGAAACGCTGTCAGAAAGCTACGCGCTAGAGTACGGCACTGACAAGCTGGAAATTCATGTTGATGCGATTCAAGCTGGCGATAAAGTGCTAGTGATTGATGACCTACTGGCAACCGGTGGAACGATTGAGGCAACCGTTAAATTGATCCGTCGTCTCGGAGGTGAAGTTACCGACGCCGCGTTTGTTATCAATTTATTTGATCTGGGTGGCGAACAGCGCCTTGAGAAAATGGGGCTTAAAATTTTCAGTCTGGTGCCATTTCCTGGCCACTGAGTTTTGGCCTCAGTGAAAGAGTAATAAGCCTTGCTCGCCCATCGGGTGAGGCTTGTGGTAGCATGGACTTCTTTGACTCACCTTTCCCGCGAATCAGAGCTGAATCCCAGATGAGCTACCAGGTCTTAGCCCGCAAATGGCGCCCACAAACTTTTGCTGATGTTGTTGGCCAGCAACATGTACTGACCGCATTAGCGAATGGTTTAACGCTGGGGCGCATTCATCATGCCTATCTTTTTTCCGGAACCCGTGGGGTCGGAAAAACATCGATTGCCCGTTTACTGGCTAAAGGGCTGAATTGCGAAACAGGGATCACTGCTACACCTTGCGGTGTATGTGATAACTGTCGTGAAATCGAGCAGGGGCGATTTGTCGACCTGATAGAAATTGATGCCGCCTCGCGTACTAAAGTCGAAGACACCCGCGACCTGCTGGATAATGTGCAATACGCACCAGCCCGGGGCCGCTTTAAAGTCTACTTGATTGACGAAGTTCACATGCTCTCTCGCCATAGCTTCAATGCGTTGCTAAAAACGCTGGAGGAGCCACCGGCGCATGTGAAATTTTTGCTGGCAACCACCGATCCGCAGAAATTGCCGGTCACTATTTTATCCCGTTGCCTGCAGTTCCATCTCAAAGCGCTGGATGTTGACCAAATTGGACAACAGCTGGAATACATTCTAGGCAAAGAAAATATTGCCTGCGAGCCCCGCGCCTTACAACTATTAGCTCGGGCTGCTGATGGCAGCCTGCGCGATGCGTTAAGCTTAACAGACCAGGCCATCGCTAGCGGTGACGGACAGGTTACTACCGTCGCGGTTAGCACAATGCTGGGAACGCTGGATGACAGCCAGGCACTCTCTCTGATTGAGGCTATTGTGCTGGCTGACGGTCAGCAAGTGATGTCTCTGCTCAATGATGTCGCTTCGCGAGGCGTTGAGTGGGAAAGCCTGTTGGTTGAGATGTCGTCTTTGTTCCATCGACTCGCGATGATACAGCTTTCTCCGGCTGCCTTAGGTAACGATATGGCGGCGATTGAAGTACGGATGCGAGAGCTGGCACGGACTATTCCACCGGCTGATTTACAACTCTATTATCAGATACTGTTAATCGGTCGCAAAGAACTCCCCTGGGCACCCGATCGCCGTATGGGGGTTGAAATGACGTTACTGCGTGCTCTGGCATTCCATCCGCAGAAACCGCTACCGGAACCTGAAGTGCGCGATGCGCCACAACCGGCTGGGGGTCATGCACCTTCATCTACACCAGCGAATACGGCCCAGCCAGCAGCATCAATCACCCATTCACCCGTGGCAGCTGTGCCCGCTGAACGTGAGCAACCTTCGTTATCGAATAATACCAGTCAGATTTTGCAGGCCCGGAATCAACTACTGCGCCAGCAAGGAACTGATAAAACAAAAAAGAGTGAGCCGGCAGCGCTGGGTATAGCGCGGCCGGCGAAACTTTCTGCAGCAGAACGCCTGGCATCAGTGACCGATCGTCTTCAGGCATCTGCGGCATCGTCCGTTTCATCAAAACCGGCGACTGTCGCAAAACCAGAAGCCTATCGCTGGACATCACAAGTGGTCAGCGAAGAGATTGTTGAACCGATTGCGACCCCTAAAGCGTTAAAAAAAGCGCTTGAGCATGAAAAAACGCCTGAACTGGCATTAAAACTGGCTCAGGAGGCGACTGTGCGTGATAGCTGGTCGGCAGAAGTAGAGCAGTTACCGCTTCCTAAGCTGGTGCAGCAGCTGGCATTGAATTCGTGGAAAGAGCAGCAAGATCGGCAGATTTGTTTGCATCTGCGACCTGCTTTACGGCATTTGAACTCAGCGAGTGCCCAAAAAGCGCTGACTGAGGCGCTCAGCCAGTTGCAGGGTAAAGTGATTGAATTAACGATTATTGAAGATGATAACCTGACACAACGTACGCCACTAGAATGGCGTCAGGCTATTTATGAAGAGAAACTAGAGCAAGCACGTGAATCATTAAACAGTGACAACAATATCCAAACGATAAAAAGATTCTTTGATGCCGTGCTGGATGACGATAGTATTCGTCCTGTTTAATATGTCGCTTTACAGGCGGCATTGTGTAAACCCCTGATAGCCACAATCGCATAACGCGACTAATGGCTCGACGAAAGAGAGATAATTATGTTTGGAAAAGGCGGTCTGGGTAACCTGATGAAGCAGGCCCAGCAGATGCAAGAAAAAATGGCTGAAGCTCAAGAAGAAATCGCCAAAATGGAAGTCACTGGTGAG
>Ga0308165_1005410_pt1 | contig 11854 bp, 9 predicted proteins | sample PhyWR2_FD_201032 | JGI IMG/M metagenome (GOLD analysis project Ga0308165, IMG submission 201032) | Phyllosphere microbial communities from UC Gill Tract Community Farm, Albany, California, United States - DLSLW.R2 | ecosystem: Host-associated > Plants > Phyllosphere > Unclassified | place: USA... | reverse complement strand
GTAGGACGTCGCCACGCTAATTATTCCGGCATAGCTCAGTTGGTAGTAGCGCATGACTGTTAATCATGATGTCGTAGGTTCGAGTCCTACTGCCGGAGTTCCTTAATATAGGACTTGTGAGTAATACTTTGCTTCCTTTAACTCTGGAGAGTTGTCCGAGTGGCCGAAGGAGCATGATTGGAAATCATGTAGACGGTTAACGCTGTCTCAAGGGTTCGAATCCCTTACTCTCCGTATTAAGTTTTTATTGGCCCGTTGGTCAAGCGGTTAAGACACCGCCCTTTCACGGCGGTATCACGGGTTCGATTCCCGTACGGGTCATTTATATTTTTTGGAGGTTTAGCTCAGCTGGGAGAGCACCTGCCTTACAAGCAGGGGGTCGGCGGTTCGATCCCGTCAACCTCCATTAAATTACGGTTTGGTAGTTCAGCTGGTTAGAATGCCTGCCTGTCACGCAGGAGGTCGCGGGTTCGAGTCCCGTCCAGACCGTTTTATATTTTTTGGCGCAGTAGCTCAGTTGGTAGAGCAACGGATTGAAGCTCCGTGTGTCGGCAGTTCGATTCTGTCTTGCGCCATTTGGAGGAATAGCGAAGTGGCTAAACGCGACGGACTGTAAATCCGTTCCTTAGGGTTCAGTGGTTCGAATCCACTTTCCTCCATTATCTTAGTAGGGATATAGTTAAACGGTATAACTACGGTCTCCAAAACCGTCATTGTGGGTTCGATTCCTACTATCCCTGTTAATAGTTTATGGCGATTGTGGTGAAGTGGTTAACACAGCGGATTGTGGTTCCGCCATGCGTGGGTTCGATCCCCATCAGTCGCCCTTAGCTTTTAATTTTTATTATATGTTTTATGGCGATTGTGGTGAAGTGGTTAACACAGCGGATTGTGGTTCCGCCACGCGTGGGTTCGATTCCCATCAGTCGCCCTTAGTTCTAATTTTGGGGTATAGCCAAGCGGTAAGGCAACAGGTTTTGATCCTGTCATGCGTTGGTTCGAATCCAGCTACCCCAGTTTTCTCTTTTAGAGATTGTTTTATAGTTAAATATGGCGGTATAGCCAAGTGGTAAGGCAGAGGTCTGCAAAACCTTCATCACCGGTTCAAATCCGGTTACCGCCTTGCAAAATTATTTCATGCCGGCGTGGCGGAATTGGCAGACGCGCTGGACTCAAAATCCAGTGCCCGCGAGGGCGTGCCGGTTCGACCCCGGCCGCCGGTATAAAAAAACTACGATGATCATCGTAGTTTTTTTTTATGAAATTATGAAATATCGGCTCTTTGTCAACTAATGTTGGTAAAGAAAAACCAAAGAATTAAATCGATTAGTATGATCCCTAGAGGAACTTTCCTCTAGTTTTTTTATTTTCTTGAAAAAGAATCGTACCAAAACATAAAGAAATTCTCAACTTGAAATTGTAAAAGTTACGAAAGCCGTATGCATTTCTCTTCAACACTTTAATATGATTATTTAAACATTCTAATAGTCCATTAGAATAAGGCAATTCTAGCGCATTTTTAATTTCATTTTGGTACTTCTTAAAAGTACCGATAGTCTTTTGATAGTAGGAAGGAAGACGGCGGAAATCTTCGTCTAATAGTGTATGAAACCGATCAAAATCTCTTGTCTGTACGGCATAAAGAAAGTCCTGATAACAGGTGTAGCCACTTTTCAATTCGTCATCATACGCAAGTAATCGATCCACGACTTTTGTTTCAGTTAAATAAGTGCGGAAGGTGAGTCGATTGATTTTTTTAGGTTCATAAAATCGTTTCAAGACACGGTAAATAGAGGAAACTGAGACCTTCTTTTGACGCGCAATTTCACTCATAGAAGTGGTTTTTCTGAGCCGATCGGCAATGGATAACTTCACTTTAGTTGAAATCGAACAATGTTTTTCAACAAGACTCGTTTTAGCAACGAACGATCGATTGCAGGATTGACAGAAGAAACGGCGTTTCTTCAAGCGTAAATGAGTTTGATACTCCGAAACATCATTCAATAAAATTAGACAGCTTGTAAAGCCCCAACGGATAATCGCCTCCTTTTCTTCTCCTTCACAGTGAAGCCAACATGAGCAACATAATCGAGCGTACCTGAGAAGACCTGACAGATTCTACCTTTGATTCGTTCTTTTTTTAAGCCATTTTCATTAAAAGTAATGTTTAAGTCTAGAATATCTAAGGTTTCTTTGAATGGTTTTAGACGACTTAATTCTAAAGGATATCAGGGTGTCTTTTCTATTATTTTGCATTAAAAAGATGCCGGTGATTTCTCACCAACATCAGAAAGTATAGAGCCAAAATAGTTGATCAACTTATTCTTTTATAAACTAAAAAAAGTGGGAAATCAGAAGAAAATGATTTTTCACTTTTTTTAGTTTTAAAATAAAGATTCATTCATAAAAAATGCGGTAATATAAAAGATTTCATCTTCTGGAATTACAATGGCATAGTATGTTTCTAAAAATTGACTATTTTTTCGAACACTGGCAATTTCAGCTGAATATTTTTTTTTGAAAGCTAATGTTTTTGGAAAACTACTAACACTTTTACCCTTTTTTAGTCGATCAATCATGCAGACGACATGACAAGCTAAACCTACTTTTATTTCGTAAGAAACATTTGGATTGATTTCAGCAGCTATTGCTTCAACCCACTCTCGAACAGAGATTATTAGTTCTTTTCCGTGTTCATATTCTAGCATATTTGCGATATTATGTTGCATGCCGTCAAAAGCAATCTCATAATCGATCAGTGATTGAATATTTTTAGTTTTAGTCTCATCTAAAGCATCTGTAATCGTAAAGTGTGGCGAAGTTAAGGAAAGTTGAAAAGTACCAATTGTACAAATGATTTTTCCAGAAAGAGTTAAATTTTTCAGCGTTTGTTCTAGTAATTTTTCGTCAGTAATTTGTAATGATATAAGTTCACAAGCATCTCCACGAAAGTTTAAGCGGTTACTCAGCATTTTTTTGATTAATTGAGCTGAGCCTTCACCAGTTGTACACAGTGTTAGAATATATAACTTTGATTCCTTTCGTTCATCGTCACTATTTTTTTGATAAGTAGAAAGGCCTTTAATGTTTCTGGTCGATTCAAATACCTCATTAAGTTCGTAACCTAGAGAAGCTTTTCTGCTCGCTTCCAGCACATGAAGAGTGCTGACTAGCTCAATACAGCGAATGTCAATACGCAGTTTTTGTTGCAACTCATCGCTAAAGTTGATTAACGACCCCATATCAACTAATAATAGGACGTCTTTTAGTTGATCTTTTGCTATTAGATAATTTTTAATATTGTTTAGAGTTACGATTGGTTTTTCCTCAAGAGACATATCAAAACCTACGGCAATTTGTTCCCCAAGTAATTTGTTGACAACACTTGCCATACTAGTTGCAGTTGAATCACCGTGAGCAACAACGATGACTTCGACTTTCGCTCTTTTTTTATTTTTGTTTTCATAAGAGGTAAAAAATAAGGCAAGAAAGCCAGCTTCATCTTCTGGAAGCTGAATACTAAAATCCGCTTCTATAACTGAGAGACAGTGTTGGGCTGTTTTGAAAAGGGTGGCATGTTCCTTTTTTATTTCTGTTATTCGAGGATTAATGATTCTTTGACCTCTCTTAACTCGTTGAATCGTATTATACAAATGAAGTGCCAATCCATAGCGAACATTATCAGATAAATGAAGATTTAACAATCGGGAAGCTTTTTCACATACTTTATTCGCAGTTGCAACAATCTCTGAACCGACGATTTGTTCAAGGTTCTTTAAATCAATGACTGAATCAGTATTATAGGAACGATAATAATTTGTTATCGTGGTATCAATGATTTCAGATGTTTGCGAAGTATCAAGGCCGATTCGCTCCATATCACTCATTTTTTGCTCGATGATTTGGTAGATATCATTATTTTTAGTGTCTTTTTGTAAAAATAAGGTTGTATCTTCATCATTAAACATGAAAAAACGTGCATTCATATTCGGAAGTAGTAGCCAAATTTTTGGACGATCTTCCGTGTTATAAAGGCCTTCACGGATGTAATGAGGCAGTTCATAACTACTGATTTTGATAGTTTCTTCTTGTCGAGCGATAAAGTGAGAATAGGCTTTTGCACAAAGTAGCTGTATATCGGCTTTTAGTTGACCTACATTATTAGGACAATGATAGCCCAATAATGCTCGAATCGTATTCGTAGAAACTTCTATCGGTGTTTTTAATTTCTTGGTTTCAGCTTGAAAAAAAGTTGAAATCAAGCTTAGCCGTTCGTCTAAACCACGATCTATTAAACTAGGAATTTTAATTCGCATGGGAATTCTACGGATAAACGTTTGTAGCAATGAAGAGGAAGTATCTTCAGTTGTTGCACAGACCAATAATACTTGGGCAGTTCTTTCACTATTGGTTTCACCAAGCCTTCGATAGATACCGCGATCAATAAAGGTGAACAGCATTTCCTGACCTTCAGGAGGGAGCCGATGAATTTCATCTAGAAAGAGAATACCGCCATTCGCTTTTTCCAATAGCCCGATACGATCATTATCTGCACCCGTGTAAGCACCTTTAAGAATACCAAAAATAGAACCTACTAATAATTGAGGATTGTTCGCATAATCGGCACAATTGAACGTAATAAAGTTAGAATCCGCTTTCAATTTAGCTTGGGAAACGGCATAGCTATAAATCAGTTCGGCAAACATACTTTTCCCGACACCTGTTTCTCCAGTCAATAATATATGCATGCCATTTGGCGGATATAGCACAGCTGCTTTAGCCTGTTCACCACAGTGAAATAGGCTAGGGCTTTTTTTGATGAAATCATCTAAAATAGTGCTTGTTTGTTTTTCTTTTGGACTTGTTGAACAAAAATAAATTGGTTTAGTACCACTTTTTTTAGCTTTTCTTAGCTTGACTAATTGATTCAAGTCACTGCTAACATTTGCACGTGTAAGATTCAATTGTTTAGCAATCTCACTGGCGGTTACCAGTTGATCTTCAGAATATTGTCCTAACAATTCTGCTATTTTTTCAATTCTTTTCATTTTTTTCCGACCTTTGATGAATAGTGTTTTTTTGTTCTATGCCCTTAAGTATAATGTTGAATAGTGAAATAGTCAAAGTCATCTGTTTTTGTATGCGTTAATGTGTTTTAATTTGTTGTTAAAATGTGTTTCGAAAATTATTTCTGGGAAACACATACAAGTGAAATCCTGCTTTATAGAGATTTTCTGTGTTTGGCACACTAGTTGCTTATATTAATATGAAAACGTAATTAGTGTTTGAAGGGAGACGGTCAAATGATTTCAGAGACAGATGTGATGCAAATCATCGTTTATGCAGGTAATGCAAAATCGCTGGCAATGAACGCAATTAAAGAAGCAAAAGGTGGAGAGATCACCGAGGCAAAAAGAATATTGGAGGAAAGCAAAGACAATTTAAAAATTGCCCATCAACATCATACAAACATTTTAAAAACCTTTGCAAGTAATCCAGATGAACCAGTAAATATGTTTTTGACTCATGCGCAAGATCATATGATGGCAGCAATTACAGCAACTGATTTTACAAAAGAATTTATTGAGTTACATGAAGAAATACAAGAATTGCGTACTTTAATTAAAGAGAATGCATAAAATCAAAATAGAAAAGGTGATCAGGATGAAAATTACATTAGCATGTGCAGGTGGAATGTCAACAGGAATGTTAGTTAAAAAAATGGAGGAGTATGCAAAATCCCAAGGAATCGAAGCGGATATTTCTGCATGCGGACTAAGTGAGCTAGAAGAAAAAGTATCAGGTTCAGATATCATTTTACTAGGCCCACAAGTGGGGTATCAATTAGATGATGTAAAAAATGAGTATCCAGATATTCCTGTATTGGTGATTGAAATGATGGATTACGGCATGATGAATGGGGAAAAAGTATTTAAAAATGCACAGGAAGTTATTGCATCGAGATAAGAATGAGTTAGGGGAGGATTACAAATGTCAGAAACAAAAAGAAGTTCATTTATCAACGGGTTGAATGTCTTTGTCAACAAATTTTCAAATAATACCTTTGTTAAAAGTATTGCGAATGGAATGATGATGACACTGCCGATTACTATTGTGGGAAGTCTGACAACGATTATTGGAATGATTCCAGGGTTGCCAGATATTGTTATGAAGGCTTGTTCATTAGGGACCTCAATTTCCAGTAATTTGATTACAATCTATGTAATTATTGGTATCTCTTGTGCAATGGCAAGAGAGAAAAAGGGCGATACGATTGCTTCAATCATTTTGTCTTTAGCTGCGTTCTTTGTTTTGACACCGATCACAGCTTTTGATATTGGGCAAGAGAAACCAGTCATGGCTTTTGAATTAACTTACCTAGGCTCAAAAGGTATTTTTGTTGGAATGATCGTGGCACTTATTGTGACTTGGGTCTTCGCAAAAATGGTAGAAAAGCGCATTACGTTTAGAATGCCCGAAAGTGTCCCAACGGCGATTGCTAAAACTTTTGAAGCAATTGTTCCAGCAGCTATTATTTTTATTGTGGTTATTATGATTAGTACGGCTTTTGCCGAAACTAAGTTCGGAAATATCCATGACTTTATTTATACGAATTTACAAACCCCTCTAGAAGCGTTAGGTGGATCGATTTGGTCAGCATTATTTATTATGTTTTTATCAGAATTGTTGTGGTTCTTTGGAATTCATGGAAGTATGGTAGTAAGTTCTGTCATTGCTGTTTTGTTTACAACTCAGGCTTATGCCAATATGGAAGCAGTTGCGGCAGGTGAAGTAGCTACAAATATTATTAATTCATTTTTCTTAGATGCATTTAAAGGACCAAGAGCATTGGCATTAGCTGTGATTTTAGTTTGGATGAGTAGAAGTGAAAAATTCAAATCAATTGGAAAAATTTCACTAATTCCAAGTATCTTTGGTATCACGGAACCAATGAAATTTGGTATACCAATGATCATGAACGCAATTATTTTCATCCCTTTGACACTTTCAGCTGCGATTTGTGTCGGTATTGCATATCTTGCAACGATTATTGGCTTTTTACCTGTCATTAGTGTAAATGTTCCCAAAAATCTACCGACGTTCTTATCTGGGTTTATGGCTGCTGGCTGGCAGGGATTGGTTGTACAGTTAATTCAATTTGTTGTGGTACTATTATTATATCTACCATTCATGAAAAAATTGGATAGCCAAGGAGTCACAGAAGAAGAAGCAACGCTTCAAAATCAATAGGAGAGTGAAATAATGCAAGCACTTCAAGTGAAAAGAATTGGGGATGAACTTGAGATTTGTATTCCTGATACAGTACAATTACCTGTGAAAGTGTATTATGGAACAGGTAGTACAACTGAAAATAAAACTGGATATATAGAATTTACTGAAAAAGGGTGGCAAAAGACAAAAGATCCCAATTTTCAAGAACGACTTTATTTTCAACTACAAACCGATTCTGAACTATTTATTGGAGCAGAACGCCGTTTGCCATTAAATAATTTGTACAATTGTCGTGATATGGGCGGTTATCTTACTACAGATGGTCGATTAACAAGATGGGGGCAGGTTTTTCGATCAGATGCGTTACATCAAATTGATTCTCAAGGACAAGTTTATATGGAACGGATGGTTATAAAAAAGATTATTGATTTTCGTTCACCAGAAGAAATAGTGAAAGATCCTAACAAAATGATTTCAACGAGTGAGACGTTTAATTTTAATCCTCATGCTGATTTAGCACAGCAGGCGAGTACACAATCTATTTCCAAAAAAGATGAAGATAAAATCGCTCATTTAGAACAACTAGTTCAGACTGAAGCAGGTCGAAACCAGTTGTATAAGAATCGAAATATGATGATCAAACAAATGGAACAATTGGTGATAGGAACAAATGCGATCGAGGCGTACAAACAATTTTTTAAAGTCCTATTGCAAGCTGATGTGACTCCTCTTATTTTTCATTGCCAAGGTGGCAAGGATCGAACTGGTTGGGCAGCTGCTTTGTATCTGGCTGCCTTAGGTGTGGATAAAGAGACAATTTATCAAGATTATTTACTAACAGATAAAATGAATGCACCTAGAAATGCCAAACGAATGGCTATTTATAAAAAATATACGGACAATGAAGAAGTTTTGCTATTTCTAGCATCGCTGCAGCAAACTAGAAAAGACTATTTAGATGGTGCTTATAAAACTGTGGAAGAACAGTATGGCACGATGACGAATTACTTAAAAGAAGTACTAGGGATAGACAGTGATCACTTAGAAATACTTAGAAATAAATATTTATATTAGTATTGTGTATGGAGGGAAATAACAAGGTAGACAAATAAAAGCTACCTTGTTATTTGTTTGCTATACGTTTCGTAACAATAATAGTTTAGTATCATTATTACCTGGTCTAAAAAAAAGCGTTCTTTTTTCCTTTGTTGACAACGCTTTACTTTCATGTTTTAATAACAAGAGAAATCAAGATTGTTACTGAATGTTCAGGCTATACTTAATTTCTTTTATAGACATTTTATTAGCTAGCTGATCTAATCTCATTGAGGAGATATTATGGAAGTAAAAAAAGTAATCAATAATAATATTGTAAAGTCTCTTGATGCTGAGGGTCACGAAGTATTAGTGATGGGTAAAGGTATTGGTTTTAAAAAAAATATCGGTGATATCATTGAAGATACTCTTATTGAAAAAGTGTATACTAGTAATGCTGATTCGAATACAAATAAGCTTACGCAGTTACTTTCCAATGTTCGCTTGGAACATTTACAAGTAGCAAATGACATAATTGGTTTCGCCAAAGTTTCTCTAGGCAAAAAGCTAAATGAGAATATTTATCTTACATTAACTGATCATATTGATTATGCGATTGATCGACATAATAACGGTCTGCCTGTTAGGAATGCACTACTTTGGGAAATCAAGCGATTCTATAATCATGAATATTTGATTGGTAAAGAAGCATTAAACATAATCTCCAATCGTCTAGATATTTCATTACCAGAAGATGAAGCTGGTTTTATTGCATTGCATATTGTGAATGCAGAACTAGATTTGTCACAAGTTAGTCAGGTTTCTGAAATGACAAAAGTCATTCAAACAATTATCAATATTGTTAAATATCATTATAAAACTGATTTAGACGAGTACACATTGAATTATGAACGATTTATTACGCACTTAAAGTTTTTTGTTCAACGCTTATTTAGCGGAATTGAGCTGGATAAAGACAAAGATGAAGGTTTCTTATTTATGTTAAAAGAGAAATATCAAGAAGAATATCTTTGTGCACTGAAAATTCGTGAGTATATCGGCAAAGAATTTGGTCGTGATCTACAAGAAGATGAGATGATCTATCTCACTATCCACATAAGAAGAATAACCAATAATTAGAGGATTGTTACTGCACAAGAGCAGGCTATACCTAAGAAAAATCTCTTTGACATAAGAGGTTTCTTAGGTATTTTTTCATGTTGTTTTATGCACTTTATGAGCTGTTTTTTTTAAAATAAAAATTTTATTACGACAAAAAGGATCCCTCTGATTTCAAGGTCAAATGTTTTTATTACACGTTTAATTTAGGAGGAAAGAAATGAACTATCAACAATTAGCTAAAAAAATTATTGAAACTATTGGTGGAGAAAAAAATATCAGTGGCTTGACTCACTGCGCAACAAGATTACGTTTTAATTTAAAAGATGAAGGAAAAGCGCAAACTGATGTGCTAAAGAATACAGAAGGGGTCATGGGTGTAGTCTCAAAAGGTGGACAATACCAGGTCATTATCGGTAGTGATGTCGGTAGTGTGTATAAAGAGATCTTGAAAGAAAGTCCATCGTTAGATGAGCAACAAATTGAATCAACAGAAAAAGACGATCGTAGGGCAGCATCGAAAATTATTGATACGATTACTGGTATTTTCACGCCTATTTTACCTGCGATCACAGCAGCCGGAATGTTAAAAGCTGTTCTTTCGTTATTAGTTGTTTTTAATGCAATTGATAAAACTGGGCAAACTTATATCATAATTGATTTTATGGCTGACTCAGCGTTTTACTTTTTACCGATTTTATTAGCAGCCTCTTCTGCTCAAAAGTTTAAAACTAATATGTATTTAGCGATGATGGTCGGTGGTATTTTGCTTCATCCTAACTTTGTGGGAATGGTCAATGCAATTAAAGAAGCTGGTGAAGGCGGAATACATCTTTTTGGAATGCCGATTTCGGCTGTAACATATGGCTCATCAGTTATTCCAATTATTTTGTCAGTTTGGTTTATGTCCTATGTTGAACCAATTGCAGATAGAGTATCACCAAAAGTAATCAAGTTCTTCAGTAAACCATTGATTACGATTGCAATTGTCGGAACCGTGTCATTAGTAATCATTGGTCCAATCGGGTATTTGATTAGTGATGGGATCTCAAATGGCATCAAAGCATTAGAAAGTTTTAGTCCCTGGTTAGTACCAACAATCATTGGTGCTTTTACTCCGTTGTTTGTAGCAACAGGGACCCACTATGGACTTGTTCCAATTGGGATTAACAATCGGATGACCACAGGTTACGATACTGTGATTTATCCAGGTATGTTAGCCTCAAATTTAGGTCAAGGTGCTGCATCACTGGCAGTCGGTCTTAAAAGTAAAGATTCAGCAATCAAACAAATGGCGGCCTCAGCTGGTTTGACTGGTTTGTTTGGAATTACTGAACCTGCATTGTACGGAGTTAATTTACGATTTAAAACACCACTTTATGCAGCGATGATCGGCGGCGGATTAGGTGGATTATTTATGGGAATTGGCCGAGTAAAAAACTTTACAGGTGGTTCACCAGGTTTGTTAACACTTCCGAGTTATATTGGAGACGATACGTTAAGACATCTATATTTAGCCTGCATTGGTGCTGCAATTAGTATTACAGTCTCTTTTGTAATCTCTTATATCTTATATAAAGAACCAACTGTCAAAGCAACACAAAATGTTGTGAATGATTCAGCAGTAAATGAAGCCACAGTAGAAAATATCTTAGACGTCGCAAACCCAGTTAAAGGCGAGATCGTTCCTTTAGCATTAGTTGAAGATGGTATGTTTTCAGAAGAAATTTTGGGAAAAGGTTTTGCAGTTAAGCCTATTGAGGGAACTGTTTATGCTCCTTTCTCAGGAATGGTTACTGCTATTTTCGATTCTAAACATGCGATTGGTTTAACAAGTGATTCAGGTGTTGAGTTGTTAATCCATATTGGAATTGACACGGTTCAATTAAATGGAGTCGGTTATGAATATTTTGTTGAAAAAGGAAGAAAAATTCGAACAGGTGATAAATTAATTGAATTTGACTTAGATAAAATTGCTGAAAAAGGCTATAATATAATTACACCCGTTGTTGTAACAAATTCAGCAGATTTTGGTGATATTATTACATTGACCAAAGCATTGTCTGAACCAGGTGAGCAAGTAATGAAGGTTATTCGATAATAAGAATTCCTTTATTCTAATAAATTGGAGGATGATTTGACATGGCATTTAGAAAAGATTTTTTATGGGGTGGCGCAACTGCAGCCAATCAATGTGAAGGCGGCTATAACGAAGGCGGCCGAGGATTAGCGAACGTGGATCTAGCACCAGTTGGACCAGACCGTTTTCCAGTGATCACAGGCGAGAAAAAGATGTTCGCTTTTGAGGAGGACCATTTTTACCCTGCACAAAATGCGATCGACATGTACCACCGTTATAAAGAAGATATCGCACTATTTGGCGAAATGGGGTTTAAAACTTACCGTTTATCAATTGCCTGGAGCCGTATTTTCCCTCTAGGAGACGAGACAGAGCCCAATGAAGAAG